>OLSQ01003258.1_pt1 | contig 10853 bp, 6 predicted proteins | sample 1672561 | NCBI WGS metagenome assembly OLSQ01 (sample SAMEA3136699, study PRJEB25190) | human gut metagenome | biome: human gut; feature: human-associated habitat; material: faeces | place: Austria | collected 2013 | reverse complement strand
TATGTATATTTATAAACAAGCAAGTTGATATTTATTCACTTGCGAAACTTCAGTATATAAGTAAATGATGTTATTGTATTTATCACTTATCTGATGTTTATTTCAGAATCAGGCGTATTGGCATCCCCTTGTAGCGGCCATTGTTCTTGCCGTTGCTACCACTCACGAATCTCATATTGGATAATCCTATCCTCTTGTTGTAAACATCAAAGTATCTATACCAGAAACCATATTCAGGACTGGTGGTACTGAAGCCCTGCGTACCTGACAGCAAAGTCTTGGTCCAGAGATTTACATGGATAGGGTTCTTATGGCTCTCGCCCTCCAAGAATCCACCCATAGGCAGATAGATGTATGGCAACTCGGAATCCACCGTCTTGATACGTACGCAGTTGTAGGTTTCTCCTAACGATGTGGACTGTGGTACCACCTCAAGATTGCCAGCATTAACTAATTCTTCGAACACGGCATCAGTTGGAATGGTATAGCCTTCTGGTGCCAAGACGCTGGAGAGATCCTGATTGGCATCCTTGGAGTTCTGTTTTTCAGAGATACAGAAATAGCCACCAATGGCTTTCTTGTTCTTTTCCAGTGCCACCACATCTGGGGCATAGTAACCATTGTTGGATGCACCTAGGTTGCGGTCTAACATATAATAAGTAGTGGTGGTTCCATCGGCCTTCTTTCCCTCTACCTTTACCACACCATAATAGAACCAGCCCTTCACCTTATCCCCGTTTTCTGTCAGCTGATAATCAGTATATGCCTTGGAAGACTTATCTATCTTATGGAAGATACCAGTATGATAAACAGGATAGGTGATCTTGAAGCCATCCTTGTTGATGATGGTAAATGAAGACTTCCACAAATCTTCGTTTGCCGTAGTATTGGTAAGGCTTACCTTCCATTTACCATTATCTTCTTCCACATTGATTTTATTATCGTTTTTAATAATAATTTCTTTATCATCTAGTTTAGGGATAAGATACGTGATATTTGCTGTTCCCACGCAGAAATGCAAACCATCATTTCTCACAGCCCCTTGCATATCTGTAGGAGTGATGCCTTGCACATCAGTGTCCAACCAGCTGAAATAGTTGGGAGCTACGGTGGAGTTATTATACTGCATGGTAACGGGTCTCTTAGGATCATCTTTTCTAAAGTCGAAACCAGCCTGCTTAATGGTTATATCAAGAGAAAGGTCGCCAGAAGTAACGGTGATGATTCCTGGTCGTGGATTCTCTGATTGGTTATTCTTTTCAAGCGTAAGCTTCAAGGTATATTTCTTGCCTTTAGAAGAGCTGCTTGTCTCTTGTATATTATTCTCGGTCTCTTGCTGCCAATCGGTTATCCAAGAATTATTTATCTTGACATCATATAGCTTACCATTACTACTCGTTGCCTTTGGCAAGGTAGTAACAATGGTTACGGTAGCCTCTGTTGTGTTTGCATTTACCTCCTGATAATCGCTCACTCCCAGTTCATAGTCTTTGCAAGCTATCATTCTGGTGATTTCAGGGTTATCGTCCCGCACCTCTACTTCCAGTCTATTCTCTGGCTGACTCTTCTTAGCCTCATCAATCGTAGAGAAGCCATAGTCGTTTACCTTGATTACCTTGATGGTATAATGGTGGTTGCGGAGCAAGGCATATTGGGTTGTCTTGTTGGCATCCTTGTAGAGTGCCACCTTATAATATCCTTCTCTATAATCTTCTTCTTCACTTTTCTTATAATTCGCCTTGATAATCACCATTGCCTTGCCTGCAGAAGTTTCATTTACTGCCACGGTGGTTGCGGTACCGCCGCCCAATGGGTTGTCTTCCGTTCTGAGAGCGGTAGATTCCGCCAAGTCATCGGTAGTAGTTAGCTCGGTATAATTGGCAGGAGCTATGGCTGCCTTGGTTGCCATGTTATAGACGTACAAGCCTGCATTGGTGAAATCACTCTGGATGCTATTGTCTATCTCCAAACTAATCTTGGCGCATTGGCGCAACATCGGCACTGAAGGATTAGCTTCCAAAAGTTTATCTATTGAAATTTTACCCCAGCAGATAGGGGCATCAAGCTGAGGGTCTCTCTTCTTTGCAGCAGTGAGAGACTGCAAGTCTTGCGCCTCGCTCTCCGTCATGTCGCTGGCATTGGCTACAAGATGTACATTCTTGGTGCCAGCAGGTACCTTGGTTATCTTTACCTTGTAGCTGCCATCAGGCTGCTGTGATAAGATAGATTTGCTGCAATCTGCCTTGTTTAAGTATTCGTTATTATCTCCATAGAACACAGCCCAGAGCGAATTGAATGTCTCCGAGCCCCCCGCTCTTGTACCAATCTGTTGCTTGGTGAAGTTGGTCAATTGAAGGTTCAAGACAAGTCCCTCGGCAGGGATTTCATCCCCGCCGAGTCCGATAGCCTCCATCGTATCCTTGCAGGAAACAAGGCTGAGGAGCAATCCAATCCATATCATTAAATGTTTGATCTTCTTCATTGCTTAAACTGATTTATAACAGTGTTCAAATCTGATACTAATCTTATTTATTTCACATCAGAATGGCTTGCCTGCGTGCCAAGAGCCATCGTAATAGCCTGTGTCGTCATACTTCTCATAGCTGTTGCCATTGAAAAGGAGAATGGATTTGTCGTCAGAAATCTCATTAGCAGTCATAATTCTGATGTCCTTCTCGTGGTCTCCCTTAACAGCCTTGAGGGTAATCACAGTCTTATACCATTCATTATTCAACTTGGTGCATGTCCAACTTTTATTATTTTTGTCGAAAATGGTGAATTGTTCTCTTTCATCACTGTTATTTTTAAATTGGGCAATACCATAGTCCTTAAACCATCCATAAGTCTGGAATTTGGTGTAAATGGTAAATTTGATGTTCTCAATAGTTGGCATGTTATCATATATGTGCCAAGTAGGGTCTGATGTAGGATCATAGACAATCCAACCCTCGCGGTCCTCGTAGTCGAAGAGAGGAATACCCGGCTCCAAGTGGTGAGTGCAACGATGAAGCGAATAACCTTGATCCTTATAGGTATTGTTACTGAACATAACCAATGTTTCACCAGGCTTGATGGTTCTTGTTCCCGTAGCACCAAAAGCTGTAGATTTCGACTGTTCATCCTTGCTGAAGTCCTTGTAATACCAACCCACATTCGTATAATCCGGAACCATTTTATCACCAGGCCAGCCATCTGTAAATTTCCAAACTTTAGAGTTGGCTTCAGTTCCGGTTGTCTCACCAATCTGGGTATAGACATAGGTATAATGAGAGTCTGGGTTAGGTATGTAAACTCGGGCATCCTTATCATTTGAATAATCATACCATCCATCTGCCCAGTTGGTATTTCCTTTTTCCCCATTAAAAGTCTCTTCCTTTTTTTCATCAGGTGTACCCTCATAATTATCAGTTCCATTACCTCCAGTATAATGTGAGCGGTCGTTGATGGCACGGAAGTTGATACGATAGTTACCTACGGCAGGCTTTACCGTTACCTTGATTATCTTCTTGAAGCCTTCTGCAGATTCCTTTGGCTGCACAGTGAGGTAATGTACTGTCGTGGTAACAGGGTCAGTGGTTGCCACAATCTTGAAGGTTCCTTCTGGAGTATCAGGATTATCGCAAGATGCCTGAATGGTTGACTTACCTACGGTGGAAGAGGTTCCGTTATTGGTGAAAGCCAAACCGCCCAGGTTGGTCTTAAACTGTACCAATTTGGTATTGTTGTCGCTACCCCAATAGATGGTTACTTCCTGTGGATTTACCTCAAAATAAGGAGAGGCATCATACTCTACATCGAGATACTTCTTGATGTTGCCAGCCTTAATCCAAACCTTTGCCGTACCCTTGTACTTTCCATTATATTCGGAGAACAGAATGTCCTCGTTGATTTTGAATGTGATTCTATGATTCTTCACTGCATCTGGCTTGCTCAACACAATCACATCTTTCTCACCACTGGATGTTGTTACCTTTTCATCGCAACCGAAATTAGCCTCTGTCAGCATTACGTTCGACTTATAGTCGATGGAGTCTGCCGTGGTAGATGTTACGCTCGCCTTCGTCTTACTTACCCACAAAGTGGTATGGTTGAAGTCGGCAGAAATAGTCTCCATTTCCCAGGGCTTCACACTTACCTTGCAATCCAGCTCCATATTACCGAGGCTCTTGATAGCACCGGTAATCTCATAGAAGGTACCGCGAGGGAATACGGGTACGGTGCTGGTTCCATCCTTCTTATGACCCAAATCGATGCGATAATTGTTGTCTACAGAACCTCCTACCTTACCATTGATGGTAAGATAACTGCAGTCGGATACTGATGAGATATATCGCTCTGGGAGATAATAGGTCTGCTGGAAAAGCCATTTGCCCGCAGCATTTACCGGATTCTCTGTTGCTGTTCCTTTAATATCGTCTTTATTATTTGTTGCCGGCAGAGATCTGTTGTCAGTCCATTCGGTATAATATACAGCTGGAGCATCAGATAACTGGGAATCATACAAAGTACTTGAAATACCATCCTTGTATGCTTCTTTATCTGCATTATCTGCCCAAGTTGGAGTCTCAAATTTACCGCCCCAGTAAAGATGGGTAAAAGGAGAGAGTTTATCGGCTGAAATACTGTTGATGCTAAAGGGCTTGCCTCCGAAATTGGTTGCAACTTCTGGGTTACTTGGATCGAAGATAAGATTCAGCTTAACCTTTACGCATGTAAACTTCAGGTTAGCTGCTACCTCTGTATATTTATCACCCGCTGCATTAATCACGGTTTCAGCGAGCTTGCCTGTGGCATCCTTCTCTGGCTCATAAATCATCGGGATATTGGTGCATACAGGCATACCTGTTGTACTTGTAGGTCTGTAATCGAGTACTCTATCTTTGAGTTCATTTTCTGTTTGGATAGTTCGACCGCTCAACACCTTGTTCATGTTGGCAACCACATAGATATGGTAAGTGCCCGGCTCGATATTGAGCTGATAGTTAGCTACATGCGGCTCTACCATCATTGTAGCCAATGGGGCAGGGAGTGTCTCTACCAGGAGCTTGCCTTCATTTCCTGTAGGGAAAGCATAGAGGGTCAGGTCGTTGATCTGGCATTCATCTACCGTAGCATTATAGGTAGGAAGGCCGGAAGCATCGTCGGTACGGGTGCCGTTCGCACTGAGCACGGTTGGTACCAGCACGTGCAGGTTGCCTGACGAGTTGGGGGTATATCCGTTACCCTCCAACTCGTCATTACAACTAACTGCAAATAGACTAGTCAACAACCAAACTATGAAACCTATATAGATATGAAATCTTCTCATGATAACTTTGTCTTTTACTTTACTAATATCAATAGTTTAATTTCGACAAAGTGGAATCAGATTATAAGTCGGCTCGCTGTATGCGCTTGCTCCAATCGAGGATGGAGATGCCCAACTTAACGTATTGCCACTTGTCGCCTTTCAGGAAAAAGTCCAGCTTGTAGTCGTATTCTCTGTCCAGGAACTCCTGTGCCGAATAGTTCATTGCTTCGAATGCTCCACGGCCCTGTGCCAGAAAATCGGCTAGATTGATGCGAACCACTTCTTCGCCCGTCTTCTTGTTCCAGATGCTCAGTATCGCATTCTTGTCGTTCTCGGTTGCTGGATGCAACACGAGGCGGGAGAACATCATGGCGGCGTGAGCGGTACGCTCCTGTACGGTACCCTCCGGAGTGGTGAACTCGGTGGTCCAGGTCTTGTATGGGGTGTATGTCAACTCCTCGTCTGGGAGGAGAGAATTGTCGTAATTGATGTAGCCATTGGCATCAGTTATCTGATAACTGAAGTCTTCGGCGTGGATGTCGGCTGGTTCGTCCAGCTGATGCAGACTGATGGTGAGCTGCTTGGTGTCTCTGATGAGACTGATGGTATGGTGGGTAATCTGAAGATCCTTCACCTCTACTGTTTCGTTGCTCAATCCCTGCCAGAGGGTATCAAGCGGAAGTGCCTGGTTTTCTACCTTTCCGGCATTTCTGTCGAGTCGGGCACGGAGTTTTTCGATGCTTTCTCCTGCTGCTGGAGCTTCGATGTGGAATTTGGCACCAGCCTGTGACAGCGCCTCTTCGTATTTCTTCTGGAAGGCGAAGGTGGCGAAGCGGTATTTGCCAGGTTGCAAGTCTATGCGCATGGCATAGTTAGGGTCTTTGAGGGGTTGGGAATTTCCCTCGTTGGCTGCATCCTGGCGAGCCACTAGGTTGCCCTGCTCATCGAAGACGAACACGCAGACGCCGCCTACATGATCGTTGAACATATCAGCGCGCTGGACGTTGTAGTCGTACTTGAACTGCAAGTCAACTCCCATATCGCAAGGAGGGAGGTCGTCGTGCATCAAGTCGTTGCAGCTGCTGAGCATGCTGCCGAGAGCAACGATGGTTCCGAAAGCAGCGGTACGGCTGATAGCAGCCATGCTGTCGAATCCCCATTCCATGCGTATATTCTTGATCCAACTATGTAACTTATTGTTTGCCATGATGCTTTTTGGTTATTATCAATATAATGTTTCAGAATATCAGGTTGTGTTTCTAGCTTCCACTATGGTGAAGCTGAAAACACAACTTGTATGTTTTAACGAAGGCGGGAGCCTAAGCTCCGCCTTTCGTTGTTATTACGCTATTACAAATCAACGCTCTGTGAACGCTTAGCCCAGTCGAGGATCTTCACGCTGACCTTGATGTACTGGTCATCCTCATCGTCTGGAGTGCTAGGCTTAACGTCTGGAACGTCAGGATAACCAGGACCGCTAACCTTTTCTACATCCAACTCATACCAGTTGTTACGGAGCATACCATAACGACCCAAGTATGCAAGATTGTTGTCACCATAGACACCTGATGTCCAAGGAGTCAGGGCATCACCGAAGTGCTTGATACGAGCGATATAGTAAGACTCTCCCTTCTCGTAGGTAGAAATACCGTAACCCTCTGAGAGACCTAACTTGTCGTTAATAGCCTTTACATCTTCAGGTTGAAGAGTAACAACATCACCTGTTGCTTTTGTTACTGTAATGTTTGATGCTGTGAGCATGCGATTTCCTGCCGTTGTCAAATCATTATCTGAACCATTCAAGGTGATGGTTGTAGATGCACCTGCAGCAGAAGCATCAGCAACTACTTTAGTAACAGCAGCCTCGATATGCTTCTTAAGGTCAGCACTATTCCAAAGTGCTACATTCTTACCGATCTTGTAGAAAGTACCATTTGCATCAGTAGTGATGCTCTTAGGGGTATATGTACCCTTGAAGGCAACACGGGTGGTCTGTCCCTGTACCATATTTGCAAGGTTGAAAGTATTCTCGAGGCAGTACTGAGGATCTTTAGGATCTGCTGTCAAATCCCCCTTCTTAACATAGTTGAAGTTTTTTATTCTAGCATTTTTGCTTTCCGTTGTCTCTTCGGATAAGGTCGTCTCTTTATAGTTAGGGTCTGTACCCCAATATACACGTTTAGCTATTGCTTCACTATTATCTACGAAGCGCTGAGTAGATGGAGCGGCTGCTGCTGCTTCGTTCTTCCAAATATTCTCGTATTCTGTGCTCAAACCATCAACATTGTGAATAGGGAATGTCTTCTTATTGGTAACATCCAAAGCCCACTTGTTGATTGTAACCTCGTCGCCTGCATATGAACTACTAGCATCTACAGTTTTTTTATCCTTAGTGGCAGCAGTCAATGTAACCTTAGCAAGACCACGCTCTACGTAGATATCAGCAGCTGCTTCGCCAGAAGAAGCCTGAGCCTCTGTAGAGAAAATATTCTCTTTTTTGATAGGAACTAAAGTTGTTACGCTCTTATTGGTAGAATTGTACAGAGGCGCATTTGCCATATAGAATCCCTTTTTGGTATCTGTAAAATTGGTATAATTAGCATTATCTGCCTTATTCCAAGCAGAGAACGTAGTACCCTCTGCAGGCAAATTAACCTTTGCATCTGCACTAGTAGAACCGTTGTTCAAAAGTACCAGTGCGAAGAATTTGCCATTCTTATCGACCTTTTCAAGCTTTGCTGTAATCTTGGCTTGGGTAGTTACACCAGTTTCACTTGAGGCCTTCCATGGTTCCATTGAACCCAAATCAACTTTCTCAGCAAGAGTATAATTACCTTCACCGGCAGTTGTACCCTCCTTGAAAACCAGCAAAGTAGCATTAAATACATCGTACTCTTTTGCATTACCCTTATCGAATGTAAGGTCAGTTGCACGTGTACCACTTCTTGTAGGCAAGTTGATAGAGAAAGATGCATAGCTTGCACCAGTCTCATTCTCACCAGAGCCATTACCTCCATTTACCAAATCGTTGTTGCTAGAGCAACTTGCTGTCATAGCAGCTATCACTGCCAATCCAAAGAAATGTTTAATTCTCATAATCTATATGATTTTAATGTTAGTTATATCTTTTATTGTTCCGCCTTCATTTCCTCGTAGATCTTTCTGATGCGTTCAGCCTCCTTTGAGTTTCCTGCCTTGACAAGATGCTTTTCGGCAGTTACGAGATCGCCCTTCTGCAAATCTGTGCAGGCGGCATTGAGATTGGCAGTCTCATCATCTGGGAAGAGACGGACGGCAATATCAAATACCTCGTTGAACTCTGGAGAACCAGGCTCATAGGTCTGTGCCACCAGATACATCTCCTGTAATGACAACTGCTGAGGCTTGGTCTTCAAGATTACCTTTGCCTCTTCAATGTCGAAAGGACGAACGGTATAGGTTACCGTATAGTCGCTGTGGCGCAAACGAGGATAAATCTCACTCATGATGTAGCGATAGCTAGCCGGATAAAGCTTCTTGATTTTCTGGTCCTTTGCATCGGGTGCCAAGGATGAGTTGGCAACGGCAAGGATGGCAGACTTGTCGGCTAAGTTGCTTGCTTCCACCTTCTTCTTGAATCCCTCCCAGTCTTCCGGGGTGGCGTGATAGGTGAAGAGCTTTTTATCGATAGTGTAGAGATTGCATACATAATTGCGCAGGGCTGCCGCACGGTTGTTGGCGAGTCGCACATTGTTGTCGTAAGGACCATCCGGCGACGCATAGCCATGAATATCGATGTTGGTGATGCTCACATCCTTGTCGTTCTTTACGAGGTCGATGGTGGATGTAATCTTTCTCAGCTCTGAGGCATTCTCACGGAAGTCGGCAAGGATATCGCTCTTGTTGAGCTTGAAGCTCAGGTAAGCTTCACCCTTTTCGGCTCTCACCTTGATGGCTTCAGCCTTTGGCTTCACGTAATGGTCGCGACCAATCTTGGGTATTGGGTTGATGACCGCCATCTGGGTGGTATCCTGATCCATCAGGTTGCCGCATCCGCAGAGGTCTTCCGTCATGGAGAGGTTGAATGCCTTCATCCACTTCCTGTAGGGAAGGGTCTGTGAGAAGAGCACCTGCTGCTCGGTATCATTCTTGCGTCTCACCACCACTGCCTGGCTGTTTTTCAGTTTGCTGCTTTTGCGCAGGTATCTGATGTTCTGGTTTTTGCCATTGATGATAATGGGATTCAGGGCGATGGTATCTTCTCCGGCAATAAGCGGAGTGAAAACCAGCTGTTGCTCTGATTTGAGCTGCAGACTATCGAGATGGAGGCGGAAAGCAACCTTGAGACTGTCGCTTTTCTTCTGTGTCAAGACGCTGTCTATCAGAATCTTGCCTCCAGCCAACCGTAGCTGCGAATCATCTATCTTCTGGGCTTGGACAGTCAGTGCGCTCTGTGCAAACAGAATGCAAAGGGGCGAAATGACCGCATAAAGCTTCATTTTCTTCATATTCTTCATCTTGTAAAAGAGGGTTTGATTTTGTTTTTCGCTATCTCGGTGATATTGTTCCTAGAATGCGTATATCAGGGAGAGGGCAGCTTTAGTAGGACCTACATAGTTGCGGTGGTCCTCGTTAAGACATTTGTCACATCTTCCGTAAAGCTTGTATGGGCTGTAGATGTATCCTAATCCGATGGATCCTTCGAGATTGAGATGCTCAGACAGCAGCCATTGGTATCCGTAGGTGAGGCCACCACCGACATACCAGCCTTCGTAATGTCTTCCTTTCTCTGTCTTTGGCAAGATGCCGAAAGGCAGGTCCACATTTTTTACGTTGTATTCACCTCCAAGGGCATGGATGCCGAAAAAGTGGCCTCCAAATTTCTGGCAGGTGTACCAGCGGTACTCTGGCATTACGTTCCAGTAGCGCAATTTCTTGTCGCCTGAAAACTTCCAGGGATTCAGGGCGCCGAAAAGCTGAAAAGTGCTTTTCCTGCCCGTGCCTATTTCTAGACCAGCATTGAGCGAGGTGGTTGCCAGACCAAGCAGGTTGGTCTTCAGTGCTACCTCTTGCGCTCGGGTTATTACTGATGAGAGAATCAGCAGTAACAACATCGGTGTTCGTTTGAACGATCTCTGCTTCATCATCATAATTTTACTCTGTTGATTTTCTTTCTTAAGGATAATGCTAGTTGCTTATTCTTATTTATCGTCATTTACTTAGTTGTATAGGATAAGCCTTGCAGCACGATTGAATGCCGTTGGGTTTCCTTTTCGGTTGCAAATGTAGGAAGATTTTCTCAAAGATGCTTCAAAAAATTGATGGAAATCAAGGGAAATGAAATGCAAACGTTTGCATTATTGTGCAAAATGTGTGGGAGCACAATTTCGGGGGGGGGAGCTAAGTGCTTGGTATTTAGAAAAATAAAAGCGAAAGTGTAACTTGCACACTTTCGCTTATGAAATATTGTATTTTGATGAATTTCTTTCGAGCTGTACGGTTGAAACGGGCTGAAAGTCTATAAGCTCCTAAGCTCCACACGCCCTGAAAGGGCAGAAGCTCCTAGCCCAGGGCAACGCCCTGG
>OLSQ01003256.1_pt1 | contig 10861 bp, 5 predicted proteins | sample 1672561 | NCBI WGS metagenome assembly OLSQ01 (sample SAMEA3136699, study PRJEB25190) | human gut metagenome | biome: human gut; feature: human-associated habitat; material: faeces | place: Austria | collected 2013 | reverse complement strand
GTCCCTCCGTCTCTTTCTCCACTTCGGCTATGGCCTCGGCAGCATCGTTTCCGATAGGTCCGAGGGTGAGCACAGCCACGTCAGTGCCTTCCTTCAGTTTTCTGCCCGTTCCGGTCACGATTTCCTGCATGGGGTTTCGCCAGTCGGTGAGCACACCGTTGCCTCTGGGGTAGCGTATCACGTAGCAACCGTGGTGGGGCAACTGGGCCGAGTACATCAGATTGCGCAACTCGTGCTCGTTCATAGGCGATGCGATGGTGAGGTGGGGCACAGGCCGCAGCGCCGCCAGGTCGAAGGCCCCGTGGTGTGTGGGGCCGTCCTCGCCCACGAGTCCAGCCCTGTCAAGACACAGCACCACGGGCAGACTGAGCAGCGCCATGTCGTGTATGATGTTGTCGTAGGCTCGCTGTGCGAACGAGCTGTATATGTTGCAGAACGGCATGAGTCCGTCCTTTGCCATTCCTGCCGAGAAGGTGACGGCGTGTCCTTCGGCTATGCCCACGTCGAACACTCTGTCGGGCATCTGCTTCATCATGATGCTCATGGAGCATCCGGTGGGCATGGCGGGCGTTACACCCACGATGTTGTGGTTCTGCCGTGCCAGTTCGAGCAGGGTGTTTCCGAAGACGTCCTGATATTTGGGCGGCTGGTTGTTGGTGTCGCTCACTAATCGCTCGCCCGTCTCGGGATCAAACTTTCCTGGTGCGTGCCAGATGGTGGCGCTTTTCTCTGCAGGCTCGTAGCCCTTGCCCTTGGTGGTGTGCAGGTGGAGCAACTTGGGGCCTTTCATGTCCTTGAGTTGTCGCAGCACGCGCACCACTTCGCGTATGTCGTGTCCGTCGAAGGGTCCGAAGTACCGTATGTTCATTCCCTCGAAGATGTTCTGCTGGTGGCTCAGTGCCGACTTCAGCGCGTTGTTCAGTCTCAGTATTCCCTTTCGCCTGTCATCGTTGAGGTAGCCTTTCGAGTGCAGCCATTGCGAGGCCTTGAACCTCAGTCGGTTGTAGGTATCGTTGGTGTCGAGGTTGAGCAGGTATTTCTCCATACCTCCCACGGCCCGGTCGATACTCATATCGTTGTCGTTGAGTATGATGAGCAGGTCGTTGGGCGTGCTCGATACGTTGTTGATTCCCTCGAAGGCGAGTCCTCCGCTCATGGCTCCGTCGCCTATCACTGCCACTACGTGCCTGTCGTTCTCCCCCTTCTGCTTGGCGGCCACGGCCATGCCGAGCGCCGCCGAAATCGAGTTGCTGGCGTGCCCGCAGGCAAAGGTGTCGTATTCGCTCTCTAAGGGAGTGGGGAAGGGGCGTATGCCGTGCAGCCTTCGGTTGGTGCAGAAGGCGTCGCGCCGCCCGGTCAGTATCTTGTGGCCATAGGCTTGATGGCCCACGTCCCACACGATGCGGTCGTAGGGTGTATTATATATATAATGTAGGGCTACGGTGATTTCGACGACACCCAGCGAGGAGGCGAAATGTCCGGGGTTGACCGCCACCTCTTCGATGATGTCCTCGCGCAGTTCCCTGCAGAGTTCCGGCAGCTCGTCGATGCTCAGCTTGCGCAGGTCTTCGGGATACTTGATGTTGCTTAAAAGGCTAAACTTCTCTTTGTCCATGTCTTCATCTCATGAATAACCATGCAAAGGTAGTATTTTTTTTTCAGTATATGTCATTTTTGTCCGATTTATTTCTGTTTTCCCACATTTTCTTCGTATATTTGCATCCCGACAAATCAATAATATCACAACATAATGAGAAAAAACATCTTCCTTTTAGGAGCCTTGCTGGCCGTTTCAGCCGCCACGATGGCTCAGACCAAGCAAGGAGGCATCTCGGCGCAGATGCTCTCGCAGATCGAGAAAATGCAGAAGACATCGGCTGCCGACAAGGCGCTCTTCAATGCCATCGCTGCCAACAGTATCGACGACTTGGTGAAGAACCGTGCCAATGCCGGTCCTGTAGACACTCACTTCAGCGTGGAGACTCCCGCACAGCGCATCCACAACCAGAAGAGCTCTGGCCGTTGCTGGATGTTCAGCGGCATGAACGTGCTGCGTGCCAACTTCGCCAAGGCTCATGCCGACTCCCTGGCAGTGGAGTTCTCGCAGGACTATCTCTTCTTCTATGACCAGTTGGAGAAGGCCAACCTCATGCTTCAGGGCGTCATCGACCATGCACGCAAGTCCATCGAGGACCCTCAGGTGCAGTTCTTCTTTAAGAGTCCGCTCAACGACGGCGGAACCTTCTGCGGCGTAGCCGACCTGGCAGCCAAGTACGGACTGGTGCCTATGAGCGCGATGCCCGAGACCTATTCGAGCGAGAATACCAACAAGATGAGCCGTCTCGTGGCAAGCAAGCTGCGTGAGTACGGACTGGAGCTTCGCCGCATGGCTGCTGCCGGCAAGAACGCCAAGCAGATAGCGGCCCGCAAGACCGAGATGCTTGCCACCGTTTATCACATGTTATGCCTCACCCTGGGCGAGCCTGTCAAGGAGTTCAGCTACGCCTTCCGCAACAAGGACGGCAAGCAGATGGGCGATGCGAAGACCTATACTCCCAAGAGTTTCTACGACGCTACCGTGGGCAAGGAACTCAACGGCACCTTCATCATGGTGATGAACGACCCACGCCGCCCCTACCACAAGACCTACGAGGTGGAGTACGACCGCCACACCTACGACGGCCACAACTGGAAGTATCTCAACCTGCCTATGGACGAGATTGCCAGCCTCGCCATCGCCTCGCTCAAGGACGGTCGCAAGATGTACTCCAGCTACGATGTGGGCAAGCAGTTCGACCGCAAGCGCGGTTATCTCGACCTCGACAACTATGATTATGCCTCGCTCTTCGGTACCACGTTCCCTATGAACAAGGCCGAGCGCATCATCACCTTCGACAGCGGTTCTACCCACGCCATGACGCTCACCGCCGTCGACCTCGACGCCAATGGCAAGCCGCTGAAGTGGAAGGTGGAGAACAGCTGGGGCGCCGACAACGGACAGAAGGGCTGTCTCATCATGACCAACCGCTGGTTCAATGAGTACATGTTCCGCCTCGTGGTCGACAAGCAGTATGTTCCTGCCCAGCTCCTCAAGGAGTTCGACCAGAAGCCAGTGATGCTTACAGCCGACGATCCTCTCTTCCAGTTAGAAGACTAATCATCCCAAATTACTCAACTTTCGTACTTACGGAAGTTGAGTAATTTTTTTTATCATCACTTTTATTCTTTTTTGAATAATTTTCGTACCTTTGCCCCAAAAATAGAGAATATCATGCAAGAAATGAAGACCCGCGAGCGCATCATCGCTCTTGTCAATAAGGAAGTAGTTCCCGCCATCGGCTGCACCGAACCGATGGCTGTGGCGTTGTGTACGGCCAAGGCAGCCACTCTGTTGGGCAAGCGTCCCGACAGCATCAAGGTGCTGCTCAGCCCCAATATGCTCAAGAATGCCATGGGCGTGGGCATTCCCGGCACCGGAATGATCGGTCTGCCCATCGCTGTAGCCTTGGGTGCCCTTATCGGCAAGCCCGAATATGAGCTCGAAGTGCTCAAAGACCTCACCCCCGAAGCTCTGCAGCAGGGCAAGTGCTACATCGAGGATGCCGACATTGACATCAAGCTGAAGCAGGGCATCGTCGAGAAACTCTACATCGAGGTTGTCTGTCATTCGGGTAAAGACCAGGCTGCCGCCATCATCGCGGGCAGCCACACCCACTTTGTCTTTGCCGAGCGCAACGACGAGGTGGTGCTCGACGAGCGACAGCCCGGAGGCGCCGATGAGGACGACGCCGACATACAACTTTCCATGCGCATGGTCTACGACTTCGCCATGACAGCTCCCCTCGACGAGATCAGTTTCATTCTGAAGACCAAGGAGTACAACATGCGGGCAGCCGAGCTCTCCATCAAGGGCAACTACGGCCATTGCTTAGGCAAGACCATGGACCGTCCCATGAGTCACGGCATCTTCGGCAACAGCATCTTCTCGCACATCATCTCGCGCACCGCATCGGCATGCGACGCCCGTATGGGAGGAGCCATGATTCCCGTGATGAGCAACAGCGGCAGCGGCAACCAGGGCATCTGTGCCACCAATCCTGTTGCCGTCTATGCCCTCGAGAACGAGAACACCGAGGAAGAGCTCATACGTGCCCTCATGCTCAGCCATCTCACCGCCATCTACATCAAGCAGAGCCTCGGCAAGCTGTCGGCGCTGTGCGGCTGCGTGGTGGCGTCCATAGGAAGCAGTTGCGGCATCACCTATCTTATGGGCGGTGACTATCAGCGCATCTGCAACTCGGTGAAGAATATGGTGGCCAACCTTACGGGCATGATCTGCGACGGAGCCAAGCCCAGTTGTTCGCTTAAGATTTCGTCGGGAGTCAGCACCGCTCTGCTCTCCTCGCTGCTCGCCATGGAGGGTCGTTGTGTCACTTCTGCCGAGGGCATCGTCGACGACGATGTAGATCGCTGCATCCACAACCTCACCTCCATCGGTGCCGATGCCATGCGTATCACCGACGACATGGTGCTCAACATCATGACTCATAAGTAACTCTTTGCAGAAGATAAGCTGCATCTCAGCAAAATATTCAAGCAAGCTTGATATTCTGCATTCGATTTGCATTTCCTTTGCAAAAGAAAAGCGGCATCGCAGCATTTTGAAAGTGCTATAAGAGCCCCGCAGGGGGCATCTATTACGACCAAGAAAGGTCACAATAGACGACCGGCGCCGGTCGTCTATTATGACCCAAAAGGAAGCTCTTAGGGGGAAGACTTTACTTCACACTGATTGTTCCGTTCTTGGTGTCACGGCTGTTGGGCCCCACCATAATATCGAACTCACCGGGTTCGAGGACATACTGCAGGTCGGCATTGTAGAACTTCAGCATGTCGGGAGTTATCTGGAAGCTAACATCCTGACTCTCGCCAGCAGCAAGGTGGATGCGACGGAATGCTTTCAGCTCCTTCACAGGACGGGAGATGCTTGCCACCTTGTCGCGGATGTAGAGCTGCACAATCTCGTCGGCAGCGCGACTGCCAGTATTGGTGACACGGACAGTAGCGGTGTGGTCAGCACTGATCTGCAGCGGTCCATACTCGAAAGTGGTGTAACTCAAGCCGTAGCCGAAGGGATAGAGAGCGCCATTGCGCACGTCGAGATAGTTGCTGGCAAACTTGGCAAAACGGGGATTGTCGTCAGGCACGGGACGGCCAGTGTTCTGATGGTTGTAGTAGAGAGGCTCCTGTCCTGTAGTCTTGGGCATAGAGGCGGTGAGCTTACCACAAGGCACCTTGTCGCCGAAGATGACGTCGCAGATGGCATCGGCAGCCTCAGAACCGCCAAACCACACGTTCATGATGGCAGGCAGATGCTCCTGTTCCCAAGTAAGGACGGTGGGACGACCCGAGAAGTTGAGCAGTACGATAGGCTTTCCCGTCCTGGCGAGCTGAGCGAGCAGATGGCGCTGGGCGTCGGGCATACGAAGGTCGGTACGGCTGGCACATTCGCCACTCATATCGGCAGTCTCGCCCATGGCGCACACGATGACGTCAGCCTGGCGTGCAACCTCAAGGGCTTCTGCCTCCATCTGCGCATCGTCGCCTCGGGCGATGGTCTTGCCCAACTCACCGTCCTTCTGCTCCTGTTCGTCGTACACCACGTTGCAGCCCTGTGCATAGAGCAACGTCGCCTTGCCATTGAGGGCTTTCTCCATGCTCTCACGCAGAGAGGAATAGCGGTCGGGGGTGGCAGCCACGCTCCAGGTTCCGCTCATGTTGCTGCGCGTGTCGGCCAGAGGACCGATGAGGGCTATCTTGCCCTGCTTGCTGAGGGGCAGCAGCTGACGGTCGTTCTTGAGCAGAACGAAGGTCTCGGCGGCAATGTCGCGTGCGGTCTGGCGATGGGCAGCGGTAAAGATGTCGGTCTTATGTCGCTTGCTGTCGCAGTAACGGTAAGGATCCTCGAAGAGTCCCAGCTTGTATTTAGCCTCTAAGATGCGACGGCAGGCGATGTCGATGTCAGCCTCGCTCACCTTGCCTTCCTTGACGCTCTGTTCCAGGAATCTCACGAAGCCCTGCGAGCACATGTCCATATCGGTTCCGGCCAGGAGCGACTGCTCGGAGGCTTCCTTGAGGTCGCGGGCTGTGCCATGCTGCAGAATCTCGCCGATAGAGCCATAGTCGGTCACGACGAAGCCCTGGAAGTTCCATTGCTTGCGCAGCACGTCGGTCATCATCCAATGGCTTGCCGTGGCAGGCACATAGTCGATAAGGTTGAACGACGACATGACGCTTCCCACACCAGCGTCGACCACAGCCTTATAGGGAGGCAGAAACTGGTTGTACATGCGTATCTTGCTCATGTCGGTGGTGTTGTACTCCTTGCCTGCCTCAACGGCTCCATAGAGGGCGAAATGCTTGAGACAAGCCATGATGTGGTCTTTGGGGACGATGGACTCACGGCTCATGTCAGCCTGCTGATAGCCGCGAGTCATGGCTGCTCCCAAGACACCACTGAGGTATGGGTCCTCGCCGAAGCCTTCGCTGATGCGTCCCCAGCGGGCATCGAGAGCCACGTCGACCATAGGTGAGAAGGTCCAGTTGATGCCATCGGCGCTTGCCTCGCGTGCCGACACAGCGCCCACCTGTCTCAGAGCTTCCTCGTTCCACGAGCAGGAGAGGGCGAGCGGTATGGGGAAGATGGTTTCGTAGCCGTGTATGACGTCCATGCCTACGATGAGCGGAATACCGAGTCGGCTCTTGCGGATGGCCACGTCCTGCAGGGCTTTGATCTTGTCGAAGCCCTTGATGTTGAACACGCCTCCCATCTTGCCGGCAGCGATGTCGCCCGCCACCTGAGTGTCCATAGTACTGCCCGTGGTGATGTCGCCCGCCACCATGAGGTTGAGCTGGCCGATCTTCTCCTGAAGCGTCATGCGCGACATGAGTTGGCCGACGTACTCGTTCATGGGCGGCAGTTTCTTGCGCGCGGCAAAGGCTGAAGGAGACAGCAAAGTCCCCAACAGGATGAATGATGCTAATAACAGATTCTTTTTCATGCTGATATCTTATTACTCAACTTTCGCAAATGGGGAAGTTAAAGAATTTAAAGAAGTTAGAGAAGTTAAAGCCATATGCTTTACAGCTAAATATTCAACCAAAAAGGCTGTTGGCTATAACTTCTAACGACCGAAGGGAGTGATAACTTCTTTAACTTCTATAACTTCTGAACCAGCTTAAGTTTAATGATTATTCGGGGATTATTTCAGTTGGAAAGATTTACGCAACTTCAGATTGTCGGAGGCATTGCCTACCCAGGCCTCAAACAGTCCTGGCTCAGCCTTCCAGCTTGCTGTGGTCTCGTCGTAGAAGCTGAGGGCGTCCTTGCCAAGGGTGATGCTGACGTCCTTGCTCTCGCCAGGCTTCAGACTCACCTTGCAGAAGCCTTTCAGCTCCTTGAGCGGACGGTCGACCGAGGCCTTGGCATCGTGCACATAGAGCTGTACGGTCTCAGATCCGGCACGCTGACCGATGTTCTTTACCTGTACGGTGAAGGTGATGGAGTCGGCAGCTGTCATCGATGCCTTGTCGGCACGCAGATTGCTGATGGCGAACTGGGTGTAGCTCAAACCGTGTCCGAAGGCGAACACAGGACGCTGCTTCTCTCGGTCGGCCCAGCGATAGCCCACATAGATGCCTTCTTTGTATTCCTCGTCGATGATGTTGCCCTCGGTCTTGGATCCACCCTCCTTTCGCCAGGTTCCGGGATAGGTGTTGAGGGCATGGGCGCCCACATTCTGCAAAGACTTCACCCAGGTGAAGGGCAGCTTGCCAGATGGGTTGGCGTCGCCCGTGAGGACAGCAGCCAAAGCCTCGCCCGCCTCAGAGCCTAAATACCAGCCCTGCACGATGGCGGGAACCTTGTCGCGCCAAGGCATGGCCACAGCGTTGCCCGAGATGTTGACATAGACGAAGTTCTTGTTGGCAGCAGCCAGAGCTGTGATAAGCTTGTCCTGCGCATAGGGCAACTCGTACTGCTGTCGGTCGTGGCCCTCGCAGTCCTGATAGTCGCTCTTGTTGAGTCCGCCGAAGAGGATGACACAGTCGGCAGCTTTCGCCTTCTCTACAGCCTCAGCGATAAGTTCTGCCTCGCTGCGCTTGTCTTCCAAGTTCTGACCTGTGGTGACGCCATTGTAAGCGCCAGTCACATCGCCCACATAGCCTCGGGCAAAGTCAACCTCCACGCCGTCTTTGGCCAGTCGTGCCTGCAGGCCCTGCAGAGGGGAAATCTCCCGCTGTACCTTGAGCGAGGAGCTGCCTCCGCCCACGGTCATCATCTTGATGGCGTTCTCGCCCACCACGAGCACATGGCGCACCTTCTGGGTGTTGATGGGCAGTACGCGGTTGCGGTTCTGCAACAGCACGATGCCTTCCTCGGCTATCTGTCGGGCTGTGGCGTAATGTCCGTCGGAACAGAGGAAGCCGTGAGGACGATGGCGGTTCATCGTGGTGCGATAGAAGAGTCGCAGCACGCGACGCACCTTCTCGTCGAGCTCACGTGTGGTGTATTTGCCTTCCTGTATGGCCTTCAGATAGGGACGGGCGAGGTAATAGCTCTCATAGGCATTGGAAGCGCCCCAGCTCAATCCGTTGGTCCAGGAGCCGAACTCCATGTCGAGTCCGTTCCTCACAGCCTGGTCGGTGTCGTGGGCTCCACCCCAGTCGCTCACCACCACTCCGTCGAAGTGCCAGTCGTTCTTCAGAATCTTGTTCAGGGTGTACTGGTTATGGCAGTTGTGCTCGTTGCGATACAGGTTGTATGCGCCCATGATGGCCCATGCCTTGCCTTGCTCAACGGCAGTCTTGAAGGCAGGCAGATAGATTTCGTGCAGGGCACGGTCGCTCACCTTCACGTTCACCTGATGGCGATATTCCTCGTCGTTGTTCAGACAATAGTGCTTCACGCATGCCGACACGCCCTTCGACTGCAATCCCTGTACGTAGGGCACTACCATGACAGAGGCGAGATAAGGGTCTTCGCCCATGTACTCGAAGTTACGTCCGTTGAGGGGAGTGCGGTAGATGTTGACGCCGGGTCCCAAGATCATGTCCTTGCCACGATAGAGAGCCTCCTCGCCCAATGCCTCGCCGTAGATACGGCTCATCTGAGGGTTCCAGGAGGCTGCAAGACAGGTAAGGGCAGGGAAAGCCACACACGAGTCGTTGGTCTGTCCAGCCTGGTCCCATTCGTCCCACAGCACGTCGGGGCGCACACCGTGTGGACCATCGTCAGTCCAGAAGTCAGGAAATCCCAATCGTGGAACTCCAGCCGATGAGAACTTGCTCTGGGCGTGAATAACTCTTATTTTCTCCTGCAAGGTCATGCGGGAGAGGGCGTCCTCGATGCGTTGCTCTACGGGCTTTGTGTCGTCCAAATAGACGGGCATCTGCTGCGCCTGAACTGAGAAAACGGTTGTCAGCGACAACACGCAGGATAATGCTAAATGTTTCATAAGTTATATTGATATTATTTTTTGCCGAATGCAGCTAATCTTTTCTTTTGCAAAGATAGCTAAAAAATCAAACAAAAGCTATTTCACTTAGTAAAATAGTGGATTCGTGTATATAACACAAAACTGCAACCTTCTATAAACAAGCTGTTTACGCAAAAACAGCCTTTCGATTTAAGTGGAAGATAATGAAAGGTCGGTTAGTCGAAAAAGGGATAAATAATGGGGCGATTTTTAAGTGTCAGGATTGGCTGGAGAGCACATAGCAATACAGAGAATGCTGCAAGATTGCTTTCCTGCCAATTCCACACAAAAGACGTCTTTACTGTTTCAATATCGAAGCACCTTCGAGCATGGCGAGAGCCTTGTTCTCGTTCTCCTCCATGATCTCGCGCTCGCCCGGGCCCTTGTCGTTGATGCCACACAGGTGCAGGATGCCGTGAATGATGACACGATGCAACTCGTCGTCGTAGGTCTTGCCGAATTGCTCGGCATTGGTGCGCACAGTATCGAGCGAGATGACAATATCGCCGTTGATGACATCGCCCTCATCATAGTCGAAGGTGATGACATCGGTGTAATAGTCATGACCCAGATATTCGTTGTTGACCTCGAGAATCTTCTCGTCGTCTACAAACATGTAGCCCACCTCGCCTACTTTGCGTCCGTGTGAAGCAGCCACTTTTCGAATCCATGCGCTGGTTTCGCGCTTCTTGATTTTAGGCATTTTCACGCCTTCTACACTATATGTTATCATACTTCTTATGGAGTTAAGGAGTTAAAGGAGTTAAGGAGTTAAAGGAGTTAAGACAACACCTTTTCGTTCCTATTCTCCATTTATACTATATATTTTTTTATTATCTTTTTAAGCTCTTGAATTCTTCACTCTTCGTTCTTCACTCTTCACTTCTTAGGCAGAAATTCATCCACTTCTCTTCCGAAGAATCTCAACTCCCTGACGAGCGTAGAACTGATGCTGCTGTAGCGGGGATCGGAGAAAAGGAGAATGGTCTCCACACCACCCAACTGCTTGTTGATGTCGGCCTGCTCACGCTCGTACTCAAAGTCTTTTGCGCTCCTCACGCCTCTCACCAGAAACTTGGCTCCAAGACGATGCGCCAGGTCGATGGTAAGGTCATCGTAGGAAACCACCTCCAGGCGGAATCCCTTAGAAGCATCACCAGCATCCACCAATTCTGCACATTCCTTCGAAAAAACAGCCTTGATGTCCTCCACACGCTTCTCTATCTCCTCGTTAGCATGCTTCAGCTTGCTCATCGCCACGGCAATCACAAGCTTGTCAAACATCGGCAGAGCACGCTCCGCAATGTTCTGATGTCCTATCGTAA
>OLSQ01003248.1_pt1 | contig 10887 bp, 5 predicted proteins | sample 1672561 | NCBI WGS metagenome assembly OLSQ01 (sample SAMEA3136699, study PRJEB25190) | human gut metagenome | biome: human gut; feature: human-associated habitat; material: faeces | place: Austria | collected 2013 | reverse complement strand
CGGCGGCGACTCGCTCGACGGCCGCCCCGCGTCCGAATGGGCCGTGGAGCAGTTCAGCGCCGGCGGCGACTCGCTCACACTCTGGCTCCGCGAACCCGCTCTGGGCACCGACTCGCTCATGCTTGCCGTCAGCTACCGCCGTCCCGATTCGCTCGACCGCCTCGAGTGGACCACCGACACCCTCCGCTTCTTCTACCGCGAGCCCCGCAAGAGCAAGAAGGAGATGGAGGCCGACACCCTCCCTCCCGCGCTCGACGTGCTTCAGGTGCAGTTCGCCGGTTCGTCCCAGGAAGTCTACCGCCCCCTGCAGTTCACGCTCAGTCAGCCCGTGGAGAGCATCGACACTGCCGCCATCGGCCTGCAGATGCTCGTCGACACCCTCTGGACGCCCGTCCCCCTGCCCGCACTCCGTCCCGATTCGGCCGACCGCCTGCTCGGGCGGCAGCTTGATGTGAAGTGGACGCCCGGCGCCAAATACCGTTTTACCGTCGACTCCGCCGCCATTGTCGGCATCTATGGCGAGCACAACAAGGCCGTTCTCCGCGAATTCACCGTCCGTCAGCTCGAGGATTACGCGAATCTCACATTTAATATAAAGGGAGCCGACTCCACGGCAGTCGTCGAGCTGCTCTCGTCCAACGACGAAGCCGTCATGCGCGCCCCCGTCGCCGCCGACGGCCGCGCCGTGTTCCGTTTCGTCAACCCCGGCACCTACTACGCCCGCCTGTTCTTCGACAGCGACGGCTCCGGCCGCTGGTCCACCGGCATACCCGACTCCGTGCAGCCCGAGGAAGTGGCCTACTATCCCAAGAAACTCGACCTGCGCCGCAACTGGGACATCGAGCAGGCCTGGGACATCTACGAGCTGCCCGTCGACGCCCAGAAACCGCAGGCCATACTCAAGAACAAGCCCAAGCTCAAGCGCGGCGAGGAACCGCCCGCCTCTGACGAGGACGATGACTACGAAGACGACTTCCTCGGCTCCGATCCACGCACCAACCAGGGCATAGAGCGTCGCCGCAACACAGGCAACCGCGCCACCGGCGGGCGCCGTCAGCAGGCCGGCGGCATGTCCGGTACCATCCGCCGATAATGTAGCCGCAGACTCCGCACCACAGGGAGTGAAAGCGTCCTCGCCTTCGCCGCTCCGCAAGGAGCGTTCTCCGCGCATGGAATGAAGACGTCTGTGCCTTCATATCTCCGATCCGGTAACTCCTCCCCGCATCCGCTGTGTATGCGCGAAATATTCTTTCATTGCGTTTGTTAAAAATATCCGCTCAAATTAACTTAACAATGTTAAATCCGCCTGTGCGGCTAATTTTTAGTGTTAAAAATTGGTAAGAGTGGAAAAATTGATTTACTTTGCGCAGAAGAAAGTTATCCGCAGCCGCGGACCAAGTCACGCAACCCCTGCGAGGGACGCGACCTTAAATTGTGAGGAGAACAAACCATTGAAAAACGACGGGCCGTCCCGACTGCGGACCGGCTCACTTTTTCAAGAATTTGTGCAACGTAGCAAGCTGACAGCCAGTCGGCAAGAAGGTGATTGACTCGGGCGGCCGCGCCATGTGAAGACGACCCGCTGAAGAATACTGAAACTGAGATTATATAATTACTAACTTAAAATTACTACTTGCATGCAGAACATTTGTTTACAAATGACGCGGAAGGCAGTGTTGGCTCTCGCTATGGTGATAGCCTGCGCTATTCCGGCATTAGCACAAAAAATCACAGTGAGCGGCACTGTGTATGAGCCCGAAGGCGAACCCGCCATCGGCGCGAGTGTCGTGGTGCAAGGTCAGCAGAATGGCGTAAGTACCGATTTCGACGGTCACTACACCATCGAGGTTGATCCCCAGGGTACACTCGTGTTTTCGTACATAGGCTGTGAGACACAGTCCGTTGCCGTCAACGGCCGCACTACCGTCGACTGCCACCTGGCTTCGAGCGCTGTCGCTCTCCAGGAAGTCGTTGCCGTCGGCTACGGTACCGTCAAGAAAGAAGACGCCACCGGTTCGGTCTCCGTCATCAAGCCCGACGAAATCGAGGCCGGCATCGCCACCTCCACCCAGGACCTCCTGGTTGGCGCATCGCCCGGTGTGGTTGTGACCCTCGACGGCGGTAACCCCGCAGGCGGCGGTACGATCCGTATCCGCGGCGGTTCCTCGCTCAACGCCACCAACGACCCTCTGATCGTTATCGACGGCGTGCCCCAGACCAACCAGAGCCAGGGTGCCGGCATGAACGCGCTCACCATGATCAACCCCGCGAACATCGAGTCGATGACCATCCTCAAGGACGCTTCGGCCACCGCCATCTACGGTTCGCGCGCTTCCAACGGTGTGATCATCATCACCACCAAGAAGGGCCAGAGCGGCCGTCCGCAGGTCAACTTCTCGGCCAACTTCAGCGTCAACACCGCACGCAAGAAACTCAACATGATGACCGGTCAGGAATTCGCCGACATGGTCACCGCCAACCTCAGCGAAGCCTCCGTGGCCCAGCTCGGCTACAATGGCGAGATCTACAACACCGACTGGCAGAAGGAAGTCCTCCGCACTTCGTTCTCGCACGACTACAACCTCAGCGTAGGCGGCAAGGCCGGTATCCTTCCCTACCGCGTGAGCGTCAGCTACACCAATAACCAGGGTATCCTCAAGACCTCGTCGATGGACCGCGTCACCGCCGGCTTCAACCTCAACCCCAAGTTCTTTGACGACCATCTGAGCGTCAACGCCAACGCCACCGGCACCTATGCCCGCACCGGCAACGGCGACACCGGCGCCGTCGGCGCTGCCATCGCCTACGACCCCACCAAGCCCGTATACTCCAACATCCCCATGGCCGGCAATACAGGCCGGTTCCTCTACAATGGCTACTACAATTATATTCCCGCTGTAGGCGGCATCAACGACCGTAACTCGGCCGTCAACCCGCTCCAGCTCCTCAACGACGTCGACAGCCACAACAAGACCTGGTCGTCGAGCGGCAACCTCCAGCTCGACTACTCGCTCCACTTCCTTCCCGAACTCCACTTCAACCTCAACCTCGGTTATCAGGTTTCGCAGAACGACTGCACCTCTTACACCGCGGCCAACTCGCTCCAGTCGTGGCGCAACTCAGGCCTGCTGGTCAACAACGCTCCCGGCGCCGAGACCATGTACAAGTGGCACGAAGTGCAGCGCAACACCATGCTTTCGTTCTACATCAACTACAAGAAGAACTTCGAGGCCATCAAGTCTAACCTCGACGTTACCGTCGGCTACGACTGGCAGAAGTTCACCTACTTCGGCAACTCCAACAACTACGTGCACTCGCTCGGCTTCATGGGCTCCGACGGCGGCGACAGCTTCAACTACGTCAACGGCCAGTACTACATGGACGTCAATCCCAACGGCAACATCGGCCAGACCGTCGGCGGCGAGGATGTCAAGGCTTCGCGCTGGGCTGCTCCCGTGCAGTTGATCTCGTTCTTCGGACGTGTCAACTATATCTTCGACGACACCTATCTGGTGACCTTCACCCTCCGCGACGACGGTACCTCGCGTTTCTCCAAGGACAACCGCTGGGGCCTCTTCCCCGCCGTGGCTCTCGGCTGGAAGATCAACAACTTGCCCGTGTTCGAGGATCAGACCGTCATGAACGAATGGAAACTCCGCCTCGGCTGGGGTCAGACCGGCCAGCAGGATATCGGCTCGTACTTCCCCTACATGCCTATCTACACCATCTCGTCGGATCCTAACTTCCAGTATCCCTCGTACTTCAACAACGGCCAGTGGGTATCGGCTCTCTATCCCCAGCCCTACGACACCAACATCAAGTGGGAGACCACCACTACCTGGAACGTAGGCTTCGACCTCGCTTTCCTCAACAACCGCCTTACCGCAAACATCGACTGGTACCTCCGCGACACCAAGGACCTGCTTGCCCTCGTGCCGGCCAAGGGTCTCCAGACTTCCGACTACCTCACCCGTAATATCGGCACCCTCCGCAACTACGGTATCGAGTTCACCGTCGGCGCCAAGCCCGTCGTTACCTCCGACTTCACATGGTCGACCAGCTACAACGTCGCATGGAACCGCAACAAGATCACCGAACTCAACGACGGCACTCCCATCTCATCGCGCCGTAGTGTTCCCGGCGGTATCGACAAGCCCCTCCAGTGGTTCATGCAGGGCGAGGCCGCATACACCTACCGTGTATATCAGCAGGTTTATGACAACGCCGGCAACCCCGTCGAAGGTCAGTACGTCGACCAGAATGCCGACGGCAAGATCGACGACGCCGACCTGATCAATTTCCACTCGCCCGAACCCAAGGTGACCATGACCTGGAACAACACCTTCAACTATAAGAACTGGGACTTCGGATTCTCGCTCCGCGCTTCGATCGGCAACTGGGTCTACAACGCACCCCGCCGCACGCGCACCAACTTCGGAAGCGTGGATCAGTACGGCCTCAACAACCTGCTGCGCAACGAATTCTACTTCCGCACCAACGACTCCAACCTCGCTCTGAGCGACTACTGGGTTGAGAACGCATCGTTCATCCGCTGCGACAACATCACTCTCGGCTACACCTGGGACAACCTGCTCAACGACAAGCTGCGTCTCCGCCTCTTCGGTGCCTGCCAGAATCCCTTCGTCATCACCAAGTACAAGGGTATCGATCCCGAAGTGTTCGACGGCCGCGACGACAACGTTTATCCGCGTCCTGTCACCTTCACCCTCGGTGTGATCGCCACATTCTAACCATTAACCAATTATCAGAAAATTCTATATGAAACTCAATAAGATCATTCTGACGGCCGGTCTTGCAGTCGGTGTGGCTCTCAGCTCATGCACGGGCGACCTCGACCTGCTGCCGACCTCGCCGAACGATATCACGCCAGGTACCTTCCATCAGGATCCGCGTGAGTATATGGCGCGCACCATCGCGTTCGTATACCAGGACTTCGCGACCTACGGCTACGGTACCAACTCCGACGGTTCGAACATCCTGACTTCGATGGACGGCGGTATGTCCACCTTCCAGCGCGCTGTCTTCAACCTCGAGGAAATCCCCACCGACGAGGCCAACTGGCTTCCCTCGGCCGACGCTATCGACGCCAACTTCCAGTACGGCTATCCCGCTACTAACAACGGCGTCGTCATGGGCGTGTACTCCCGCCTCATGGTTAATGTCGGCCTGTGCAACAACTTCATCCAGTCCGATTTCCAGTGCACCACCGACGAGGACATCGCCCTCAAGGCTGAATTCGACCGCCAGGCCCGCATCCTCCGCGCAGGCTGCTATTTCTATCTGATCGACTGCTACGGCAATGTGCCCTGGGCAGGCGACGATGTCAAGATCGGCTCCGTGCCTCCGCAGCTCAGCTCCGATTTCGCCGAAGGCCGCCGCATGGTGTTCAACCGCGTCACTGACGAACTCGAGGACATCGTGGCATGGTACAAGGCCAACGATCCCCAGAACCGTCCCCCCTACGGCTACGTAGGTCTCGACGTGGCTGAGGCCCTCCTCGTCAAGTTCTATCTCAACGCTGAGGTCTACACCGGCACCGAACGCTGGAAGGACTGCTACGACCACGCCGAGGCTATCATCGCCCGTCTCGGTCACGGCGGCTTCCAGAACTCCGGTCTCTGCAACGCATACCACCAGAACTTCGGTTACAACAACAAGGACTTCACCATCGGCGGTGCAAGCGACATCAACGAGATCATCTGGAACATTCCCCAGGAATCGATGACCCTCAATGCCCTCGGCGTCGGCCTCAAGAGCTACGCCAACGGCGGCTTCATGTGCAACGCGTGGATCGGCGACGCTCCCTCCGACGCGACATTCTCCTGCACCCAGGCCGAGTATAACTCGGGCAACGGCTGGAAGTGTATGAGCGCACGCCGCCAGTTCGTCGAGATCTTCGAGTGGAACAGCGACTACACCTACTCGCCTGACCTCCGTACGAAGATGTGGAAAACTGCCGCCGACGGCTTCAACATCAACAACGAGGAATTCACCCAGGCCGCTTGGGGCAACAACGGCTTCCTTGCCGTCAAGTTCTCCAACTGGTACATCAACGACGAAGGCGACATCGACGAGGCTCTCTCGCCCGCTGCCGTCGACCCGCTGGGTATCGACTACGGCATGATCCGTCTGGCCGAGATCTACCTCTCCGCCGCCGAGGCCGCCCTTCACGGTGCCGGCTCGCAGGCCAAGGCTCTCGAGTACACCAACTACATCCGTGAGCGCGCAGGCATGCCCGCCTACACTGCGATCAATCTTACCGAGCTGCAGAACGAGCGCTGCCGCGAACTCTACTCCGAGTGCAACCGCCGCACCGACCTCATCCGCTACGGCAAGTGGATCTCGGGCTACACCTGGAACTGGAAGAACAAGGTGCTCAACGGCGCTGACTATCCCCAGAACTTCAACGTATATCCTCTGCCGGCTACCGTCGTAACGACCAACGGCTATACCCAGAACCCCGGCTATTAATACTGAAAAAAGGACAACACAATGAAAAAACTTTCAATATTCCTGGCCTTGGCGGCTCTCGCAGCCGGTTTCACCTCCTGCGAGCAAGACCGCGACCCTGTATATCAGGCACCGACGGAGTTCAAGCTCAACGTGCCTCAGATGCAGGACCAGTACATAGAGCTCTCCGACGCACGCAGCAGCGTGCTGGAGTTCACCTGCTCGCAGCCCGACTACGGCTACTCGGCCGTCACACAGTACTCGATGCAGATGGCCCTCGACGAAGCTTTCACCAGCTCTGTCGATCTCGCCACCGTCACCGCGACCTCCGCGAAGCTGCAGGTCAAGCAGTCCGACGTGGCCCTGGGTCTTCTCAACCTTCAGGGTATCGAGGATGCCGACGCATATAACGCCGCCTACGGCGCCGGACAGACCGCTAAGATCTACTTCCGCGCTGTGGCTCAGCTCACCGGCGTCGAAAGCTCGCTGATCACATCCAACGTCGTTTCGTACAACGCTCTGCGTCCTTACTTCGCAGTGCCCGTACCCGGCGTGATCTACCTCGTCGGTGCTCCCGAAGGCTGGGCCGGTCCCACCGAGGGTAATGCCGCCCACTATGCCGAATGGACTCTCTCCGAACCCGCCGACGGCATCGGTTCGAAGGTTTACACCGGCGTGTTCGACATCCCCGCCGGCAGCGCCATGTTCCGCTTCTACACTCAGCTCACCGGCTGGGACGACGATTCCTATGGCTCGCAGGTCGATGACAATCCTGTCGACTACGAATTTGTCGACGGCTCGTTCGCCGGCACCGCTGTCAAGGGCAAGGGCTCGTTCAACTTCCCCAACTGGCCCGGCGGCAAGATGACGATCGTCGTCAACATGAGCGACATGAACAATATCCTTGTCGACATGTACGAAGGCGAGCACACCGTCACCGTCACCAAGTACATCTACCTGGTAGGCTCGATCTCGGGCTGGAAGGCTCCGGGTATCTCCGAGGAGGCCAATTACAAGGATTACCGTCTCGCCGACACTGACGGCAGCGGCGTCTATACCGGTACTTTCACAGCTCCCGCCGGTCACCTCAACTTCCGCTTCGCTCTCGAACTCACCGAGGACGACTGGGACAATCCCACCCAAATCGGCCCGCAGGCCAATGACGGCGACGTCGCCAGCAGCTTCAGCGGCGGTGTGTTCAACGGCGGCTACGTAAGCGGCAAGGGCAACTGGGCCTTCGATCTGACCGAAGAGTCGACCATCCAGATGACTGTGGACACCAACACCAAGACAGTCAGCTTTGCATTAAAGTAAATACCTGCCGGTCCGCCGGAGGCGTCCCCGAAGGGCGCCTCCGCGGCGGACGGTACTAAAAATCGATAACACAGATATGAAAAAATATGCAATCTATGGTCTGACCGCTCTTCTGAGCTTCGGATTCGTGTCCTGCGACAACTACGAGGAGCCGAATCCCGCACCTCAGACCAATGCTCAGGGCACAGTGCTGCAGGCCGCCGACGTCACCGTGACCGACGCTATCGTTGCTGCCGACACATACGACCTCAAGGGCCTCAACGATGCCAACGAGAATATCGTCCTCGCCACTGTGGCAGCCCCCAACCTCGTGAACTACACCTATAAGGCCGTTGTCGAAGTAGCCAAGGACGCAAGCTTCGCAGGCGCCGGCTCGTTCGTGGCCGCGGTTGAGCCCGCCAACGAGGAAGGCACACTCTACAACATCGTAGCCTCCCCCGATGCCCTCCAGGGTGTTTATTACAAGAACATCTCCAAGGGCCCCAAGGCCAAGGCTGTTCAGCTCCGCTATAGCCTCTATACCGTTGGCGGCGACGCCGCTGCCGCCCAGGAAGCCCGCATCGGCGGTCCGGACACCTACTACGGTCCCTACGCCATGAATGTGCTGCCTTTCCCGAGCGACCTCGTCATCGAGGACAGCTACTACCTCGTAGGCACCGCCTGCGACTGGGAGGTCACCAAGGCCATCAAGCTCAACCACTCCGACCTGAGCCCGTATGACGATCCCGTATTCACGTTCAAGTTCGACGTTACCGAAGGCTGGTGGTGGAAGATCATCCCCGAGTCGACCTTCGTTACCGGCGACTGGGTTTCGGGTGCCGACACTCAGTTCGGCGTCGAGGTCAACGGCGACGAATCGCTCACCGGTCTTCTCATGGCTTCCACAGACGATGCCGAAGCACAGGCCGGCTGTCTCAACGTCACCGGTCCCTACCTGCTGACCATCAACATGGAGGATATGACCTACGACTTCTCGCTCGCTATCGAGAATCTCTACACCCCCGGCAACTCCAACGGCTGGAGCCAGACCGCTTCGCAGCTGCTCTCGACCATCGACTACAGCAACTACTTCGGTTTCGCTCACCTCAACGGTGAATTCAAGTTTACCTCCGCTCCCAACTGGGACGGTGTCAACTTCGGCATGGGCGCCGAGGAAGGCCAGCTGTCCAACGACGGCGGCGCAGGCAACATCAACGCCGGTGCCGACGGTCTCTACTGGGCCGAGGCCAACACCGCTTCGCTCACCTACAAGCTGACCCCCGTCACCGCGATCGGTCTTATCGGCGACGCGACTCCCGCCGGATGGGACGCTGCAACTCCCCTGACTCCCTCGGCCGACTTCCTCACCTGGACCGCCACCATGACCCTCAAGGCCGGTGAGTTCAAGATCCAGTGCAACAACGGCTGGGATATCCAGATGGGCGGCGCTGCCGACTGCCTCGTCACAAAGGCTGAAGACGGCAATCCCGCCAACATTCCCGCTCCCGGTGCAGGCACCTACAAGGTGACCGTACACCTCGACCAGCTCCCCTACACAGTCACTTTCGAATAATCACCCTGCTGTGAATATCAAAGCGCCCGAGGCCCCGACGCCCCGGGCGCTTTTCACGTTCTTTGTTGTCAGTATCCCGATTTTTTGCTATCTTTGCGCCATATTTCGTACGAATGAACGCGTTAGACACCATCAAAATACATCTCCGGAGCGACATCGAGCGGCTCAATGCCCTGATACGCGCCCGTTTGTCGTCCGGTAATCCGCTGATGGACACCGTCATTGAAGGCTATCTGACCTCCAAAGGCAAGCAGATCCGCCCTATCCTCGTCATGCTCTGCGCAGGCATGTTCGGGCCGGTCGACGAACGCGTGCTCAACGCCGCCGCCGCTGTCGAGCTCCTTCACAACGCGTCCCTGATCCACGACGATGTCGTGGACGATTCTAAGCTGCGCCGCAACCGCCCTACCATCAACGCCGTGTGGGACAACCATATCGCCGTCCTGGTAGGCGATTTTTTTGTGTCGACCTCACTCCAGCGCGCCATCGATACCGGCGACGTACGCATCATCGAGGCTATCGGCAATTTGGGAAAATTGCTTTCGCTCGGAGAGATCGATCAGATATACAACGCCCGCGAGCACACGCAGACCGAGACCTCGTATTTTAAAGTCATCGACCACAAGACCGCATCCCTCTTTGTGGCATGCGCCCGCGTGGGCTGCTATGCCGTCAACGCTCCGTCCGACGCCACCGAGACCCTCGCCGAGGTGGCCCGCCTCCTGGGGCTGTGCTTCCAGATCCGCGACGACATTTTCGATTACTTCGATTCCGGAAAAGTAGGGAAGCCCACCGGCAACGATCTCCGCGAGGGCAAGGTCACCCTGCCGCTTCTCCATGTCATCGAATCCGGCAAGGCCCCCCGGGCCGAGGCAATGCTCGCATCGCAGGGCATACCCGAACTCGACGACGACCAGATAGCCGAGCTAACCCGCATAGCCCGCGAATGCGGCGGCATCGACTACGCCTACGACCGCATGACCGCCCTGCGCGCCCAGGCCCGGACCCATCTCGACCGCCTGCCCGCCTGCGAGGCTTCCGCCCATCTCGCCAGCCTCTTCGACTTCATCATCTCCCGCGACCACTGACCGGGACAACAGGAACAGCAGGCGTCTCGCCTTCGCCGCCGACGCACCGGGTAACCGCCGCAGTACCGAGACCGCAGTCGTCTCGCCTGCGCTGCCGACGCTCCCGTCCATAGCTTACCCCCGATCACTATGTCCTCCGCAAGGTAGCCTGCGGAGCAGACGATGCTATTACGCCCATATTTCGCTTCCGTCTCCGGCTTAATTGTTAAAAATTCAATCAAAGTTGAAATTTTTTTGTGATTTTTCTTGCGTAAATAAAATTTGCGTTGTAACTTTGCAACGCAAACACAAAACAAACCTTCTTATCTAAATCAAAAAACTATGGAAAACACACAACACCCCCTGCAGCTCGAAGCTGAAATAGCTCAACTGCTCCACGAGAATCCCGCGGCGGCCCATTTCATGGCCGACCTTGTCGGCGGCACCGACCTGAAACAGGCCGTCGCGGATCATTTCGGCGAA
>OLSQ01003247.1_pt1 | contig 10887 bp, 6 predicted proteins | sample 1672561 | NCBI WGS metagenome assembly OLSQ01 (sample SAMEA3136699, study PRJEB25190) | human gut metagenome | biome: human gut; feature: human-associated habitat; material: faeces | place: Austria | collected 2013 | reverse complement strand
CGAAGACGAAAAAGGTACCTGGCGGGAATTGCCGATAAACGCTGCCTTTTGGGACATCGCCTATGTGCTGCGGGATGGGGAGGAAAGGGTTATGAAAGCCTCCCTTTATCCGGATGTGCATCCCAACAAGCCGGGACGCTACCGTTACTTTTATGAGATAACCATCAGGAGGAAACCTGTCTTGATGATGGCTGAGTTCAGATTGACGGACAATGAGGAAGAATGGAGAACGGCGGAAAAGACATCTCTTCCCCCTTATATTTCGGATGCAGGGAAGGGCGGGAGCCCACAATTGATAACGGAAGAGCCAATGGAAGAACCGGTCTATAAAGTAGTGGAAGTGATGCCCGAGTTTCCGGGAGGTATGAAAGCCTTAATGGATTTTATTCAAAAGAATATCCGTTATCCGGAAGAAGTCCGTAAGAATGGCATTCAAGGAAGAGTTGCTGTCAGCGTGGTGATTGACGAGAATGGTCGTGTGACGGACCCCGTTATTATGCGCAGCAGGTATCCTGCCCTGGATGAGGAAGCATTACGGATTGTAGAATTGATGCCACAATGGAAACCGGGGATGCAGCAGGGTAAAGCCGTGAAGGTGGAATTTACTTTTCCGGTTACTTTTAAATTGGAGTAGTAGCACCCGGTAAGATTAAGCACAAAGACACGGAGGCATAGAGTTTTATTCTTTTTCCTTGAATTTAATATCTCTGTGTCTCCGTGCCTCTGTGTTCTATTTAAGGAAGCGAGGGGTGTAATTTCTCTTGCAAGAATTGTCCCGTATAACTTGCCGCACACTTCGCCACTTCCTCCGGTGTACCGGTAGCTACGATGTTTCCTCCTTTGTCCCCTCCTTCGGGCCCCAGGTCTATCACATGGTCCGCACACTTCACCACATCCAGATTATGTTCGATGATGACAATGCTGTGCCCGCGGCGTATTAGGGCATCGAAGGCTTCGAGCAGTTTCTTGATGTCATGGAAGTGTAGTCCGGTGGTCGGTTCATCGAAGATGAACATGGTCGGGTCTGCTTTCTCCTGGCTGAGGTAGAAGGCGAGTTTCACGCGCTGGTTCTCTCCACCGGAGAGGGTGGAGGAGGCTTGCCCCAGTTTGATATATCCCAAACCTACATCCTGCAAGGGTTGCAGCTTCTTCACAATCTTTTTCTGTCCGTGTTGCGTAAAGAATTCGATGGCTTGGTTTACGGTCATCTCCAATACGTCGTAGATATTCATGTCGTGGAACTTCACTTCCAGCGTGTCCGCCTTGAAGCGTTTGCCGTGGCAGGATTCGCATTCCAGTACAAGGTCTGCCATGAATTGCATCTCCACCGTGATGGTGCCTTCACCCTTGCATTCCTCGCAACGGCCGCCTTCGCTGTTGAAGCTGAAGTATCCGGCACTGTATCCCATCTGCTTGGCAAGCGGTTGGTCCGCCCATAGTTTACGGATTTCATCGTAGGCCTTGATGTAGGTCACGGGGTTACTTCTCGATGACTTCCCGATAGGATTCTGGTCAACAAACTCTACATTGCGCAGGTTCTGCAAGTCTCCTCCAATGGAAGTGAACTCGCCTGGACGTTCGTTGCATTCATCCAACTCTCGTTTCAGGGCGCGGTAGAAGATGTCGCGTACCAGCGTACTCTTGCCCGAACCGCTGACACCGGTGACTACGGTCATTACATTCAGCGGGAACCGTGCCTCTACACCCTTCAGGTTGTTTTCGCGCGCGCCTTTTATTTCTATGTAGTTGTTCCACGGGCGGCGGTGTTCCGGCAGGGGGATGGTTTCTTCGCCCAGCAGATAGCGCACGGTATAGCTGTCACTGTCTTTCTGAAGGTCTTTCATATCTCCTTGGTAGACGACCTTCCCTCCCAGGCGGCCTGCCCGGGGACCGATGTCGATGATATAGTCGGCAGCACGGATAATCTCTTCATCGTGTTCCACTACCACTACCGTATTGCCCAACTGTTGCAGCTGGCGGAGCACGTGTATCAGTTTGTCCGTATCGCGGCTATGCAGGCCGATGCTCGGTTCGTCAAGAATATACAGGCTGCCCACCAGACTACTTCCCAGCGAGGTGGCGAGGTTGATTCGCTGGCTTTCACCGCCGGAGAGCGAGTTGCTGAGGCGGTTCAGCGTGAGGTATCCCAAACCGACATCCAATAGGAATTGGATGCGGCTGTTGATTTCTGTCAGGATGCGGCGGGCTATGTCGGCGTCATGCGGGTCCATTTGCAGGTTGTCGAAGAAGAGCTTCAACTCAGTGATGGGCAAATCTACCAGTTCGGAGATGTTGCGTCCTCCCACGCGTACGTAGTTTGCTTCGGGTTTCAGGCGGGTACCGTGGCATTTGGGGCAGAGCGTCTTTCCGCGGTAGCGTGCCAGCATCACACGGTATTGTATCTTGTACTGATTTTCCTGCACCATCTTGAAGAAGGCGTTGATGCCCTCAAAGTAGGGTGTCCCTTCCCACAGCATCCGGCGTTGCTCGTCGGTCAGTTCATAATAGGGAGTGAAGATGGGGAAGCCGGCTTTCTCGGCTCCGTGTATCACCATATCCCTCCATTCGCCCATCTTTTCGCCCCGCCAGCATACAACGGCTCCATCATAGACGGACAAGGAGCGGTCGGGTATCACGAGATGCTCGTCGATGCCGATGACTTTCCCGAATCCCTCGCATACGGGGCATGCACCGATGGGAGAGTTGAAGGAGAACATGTTAGGAGCTGGATCCTGGTAGGCAATACCCGTTACAGGGTCCATGAGACGCTTGGAGTATGTCTTGGCCTCCTTGGCACCTTTCTCAAGAACCATTACCATGCCGTCGCCCTGTTTCATAGCCGTTGCCACACTCTTGCGGATGCGTTCCTCATCTTCTTCCTTCACCACCAGTTTATCGACCACAGCTTCTATATTGTGGTTCTTGTAGCGGTCGGTTTTCATATTGGGAACGATTTCGAGGATGTTGCCGTCGAGTCGCACGTAGAGATACCCCTTTCTGCGCATGCTTTCGAAGAGTTCGCGATAATGACCTTTGCGCTGGCGTACGAGGGGAGCGAGCAGGAAGATAGCCTTGCCCTTATAATCGCTGAGAATCATGTCGATGACCTGTTCCTCGGTATATTTCATCATCTCCTCGCCACTCTGATAGCTGTAGGCAGTACCGGCGCGGGCATAGAGCAGACGGAGATAGTCGTAAATCTCGGTGGTAGTGCCCACGGTAGAGCGAGGATTCTTGTTGGTGGTTTTCTGTTCTATGCTGATGACCGGACTCAATCCCGTAATCTTATCAACATCCGGGCGTTCCATATTACCTAGGAAGTTGCGGGCATAGGCAGAGAATGTTTCGATATATCTGCGCTGACCTTCGGCAAAGATGGTGTCGAAGGCCAGTGAACTCTTGCCCGAACCCGAGAGTCCGGTAATCACGGTGAGGGAATCACGCGGAATCTCCACATCTATGTTCTTGAGGTTGTGGACCCGTGCGCCCCATACATTTATCTTTTCTTCTGAATTCATATTCCAATTCTGCTAATTGCTGTTTGCCTAATAGTTACTGTTCTGCTCTTCGGTATAACCTCTGAGCAGGTTGACATCACGTTTGATGTTATACACAACGCCATCTGCCCCCTTCGCCTTGACGAGACAGAAGTATACACCCTCCTTGACCGGTTTTCCGCGGTAGGTGCCATCCCATCCCGTTGCAGGGTCGGTCCATTCATAGAGTTTCTGTCCCCACCTATTATATATATAGGCGTGGAACTCCTCAATGTTCCGGTAACCATCCTTGGGCTTGTAGATGTCGTTGATGCCATCGCCATTTGGAGAGAAGGCATTCGGCATGAGAAGAGAACTGACCTTGGTCGTCTCTTCTGTGTTGTCCTCCTCGTCGTCGTTGACTTCCTGAGCGTGTAATTGACACGTCAAAAGTGGCAACATGATGCAAAGTAATGCTATTTTTCGTCTCATTTCTAAAATAATTTGTGCAAAGATAATAAAAAGATGAGAGATATTGCGTCAGATGCAAGATTTTTTGTATTTTTGCAGATGAAAACATGAAATATTTGAAGATATCGTTAAAAAAATCTTGAGATATGAGACAAAAAATGAGATATTTCCTGCTGTTCGTTGGGCTTCTGCTCAGTGTCAGCATTAGCGCGCAGACTGTAAAATGGCGCGACATTTACACGGTTAAGAAGAAAGATACCATCTTTGGTATCGCCAATAAATATGGATTGAGCCTTCCTGAACTGATGGATGCCAATCCGGAGATGAAGCGTGAGGGATACATGCTGCAGAAGGGAGCTACGCTCTTTATTCCATACACCAAAGACCAGAAGAATCCTAATCAGGTGAACGGTCAGAAGTCGGGGAATGGGGCAACGGTTCAGAAAACTGCTACAGCTCCGGCAACCTCAAAGGCTGCTGTTGCCAGAAATGCGGTAAAGGTAGGCGTGATGTTACCTTTGCATAATGTTGATGGCGACGGCAAGCGAATGGTGGAGTATTACCGCGGATTGCTGCTGGCTTGCGAAACCTTGAAGCAGCAGGGCACCGATATAGATGTGCGTGCCTGGAACGTTCCTATTGATGCTGATATCCGGAATACACTCTTGCAGGAGGGCGCTAACCAATGCGACATCATCTTTGGTCCACTTTATACCAAGCAGGTGACTCCGCTGACCAACTTCTGCAAGACCTACGGCATCAAAATGGTGATTCCGTTCTCTATCAGCGGAGATGATGTAGAAAGAAACAAAGAGATTTTCCAGGTTTATCAGAGCGATGATGCGCTGAATGATGCGACCATCAAGGCATTCCTGAGCCGATTTACCAATGTGCATCCTATCTTTGTAGACTGCAATGATTCTACTTCGAGAAAGGGCAACTTTACGTTCGGTCTGCGCAAGGAACTGGAACGCAGGAAAATCAATTATAGCATCACCAATGTGAATTCAAGTATCGATCAGTTTGCCAAGGCTTTCATGCCTTCCAAGCAGAATGTGATAATCCTGAATACGGGACGTTCGCCACAGTTGACTCAGGTATTGAACAAGCTCGACGAATTTGATGCGAAGTATCCGGGTGCAGCCATCTCGCTCTTCGGCTATACCGAATGGCTGATGTATGCCAAGTATAATCTGGAAAGATTCTATAAGTATGATACTTATATCCCTTCCACCTTCTATTATAACCCGAACTCAGCACAGACCAAGGCGCTTGAGAGCCGTTATGAGCGATGGTTCCATCAGCCTATGATGGTGGCACAGCCAAGATTCGCCATCACCGGTTTCGATCACGGAATGTATCTGATTCAGGGCGTCAAGAGATACGGAAAGAACTTCACAGGTGAGCGCCAGCAGATGACTTACCAGCCTGTGCAGACTCCACTCCGTTTCGAGAAGACCAGTAGAGGAGGATACAAGAACAAGAGTTTCCAGTTGATTCACTATACCTTTAATCATCAGATAGAGGCGGTGAAGTACTAGTTTATAGTTTACAATTTATAGTTTACAATTTATAGTTGATAATGAATAGAAATATTGGGCTGCTGATTCTGATGCTCATCTTCGGAATTCCAGTTTCGGCACAGATAGGAGAGCATCGTAATGATTTCGCCATCGGTTTTAATGGAGGCTATATGATGAGTAGCGTAGGATTCACACCCGAGGTACAGCAGAAGCAGCACGGCGGACTGACGGGCGGTTTCTCGATGAGATATACATGCGAGAAATATTTCAAGACCATCTGTTCTATCTATGCCGAAGTAAACTATGCGCAGGCAGGATGGGAAGAGGATATCCTGGATATGGAGAATAATCCGGTGATTATCACCGAAACCAAAGAGGCGATGGCTTACAAGCGTACCATCAACTATATTCAGGTGCCAATCTTTGCGCATCTGGCATGGGGTAGGGAGACAAGAGGACTGAATATCTTCGTGAATGCCGGTCCGCAGTTTGGTCTCTATCTGAGTGATTCGCAGAAGACCAACTTCTCGGTAGAGCACATGCCGGCAACCGACAATAACCGTGTAAGTCCGGTGGTGGCTCAGGATACGATGGCAGTCAAGAACAAGCTCGATTATGGTATCGCCCTGGGTCTGGGTGCTGAATACAGTATACCGAAGGTGGGGCATTTCCTTGCCGAAGCCCGATACTACTATGGTCTGGGAAATATTTACGGTGCTTCTAAGCGTGATTATTTCGGAAAGAGTAACTACGGACAGATTGTTCTGAAACTCTCTTATCTCTTTGATATCACCAGAACGAAGAACGTGAAACGGAAATAGATGATAATTAATAATAGATAATTAATAATGATAACGGGTTTATCATTTATGTTTTGAAAAAAAATGAGTACAACAGAAAAAATGCAGATGAAATTGAGCGACTCTAAGTCAGCTCGCTGGACCGCCCTCCTCATCGTGAGTATCACGATGATGTTCGGTTACTTTTTTACAGATGTGATGTCTCCACTGGAGCCTCTCTTGACAGCAGCCAAGGGAGCTGAGAATGGTCTCGGACTCGGATGGAATTCGGATGAATACGGCTTCTTCTCTGGAGCTTACGGATACTTCAATGTGTTCCTCCTGCTCCTCTTCTTCGGTGGTCTTATCCTCGATAAGTTTGGCATCCGTTTCACTGGTATCCTTTCTACCGTCCTGATGTTTGGTGGAGCCTTGTTGAAGTGGTATGCTTTAGGTCATGAGTTTGACGGAATGGTTGCTGTGCCATTCTTCGGTACTTACAGTACGCAGGTAGTGATAGCTGCTCTTGGCTTTGCCATCTATGGTGTAGGATGCGAGATATGCGGTATCACAGTGAGCAAGGTTATCGTGAAGTGGTTTACGGGCCATGAGTTAGCTTTGGCAATGGGTGTACAGGTTGCTACGGCTCGTTTGGGAACTGCTGCAGCCCTGAGTGCTTCTCTTCCTTTTGCCAAGGCAATGGGCGGAGTATCTGCTTCTGTTGCTTTGGGCGCTGTATTGCTTTGCGCTGGTGTACTGGTTTATCTGGTTTATTGCGTGATGGACAAGAAGGAGGATGCTTCTGTAGCAGCTGTGGCTACTGAGCCGGAAGAAGGTTTCAAGTTCTCAGACTTGGGAGGTCTTTTCAAGACAATAGGTTTCTGGTATGTGGCTGTACTCTGTCTGATGTTCTATGCAGGCGTATTCCCATTCCTGAAGTTTGCTACCAAGCTGATGATTTTCAAGTATGGTGTGGATGCTAATATGGCAGGTCTGATTCCTGCAATGTTGCCTTTCGGTACCATCTTCCTCACACCGCTCTTCGGTAGTATATACGATAAGTATGGCAAGGGTGCTACGCTGATGATTATCGGCAGTTGCCTCCTGACCTTTGTGCACGTCATGTTTGCCTTGCCAATCAACTCTTGGGTGCTTGCCATCGTGCTGATGCTCATCCTGGGCATCGCATTTGGACTGGTACCATCAGCCATGTGGCCATCTGTGCCAAAGATTATTCCAATGAAACTCTTAGGAACTGCATACGCTCTTATCTTCTACATCCAGAACATCGGACTGGCTCTCATTCCGGTATGGATTGGTAAGGTAAACCAGGCGAATACCGCAGTCGACGGCACCATCGACTATACCCAGACGATGACTATCTTTGCCGGTTTCGGAGTAGTAGCCATCCTCATCGCTTTCCTCCTCTTGTTTGAAGATAAGAGAAAGGGATATGGATTGCAGAAGCCTAATGTGAAATAAATGAAGAGCGAAGAACAAAGAGCAAATTGAGTGAAGAGTAAAAAACGAAGAGTGTAGAATCCGTTTGCTCTTTGTTCTTCTAAATCTTTGAAAGTATAATTTTTAAAAGAAAGGAAATAACCATGAATGCGACACCTGAATCATTGATTAAGGACTATGCTGACCCGATAGAGCAGCAGGAGATTGACAAGTTTGTATGTTCAGAGATGGGCAGACAGATACACCGGTATATCAAGGGTATGTCGGGTACCAAGCAAGCTATGTTGAAATTTGAGGAAAGGCTAGCCAGCCTCTCTGTACCAGAGAAGGAGAAGGCGATAGCCAAGTATATTGATCTGAACAGAAAAGCATTGGATGGTCTTGACTTGAAGATGATTCTGGTCCGTTCGGTAGCCAACTATTGTGACACCTTCCAGTATATGCTGGATTTTGTCAACGATAAGCGCAAGATGGTTTTCTATTACCAGCGCATCAAGGCGAAATACATTCAATATCATGAAGTATTTGAGCAGGATGGAAAGTTCGGTATGAAAGATCATCAGGGCAACATCTTACTCTCGCCAACTTATGATTTCTTGCGCACCTGCTACATTTATAATGATGACTTGAGCATCATGCCGGTAATAGCTGAGAAGAATGGCAAGATGGGACTGGTAATGCCGGATGGTAACGATACGGTAGTGGCGGATTTCCTTTACGACGAAATTTGCTTGCGTGATGAATATCCTTACTTCGAAGCATCCCGTGAAGGTATCAGTGGCTTTATTGATAAGTTTGGAAATTTTGTTAATAGTTAACAGTTTATAGTTAATAGAGAAAGGGCAATCAGATTGGGATGAACCAACTGATTGCCCCTTTTTACTTTCGTTGCTATGAGCAACTTGGTTTTATCTATTTTTCTCTCGTCTTCAAAACCTAGTGAAGAAAAGCAAAAGAATTCTTCACTCTTCACTTAACTTATCCCAAGTATTTCATCAAGATTTTAATCTTACCGCTATCACGGAGCTTGATGATACTCTTTTCGCGAATCTGGCGAACACGCTCACGGGTAAGGTTGAACTCGCTACCGATTTCCTCCAAACCCTTCTCGTGGCAACCGATACCATAGCAGTAGCACAGAATCTTGCGCTCACGGTCTTTCAATACAGAATTGAGAACGCGGTCAAGCTCGCTCGCCATAGACTCGAAGTCTACACCCTTGTCGGTACGGCTGTCATCACCCGAAGCCATCACGTCGACCATCGCATTGTCATCATCGTCGCTACCGAATGGAGCATCGATACTCATGTGGTGATTATCTGCCTTGATAGTCTGGTCGATTTTGCTTTCTTCCATCTTTGTGATTTGAGCGAGCTCAGCAACAGAAGGTTTGCGCTGGTTCTCCTGCTCAAACTTACTGATTTCTGCACTGATTTTGCTCAATGCACCTACCTGGTTCAAAGGCAGGCGAACGATACGGCTCTGCTCGGCAATAGCCTGCAGGATGCTCTGACGAATCCACCATACGGCGTATGAGATAAACTTAAAGCCGCGGGTCTCGTCAAACTTTTCAGCAGCCTTTACCAAACCGATGTTACCCTCGTCGATGAGGTCGGTAAGAGAAAGACCTTGGTGCTGATATTGCTTAGCAACAGATACAACGAAACGAAGGTTTGCTTTTACCAATTTCTCCTTGGCACGTTCTCCCTCACGACCGCCTTTGCGAATCTTCTGGGCAAGTTCGATTTCTTCATCGATAGAGACCATAGGCTCTCTACCAATCTCCACCAAGTACTTGTCGAGTGCTTCACTGGAACGGTTGGTTATACTCTTACTAATCTTAAGTTGTCTCATAAATATCCTTTTACCTTTCTATTTAGAATTTTTTGAAGTATTTTTGTGTATCCCGAAACCTCCTCATGGTTTCGGGATGCAAAGGTACGAAAAAAAATGCAATTACGTTGTAATATAAACGGATTTTTTTAATCTGATTTGTCTGTTTTTTAGAATTTTAGCCGGTTCCTAGTAGAAAAATGCTATGTGAAGTGCGCTTTTTGGTGCAATAAGTTTGAAATCTGGAATAATTTATGTATCTTTGCACAAAAATTGCGAGAAAAGAATAACTAAATAATAAAATAACAACAAAACAAAAAATTATGTTTGAGAATCAACCAAAAGGTCTGTGGGCCTTAGCTTTGGCAAACACGGGTGAGCGTTTCGGCTATTACACCATGCTTGCTGTGTTCTTGCTTTATTTGCAGGCCAACTTCGGTTTTGAAACCGGATTGGCAAGTACTATTTATTCTACATTCCTGATGATGGTTTATTTCCTTCCTATCATCGGTGGTATCGCAGCCGACAAGTTTGGCTTTGGACGTATGGTTACCACAGGTATCTTCATCATGTTCATTGGCTATCTTGTTCTCTCGCTTCCTCTTGGCAAGGACACCGTTGCCATTGCTGCCATGGGCATTTCACTTATCCTCATCGCTTTGGGTACTGGCTTGTTCAAAGGTAATCTGCAGGTGATGGTAGGCCGTCTCTACGACGAGCCACAGTATGCCAGCAACCGTGATTCCGGTTTCTCGCTCTTCTATATGGCTATCAACATCGGTGCTATGTTTGCTCCTACTGCTGCCATCAAGATTATGAAGTGGGCGCAGGAGAGCCTGAGCGTGTCGGTGGAAGATTCATACCACTTCGCATTCGCCGTGGCATGTGCTTCGCTTATTGTTAGTATCGCTATCTACTATGCCTTCAGCTTTACATACAAGCATGTTCTTGCTTCTGAGACCAAGAGTAAGGATGATAAGACTTCTGCCAAGGAGACAAACGAACTTTCTAAGGCTGAGACCAAGGAGCGCATCATCTGCCTCTGTCTCGTATTCGCTGTGGTTATCTTCTTCTGGATGGCTTTCCATCAGAACGGTAATACATTGACACTCTTTGCCCGCGATTATACACAGAAGACTTCAGAGGGTCTGCAGTCAATGGCATTCGACGTTACCAACCTCGTAGCCTGCATCTTCGTGGTCTACGGTTGTTTCGGTCTGGCACAGAGCAAGACTGGCAAGGGTAAGGGCATCTCTCTTGGTGTTATTGTTGCTGCCATCGCCTTCCTTTTCTACAAGTACAGCAACCTTGAAGGTGCCGTAGATGTTGAGGCTCCTATCTTCC
>OLSQ01003245.1_pt1 | contig 10890 bp, 10 predicted proteins | sample 1672561 | NCBI WGS metagenome assembly OLSQ01 (sample SAMEA3136699, study PRJEB25190) | human gut metagenome | biome: human gut; feature: human-associated habitat; material: faeces | place: Austria | collected 2013 | reverse complement strand
AGCAGCAGATAAAAGCAAAATAGTAGAGAATAGGAGAATTTATCATGTGTAAAGTAATAGCAATCGCAAATCAGAAGGGTGGAGTTGGAAAGACCACCACAACAAGCAATTTAGGAATCGGACTGGCAAAACAGGGAAAGAAAGTTTTACTGATAGATGCAGATGCACAGGGCAGTCTTACGGCAAGTCTTGGTATTCGGGAGCCGGACAGACTGGAAATTACACTTGCAACCATTATGGCATCCATTATCAATGATGAGGAAATAAAACCGGAGTACGGCATTTTAAGACATGAGGAAGGTGTGGATTTCATGCCGGGAAATATCGAGCTTTCCGGTTTGGAAACCTCACTTGTGAATGTTATGAGCAGGGAGACGGTGCTTCGTACCTACATAGAACAGCAGAAAGACCGCTATGATTACATTCTGATTGACTGTATGCCATCACTCGGCATGATTACGATAAATGCTTTTACCAGTGCGGACAGTATCTTGATTCCGGTACAGGCAGCGTATTTGCCGGTAAAAGGTCTGGAACAGCTTATTAAGACGATTGGAAAGGTAAAGCGTCAGATCAACCCGAAACTGGAGATAGAGGGTATTCTGCTGACAATGGTTGATAATCGTACCAATTATGCTAGGGACATCAGCAATCTGTTGATTGAAAATTATGAAAGCAGAGTGCGGATATTTGAAAACAGTATTCCAATGTCGGTAAGAGCTGCGGAGATTTCTGCAGAAGGTGTAAGCATTTATAAGCACGATCCGAATGGCAAGGTAGCAAGTGCCTACCAATCACTGACGGAGGAGGTGCTTGGCAATGAGTAAGACAGGAAGTGCCGCAAAGGTAAAGTTAAACAGCTTTGATGATTTATTTGGAACGGAGCAGCCACAGACAGGAACAGAGCAGGTACAGGAAATCGCATTGTCAGAACTGCATGAGTTCAAAGGACACCCGTTTAAGGTACTGGATGATGAAAAGATGCAGGAAACGGTGGAAAGCGTCAGGGAGCATGGAGTGTTGATGCCAGGCATCGCCAGACCGATGAAAGATGGCGGTTATGAGATTATTGCCGGACACCGCCGGAGACATGCCTGTGAGATTGTTGGACTTGATACAATACCTATGTTTATTCGTGATTATACGGATGATGAAGCCACGATTATCATGGTAGATTCCAATATTCAGCGGGAGGATATTCTTCCGAGTGAAAAGGCAAAAGCCTATTTTATGAAATATGAAGCTGTAAAACATCAGGGCAAAAAAGGAAAAGGCAACAGTCTGGATGAGGTTGGAGAAACTGCCGGAGAGAGTGCAAAAACAGTACAAAGATATATTTACCTTGCCCACTTATCGGATGCACTTTTAGATATGGTCGATAAAAAGAAAATTGGAATCGTGCAGGGTGTAGAACTGTCATTTTTGACAGAACAGCAACAGGAATGGGTGCAGGTTGTTCTTGAAGAAACCGGAGTGATCATTTCAACAGTACAGGCATCAAGGCTGAAGGAGCATGGAAAAAGTGATGAACTGACATTACCGATGGTAAGGCTGATCCTGACAGAACCGAAACCGATAGAGCGAAAAGTAACCATCAAGGCAGACAAGATCAGCAGATATTTTCCAGAAGATTATTCCAATGAGCAGATTGAAAATGTTATCTATCAGCTATTGGATAAGTGGAATAGTTCAAACAGTAAGAAATAAATGGCAAAGGAGGCATGAAAAAGTGGACGAGAATACAAAATTTGATTACTACTATGGAATTGAAGCAGACCAGTTCTCTTTTTATCGTGTCCCCCGGCTGTTGATTAAGGATGAGCGGTTCAAGGGGCTTAGCAGCGATGCCAAGCTCCTGTATGGCTTGATGCTCGATCGGATGTCACTGTCTATGAAAAATGGATGGCTGGACGAGGAAAACAGGGCGTATATCATCTATACGGTGGATGCGATTATGGAAGATTTGGGATGTGCGAAAGCAACCTGTGTCAAGATTATGAAAGAGCTGGATTCCGAAAAAGGGATTGGGTTGATTGAAAAAAAGCGCAGAGGTCTTGGCAAACCAGATATTATATATGTGAAAAACTTTGCTACAATGTCAGCGGAACAGGAGGTAAAAGAGCCTGAGAATACTGGAAAATCCACAGAAGTTCAAAAATTGAACTTCAAGAAGTCTAATATTGATACTTCAAGAAGTTCAGAAATTGAACTTCAGGAGGTACAGAATCTGAACCACCAGAAGTATAAAAAGCAGACATCAAGAGGTTCAGAAACTGAACTTGCAGAGGTTCAGGATTTAGCCCCTATTTATACTAACTATAATAAGACTGATATAAATTATACTGATATGAGTTATACCAATCCAATCTATCCATCCGGTGAAGGAAAGCAGAACGATGATAGGATGGATGGAGCAGATGCATACATAGAGATTATCAAAGAAAATATTGAGTACGATCATCACATGAAATATGATGAAATAAATGACAGGGAACTGTATGATGAATTATTTGAATTGATCTGTGAGGTTGTATGTGTAAAGCGGACTATGATACGGATTGCGGGGGAGGAGTATCCCTATGAGCTTGTAAAGTCAAAATTCTTAAAGCTGAGGAGCAGTCATCTGGAGTATGTGATGGGGTGTATGAAAGACACGACAACAAAAATTTCAAACATTAAGGCATATATGGTTACGGCACTGTATAATGCGCCATCAACAATAAATCATTATTATCAGCAGGAAGTGCAGCATGATATGTATGGGGGAGGCTGGCATGAAAAGAGTATTGTTTAAGATTATCGTTCCGGTACTGATACTTGTTTTATGGATACTGATGTGTTATCCGGTATGCCAACAGGAAAACGGATTTGATTACTTCCTTTTCTGGATTATGGTAGGTTTTCCCTATGGGATTCGGAAAATGTGTATGTTCCTCATCCCTAAAAATTTTGGAATTGCTGGAAGCATTGGGGTGTTGGCATTCAATGGCGTCATCGGTGGTCTGATAGGTGGTATCATTGTAATTGCAAGGATGATTGCAGTATTTGTGGAGATAATAAAGATAATCGCAGGCACTTCTGGTCACGATGTCCAAAAGTGTGATCGCAGAGATATAATGTAAAAAACGAAGGGACATATTTTTAAAGGTGGCTGTAATGGAATAATAAAGATTAACAGCGGTAGGGCGGTTATGGGAGAAATCTTATAGCTGTCCTTTTTTACTTTTGGACATTGTGACCAGAAGTAGGAAGGAGAGATTATGGAATCAATGAGAGATATCAATAGAGTAATGGAACGAGAAATTGCAAAGGGGAGTAGTCCTTTAAAGCTGGATCATATTGAATTTGGGGATTATTCGTATCAGGAGATAACATCGGAGAAAAAAATGGAAGATGTGTTATCTTATTTGTTAAGAATAAGGGATTTCAGACAATATGCCGGAAAAACTATTTTGAATAATGTGTATATGGATTTGCGTGGAAGAAAACCTGTATTCAAGAGGACTCGAACAGCAATCGAAAGAAATAATATATTTGCAACAATTAAAAGGTATGCAAAGAAGTTAAAGCCGCAGTATAATGGAGATGTATATTTGGAAACGGTCAGATGCTATTTTAATATGTCACAAGAAAATCTGGAGAAGTGCCGATATACATATCAAGGGAACGAAACATATGCCTTTCTGTTATCAGATAAATATATTATGGCATTGTATACGCATTGTCTAGTGGCAAGAAAGGAAGCTGCTATGCAGGAGATACAGATTGAAGGTTTTAGTGAGAAAGAGTATGCAATGGTAAGGCTGTGGAATGTGGGGGATGTTTTGTTTCAAGCATTGTTAGTCGATGATATGAAATGGGATGGTGCTAGAATAAGTGCTAACTTATATGTTATTTATACAATTAATTGTGTCGAATAGAAAGGGTTGAAAATATACATATGGAAGATGAAATTAAATTAGATCAATACATGATATGTTTGGAAGTTGCAGATTATTGTCCTGATGCAAATATTATATTTTGGTTAGACTATTTGGAAAAGCATGTTCAGGGAAAAGTTCATATTTTATCGTATAGAGCGATAAAAAAGGAAATTCAAAAAAAGTATACTAGAAATAAATTTGTATGGGTAATTGGAATGATTGGATCCTACGAAGCAATTGGAAAGTATATAGAAAAACAAAATAAAGAAGATGCAATAGTCGTGGTTGGCGGCGAACGTTTAGCAGATTATTGTGTTGAAAATGCTATTTCAGCATTAAAAATTGAAGATAAATATTCAAATTTGCATTTACAAGAAGATGAAGATTGGACTGGATTTTCAAAAAATATTGATAAATTATATGGTTCATATCAGTCTTATATTAGCGGATTAGTTCTTATTTGTAATGTTAATAATATTATTGCGGATAGAATAAATAAAGAATTGGCATCTTCAAATAACATGAGTATAAGCAGAACAAATATTGTTGGGTTCGATAGCAAAAGTACTGAAAATGCAGAAAAAGTTCTAAGAGAAATAAAAGGAAAATCGTTGCAAGAATCACTAAAAATAATTGAACAAAATGCTGTTAGGATGGATTCAGAACACAATATTATGTGTAAGGCGATTGCGTATCATGGTAATGGGGACATTACAAAAACAATTGAATTATTAAATTCAATATATGGAACATTATCAAATGAACAAAAGCTTTTTCTGGCAGAAATGTATGTTTTGCAGGATTTGAAAGATGAAGCAAAAAAAATATTTGAAGAAGTGTATAGTGAAGATAGATGGGAGAAAGGTTTATTTGAATTAGGACTAAACATTTATAAAAAAAGTGAGGAAAGATACCATGATATTTTAATAGAAGGACTTAGATACCAGCCTGAAAATGCTTTTTTGATTGAAAAATATGCAAATTATCTTGTAGATCAAGGAAATCATAAGGAAGCTGCTAGCTGGTTTAGAAAAATAGATAAACCATATTTTGAGTTGATTGCCAGAATAAATGACTTATTGGCGGAACAACAGACTGATATTAAAATTGTAAAGTCGTATATTTTTGAAATTGTTGAAAATAATCCAGATTTAAAAAATATAGCATTGCTCAAAGTAGCTATGTATGCAAAAGAAAAAGGACATTATTATAATGCATATAATTTACTTAAAGAAGCAGATTTGAGTAAGATAGATGATACTGCACAAAAAATATTAGAGCAAAAAATAGATGTTTTAAAAGATACCGAAAGAGCTTGTAAAGCATTAGGAAAATTAAAACCATTTAAAAAAGAGAAAGATTATGCCGTTTTATTGGAAAAGCGATGTTCTCTTTTATTTGAATGCGTAGACTATTTTGCTAATATTGAAAATGGATATTACCAATGGAGAGAATTACTTGAGTGTCAGCAAGATAATATATGGAATATATCTATAAAAAAACGTGTCCTTAGTTGTATGGAGGAATTAAGAAACATTGATTTGGACAGAATGTTACCTATTTCATATATTAGTAATTTACATGTGTCAGAAGAACACTTAAATTGTGATACAGCAATTTTTTGCTTGAGAAAAAGTAATTGTGGAGAAATGCCACCAGAAAAATTTGGATGTTCAAGGGAAGAAATTGTAAAAGGTAGTTGGGTATTAATAGAAGCCGAAGGAACAGATATTCAGAGAATTTGGCTTAGATATTATTGCTCAATTGGAGCATCTGTTTTAAGTGAAAATCCGCAGGAAGCAACAAATTTTGCATTAAGTATATTAGAGTATGGAAAAACAGCAAACTCTTGCGAACAGACATTACTTGTAGCTTTATATTTAATGGCATGGGCAAATATACAGTTTCGATTAGGGAATACTATTGAAGGTGCTGTTTGCACAATTGTTTCTATTAATAAATTGTTACGCTTGAAAGAAATTACGCCAGTTCTTGAAGATGGTTTAAATATTTTATCAAAGTACTTAGGAATGTATAACGAATTTTACACAGAAACTGAGAAAGAGGATGTTATACACAGTGTTGAAATTTTAAAAAAATATAATGAATCGTTGGAACCTCTTCAGTATAAATATTCTGATGATATAACAGATACTATCCGAAGATATGAAGAAAAGGTAGAAAAATATGATGAAAAAAATAGCCATTGGCTTATTGATTTGAATAATCTTATTGCAGGAATGATAAAAAGTAGGGAATATGATAAAGCGGTTAAATATATTACAGAAAACTATAATACGATACATGAATTACTAAATCAGCGAAAAGATATAGCTGCAAAGTTATACTATTCATGGGGAGGCTTGCTAATCAGGGCAGGGAAAAATATTAATAATATTTTGTTAGGATTAGAAATGCTTGACAATGCAATTATTCAATTACAAATGAGAAGACAAGTTTACCATCAAGAAGAAAGAGCTGCATTAGCGCAGGAATTCGAACAAATAGTAAGAGAATATCTTTGCTTTAGTGGTATGTATTATATGGCAAAAGATATTGAGGAAGATGTAAAAAAGAAATTAGAAAAAGGAATTCTTGAAAAAATGGCTATATGTCTTCCTGTATCTGTAATAGAACAAAAGAATTATTATATGAATAATATAATAACTGATGAATTAGATAAAAAACATTCTAGATTACAGCAGTTAAAAAAAGAATATGCAATTATGTTAAAAAATAATAGATTAGAGGATGATAACGTTCAGGCAATGGCACAAGAAATAGAAACTTTGTCGAATGAGCTAGTTCATAAGCATCCGTATTATATGCCACTAGATAGATTTAAAGGAACCAATTGGGAAGATTTGAAAAAAAATTTAAAAACAGGAGAAGTAGTGTATCAGTACGTGCTGACAGAAATGGCAGTGGTAAGTATATTGGTGACGGATAAATGGATTGATATAAGAACAAAAACCTTTACAGCAGAAGGGGATACACCTTATAGTGGCATGAAAAAATACGGAGAGATAATTGAAAGTGATATAGCTGGTGATAAGGATATTAGGCATTCTTCTTCTGTAATTTCAATGGTTGTTGCTGAACACTTGTGTGAATATGTATTTAATTATAAGGTAAAAAGTGTTTATGTAATTCCTGATATTTCTAAGAGTATTTTTCCAATGGCAGCAGTTCAATATCAAGGAAAGTATTTGGTTGATGAGGTTGAAAAGATTGTAAATTTTATTGATTATGTGCAATTAATGAATTCTTTAAAATCTGAAAGAGATGAAATTAAAATTGTCAATAAAGTTTTTGGAAAAAAGGAAGAAACGTCAATTAAATATATTAATAAATGGTTAGAAGAACATCCAAGAGATAATATGATTAGTATTACAGACTGCACAGATGATTTACAAACTGTGTTTAGTGAGTGCAAAAAGAATAAGAATACACTAATTGTATATGGTCATGGGGTAAGAGAACCAGCTTCTGAACTTATTGAGGGAGCCCAGTCTATAGAAGGGGCAAAAAGTATGATTCAAATCAAAGAAGTATTAAAGGATAATTGTGTTAAGAATTTTATATTAATTAGTTGTGTTGGCGGAACTCCTAATGGTAGTAATCCCGAAATATCTTCAGGAACATGGACAAGTATTTTTGAACGTTTTAACGGCAATATTATGACATGTAGATGGAGTGTACCAACAAAAGATACGGTTAATATGATGGATAAGATATATGATAATCTTTTAAAAAAGAAAATGAGTTTTGGAGAAGCACTACTAATGGCTCAGAGGGAGATGAAAGATGACGGAAAAAATCAATTAAGTTGGGCAGGTATAGAATGTTGGGTAAATTAGAACTAATGTAGTACAGCGTTAAGGCAGGTATGAGATCGAAAGATTTTGTATCTGCCTTTTTTTATTGCAACATCTTCTGGTCACAACGTCCAGAAGTGGAAAGGAACAAAAATGAGTAGAAAAAATGGAAAGAAGTTATTGATTGCGATTGCAGTAGTAGGGGCAGTTGTCATAAAGGCAGTGAGGGATGTCAGAAAGGCAAAAAAGCAGGAGGAAGAACTCAGGTCTGCTTTGGATGATTTTTATGAGGAAGAACTGAACTGGTGGGACAGGGAAGATGAGGAAGGAGAGGAGTTGTAGATATGGGAATGAAAATACAGCTCCACAGGCTGTTGGTTCCACCCTGAATCAAATCGGTGCAGATAAGGAAGGAGGTACACCGTGCAGGAGGAAACAACACAGAAAACCATTGCTCTTGCAATCAAGACTTCCAAGCTGACCGCAAGCGTTTTACAGAAGGCAATGAAGATGTATCTGGAGCATCAGAAGCATAAGGAGCCTTCGCATGGAAAAATTCCGGTAAAGAAGCTGATTGGTCAGGGAGAGGGTGCAAAGTCCATTGAGGTTACGGATAGCAATATAAAATCCTTTGAGCGTGTCGCAAGAAAATACAATGTCGATTTCGCAGTAAAGAAGGATAAGACCACGGAACCACCCAAGTATCTTGTATTTTTCAAGGGCAAGGATGCTGATGTGATAGCACAGGCATTCAAGGAATTTGTAAAAGTTAATGAGAAAAAGCAACAGCGTCCGTCACTCAGACAGAAATTGAAAGGACTTCAGAAGATTGTTGCACAGAAGAAGAATAGGGAGCGAAGCAGAGAGGAAAATAAGGACAGAGGACAGAGCTTATAAGCAAGGTCATTGACGGAATTAAAAAGGATTTACAGTCAATTCCGAAAAATCTCAAAGAAAAAACAAAAGGGGTAAATAAAAAGCAGCTTGCCCTGAAATGCGCTCCCTATGTGATATTTGGATATGTCTTTAATAAGGTTTCATGGCTGTATGGACAGCAGGCAGGGGATAACACGTTACAGAAGGTGTTGGACACGATCAATGGGATGGGAGGTGCGTTTGTAAACCCGTTTCCCAGTTTTATGCTAAGAGATTTACTGGTTGGCATGGGATGCGGGATAGGATTTCGTATGGTAGTATATTATAAAGCGAAAAATGCAAAGAAATTCCGGCAGGGAGTAGAATACGGTTCGGCAAGGTGGGGAACTGCCAAAGACATAGAGCCTTATGTCGATCCGGTATTTGAAAACAACGTGCTTTTAACGGCAACGGAGCGTCTTATGATGTCCGGCAGACCAAAGCAGCCGAAGTATGCAAGGAATAAAAACATTCTTGTGATCGGCGGTTCCGGTTCTGGTAAGACACGCTTTTTTGTGAAGCCGAACCTTATGCAGATGCACAGTTCCTATGTGGTCACTGATCCGAAAGGTACTGTGCTGGTCGAATGCGGCAGGATGCTGTCTAAGAATGATTACCGGATTAAGGTGCTTAATACCATTAACTTTGCAAAATCAATGCATTACAACCCTTTCGCTTACATCCGGAGCGAAAAGGACATTCTGAAACTCGTAAACACAATCATTGTAAATACCAAAGGGGAAGGACAGCAAGCCTCTGAGGATTTCTGGGTGAAAGCCGAAAAGCTCTATTACACGGCACTGATCGCATATATCTGGTACGAAGCACCGGAGGAGGAACAGAATTTTTCCATGCTGATTGATCTGGTAGATGCCAGCGAAGCAAGGGAAGACGATGAGAATTTCAAAAATGCGGTTGATCTGCTGTTTGAGGAGCTGGAACAGGAGAACCCGAACCACTTTGCAGTCAGACAGTATAAAAAGTACAAGCTGGCGGCAGGAAAGACGGCAAAATCAATTCTGATTAGCTGTGGTGCGAGGTTGGCACCATTTGACATCAAGGAGCTGCGTGACCTGACTGCTTATGATGAACTGGAGCTTGATACTCTGGGAGATGAGAAGACGGCCCTGTTCCTGATCATGTCAGATACAGATGGAACCTTTAACTTCCTGATTTCCATGATCTATACACAGATGTTCAATCTTCTGTGTGAGAAAGCGGATGATGTGTATGGTGGAAGATTACCGGTACATGTAAGATGTCTGATTGATGAGGCGGCGAATATCGGCCAGATACCTAATCTGGAGAAGTTGGTCGCAACGATCCGAAGCCGAGAAATATCGGCATGCCTGGTATTACAGGCAAAGTCGCAGCTGAAAGCGATTTATAAGGATAACGCTGATACGATCATCGGCAACATGGATTCACAGATTTTTCTTGGTGGTACGGAACAGACCACTTTGAAGGATCTGAATGCGATTCTGGGAAAAGAAACGATTGATATGTACAATACAGGTCAGTCAAAAGGATCCCAGGAAAGCTACAACATGAATTACCAGAAACTTGGTAAGGATCTTATGACAATGGATGAACTGGCGGTCATGGACGGCTCAAAATGTATTGTGCAGGTCCGTGGTGTAAGACCTTTCTTATCCGATAAATATGATCTGACGCAGCATCCGAATTACAAGCTGACGGCAGATTATGATAAGAGGAATTATTTTGATGTAGTAAAATTCCTCAGCCACAACTTAATACTGAAAGCAGATGACGAATACCAGGTCATCGATTTAACCGAGTAAAGAGCTCTTTCCATCCGGCGATAAAGGCCGGGAGGCAGGAGCTTTTACTATATTCCCGAACAGGAAATAAAAGAATTTCCAAATGGGGAGCAAATATGCGCGCATAGCCGGGATCACTGCAGGAAGACCGGCAGTAACTATAAAACGCCCTTTGGTCAGGACAGAAGGAAAAAGTATATCACACAAAAATCATTTAATGGAGGAATTTGAATTATGGCATTTTTTACAAGCGCAGTAGGAACCTTACAGACACTTGTTATCGCTCTTGGAGCCGGACTTGGAATCTGGGGAGCGATCAACCTTATGGAAGGCTACGGAAATGATAATCGTGCGACACGTTCGTAAGTGAAAAGCTTGCGCACAAAGTCGAAGGGCAATTGTAGCCCGAAACTTTGGAGAACTGATATTCCGATTGGTGAAATGAGGGGGTAA
>OLSQ01003239.1_pt1 | contig 10920 bp, 10 predicted proteins | sample 1672561 | NCBI WGS metagenome assembly OLSQ01 (sample SAMEA3136699, study PRJEB25190) | human gut metagenome | biome: human gut; feature: human-associated habitat; material: faeces | place: Austria | collected 2013 | reverse complement strand
AAGTGAATTTAACCCCCCAGTCACCTGCGGTGACAGCCCCCCTAGTAGTGGGGCCTCTGGCGTTACGGGAAGTTTTACAGCTTTTCCTTTACGCACAGACTTCACCGTTCTGCCAAGGCCTCCCCTACTAGGGGAGGTGGCAATGCGAAGCATTGACGGAAGGGTTTAGCACAAATATATCTCTGCCCCGGAGCCATTACGGAACCGGGGCTTTTTTTGAGAAAGGAACGACCCCATTTGTCTTGTCTGTTCAACAGTTTTGACCCCTATTTCAAGCAGCCCTTTGGTGCGGTGCGCGCCGGGCAGACTGTCCGGCTGTCGCTCTGCATCCCCGAGGAGCTGGGCTATGTAGACCCGCACCTTGTCCTGAAAAAAGAGGGCAAGTTCGATGTTCCCGTCTACTACCGGATGAACTTCGATGGCCAGACCCCCAGGCAGAACCACTTTTCCGTGGAAGTGCCTCTGAACGACCCGGGCCTCTACTTCTATTACTTCGACCTCTACACCGACTTCCGCCGCATCGTGCGCGGCCCCGACAACTGCGGTGTGATCAGCTGGCAGGATGGCGAAAGCTGGCAGATCACGGTCTATGAGCAGGACTTTGAGACCCCCGAAAGCATCAAGGGCAAGGTGTTCTATCAGATCTTCCCGGATCGCTTCTGCGAAGGGGTGGAGAACAAGCCCATGCCCTTTGCTGACCGCATCTATCAGGCCGACAAGCACGCCGAGCCCTTCTGGCAGCCCAACGAGGTGGGCGGCCACCTGAATGAGGATTATTTCGGCGGCGACCTCAAGGGCATCCAGCAAAAGCTCCCCTACCTGCACGAGATGGGGGTGGATTTCATCTACCTCAACCCCATCTTTGAGGCCCACTCCAACCACCGCTACAACACCGCCGACTACCTGAATGTGGACCCCCTGCTGGGTACCAACGAGGATTTTGAGGCACTGTGCACCGCCGCCCAGAAGTACGGCATCGGCATCGTGCTGGACGGCGTGTTCAGCCATACCGGCTCCGACAGCCGCTACTTCAACCGCGAGGGCCGCTATGGCGAGGGTGGCGCGTACCGGGACCCCAACTCCCCTTACCGCTGCTGGTACGATTTCGGCCCCCAGTACAAGGGCGGCTACCGCAGCTGGTGGGGCTTTGAGACCCTGCCCGAGGTCAACGAGGAGACCCCCTCCTATGTGGAGTTCATCACCGGCCCGGGCGGTGTCATCGACACCTGGCTGCGGCGCGGCGCGGCAGGCTTCCGGCTGGATGTAGCCGATGAGCTGCCCGACGAATTCATTGAGAAGGTGCGCGCCGCCGTCAAGCGGGTCAGCCCCGAAAAGTTCCTGCTGGGCGAGGTGTGGGAGGATGCCACCACCAAGTTCGGCTTCAACAAGCGCCGCACCTACCTGCTGGGCAAGGGTCTGGACAGCGTGATGAACTACCCCTTCAAGAACGCCGTGCTGGATTTCGTCAAGGGCAAGCCCGCCGAGCAGGCCATGACAGAGATCCTGACCATCTGTGAGCACTACCCTGCCCCGGCCATGGATACCGCCTTGAACTTCCTCTCCACCCACGACACCGAGCGTGCCCTGACCGTGATCGCTGACGAGCCCGCCAATGGCCGGGGCCGCGCGTGGCAGAGCGGCCGCTGTGTGACCGGCGATGCCTACGAGGAGGGCCTGCTCCGCCTGCGGATGGCCTACGCCATCATCTACACCCTGCCGGGCGTGCCTTGCCTGTACTACGGCGACGAGATCGCCATGCAGGGCTACCGGGACCCCTTCAACCGGGCTTTCTTCCGGTGGGATGCCCACGAACAGTGCCTGCGCCCCGTGCTGGCACAGCTGGCACAGCTCCGCCACACCTGCGAGGCCTTCCGCACCGGCCAGCTGCGGGTCCTGCGTGCCGAGGACGGCATCCTGCACTACCAGCGGGTGGGCAAGGTGGAGACCGCGGAGATCATCGTCAACCGCACCGAGCATATCATCGTGGAGACCCTTGCCAGCGGCAAGAGCACTGAGGTGAATCCCATGGGCTTCACCATCGTGGTGGAAGAGGTGGGGCACAACCCGAACCACAGCTACTATGATTATGTATGACCGCATTTTGTTTTCTGCGCAACAATTCAGCAAAAATCTCTTGACCTTCCCCCAACCGGATGCTCTATAATAGGATCATAAGGAGGGATGTTCGATGTCCATTGACCCCATTTTCTGGCTCCTTGCCGCCGTCGGTTTCCTGGCGCTGGAGGGCATGACCTTCAGCATGGTATCCGTCTGGTTTGCGGCAGGCAGCGCGGCAGCCCTGCTCTGCTGCCTGTTCACCCACTCGTTCCGGGTACAGGCAGTGGTGTTCATTGCGGTCAGCGCGGTCTGCCTGCTGGCATTCAAGCCGCTGGCCAAACGGCTGCACAAGCAGCCCACCCCCACCAACGGTGACCGCGCCCTTGGCCGGGAAGCCCGGGTGCTGACCCCCGTTTCTTCCCAGCACACGGGCCGGGTGCGGCTGGATGGCGTGGACTGGAGCGCCCGCTGCGCCACCCCCGGCGATACCCTGACCCCCGGGCAGGCCTGCCGGGTCACCGAGATCCACAGCACCCTGCTCATCGTGGAACCCATTCTGACCGAATCCATCACCCACTAAAAAAGGAGCGTCTCTATGCCTATCATGCTGTTCGTAATCCTCGCGCTCATCTTTGTCATCCTGCTCATCGTCGTCACCAACATCGTCATCGTGCCTCAGTCCATGGTGTACGTTGTGGAGCGTCTGGGCAGCTACTCCGACACCTGGTCGGCCGGCCTGCATGTCAAGATCCCGTTCATTGAGCGGATCGCCAAAAAGGTCAGCCTGAAGGAGCAGGTCGCGGACTTTCCTCCCCAGCCTGTGATCACCCGCGATAACGTTACCATGCAGATCGACACCGTGGTATTCTTCCAGGTCATGGATGCCAAACTCTACACCTACGGTGTCAACCAGCCCATCGCAGCCATCGAGAGCCTTTCCGCCACCACCCTGCGCAACATCATCGGTGAGATGGAGCTGGATCACACCCTGACCAGCCGCGATGTCATCAACGGCAAGATCACGGCCATCCTCGATGAAGCCACCGACAAGTGGGGCATCAAGGTCAACCGTGTTGAGGTCAAGAACATCATCCCGCCGCGCGAGATCCAGGAGGCCATGGAGAAACAGATGAAGGCAGAGCGCGAGAAGCGCGCCGTCATCCTGAAAGCAGACGGCGAAAAGCAGGCCGCCATTACTGCCGCCGAGGGCGAAAAGGAATCCGCCATCCTCCGTGCCGACGCCGTCAAACAGCAACGCATCCTTGAGGCCGAGGGCGAGGCACAGGCCATCCTCGCCGTCCAGAAGGCCAACGCCGACGCCATCCGCCTGCTGAACGAGGCCATGCCCAACGATAAGGTGCTGGCCCTCCGCAGCCTGGAAGCACTGGCCAAGGTCGCCAACGGCAAGGCCACCAAGATCATCATTCCCTCCGAGCTGCAGAACCTGGGCGGCGTGGTGCCCGCCATCAAGGAGCTCGTCACCGAGCCCCGGAAAGAAGAGTAACCTATGATCTACGATACCCTGAACAACCTCCCCAATTATCTGGGCATGAGCGAAAATCTGGACACCGTCATTGAGTATGTCATGGCCCGGGATATCAACACCCTGCCCGCAGGCAAGACCCGTATCGACGGTGACAAGGCCGTTGTCACCGTGAGCACCGTCACCCCGCAGGTGAGCGAGAAAGCGCCGTTCGTCCGGCACGACGCCCATCTGACCCTTGAGACCGACCTCGAGGGCAGCGAGCTGTTTGAAGTTTCGCTGGGCGAGTTCTCCCCCACCAAACCCGCTGACGAGGCCGCTGACATCACCGTGGGCAGCGCCGGCACCAGCATTGCCGGAATGCTCTGCGAGGGCCGCTTTGCCCTCTATCTGGCCGGGGAGCCGTATAAATCCGGCCTCAAGGCACAGGGCTGCGGCAAGCTGAAAAAGGCCGTGTTCAGTATCGCGCTGGACGAAGACCCGGATGACGAGAACGACACCGACAAATAAAGAACAGAATCCGATCCCAAAGCACTCCACGCAGCGTAGGTTGCGCGGAGTGTTTTTCTATGGTACGCTGGGTGCAAGGAAAAGGAGGAAATCGCCCCATGAACACTTACGTCACCGGCAGCACCATCCGACAGCTGCGGGAAACCAAACACCTCACCCAGGCAGAATTAGCGGCAAAACTTTCCGTCAGCGCCAAGACCATCTCCAAGTGGGAGACAGCCAAAGGCCTGCCCGACATTTCCCTGCTGGAACCTCTGGCGGCCGCGCTGGGCGTCTCGGTACTGGAACTGATGCAGGGAGAGCCCGTGGTCAACCAGAACCGGGCCGCCAACCTCCTGCGTTCCAAGCTCTATGTCTGCCCCGTCTGCGGCAATGTGCTCCACGCCACCGGGCAGGCCGTGGTGAGCTGCTGCGGCATCACCCTGCCCGCGCAGGACATTGCGGAAGCGGAGGACGCCGACGAGCACCACCAGCTGACCGTGGAGCGGGTGGAGGATGAGCTGTTCGTTACCATCCACCACCCTATGACAAAGGATCATTTCATCTCGTTCATCGCCTACCTCACTGGAGACAAGTTGCAGCTGGTCAGGCTCTACCCAGAGGGGGATGCCACGGCCCGCTTCCCGCTGCGGGGCACCGGCGTGCTGTACTTTTACTGCAACCGTCATGGCCTGATGAAAGCCCCGGATTTCCGCACTGCCACCCGGCACACCACACCCCGGAAGATTCACCTGCGGGAACCGGACGAGGGCGACAAAGCACAGGTGATGGCCTACCGGGAGGAGTTTCTGGCCATCGGCTCCCGGATGGATGGCACCTCCGCGCTGGACCAGTACCCCGATTTCGACGCCTGGCTGGCCAACATCCGCGCTTTGAAAGACCCGTCCACCACCCCGGCGGGCTTTGTACCCGCCACCCAGTATCTGGCCCTGGACGAGCAGGAGCACCTGGTGGGCATGACCAACCTGCGCCATTACCTCAACGATTACCTGCTCACCTACGGCGGGCACATCGGCTACAGCGTCCGCCCGGCAGAACGTCAGCACGGCTACGCCACCCAGATGCTCCGCCTGACCCTGGAAAAGGCCCGGGAACACGGCATCGAAAAAGTACGCATCTGCTGTGACCATTACAACGTGGCCTCCGCTAAGACCATCCGCGCCAACGGCGGCGTGCTGGAAGATGAGTGTTTTGATTCTTCCGACGGGACGCTGACCCAGCGGTATTGGATCCAGAATCAGTAAATAAAAGGGGCTGTTGCACAAGGATCGAAACCAGTGCAACAGCCCCTTTGTCATTCTTTATATTTTAGCCCAGATGGAACATCTCAATGAGCACGATCATGGCAAGGCCATAGTAGACCACCACGGCCACCAGATCGTTGATGGTGGTGATGAGCGGGCCGGAGGCCACGGCGGGGTCAATGTGGATCTTGTGGAACAGCATCGGGATCACGGTGCCGACCAAACTGGAAATGACCATAGCCACAATGAGGGAGATGCCCACACAGCCCGAGAGTAGAAACGCCTGCCCCCAGGCGTAGGCTTTAAAGAAATGGATATACACGCCCAGGAAGCCCAGCGCCATCACGGCCAGCAGCGCGCCGTTGACCAGGCCCACCCGCATTTCCTTGAAGAGCAGGTGCAGCTTTTTGCTGGTGGTCAGGTTCTCGTCCACCAGCACCCGGATGGTGACGGCCAGCGACTGGGTGCCCACGTTGCCCGCCATGTCCAGCACCAGCGACTGGAAGCAGATGACGACAGGCAGCACCGCCACCACCGACTCGAAAACACCCACCACGGACGATACGCCCATACCCAGAAACAGCAGGGCGATGAGCCACGGCAGCCGCTTCTTCATGCTGACCAGCACCGGCTCCCGCAGGTCCTCCTCCGAGGTCAGGCCGCCCAGTTTGGCGTAGTCGTCGCCCATGGCGTCGTCCACCAGCTCCACCAGCTCCTGCACCGTCAGGACGCCCGCGATATGGCGGTCCTCCGTCAACACCGGCAGGGAGTCCTCCTCGTAGTCCGCGATGCGCTCCGCGCAGTCCGCCGTCCGCTCATTGGCGAAAACGTAGGGATAGCCGCGGCGGATGATGTCCGCCAATCGATCGTTTTCCCGTGCAATGATGAGATCCTTCAGGTCGATGGCGCCGGCGTACACACCGCCCGCATCCACCACATACAGCGTGGCGATGTTGTCGTGGACTCCCGCCTGCCGCACCAGCTCGCTCATGGCCTCGCGGATGGTCAGCGTGTCGCGGATGCACACAAAGTTGCCGCTCATCCGGCTGCTGATATCCTGGGTCAGATCCTTCTTTACCATATTGTTCATCATAGTCGTGTCCTCCTTTGGCTCTGAAAATAGGCGCAAAAATGCACCGCCTCAGCGATAGTTGCCGCAGCAAGACGCCTGAGATGCGGTGCAGAAGAACACGACAAAATGGAATGTGGTCAGTTCAAGTCCATGAATGACCGCATCCGAAGCTCATATTCCCACGCGCCGCACATCCGGCTTCGTCCTGTACTTCCGCAGCTATCCATGAACCTTCACCTCCGTTCAAAATTCGCCTTTTCGGCGTACCGCTCCATGGTAGCAGTGTCGTCGGGAAATGTCAACCTTTTTTCGCGACCCTCTCCCGCGCAAAAATTTTCAAATGCATCTTGACAGAAAGCCGGGTGCAGGTACTATTATGAAAATACAACAGGGAAACTTGAAATGCAAGGAGTGGTTTACGATGAATAAAAAGGTACGGATCATTTCCTCCAGTCCCCGCAGGGGCGGCAATTCCGAGACGCTGGCAGGCACGGTGTTCGCAGGCGGCGTGAACGGCGTGGGCGAGATCGCCGGGCATCCCGCGCTGGAGCAGGCCTATCAGATGGGCAAAGAAGTCTAATCAGACAACATCTGAAGCACTTCCCTCAACCGCGCAAATATAGCAAGTCCCCAAGCCGTTTTGACGCAACGGCTTGGGGGCTTTTTCGGTCGGAAACGGCAGCTTCGCTCAATACTTGAGCATGACCGTCCTGCATTCCTCGCAGATGGACGCCGGAACTCTCGTCCGGTGACTGGCCTTGAGGTCTGTGATCTTCACAAAGCCATCGGCATTCTTCGCGTTCTCAAATACACCCGGCACCTCGTTTGCAAAGCTGAACGCGCCGTCCTTGCTGCAAAAGAGGTATCCCTCCCGCATTTCCTTTCCACATTCGGGACATTTCATGATCGCACCTTCTTTTATTCGTTGGATTTCTGACCTGCACGCAGGGCCTCCTGCATCCGCTCCTCAAAGACCTCCGCCTTGATGAGCGCGATGCCCTGCTCCTCGTCGCCGAGGACAACCAAGCGGTCGCCTTCGCTCAAGCGAAAGGTATCCCGCGCCGCCTTGGGGATGACGATCTGACCCTTGGCACCCATCGCCACCGTTCCCCACAGGTGCTTGCCCACCGGGGCGGGCGCCACCCGCGTCCTGCCGATCTCCTCATCCTGATGGACGAGGGCATCGATAGCGACCCCGTAGAATTTTGCCAAGCGGTCGCATTTTTCAATGTCGGGGATCGTTTCGCCCTGCTCCCACTTGGAGTAGGACTGGCGCGAGATGCCGATGACCTCCGCCACCTCCTCCTGCGTCATGCCGCGGATGTTTCGCAGGAGCGCCAGATTCTCTGCCAGCATACTGACCACCTCCTTGTCTGTGCCATCATTATACGGCGTGAAAAGGAAAGTTTCCACCATACAAACTTGTCAGAAAAGTGCTTTTTGTGTTCGTCTTGCCTGCGCGCCTCGCAGGTCATGCGGCGCGGTTCATTTGTGCGGCCTTATCGATGAACGCTTTCATAGCCTCGCGAGTCGATTATCTGTTGTACTTTTTTCTGCTGACAACCGTAGTGCCGATGGCTGCGCCGCCGCTGGCAAACAGCAGAGCGATCCACAGCGCAAGGTGGCTTGTGTCGCCGGTACCCGGCGATTTGGGATCGTCCTCCGGCTTCGCCGCTGCGGAACTGCTCTTCCGCTTCGCCGTTACGGTGTCGGCTCTTCTGATCTCCTTTGTACCGTCCCTGTCGCTGAAATACCTGCCGCAGCCTTCGCAGTACCAATACTCGATATTGCCCTCGGCGACCCAGGTCGCCGCCTTTGCCGGGATGTGCTTTAAGTCGGCGTGGTTCTTCGCATCAAGCTCGCCGTAGGTCTTTCCGCAGACCGCGCACTTTGCCTTGTCCCTACAGGTCGCTTTCCCGCCGGAGCAGTCTTTGGTTTCGGAGCCAGCGCAGCCGTCTACCGTGCATTTTCGGGTGTGCGTACCGTCGCCGTTGGATGCCCATTCACCGTAAGTGTGCCCGTCGTTGACCGTCACGGTCATTTCTGTGGTATTGCCGGCCTTGTCGGCAACTATGATCTTCTGTCCGCCGTTTGCCGGAGCAAGGCGGAAGCTGTCGCTTTCGTCAAGCTCGACTGTCGTGCCGTTTACGGTAACGGTATCTATATACTTCTCGGTAATTGCAACCGTCCGTGCTCCACAATAGGTCTTGCCGTTTTCTACGCCGCTGATGACAGGCTGCACATTGTCAAGCGTCAGGCGGTCGGAACGAAGATAGGTTATGTTCAGGCTCGCGTCAACAAGCATTACATAAACAATATACTCTCCGTTGGGTTCTATGCGGAACGGCTCATCGTACCCACGGTACACAAGAGATTTCAGCTCCTCTTCGGAGAGATCCTGATCTGTTACCAAATAGGAGATAAATACGGTTCCGCTGTTGTCGGCGGCGTTTATCGTTACCTCCTGCGTATCCTTAAAGAACAGGCCGGAGGTGAGCTCGTTTAAGAATTCCTGCCATTTATCTGTGCCTATGATAATTTCGCCCGTCGGCTTTTCGATGTCTTTCCAACGTGCGGTGATTGTGATGTTTTCCGCAGGCATGGTTGCGGGAATCGCCTTATCCCAACCGATGAAAGTATAACCCTCTCTTGCCGGTTCGGCGGGGGTCTTGGCCGTCTCGCCCGCCTGGACGATCTGCTTGGCATAGGTCCCGCCCAGCTTTCCGTACTTATAAGTCACGGTGACGGGCTTGCCGTTGGGGTTGGGGATGTTGGTCTTGTCAGTAAGCTCGCTGCCGGTGTTCATGGGCTTGCCGCTGAGCTTTGCGGTCTCACCCATGGTCAGACCGCCGTAGTAGGTGCCGCCGGAGACATGGCACTCCGTGGTGACAGGGCCGTAGAACGTGCCGCCGGAGAGGTTGCCGCAGAATTTCTCCCACGCTGTGCCCATGTCCCCATTAGAGTCCGTCACGGTGACGCTGCCATGGAAGCTGCCGCCCCTTATGTCGCCCTCGCAGGAGACATTGTCGGTAAAGACTGTGGTAGGCTTCCCGTCCGTGTGGTCGATGGCGTTGGTGGCCTTTACGGAGTTAAAGTAGTTATTTTTTGTGCCAATCTTGTTCGTTCCCACATACACCGAGCCCTCCACCCGGCCGCCGTTGGCATAGAGGAAGCAGCCGGGATAGTTGACGGTAAGGGGGTTGTCAAGATCCGTATAGACTGCGGCGCCGTTGGTGGCTTTGCAGCCCGTGATGCGGGCGTTCTCCCCCAGCTCCAGCTCGGCAAAGCCGATCAGAGCCACGCCGCCGCCGTTTTTCGCCTCGCAGCCGGAGATCGCAGCGTCCAGAACAGATATCTGGTCTGCGTGGCCGCGGACAGACAGGCCGCCGCCGCGTCCGCTTGCCTTGCAGTTCTCGATGCGGCCGCCGGTGATCCGGACGGTACTCCCGGATGTAAAGATGCCGCCGCCCATGGCAGAGCAGCCGGCGATGACGCCGCCCTCCATGGTAAAGGAAGCCCCGGAGTAAATGTATACGCCGCCGCCGTTGGCGCCGTTGTTGGCGGAGACAACGCAGTTCCGGATGGCGCCGCCGGTCATGGTGACGGAGCCGCCCTCGGCATAGATGCCGCCGCCGAACGCTTGATTCGCTCCGCTCTGGACGCCGCAGGCATAGATGGTGCCGCCCGCCAGCACGAAGGACGCGCCCGCCTCCACATACACGCCGCCGCCATAGTAACTGTAGGACTGTCCCGCGCCATAGTCTCGCCGGTAGCCCTCGCCGCCGGTGATGAGGCCGCCTGCGGGGAGCTTGGCATCTTCATGGGTCGCCGCAGGGCGGCTGTCGGTCATAGTCAGGGTCTTGCCCCCCGTGACGCGGAAGATGCTGCCCGGCTCCGCTTCTTCGGCATAGCGCAGCACATAGCCGTTCAAATCTACCGTGGCCTCGCCCGTGACCCGCAGTGTGCCGGAGATGGTCACGTCCTCCGCCAGCGTATACACGCCGCTGCCCAAGCCGTTAGCGATATAGGTGGCGATGTTGTCCGCTTTCAGCTTTGTTCCGGCGGTTCTGGCAAGCGCCCGCGCTGATACGCCGGTATCCTCGCCCACGGTGTAGGCCGAGTCCTCCGCCAGTGCCTGCACCGGCAGCAGCGTCAACACCATGCAGCACATGAGCAGGATACTAAGTATTCGTTTCTTCATGTTGTTACCTCCGTTTCTCCGTCCCTCGACAGCTTAAAATCGTATTTCATCTCCAGCATGGCGAATAGCTTATACATGACCTTGGTGGCAATTGCCCTGATATCCAGTGATTGGATAAAGGCAAGCACCCTTGCCTGTTCCTCCTCCGGCACCTGATACACCCGCATGGTCGCCGTCAAAAAACGGCTGAGCTTGCGTTCCAGCGGGAAATGGATGTCGCATTTCCGTGCCATATAATTGCGCATCAGCCCCGCCGTGCCGATTTCCATCTCATAAAAATCGCTGTCGCTGTAATCCGGGAAATTCCCGCCGAAGATCTGCTTCAGCTCTGCCGTGGTATGCAGGTAGATAT
>OLSQ01003235.1_pt1 | contig 10930 bp, 7 predicted proteins | sample 1672561 | NCBI WGS metagenome assembly OLSQ01 (sample SAMEA3136699, study PRJEB25190) | human gut metagenome | biome: human gut; feature: human-associated habitat; material: faeces | place: Austria | collected 2013 | reverse complement strand
ATTGCAAGAGCTCTTGCCATGGAGCCGGAAATCCTTCTTTTCGACGAGCCAACCTCCGCGCTGGATCCCCAGATGGTAGGCGAGGTTCTGGAGGTTATGAGAGACCTTGCACACGAAGGCCTGACCATGATCATCGTCACCCATGAGATGGCATTTGCCCGTGACGTTTCCAAGCGCGTCATTTTCATGGCAAACGGCGTCATCGTAGAAGACAGACCGCCGAAGGAACTGTTTGAAAACCCGCAGGATCCTCTGACAAGGGATTTCTTAAGCCGGTTTAGAAATGCGTAAAATAAAATGCAGAAAATCACAAAAAACGATTTTCTGCATTTTTTATCTTTACTTCAATAAGTTGATGTTCACAGTGGCGGGGAATGTGTGCTATACTGGATAAATAGAACTTGTTTACAATATATTTGAAATTCGGTATTTAACCATAGAGCCTGCCCGCAAAATTATTTCCGCAATCTGTGTGCCCCACTTTGCGGTATTTTTTCACCTGAATTCGGTTGCCGTAGCCCGTTGCACCGCCTTCATCCAGGTAAAATCTCCCACAAATTGAGAAGCACATCTTGCGAAAAAGAGTTTTGGGGGACACGCTCTTGCAGAATTAAGGAGAATCCATGATCGAAATAGGAAAAAAACAGAAGCTTATTGTGGTAAAGACCGTAGATTTTGGTGTTTACCTTGCAGCTGATAAAAATGCAGGACAGGAAGACAGAGTGCTTCTTCCTGCCAAACAGGTTCCGGAAGGAACCAGAGAAGGCGGCACGCTGGATGTATTTATTTATAAAGATTCCAAAGACCGCCTGATCGCCACTACCAGAGATCCTCTTCTCCAGGTAGGCCAGACCGCAGTCCTGAAGGTCCTTCAGGTAACCAGGATTGGCGCATTCCTTGACTGGGGACTTGAGAAAGACCTGCTCCTTCCATACCATGAGCAGACCAGCCGCGTGCGGGAAGGCCAGGAATGCCTGGTAGCCCTTTACGTGGATAAGAGCAGCCGTCTCTGTGCTACCATGAAGGTATACCACTACCTTTCCACCAGAACTCCATACGTAGCAGGCGATTCCGTAAAAGGCCGCGTCTATGAGATCAGCGACCGCTTCGGCGTATTCGTAGCTGTTGATGACAAATATTCCGCCCTTATTCCTGCCAGGGAAGCCAACGGCAAATACCGCCCAGGCGAAGTCCTTGACCTCCGGGTTTCCGAGGTGAAAGAAGATGGCAAGATGAACGTCACCGACCGCCAGAAAGCCTACATCCAGATCAACGAAGATGCCGAGAGCGTCCTCAGCGTAATCGAAGAATTCGCCGGCGTCCTCCCCTTCGACGACAAAGCCTCCCCCGAGGTCATCAAACGCGAATTCGGCCTCAGCAAAAATGCGTTTAAACGCGCCGTTGGACACCTTCTCAAAGAGGGAAAAATCGAAATTAAAGATAAACGCATTTACAAGAAATAATGAAACCTTACATTTATTGGAAATTAATAAAATCAGCATACCATATTGGAACCCTAAAATATGGTATGCCGTTTTTTTCTCCAAAACACGAACGGGTGTTTACCAGAAACAGCACATGTGCTAAACTATTTATTAGTTATGAACAATGGAAGGAGACCTCACAATGGCATTTACCCACCTCCACGTCCACACGGAATACTCCCTGCTGGACGGTTCCAATAAAATCAAAGAATACGTTGCCCGTGTAAAGGAGCTTGGGATGGACAGCGCCGCCATCACAGACCACGGCGTTATGTACGGCGTCATCGACTTTTACCGGGCAGCAAGAGCAGCTGGAATCAACCCCATCCTAGGCTGCGAGGTATACGTAGCCCCCGGTTCCCGTTTTGACCGTGAGATCGGCAGTGGCGATGACCGTTACTACCATTTGGTACTCCTGGCAGAGAACAACCAGGGCTACCAGAACCTTATGAAAATCGTATCCAAAAGCTTCAAGGAAGGCTTTTATTATAAACCCCGGGTAGACCTGGACCTTCTCCGCGAATACCACGAAGGCCTGATCGCCCTGAGCGCCTGCCTGGCAGGTGAAGTAGCCCGCTTCCTTGCCCGGGGCATGTACCCCGACGCCAGGAAAGCTGCTCTCCGTTACCAGGAAATTTTCGGAAAAGGCAACTTTTTCCTGGAACTTCAGGACCATGGGATCCCGGAACAGCAGAACGTAAACCAGCAGCTTCTCCGCATGCACCAGGAGACAGGAATCGACCTGGTAGCCACCAACGACATCCACTACACCTATAAAGAAGACGCTGACCCTCACGACATCCTTCTCTGCCTCCAGACAGGCAAGAAGCTCTCCGATACAGACCGTATGCGCTACGAAGGCGGCCAGTACTACGTGAAATCTGAACGGGAAATGGCAGCTCTTTTCCCATATGCTCTGGAAGCCCTGGAGAACACCCACAAGATCGCCCAGCGCTGCCACGTAGAAATCGAATTCGGCGTAACCAAGCTGCCGAGATTCGATGTCCCAGAGGGCTACACCTCCTGGGAATACCTGAACAAGCTCTGCTTTGAAGGCCTGGAACGCCTGTACGATCCGGTCACCCCAGAACTTCGGGAGCGCCTGGAATACGAGCTGAACACCATCAAAAATATGGGTTACGTTGACTATTTCCTCATTGTATGGGACTTCATCCACTACGCCCGCAAAAACGGCATTGAAGTAGGTCCCGGACGAGGCTCCGCAGCCGGAAGTATCGTAGCCTACACGTTGGGAATCACCCTGCTTGACCCCATTAAATACGACCTTCTGTTTGAGCGGTTCCTGAACCCGGAACGAGTTTCCATGCCCGATATTGACGTGGATTTCGGCTTCGAGCGCAGACAGGAAGTAATCGACTACGTTGTGCGCAAATACGGCAAAGACTGTGTGGTCCAGATCGTTACCTTTGGTACCCTGGCAGCCCGTGGTGTTATCCGCGATGTAGGCCGTGTCCTTGACATGCCCTACGCACAGGTGGACTCTATTGCGAAAATGGTTCCTGCCAAGATTCCCAATGTAAAAGTTGTCACTATCGACAAGGCCATGGAAGTAAACCCGGAGCTGAAAAAAGCATATGACGAGCAGCCGGATGTCCATCACCTGATCGACATGGCAAAACGTCTGGAAGGTCTTCCAAGACATACCTCCATGCATGCCGCCGGTGTAGTGATCAGCCAGAAGGATGTTTCCGAATACGTGCCTCTTTCCAGAGCCCAGGACGGAACCATCGTCACCCAGTTCGTCATGACCACTTTGGAAGAGCTTGGCCTTCTGAAAATGGATTTCCTTGGTCTTCGAACCCTGACTGTTATCAACAACGCAGTAAAAAATGTAAAGAAAAACTATGGCATATCCCTTGATATGCAGAAAATAGACTACAACGACCAGAAGGTACTGGACTCCCTTGGAACCGGACGTACCGACGGTGTTTTCCAGCTGGAGAGCGGTGGAATGAAGGGCTTCATGAAAGAACTGAAGCCTCACAGCCTTGAGGATGTGATCGCCGGAATTTCCCTGTACCGCCCAGGTCCCATGGATTTCATCCCCCAGTACATCCGGGGTAAGAACCGCCCAGACACCATCCACTATGACTGCCCGCAGCTGGAGCCCATCCTGAAGGCAACCCACGGCTGTATCGTGTATCAGGAGCAGGTTATGCAGATCGTACAGAGCCTTGCCGGATTTACCCTGGGACGAAGCGACCTTCTCCGCCGGGCTATGTCCAAGAAGAAGCTTAGCGTCATGGAAAAAGAACGCCAGGCCTTCGTTTACGGAAATGAAGCGGAAGGGGTTCCGGGTTGTATCAAGAATGGAATCGATGAAAAAATCGCAAATAAAATCTATGATGAAATGATTGATTTTGCACAGTATGCTTTTAATAAATCCCATGCTGCAGCATATGCTTACGTTACTTACCAGACCGCTTTTCTGAAATACTATTATCCGGTAGAATACATGGCTGCCCTGATGACCTCTGTTATTGATAAGCCTGCCAAGGTTGCCGAGTATATTCAGGTCTGCCGCCAGATGAACATCCCTATTCTGCCGCCGGATATCAATAAAGGAGAGTACGGCTTTTCCGTATCAGGAGGCTCCATCCTTTATGCCCTTTCCGCCATCAAGAGTGTAGGCCGTCCGGTTATTGAGGCAATCGTGGCAGAGCGAAGGGAACACGGCGAATATCTTTCCATGAAGAACTTTATTGAGCGGAATATTGAAGCTGTGAACAAGCGTGCCATCGAGAACTTTATCAAGGCAGGTGCCCTGGATTGCCTGGAAGGAAACCGACACCAGAAGATGATCGTTTTTGGCCAGATCGTGGACGATATTTCCCGTAATAAGAAGCAGTCTATGGCAGGACAGCTGAGTCTTTTTGACATTGCCAGCGAGGAAGATAAGAAAGAATTCGAGATCCGTATGCCCAACCTGGAAGAATACGACAAGGAGACCGTTCTGGCCTATGAAAAAGAGGTCCTTGGAATTTACCTGAGTGGACATCCCCTTGACCGTTACCGCAGCATCATGGAGAAAATGATCTCTGCCAGAACCATTGATTTCCAGCCTTCGGACGAAGATGACAATGAGACCGGTGACCCAGATGAGTCCAGGGTAAGGGATAATCAGAAGGTTATTATTGGCGGAATGATCACGGAGAAAAATGTAAAATATACCAAGAACAATAAAGTCATGGCATTCCTCACCCTGGAGGATCTGCTTGGAACCGTGGAGGTTATGGTTTTCCCAAGAGACTACGAAAAGTGGCAGAACATGATAAACGAAGATGCCCGTGTATTTATCCAGGGCCGTGTATCTGCCGAGGACGACAAGGCCAGTAAGCTGATCCTGGAAAAGGTCCGCGCTTTTTCCGATATTCCAAGAGAACTCTGGATCCAGTTTGAGAGCAAGGACGACTATAACCAGAAGGAGAAGGAATTGCTGGAAGACCTGCGAAAGTCCCAGGGAACGGACAGTGTTGTGGTCTATCTGAAGGATGTAAAAGCCATGAAAAAACTGTCCGCAGCATACCATGTGAACCTGCAGGAGGACTGGCTTTGCCAGATGATGAAAAAATATGGCGGGAACAATGTTAAAGTAGTGGAAAAAGTCTTGAAAAACCTTTAAAAATGCTATAAACTAATGCTGAATATGTGTATAGAAAAACGAGGGCGTTTCCACTAAATGGAGACACAGCTCCCGACGATTCATAAGATGGAGGAGATTATTATGGCAGAAAACAAAGTTAAGACCATTGGTGTCCTGACCAGCGGCGGTGACGCTCCTGGAATGAATGCTGCAATCCGTGCAGTTGTTAGACGTGGACTGTCCAGCGGACTTAAAGTAAAAGGTATTCAGAAAGGTTATAACGGTCTTTTAAATGAAGAGATCATCGACATGACAGCAAGAGATGTATCTGACACCATCGAGCGTGGTGGTACAATTCTTTACACTGCAAGATGTGCTGAGTTCCGTACACCGGAAGGACAGCAGCGTGGTGCAGAGATCTGCCGCAAGCATGGTATTGACGGACTTGTTGTAATCGGTGGAGACGGTTCCTTTGCCGGAGCCCAGAAGCTTGCCAACCTTGGAATCAATACAATCGGTATTCCAGGAACCATCGACCTTGACATTGCATGTACCGAGTACACCATCGGTTTTGACACAGCTGTTAATACAGCTATGGAAGCAATTGATAAGGTTCGTGATACTTCTACTTCCCATGAGAGATGCAGTATCATCGAGGTTATGGGACGCGGTGCCGGCTGGCTTGCACTGTGGTGTGGTATCGCCAACGGAGCTGAGGATGTTCTGATCCCTGAGAAATATGACTATGATGAGCAGAAGCTGATCAATAACATTATTGAGAGCCGTAAGATGGGTAAGAAACACCATATCATCATCAATGCAGAGGGTATCGGTCATTCACAGGCTATGGCAACCCGTATTGAGGCTGCTACAGGAATCGAGACACGTGCTACTATCCTTGGTCACATGCAGCGTGGTGGAAGCCCTACATGTAAAGACCGTGTATATGCATCTATGATGGGTGCTATGGCAGTAGACCTTCTTCTGGAAGGCAAGAAGAGCCGTGTTGTTGGATACCGCCATGGTGATTTCGTTGATTTCGATATCAATGAAGCTCTTGCAATGGAGAAGAGCGTAACTCCATATATGTGGGAAGTTTGCGAGTCCCTTTCCCATAACTATAAGAAATAATAGCAAGAATACGGTTCACTTTGTTTTAGCCGCGTGTCCCGGGATTATTCCGGTGCGCCGGCAGCAGGTGGACCGTAATTATAAAAGAGTTATTGCTCACTGAATTCTCCACAAAGGTGTATTTTGTGATGTCTTCAGTGAATAATAACATAAAGGATGCTTATGTTCATTCAAAATCTGCAATATAAATTGCACAAACTGAATACGGCACAGATCATTACCCTCAGCTTTGCGGGGGTAATTTTTGTAGGGGGACTAATTTTGTGGCTGCCCTTCTGTACCGCAGCAGGCCAGACCACTTCGTTCTCAGATGCCATGTTTACAGCCACCACCTGTGTGTGCGTAACCGGGCTTGTGACGGTGACTATGGCCACACACTGGAGTCTGGCCGGCAGGCTGGTGATCCTTCTGCTGATACAGATTGGCGGAATTGGCCTGATCGCACTTGCCAGCATTATTTTTATTTACCTAAACAAAAAGATTAGCCTGAGAAACCGTCGGATGATCCAGGAATCCTACAATCTGGAGCAGATGTCCGGTCTTGTAACCGTGGTAAAAAAGGTGGTTCTCTGTGTATTTGCCGCAGAAGGGATCGGAGCAGCAGGTTATGCGTTTTGCTTTATTCCAAGATTTGGTCTTGTGAAAGGGCTTGCGCAGGCTGTTTTTACAGCGATTTCAGCCTTCTGCAATGCGGGGATTGATCTTCTCGGAGAGAATAGCCTGGATTATGTGACCAACCCTTTGCTGAATATTGTTACCATGGGGCTGATCATTGCCTCTGGACTTGGATTTCCCGTATGGTGGGATCTTGGAAAAAGAATAAAAATGGTTTTTCAAAAGAAGCTTTCTCCTGGCAGATTTTTTAGGACGCTTCGTTTGCAGAGCAAGATCGTGTTGACCACAACCGGGATTTTACTGGCAGGAGGAACTATTTTGATTCTCCTTTTTGAGTATCACAATCCGGACACCTTGGGAAAACTGTCTTTTGGACAGAAACTGATGGCTGCGGCATTTCAGTCTGTGACTACAAGAACTGCCGGATTTTTTACAATTGATCAGGGAGCGCTGACCAGCGGAAGTGTAATGAGCTGTCTGTTTCTTATGCTGGTGGGAGGTTCTCCTATGGGAACTGCCGGCGGGGTGAAGACGACCACACTTGCGGTACTTGTACTTTGTATCATCACCAACCTTCGGGGAAAAAAAGATGTGGAGGTTTACGGAAGAAAGATCCGCAGCAGTTATATCCGTTCCACACAGGTTGTAGTGGGAATGGTGTTTGGTGTGCTGTTTATTTCCGTGTTGGGGATTTTTGCAGTAATGCCGGAGGCTTCATTTGTGGATGTGCTGTATGAGCTTACCTCCGCAGTTGGAACGGTAGGTCTTTCCAGAGGACTGACTTCTGTTATGAATACACCTGCCAAATGGATCGTTATTTTTACTATGTATCTTGGAAGAATTGGTCCGCTGACACTGGGCGCCGCTGTTGTATCCCGTGCGCAGAAGCGTACCCGGGATGTGCATCTGGCAGAAGAGAATATTATGATAGGATAAGAAATGTTGTCTGTGGGCGACATTATACCGCATGAAAGTCCGTTGCTTTCATGGCAGATTTTAAAGGAGATTACAATGAGCGGAAAATCCTTTGCAGTAATCGGACTGGGGCAGTTTGGAATGACCCTGGCGAAAGAGCTTGCTGAGTCGGATTATGATGTTTTGGCAATTGATGATAAAGACGAGAATATTCAGGAAATTGCAGATAGAGTTACCTATGCGGTGCGGGCTGATGTGCGCGAGCCTGGAATCCTGAAATCCCTTGGCGTGCAGAATGTAGATGTTGCGATCATTGCAGTTGCAGAGAATATGGAAGCCAGTATTACAGCCACCATGCAGGTGAAGGATCTGGGAGTTCCGCTTGTTCTGGCAAAGGCTATGAATTCACTTCATGGCCGGATCCTGGAGAAGATTGGTGCTGATCAGGTGATCTATCCGGAGCGTTCCATGGGTGTCCGCGTTGCACGTAATTTTACAGCCAGCGGATTTGAGGACGTGTTTGAGCTGTCTGCAGATTTCAGCATGGCGGAGTTTCGGATTCCGGCAGACTGGGCCGGAAAAAGCCTTTCCGAGACCAGAGCCCGTGAGAAATACTATATCAATGTGGTTGCGGTGAAACAGGGCGATTCAGTGAATGTAAATCTGGATCCCTCTGAAAAGCTGGAAGCGGGATGTATTCTGGTGGCAGTTGGCAGGAATGAGGATTTGAATAAGTTCCGGAAACCGTTATAAAGAACGGGAAATTTTCACGGCTTACGCTGTATTCAATAACGTAAAATTTGCAGTTGATCCGTGTGTACAGTAATCGTTACAGAATTGAGAACACCTTGCAGTATTCTATAGAAAACTGCGTAAAAATTATAATAATACGAGGATAATTTATGATAACCAGTGCAAATAATACACAGGTAAAAAATATCATACAGTTAAACCAGAAAGCCAAGGCCCGCAGAGAGCAGGGCCTGTTTGTAGCTGAGGGACGGAAGATGTTTGGGGAAGCTCCCAGGGAGTGGATTTCCAAGGTTTATGTAACTGGGGCATTAACTGAGGATGAGTCTTTGATGACACAGGTCATGGCACTTCCCGAAGAAAAAAGAGAAATCGTGGCAGACAATGTTTTCCGCCAGATGTGCGACACCAAAACCCCACAGGGAATCCTTACGGTACTGAAGAAGCCAGTATGGACTGTGGAAGACATTTTGAAAGAAGATGCTCCTCTGGTAATGGTTCTGGAGGATCTTCAGGATCCTGGAAATGCAGGAACGATTTTCAGAACTGGGGAAGGTGCTGGTGTTTCCGGTATTTTCCTTACCAAAACCTGCGTAGATATCACAAATCCCAAGGTGATCCGTTCCACAATGGGATCTATTTACAGAATGCCTTTCCTATATGTGGAGGATGTGGTATCATTAAAGGCAGAACTGGAGCAAAGAGGTATCCGTACCTTTGCAGCCCACCTGAAAGGAAAGAATTCCTATGATCAGGAGGATTATCAGGGCGGCACAGCGTTTCTTATCGGAAATGAAGGAAACGGCCTGACAGAAGCGGCGGCAGAAGCTGCTGACTGTCTTATCCGGATCCCGATGTGCGGCAGGGTAGAATCCCTGAATGCAGCTATGGCTGCTGGAATTCTGATGTATGAGGCTGCAAGGCAGAGACGGTAGGAAAAAGGGGGGAGTCTTATGGCACCTATTATGTGGCTGGGAATCCTGGCTGTGCTTCTGGTTATTGAAGGGCTTACTACGGCACTCACTACTATCTGGTTTGCAGGCGGTGCGCTTATAGCGGCCATTGCAGCTGGTTTGGGTTTGGGAATCGTGCCGCAGCTTCTTCTGTTTTTCTGTGTTTCACTTGTGCTGCTCCTTTTCACAAGACCAGCGGCTTTGAAGCTTATGAATAAAAGCACAGAGAAAACAAATGTGGAAGGTCTTCTGGGGAAAAGCGCTGTTGTGATCCAGCAGATCGACAATCTGGCCCAGACTGGCCAGGTGCGCATTAACGACATTGAATGGATGGCCCGGACATCCGACGACAGCGTAACAATTCCGGTGGGGACTGTAGTGGTGATTGAGGCAGTTCATGGCGTTCGGCTTATTGTGCGTCCACAGTAACGGTTTTACAGATCATGGACAATAAGCTGAAATAATCTGCGCTTTTGGCGCAATGTGAATTAAAAAATTGTAGCTGTTCGGTTTTGGATAAAACTACCGAGTGGTTATAATAAATTACTGCACAAAAATTTAGCAGTAAAATCAAATAAAAACAGGAGGTACAAATATGGGAAGTATCTTAGTTTTACTGATCGTTATCATTCTGGTGCTGTGGATTCTGGCATCCTGCATCCGCATCGTACCCCAGGCATATGCGATCGTACTTGAGCGTTTAGGCGCTTATCAGGCAACATGGGGAACCGGCGTACACTTTAAACTTCCGTTTGTAGAGCGTGTGGCAAGAAAAGTCAATCTGAAAGAGCAGGTTGTAGATTTCCCACCACAGCCGGTTATCACAAAAGATAACGTAACCATGCAGATTGATACCGTTGTATTTTTCCAGATCACAGACCCGAAGCTGTACGCATACGGCGTTGAGAATCCGATCATGGCCATTGAGAATCTTTCCGCAACTACCTTGCGTAACATTATCGGTGATATGGAACTGGATGAAACCCTGACCTCCCGTGAGGTGATCAATACCAAGATGCGTGCTTCCCTTGATGTGGCAACAGATCCATGGGGAATCAAGGTAAACCGTGTAGAGCTTAAGAATATCATTCCTCCGGCTGCTATCCAGGACGCTATGGAGAAGCAGATGAAGGCAGAGCGAGAGCGCCGTGAGGCAATCCTTCGCGCTGAAGGTGAGAAAAAGTCTACGATTCTGGTAGCGGAAGGACAGAAGGAATCCGCGATTCTGGATGCAGAGGCAGAGAAGCAGGCAGCCATCCTTCGGGCAGAGGCGAAGAAGGAAGCGACCATCCGTGAGGCGGAAGGTCAGGCGCAGGCTATCCTGAAAGTACAGCAGGCGAACGCGGACGGCCTGAAGATGCTCAAAGAGGCATCTGCAGACAGCGCGGTACTGCAGCTGAAGAGCCTGGAGGCATTTGCCAAGGCGGCAGACGGCCAGGCTACCAAGATTATCATCCCGTCTGATATTCAGGGACTGG
>OLSQ01003232.1_pt1 | contig 10932 bp, 7 predicted proteins | sample 1672561 | NCBI WGS metagenome assembly OLSQ01 (sample SAMEA3136699, study PRJEB25190) | human gut metagenome | biome: human gut; feature: human-associated habitat; material: faeces | place: Austria | collected 2013 | reverse complement strand
GTCGGCATGGATACCGTTCCGCTCTCGCTGATAGTTATAACTCCTCTGTTCATTTTCCAATAGTTTTTTCGTTCGATAATCTGTTCCTTTCCCGCTTGGCAATAAGCTTATCCATGTCATTTGAAATCTTCTGCTCCGTCACCTGCGCATAGACCTGTGTGCTTGTGATGTCTGCGTGTCCCATCATCTTGGCTATGCTGCCGATGGGAATGTCCTCGTTGAGCATCAAGACTCCGAATGTATGGCGGCTGGCGTGGAATCCCAACTTATTACTTATGCCAAGCACCATTCCAAGGGTATGCACATCAAGATAGATGTCTTTCTTCTCACCCAGTGGAAAAACAGGCTTGCTGTCGTCCGTGGTATTGTAGAGCGAAAGAATCTTCTCGGCTATCGGATGGAGTGGCACGAAGAACTCCACGCCTGTCTTCTCTCTTTCCTTGCGGATGAACTTCCTACCCTCGGAGTTCTCACTGATATGGTGAGGGTACAGTTTCTTTACATCTATATAGGATAAGGAGGTGAGCGAGGCAAAAATGAAACATCTGCGTGCAAGCTCCGTTCGCTCGTCAGCCATCGGGGTAGAGAGCATCTTGATGAAGTCTGCCTTGCTGATATGGGTCATCTTCGGGGCTGCCTTCTTCTCATACCCTATCTTGGCTATGGGATTGAAGCGGATAATGCTCCTGTCCACTGCCTTGTACATCAACATGTTCAGCCAGAGAAGGCAATGGTTCACGTAGCTGTCGATGCGTCCCTGGTCTCGTTTCAGGAATAGCTTGTATTCCTCCCCGAAATTCTCGTCTATGTCCTCAAAGGCGATGTCGTCCTTATCCAACGAATGGACAAAGGCTCTCAGGTTCTTCTGCCATGTTCGCTTGTGCAGAAAGGTTTGTCTGGCTTTTGAGGTTCGATACCATTCCACGATGGTATCACCAAAGTTCAGCAAGAACCTTCCTGTCGTGTCCTTGTCCTTCAACACAGCCTTCAGCATTTCCACGGTGATGATGCCGTTGGTGGTAAGAAGTGAGTTGTATTTATCCTTGACCTCAGCAAGGAAACCTGCCAATCGTCCGTTGTCCCTTGCGTTCCGTACCTCTCCCTTCTTGGCGTTCCACTCCTGTGGGGTACAGGATATGCCTGTGGAAATGGCTGCACTTTTGCCGTCAACGGTGATGCGGCAAAGTATGTTGGCTGTTCCGTCTGCCTTCACCTTCTGTCTGTTGATGTAAGGCAAAATTGAAAATGTACTTCTGCTCATAGTTGTTGTCCTTATAAAATAATGTAGTTGAAACTGTAAAAAGAAAAGTTGAAAGCCTTGTTCATAATGCGAGAACGAAGTCCTTCTCGGTTGCAGCGATGAACTTGTCCATGTCCTCAAACAGCTTCTTTTGGGTTACTCTCGCATACCGCTGCGTCATCTTCACATCCTTGTGACCGAGCATCTTGCAGATGGTCTCCATCGGCACACCAGCCTCCAGCGTAATGAGGCTGGCGAACGAGTGTCGTCCCGAATGGTAGGAATAGGTCTTGCTCGTTTCCGCCAACTTGCAGATGGTGATGAGATCGATACGAACACGATTCGTGCTCAGCAATGGGAAAAGGGTATCTCTTGCCCCGTCCTCGTATTTCGCCATCAGCTCCAACGCCTCGGGCAGGAGTTTCACCCTGGCAAGTGTTCCGGTCTTCTTGCGGTTATAGATGAGCCATTTGTCACCATCCTCCAACACCTTGACATTGGCTTTCGTGATGGAAACGGTGTCTATGAAGGCTGTTCCTGCATAGCAGGCGAAAAGAAACAGGTCACGGCTAACGGATAGTCTCGGCTTGTCTTCGGGCAGTTCCACATCACGGATTTTTATGAAATCAGACATGCTGAGAGCCTTGGGTGTCGTAACCTTTGGAGTGCCAACCCGATAATGGGCGAACAGCAGGTTCTTGCACAAGCCTCGCTCAAAGGCGATGCGGCACATCTTCTTGAAGAGCGACACATAGATGGTGATGGTTCCTGATGAAAAGCCTTTCTCGTCAAGCAGGTAATGGTGAAAGTCACTGATGAAAGGCTCGGTCAGCTGTCCGAAAGCCAAATCAGTCAACCTATACTTCTCCCCGATGAACTCAGCGAGATTCTTGCGAATCTTTCTGTAAGTCCAGACACTGCTCTTCGACATATCGATGCCCTCATGGGTGCTGAGTTCACTGATATGCTCGTCCACGAAGGAGAGAAGGGTGGTCTGTGTCTTGACGCTGCCCTGCAAAGCCTCCTTGACATCCTTAGCCTCGAAGTCCGTTCTCTTTTCCACAAGCACATCGAAAGCCTTTTGGATGGAAAGCAACAACTGCTCGATGTCCTTGTTGGTCTCCACGGCTTCCTTGCTCTTGCCCTCCAATCGGCTGGCACGAGGATTCCAAAGCGATGGAGTGCAAGACAACTTGCAGGAGAACTGCGCCATAGTCCTGTTCACCGTGATGCGTCCCATGATGGGAGCTTTTCCATTCTTGTCCATTCCGCTCTTTTTTAGGTAGAGCAACACCTTGAATTTTTCGATTTTCATAACGCTTACATTTTGAGTGTGCAAATATAATCATTTTGTAAGCGTTCCTTGATACGCAAAACATTGAGAATCAGTGCAATAAAATCCGTTGATGCACAAAGTTGCCTTTCCGCATTGTTACCTGCTTTGCATAGGTAACTGTGGCTCACGATTTAGTAACTGAACTACTTCAATATTCCTCACTCGCTTGCTTTATGCCGATTTGGCAACTTTGTGCAAATCTACTCATTCCCAACTGTTTACGTTCCAACCTCTCTTATTCTCCTTTGGCTGCTTTAGAGCTTTATGTTAAAAAAACTAAGTCATAGCTTTCTATCCCAAAACTCATAGCTTTTTGCCTCGTAACTCATTGTTCTTCATCTTTTTCCGTCTTCTATTAAGACCTCCCGTTGTCATCAATGATGCCTAGGCTCGGTCTTCATAGATGCCCTCTCATCCCCCTCATTATCCGCATCAGGAGTTAACAGGTTAACAGTTAACACCCCAAAAATGCATACTCCCCCTCCCACACATATATAAAAATAAGTATATATATATATTTAATATAATAAGGTACGCAAGGGGGAGGTAGGAAAAAACTGCTGTTAACTGTTAACCCTGTTAACCCCCTGCTGCTCCCAGATGCTCTTTTAGGAAATTTAAACAAGTATGCTTGGTGGGTTCATCGAAAAGCCGTACTTTTGTACCCGACTATAACAACATCAAACAAAATACAACATAAAAGCAATAATAACAACATAAAATGAAGAAACTGAAATTCCATATAGTAGGTCTTACCCACAATGACGTGAAAGGTCGTGAGGTAGAATACGCCAGGGAGGCAGAGGGCAGAACCATCTGCCTCGTGCCCGATGACGCCAACCCCTTTGATATGCTGGCAGTGAAGGCTTACGACAGGCAGCTTTTCATCGGCTATGTCTCAGCCCTGGAGGGCGAGGACGTAAGAGCCCTCATCATCGCCCGGAAGGGCAGAAACCTGCGCACCCGATGCCTGGGCTGCAACAGCAAGGAGGGAGGCGATGAGAAGTCGGGACTCCAGCTGATAGTGGAGGCGCGCGTGGACGTTTCAGAGCAGGAGATAGAGCAGGCACGCAGGGAAATCTACGATGACGGAATCTATGACGACTGGCACTATTCCGGACCCATTCTGCCCATCGACAAGCTGACCCGTTTCAGCGATTGCACCATGATGCTGGAAGGCGTCATCAACGACATCATCAGCATTCAGGAGCAACTCTCACGTGATTCAGATTCCTCTCATGATTCAGATTCTTCTCATGATTCAGATTCTTCTCGTGATTCAGATTCCGCTGAAGCCGATAAGAACCCTCTTGATGCCGATTCCCGGTCGGCGCTGGAGACAGAGCTGCGTGACAACCTGGAAGAGGCTAGGGAGCGGCTCAGCAGCTTCATGGAAATACAGCGAAGCGATTATTCGCGCGAGATGACGCAGACGAGAAACCGCATTCTCAACAACCTCGACCTCATAGACGATGAGGAAATCCATCGCATGGGCGAGCAACTGTATACGGAGATGGGATTCATTACCAGTTCCGCTTATCGTGAACGGGCAGCCCAGTCGTTCTTCGTAGATGCGCCTATCGCCCTCAAGCAGAAGCAGACGGGTGCCTACGACTATAAAGACCAGCTGGACGCCATAGAAAAGCAGCTCTATGCCTTCCCATATTCGCTCTATCCCACGTTCAAGGCCGACCCGGTAGATTTCCTCCGCCAGGTATTCTATAAGCGTGTGCCTCGTAAGATGATGCTCCAGTTGCTCTCGGGCATCGTACTGATGATTATGAACGGCAGGGTGAGCGATGTGAAGCAGTGGGGCAAGCACGGCAACGAGGAGGCGCTGCTGGCGATGAAGGCGATGAAGGCGGTGGGTGCCAAGCCTTCGAACGAAGTGAAGAAGGAGAAATTCATGGAACTGGTTGATTTGGTAATTCCGAAGATAGCGGTTTATAAGAAAAACGGCTGTCCTGAATTGCTGGTGAAAAGGCAATCCGACTGGTTTCCTGTGTTTCGCCTCTTAAACGGGTGGGGGCTATTCAATATGGGAACTCCTACGGCCTTCTGCAAACATCTGGCCCACCTGTATGAAAAAATACCTCCGGAGAATACGGGGCGTGCTCCGCTCTGCAAATGGAAGGATCTTGCGCAGGTGAAATCTGACCCATTCGAATATGCGGCTCTGGAATGGTGGAAACTTGATTCAGATAAGTTGGGCTCGGTAAGCTTAGAAAGATTCAATCATTATTGCGATATTGTGAATGTTTTCAAGAAGATTTTGGGAGCAACAGCCTTTTTGGAGAATGTGGACTTGAAGGAAATCTTGCCGAAACAGGTGGATAAGGAAGTGCCAGACTCGGACACCAAGAATGATGACGAGATGACGGCGGAAGATGGTAGCTAGCGGGGTATATTAATACCTCGCTTATACCCCTCCTATACCCTTTGATGATTCTTTATACCTTGTTTTATACCCTCTTTATACCCCTGCTTTTTTATTTCAAAAAAAACTTGTAAACGGCTATTTTTTTGTTTATCTTTGCATCGCTTTTCGGAAGAGAAGTGGCTGGTTTTCAGTAATCCAGTCATTGTATAATCTAAATAATATTCAAATGGTAAACAACAATCTTTCTTTTGATGAGTGCAAGCAGATGAGCAGCCGTCTCATCGCCATGAACCCTAACCGTAATGCGAACATGGGTAAGATTTCCACTTATCTCCTCGATTACTACACCGAGCTTACCAAGCAGCCTTGGCTCAGCACCCTCGTAGGTCAGATTCGCGACCTCACCGCCAAGCAGAACCAGATGCTGCAGCAGGCGGCTGATGCGGTAGATGCCTCTCAGTATGCTAACGAGGATGACCTTGCCTTCGCCATCATCAAGAAGCAGGAAGAGGTGAAGGCGGGCGAGACCTTCAAGCAGCTCGACAAGCAGATTCCCGTCCTCAAGAAGCAGTTGCCGTTCCGCTCTCCTCATTACTTCCACTTCCTCGATGACCATCGTGCCCAGAAGACCATCGACCCGGAGGCTTTCACCTTCCAAACCACCGTTGACATCGACAACCCGGAGGAGGTGGAGACGGCGGTAAAGAATGCCCTGCTGCTGAACGGAATGTTTGATGACCAGCAGGAGAAGCTCTTCAGAGAGAAGATTTTCTCTGCCGATGACATCGAGCTTTGGACGGGAAAAGTGCTTCACGTGGAACGTTCGGCCCGCAACAAGGCGCACATCGACATCCGTATCCCTGTCGGAATGACCATCGCTGAGGCTCAGAGCGCCTTCTGCAAGCTCATCCATGCCACCGAGGACCCTAGCTGCGTTACGCCCGAGCGCATCATCTTCATCACTGATGCCGTGAGCCAGATCTATACTGCCAACGACTGGTACAAGCGACTGGATGAGGAAGCCGTGGCAGAATATCGTGAGGCTTATAGAAAGAGAGGGCTGGACATCGACGGCCGTCCGCTGGATGTAGATTCTGCCCAGGTAAGAGCATCCCAGAATCCATATTCATCTCAGAAGTCATCTTCTCAGAATTCCTCTTCTCAGAGCTCTTCTTCCTCTTCTCCAACCGTAGATTTCCAACCCATTGAGAGCGAGGAGGAGAAGGCGAGAAGAGCTGCCAATGCCGTGCAGTATGAGCAGACCTACGATGGCGTTCCTTACGAGGAGATTACCAAGGCGCTGGTGGATCTGATGGGCGGCGCTCCTGCCCATGGCAACCGCAACAACTTCATCTATCGTGAAGCCTGCCTGCTCAGATACATCTGCAATAGCGAGGCGGCTTGGATTAAGCAGGTAATCGAAATCTTCGGCGAAGACGAGGCGAAGGCGTTCGCTTCTGTAGAGAGCGCCTGCAAGGTGGCTCAGTCCTCGGAAATGCCCCAGCTCGTGAAGCAGGCGGTGGAGCTTGCCCGCAAGAACTATCTCGCCAAGCAGGCCACCGAGAAGGCGGGAATCTACGCCGATGTTCCCCCTCAGATGCCTGCCCGATTGCCTAAGCTCATCAAGCTGCTCACCAGCAAGGTGCCAGCCGATTTCAAGGCGCCTGTGGCGATGGCCGTGTTTCCTCCGCTTGCCGCTCATCTCAAGGGCGTAACCTTCCGTTACATCGACAATCAGGTGCACGAGGCGGCGATGATGAACCTGCTCGTAGCTCCTATGTCGTCAGGCAAATCGGCGGTAAACGGACCTATCGACTGCATCATCGAAGACCTGGTTCAGATGGATAAGGTGAACCGTCAGAAGGAGCAGGATTGGAAGGACGAGGTGAACACCATGGGCGACAACAAGAAGAAGCCGGTGCGTCCGGAAGACATCTGCATCCGCATCGTTTCGCCCGACCTTACCCGTGCTGCCTACATCCAGCGTCTCGACGACGTGCAGAAGGCTGGCGGCGCCTATCTCTACTGCAAGATGGACGAGGTGGACATGCTCAGGAAGTTCAACGACCCTAGCCAGCTGATCCGTCTCTGCTGGGACAACTCTGAAGATGGTCAGGAGCGTGTGGGCACCAAGAGCGTTACAGCCCGCGTAAAGACCCGTTTCAACTGGAATGCTTCGAGTACTATTGCCGTTACCCAGAAGTTCTTCTCGGTAAGAGAGGTGGCTGATGGAGCCGTGAGCCGACTGTCGCTTGCCACCATCATCCGTCCCGATTTCGCTCCTTATCCGGTAGTGGGAGAGTATGATGCGCTGTTCAAGTCGGAGCTGGCTCCTTACATCCATCATTTGAATGCTGCCAGCGGTTTCAAGGAGTGCAGGAAGGCGCGCCAGCTTATCGAGCGACTGGGCAGTGAGATTATGGAGATGGCTCAGCTGGCTTACAACAAGCCTTACGCCGAGTTTGCCAAGCGCAGTCTGGCGAATGGTTTCCGCAGGGCGATGGTGCTTTATCTGGCGAATGGCGAGAAGTGGGAGAAGCCGATAGAGGAATTCATAGAGTGGAGCGTGAAGTATGATTTGTGGTGCAAGATGCGTTTCTTCGGCAATCAGATGCAGGAGGCGATAGATGCCGACAATCGTGCCGTGTGCCATTCATCCGGTGTGAGCAATCTTCTTCTCTTCGTTCACGATACCTTTGACAAGGCTGAGATTCAGAATGTCTGTATGGTTCATGGCACCAAGACGAAGCTTGCCATCCTCCTGTGCAACTGGAAGAAGCGTGGCTTCATCGTGAAGAACGATGATGATACCTTCTCCAAGACGGCTAAGTTCATCGCCAAGTATGGCCATTATGGAACGCCTGGAATGGCAGCGTAAGGCTAGTGAAGGGTTTTGCTCTTATATAATAAGGTGAAAGGTGTTTGAGCACTAAGAAGGGACCCATATGCAGTGAAATGCTGCGTATGGGTCGCCTTTTTGTAACATCTCTGTAAAGGTTCTTGACCTTTATCAAGAAATCGGGGCTTTTTGAAACTTTTCTCCTAAAAAGTTTGTGTGCGAGCACAGAAAGTTGTATCTTTGCATCGGAATTAAGAAAGAAGGATAAAAGATTAGTAATTTCAGGATACGAAAGGTATTGATAATAAGGGATTAAGATTGAAAAGTCAGGATACGGAAAAGGTTAATGATTGATTTCAGGATAAGAGAGGTATTAGAAACAAGGTAAAGATTGAAAATAGGGTAACATTGAAAGATTGTTAAGAAAAGGATAATGTTGAATTTAAAGTAAAGAAAGGGAAAAATTATGTTAGTATTAGGTATTGTTTTCGCAGCAGTAGTAGCATTTGCTGCAACAGTAGGCGCAGCTAGCAACAAGCTTGCATAAGCTGCCAGTGAAGTAAGGAACTTTAAAAGTTCAGAAACAGTAATTGAAGCAAAGTAGGGAGCCAATATGGGCTTCCGAGATGGAGAAGGGGAGCCAATGGGGCTTTCCGGAATGAGGGAGCAGATGATGCTCCTTTTTTTGTTTAACATTAAAACATCAGACATACATTATATATAAAAGGAAATCGGGTTGGTTAACAGGTTAACAGTTAACAGCCCGATTTCTTTGTTTCTACCTCTATTCGAGGATGTTTTTCTAACTGTATGGTTGAAACGGCTGAAAGCCAAAAACTCCTAGCCCAGGGCGTGTGGGGCATTACCTTCTGCTTTTATGGCGTGTGGGGCTTTGCCTTCTACCTTTCCAAAAACTACTTGAAAATCAGGGTGGTGAGTCTGTTCTTATCGAACAGCTCCTGGGCTACGGCTTGAATCTGGGCGGCGGTAATCTCATCCACCTGCTCGTAGAGGCGGTCAACGTTCTTCTCCCAGCCATAGTGCAGGAAGCTCTTGCCGAAGTCGAGGGCGAAGTTCTCGCGGTTGTCGCAAGCCACGCCTATCTGACCCTTTATCTGCTTCTTGGCAGCCTTGAGCTGCGCATCGCTCAATGGCTTCTGCATGAACTTATCCAGCTCCTTGCGAACCAGGCGGAGGCAGCGCTTCACATCGTGCTCATCGCAGCCGAAATAGATGCTCCAGGTGCCCGTGTCGCCATAAGCCACCATCGTGCTTTCTACGGTGTAAACCAAGCCGTTGTGCTCTCTGAGGGCGAGGTTCAGCTTGGCGTTCATACCCGGTCCGCCCAGCATATTATTAAGCAGATAGAGCGGCATTCGTCGGTCGTCGTTCACATCGTAAGCCTGGGTTCCTATCATCACATGAGCCTGATGGGTATTCTTCTGCATCACGATTGTCTGGCCAGCAACTTTACTTTGAACATTGAACTTTGAGCTTTGAACTTTATGATTTGCATCGCCTGCTTCCATTTCTTCCGTAGGTGTTTCGCCAGTAGGCGTTTCTTCTGCAATCTTTTCTTTCGTAGGCGTTTCTTCAGCAATCCTTTCTTCCGTAGGCGTTTCGGCGGATTTGCAATCCGCCGAGCAAGCAAGCTCTCGGCCTTTTGGGCACTCTCCCAAAGCCTTCTGGATAAGCTTCACCAGCTTCTTGAAATCAATATCCCCGTATGCGAAGAATATCGCATTATCCGGCCGGTAAAGCTTCTGCGTGAACCTCAGCGCATCCTCCGTCTTGAAAGCCCGAACCTGCTCGGCTGTGCCCAGGATATTGTGCCCCAGCGGCGAACCCTTGAAGAGGATATTCTCGAACTCATCGTAAATCAGTTCGGCAGGCGAATCATTATAGCTCTCTATCTCATCGCAGATAACCTCCACCTCCTTATCTATCTCCGCCTGCGGATAAACCGAGTGGAAGACGATGTCGGAAAGCAGGTCCACGGCCCTTGCGATGTGCTCCTTCAGGATGGCGGAGTAATACACCGTGCCCTCCTTGTTGGTGTAGGCATTCAGGTCGCCGCCCACACTCTCCAGACAGTTGAGAATGTGCCACGCCTTGCGGCGTTCGGTGCCCTTGAAGGTGACGTGCTCGCAGAAGTGAGCCAAGCCCTCCTCGCCCGGCTCCTCGTTGCGGGTGCCGGCATTTATCTGGTAGCCGCAATACACCACCTTGCTATCCGATGGCAGGTGGATGATGCGGAGTCCATTGTCTAATGTATAAGTATTGTATTTCATTTCAAGGTGCAAAGTTACATTGAAAATGTAATTTATCCAAAATATTAGGCATTTATTTTGCATTATCGCCAAAAAGAATTATCTTTGTCCCCAAAAAATATAAATAGAGACATAAAACAATGCGTAAGGTTATAGGAATAGGAGAGACCGTGCTTGATATCATCTTCAAGAACGGCAAGCCGATAGAGGCAGTACCAGGTGGCTCATCGTTCAATGCAGTCATCTCGTTGGGACGTGCGGGCGTGAATGCTTCGTTTATCAGCGAGGCGGGCAACGACCGTATCGGTGAGTATGTGATTCAGTTTCTGAGAGATAATGGGGTGAATGCCGACAATGTGAGCATCTTTCCGGAATCGAAGTCGCCGCTCTCGCTGGCGTTCCTCGACGAGAACAACAATGCCGACTACATCTTCTACAAGGACCATCCCCACGACCAGCTGGAGTTTGCCACTCCGGAAATCAATCCTGGCGACATCGTGCTCTTCGGTTCGTTCTTCGCCCTGAATCCGGTGGTTCGTCCTCAGGTGGCCGGTTTCCTGGAGTACGCCAAGAATCACGGTGCCATCCTCTATTACGACATCAATTTCCGTGCTTCTCATCAGAATGAGATCATGAAGATTACGCCTAATCTGATAGAGAACCTGGAGTATGCTGATTTTGTGCGCGGAAGCCATGAGGACTTCGGAATCCTCTACAAGAAACCGGAGGCGGATAAGGTGTATAATGCCGAAATCAGTTTCTACTGCAAGAAGTTTATCTGCACCCAGGGCGCTGAGCCTGTAGAGGTGAGAGCCGAGAACGGCTTTGCCAAGAGTTATCCTTCGGAGAAGATGAAGCCGGTGAGCA
>OLSQ01003225.1_pt1 | contig 10953 bp, 9 predicted proteins | sample 1672561 | NCBI WGS metagenome assembly OLSQ01 (sample SAMEA3136699, study PRJEB25190) | human gut metagenome | biome: human gut; feature: human-associated habitat; material: faeces | place: Austria | collected 2013 | reverse complement strand
GCGCGGTCGAGTATGTCGATGTGGCCAAGGCCGTGACGGGCGGTATCTGCCCGGTGTGCGGCAAAAAGGCGCTGCGCATCTCCCGCGGCATCGAGGTGGGCAACATCTTCCAGCTGGGCGACAAATACACAAAGTCCATGGGCATGACCTATGTGGACGCGGACGGCGGCGAATGGAAGCTGGAGCTGCGCAACGACGGCCTTTTCACCATCACCGACCCGGACGGCAAGCCCCACACCGGCGAAGGCTGGTCCACCGCTGCGGACGGCTCCGTCCACTGCGGGCCGACGGACATCTACTTCGCGCCCTTCGCGTTCAACGGCGGCTGCAGCCGCTGGAAGATCTCCGGCAATACATGCACGCCGCTCGAGCGCGCCTGACCGAAGAAATACTACATCCCGGACGCCGGAAAACGCGCCCGAACGGGGGGAGAGACCGCTATGTGTACAAAGGAAACCGCCGAAGAATTTCTCCGGCGACACAACATGTTCTATGAGCAGCAGCCCTTTGAGGATCTGGCGGACGCCTACATCGCCGACATGCGCGCCGGTCTGCGCGGAGAGGCCTCTACGCTGATGATGCTGCCGTCGTTCCTTCCCGCGGCGAGCGCGCCGCGCACGGGCGAGAGCGTTCTCGTGCTCGATGCCGGCGGCACGAATCTGCGCGCCGGACGCGTCCGCTTTGACGAGGCGGGAAAGCCCGTCACGGAAGCGCTCCAAAAGCGCCGCATGCCCGGCACGCTCGGCAGAGACACAAGCGCGGAAGAGATGTTCCGCGCCTTTGCGGAGCATGCGCTCACCGTTGCGGGCGATGCCGACCGCGCGTGCATCGCGTTCTCGTTTCCGTGCGAGTGCCTGCCGAATGGCGACGGGCGCATCATCAGCATGGGCAAGGAATCGCGCGTCACCGGCGCGGAGGGAAAGCTCGTATGCGAGGGCATCGAAACGGCAATGCGCGCGCTCGGCGCGTCCGGCGCTCGCCGCTGGCGGCTCATCAACGACACCGTCGGCTCCATGCTCGGCGGCATGGCATCGTGTGACCGCTCGCGCTACGCCGACTTCATCGGCTTTATTCTCGGCACCGGCACGAACGCCTGCTGCCATGTGAAGGCGTGCGACGTCACGAAATCGCCCGAAACGGTGGCGATGGGCGGCGAAACGCTCGTCAATCTCGAATCCGGCTGCTTCGGCCGCGCGCTGCGCGGCACGGCGGACATCGCCGTGGACGAGGCTTCCGGGCTGCCCGGCGACCACCCGGCGGAAAAAATGATCTCCGGGGCATACTACCGTCTGCTGCTGCGCGAAACGCTGCGCCTTGCGGCAAAGGAAGGCTTTCTCTCGGCGAAGAGCGGGGAGAATATCGCCGCGCTCTCCGTTACGAGCGCAATGGTGGACGCTTTTTGTCTTGACCCCATGGGCGGCAACGCCGTTGCCGAAGCGCTCGAAACGGAGAACGACCGCCGCTTCGCTTCCGAGATCAACACGATGCTTCTCGAGCGCGCGGCGCGCATCGCCGCGGCATGCCTGTGCGCCATTCTGCGCGAGCGCGGCTTCGGCGCGGGGACGCTCACCGGCATCTGCGCGGACGGGACGATGCTCAAGCTCAACCCCGTGCTGCGTCCCCGGATGGAAGCGCTGATCGCGGAGTATACGAAACGGCACGGTCTCGGCGGCGCGGAATTCCTCTTCGCCGGCGATGCCACGCTCCTCGGCTGCGCCTGGGCAGCGCTCGCATAAACGAAAAAGGCTCCCTTGTGTAAAGGGAGCTGTCGAGCGAAGCGAGACTGAGGGATTGTAGTTTTCGGAAAATGATAACCCCTCCGTCAAAAACTTCGTTTTTGCCACCTCCCCTGTCGAGGGGAGGCAAGTGGGTTTGCAGAAAACCAACTTGGCGCCCCTAACAGGGGAGCTGGCAGCCGTAAGGCTGACTGAGGGGTAAACGACAATCCCTCCGGCTTTTGCCTGCGGCAAAACCCACCTCCCTTTACACAAGGGAGGCTTCAAAAGGAACTCACCATGAAAAACTACCGAAAACCCCGTCAGGAAGAAAATACCTCCCGCCGCGCGCGGCGGGCTTCGCAGAAGAAGGTCATGCTTGCGGGCTGGATATTCCTCGGCGTGATGCTCATCGCCGCGGTCGCCGCCATCATTCTGCTGCTTCCCGGACGGGACAAGACCCCCGACACGGAGGACCGGCCCCTTTCCGTGCCGCAGCTTGACCCCGGCGCGGGCGGCAGCGCCTTTCAGACGGAGCAGACCGCCGCGCCCATCGAAACCGGCAAGACCGGCAGCGGGCGGCGCGTTTCCGTCAACCGGTTCGACTGCGATTACACCCCGCCCGATACCGTGACGCTCGGCGTTTTGAAGTCTGTGGATCTCACGGCGCTCGGCGAGACCGTGGCGGCGAACGTCGCCGCAAACGGCTGGGGCAGCGTGACATATTCCGTTTCGGAAAACGGCTCGCTCCTTTTGCAGAACCCCAACGCCCCGGCGCTCACGCCGGACAATTACGATAAGCAGGAGGCGTTCCTTGCCTCTTCCCAGCCGGAAAACGCGGCGCGGACGTTTCTGGAACACAGCGGTCTCATCGGCCTGCTGCGCAATTACGGGCTGGAGCTCGGCACGGCGGCGGAGAACGACAACGGCGTGATCACCTTCCGCGGCACGGGCGGCACCGCGCAGAGCGAGTGCAGCGTGCGCTTCAGTTTTCTTTATACCGGCGACTTCAACCAGGCAGTCCTCCGCGCGGTGTATCTCGACGGCGCCGCGGACGTACCGGCGCTTGCCATCAAAAAAGCGGCGTCGAATGCCGTCACATGGGACAGCGCCGACGACGGTACGGTCTCCGTGACCGCCGTGGAGCTTCGCAGCGTGCGCGGCCTGCCGTTTTACGCCTTCACCTGCTCGGACGGCTCGGTCGCCTACGCGCTCGCCTGCGACGAGAGCGCGCTCAACTCCGTATCCGGCGCGCGGGAGATTTATGAGGAGACCATGCGCGACGGCCTGCGCGAATACGTCGAGATCAGCGGCGCGGAGTGACCGCCGCGCCGGAGGAAAAACGTCCGCTTTTCGGCAGAATGACGGATTTCGTCCGTCCCAGTGAAACAATTTTCGCCACTGTACGGAAATGTTACACTCTGAGTGTAGAAAAACACACTACTGGATGATTTACTATTTTATGCTTTACTCGTTAAAATTAGTAAATCGAACCGGGGGTCTTTGTACATACTAACCACGCTCCGGTAAACGGGTTTACCGTGAGGGGAAAAATGTATGCGTGAGGACTACAGAGAACGATTCAGAATACTCGGTCTGCGGATCGCCTACTACCGCAAGATGCGCGGCATGACGCAGGAGCAGTTCGCCGAGGCGATCGGCCGGAGCGTGAGCTTTGTGAGCCAGATCGAGGCGAACAATGCCGCCGAGGTCAAGGGCGTGTCGCTCGAAACGCTCTTTCTCATGAGCGAAAAGCTCGGCATTTCCATGGCGCGGCTCTTTGAGGACTGAAGCGCCGGAAATACATAAAGTTTATTAACGCTTCCCGCGTTTAATAAAAAAGTTTGAAAATCCAATAAGGAGGAGAACAAACAATGAAGAAATTCCTTGCGCTGCTTCTTGCCGTTGTCATGGTGCTGAGCCTGGCCGCGTGCGGAAGCGAGGCTCCTGCTCCGGCTCCCACGGAAGCCCCGGCGGAACAGCCTGCTGAGACCCCGGCCGAGCAGCCGGCTGAAGAGCCGACCGCGGAGCCTGTCGAAGAGTACACCGGTCCGGACACTTTCTCCATGATCGCGAACTTCGACATCACCACGCTGGACTATGTTTACAACAACAAGTCCTCCAACGGCGACTACGTCAACAACTTCGTGGAAGGCCTGCTCACCCAGGACAACCACGGCAAGCTCGTCCCCGGCATGGCTTCCGAGTGGAGCTGCAACGACGATGCTTCCGAGTGGTACTTCACCATTCGTGACGACGCCGTTTGGTCCACCAGCGCCGGCGAAGAGTACGACGCCGTTACGGCTGAGGACTTCGTCACCGGTCTGAAGCACGCTGTTGACTCCAAGAGCGAGACCCTCGGCCTCGTCGCTGACCTCATCGTCGGCCTGCGCGAGTACTCCGATGGCACCGGCAAGTGGGAAGACGTCGGCATCAAGGCGGACGGCAACCAGCTCACCTACACCCTGACCGGTCCCTGCGGCTACTTCGACGGTATGACCACCTACACCATCCTGTGGCCCATCAACGCCGAGTTCCTCGAGTCCAAGGGCTCCGACTTCGGCGCCGTTGAACCCGACTCCATCCTCTACAACGGCTGCTACATCCTGTCCTCTCTCGTCCCGGCGCAGGAAGTGCGCTTCGACGCCAACCCCAACTACTACGACGCGAAGAACGTTTTCGTTCAGCACGTTGTCGTGACCTACTCCGACGGTAAGGACCCCGCCCAGAACTTCAACATGTTCGTGAACGGCGAAGTCACCTCCACCACCGTCAACCAGTCCCTGCCCGAGGTCGTTGCGAAGGCTGCCGAGCTCTATCCCGACAACCAGTACAAGAGCATGACCACCGCCACCTCTTACTGGGGCGCTTTCAACTGGGATCGCCAGATGTACGCTCTGTACAACGATCCCTCCGTCTCCACCACCAGCAAGACCGACGCCCAGAAGGCTGACGCCAAGGCCGCCATTCTGAACGCCGACTTCCGCCGCGCCGTTTACGCCGCTTACTCCGCGCACGCCGTTGAGGCCATCACTCTCGGCGAGGAGCACGCCGACGGCGTCATCCGCAACACCCTCGTTCCTTACACCTTCCAGACCACTTCCGACGGCCGCACCTACGGCTCCATCGTTGAGAAGTACGCCGCCGAGCTCGTTGCCGATTATGAAGGCATCGATCTGAACGACGGTCACGACGCCTGGTACAACCCCGAGCTCGCCAAGACCTTTGCCGAGCGCGCCAAGGAAGAGCTGGGCGACAGCGTCTCCGAGTGGCCCATCCACATCGACGTTCCTGTCTACGCCGCTTCTGAGAACCAGAAGAACATGCAGCTCGCGATGAAGAAGTCCATCGAGGACGCCATCGGCGATTACGTCGTCATCGACCTGCAGTTCCTCGAGGGCAACTCCTCCGTCTACTACTCCTCGTTCTACAACCAGCCCACCGGCGAAGATAACTCCATCGACCTCGTGTTCGGCGCCGGCTGGGGTCCCGACTACGGCGATCCTCTGACCTACCTGCACTGCTTCGACGTCCACGACGGCGACATGCTCAACTACTCCGGCATCAACATCGAGAGCCAGGGTCAGTCCGAAGAGCAGAAGGCCGTTCTCGAGACCCTCGGCCTCAATGAGGTCCAGGAAGTCGTTGATCAGGCTACCGCCGCCACCGGCGACGAGCGCATCGAGCTCTTCGCGAAGGCTGAGGCCATGCTGCTCACCAACGGCATCCTCCGTCCTTACGCCACCAGCGGCGCGAACATCTCCATCAGCAAGGTGAAGCCCTTCACCGTTGGCTACGGTCTCTACGGCCAGGCTGCTTACAACCAGGTGCCGTACTTCAAGTACATGCAGCTCCTCGACGAGCCTGTGACTGCTGCCGAGTACGAAGCCGCGAAGGAAGCCTGGATGGCCGGCAAATAATTGCTGAACAGCAACAGCACAAGCACTGACTAATTGAACAGAGAGAGCCGGGCGGCCATGCTTCTCGGCTCTTTCTTGTATCGATTGACAGGGGCCTTTTGTCCCCTGTCAACCGATGCTATCTTTGTAAGGAACGGTACCACCTATGAGAAAAGGATATATCTGGAACCGCCTGCTGCGCTCGCTCGTCTCCATTTTGATCATCATGCTCATCGTGTTTACGATGGTCTATACGTTGGTGCCGCGTGACAACATCTTCTTTGAAGACAGCACATACCGCAAGCTCGGCGGAAAATCCGACGATAAAACCGAATACGTTTATTCAACCTGGCAGAAGCTCGGTTATCTGGACTACGTCCGCATCAACGACTACTGCCTTAATCTCTATGAAGCCGGCAGCCCGGAAATGATCGCCGCTATCGAGCCGGATTCTCCGGAAAGCCAGGCCTTTGTGGAGCAGTATTCCGCGCAGGGCTATACGATCGCCAACTATCTGCAGAGCGGACGTTACTATGCCTATAAGGACACGCCCGTCATCAAGCGCATGGCGAACTGGCTTGCCCATCTGATCGTGATCGATACTCCCTGGTCTGTCAAGGATGAGACGAACCCGGATCTTGAGCGCGGCCTTCGCTTCGGCACGACGCCCACCGGCGGCGTGGCTCTCATCGGCAGCGGCACGACGCACAAGTACCTGCTGTATACCGACAGCCGCTTCCCATGGATTCATCAGAACATTATCACGCTGAACTTCGGTACCTCTTATCCGACCTATCAGGGCCTGGACGTACTCCGCGTGCTTTTCCAGTCGCAGGGCACCGAGGTCAAGCGCCCTGTCACCTTTGAAACCGGTTATGAAGCCGAGTCCGGAATCATTTTCGGCTCGCTTAAGTATAAGTCCGTTCTCGACAGAATGGATATGAAGAAATTCACCGACCATTACGCGTCCTTTGAAACCCAGAAAAACCAGCCCTCGATGATCGGCACCTCGTTCATCATGGGTCTCTTCGCCATGGCGGTCGCCTACATTCTCGGACTGCCGTTCGGCGTTCTCATGGCGAGGAACAAGGATAAGTTCGCCGATAAGCTCGGCATGGTGTATATCATCTTCATCATCGCCGTGCCATCGCTCGCGTACATCTATCTCTTCCGCTATCTCGGCACAACGCTCTTCAATCTGCCGTCGGTCTTTACGACCTACGGCCCGGGCGACGTGCGATCCTGGATTTTGCCCATCATCTCGCTGGCGCTGCCGTCTATTGCGAGCCTCATGCTCTGGACGCGCCGCTATGTTGTGGACCAGATGAACTCCGACTACGTGAAGTTTGCCAAGGCCAAGGGCCTCAACCAGCGCGAGATCTTCAGCGGACATATTTTCAAGAATGCTGTCATCCCCATCGCGCAGGGCATCCCCGCGTCTCTCGCGGCCTGCATCACCGGCGCGATCATCACCGAGTCGATCTACTCCGTCGGCGGCATGGGTAAAATGCTGCCCAACGCCATCAACCAGTACAACAACGTTATGATCGTGGCGCTCGCGTTCATCTTCTCCACGGTATCGGTGCTGTCGGTGCTGGCGGGCGACATTGTTCTCACGAAGGTCGATCCGCGTATTTCGCTCAGCGAGAAGGCAGGGAGGTCGTAAATGAATACCGAAAAAATCGATAAGAGCCTCTTTGAGTTTGCAGCCTTCGACGAGCTGGAATCGGAGCACATTGCCGCTCCGCGCTATTCCTACTGGAAATCCGTGTTCCGCACGTTCTTCAAGAACAAGTTTACGGTCATCGTATCGATCCTGCTGATCGCTGTTGTCGCGTTCGCGCTCATTCAGCCGACGCGCTCCGGCTACAGCCCCATCGATACGCCGAACATCAACAATGCCGAGATGAAGTTCCTGAAGCCGAGCGCCGAGCACATCTTCGGCACCGACCACGTCGGCAACGAGGTATTTGACGCTGTCTGGGCGGGCGCGAGAAACTCCATCATCATCTCCTTCGTCTGCACGGCCATCAATATGCTCGTCGGCATTCCGATCGGCGCGCTCTGGGGCTTCTCCAAGAAGATGGACAAGTGGATGATCGAGGTCTACAACATCATTTCCAACGTCCCGTTCCTGCTGCTCGCCATGATCCTCTCCTACATCCTCGGCGCCGGTATGCGCTCGCTCATCATCACGATGACGTGTACCGAGTGGATCTTTGTCGCGTACTTCATCCGCACGCAGGTCATGATCATCCGCGACCGTGAGTACAACATGGCGTCCAAGTGCCTCGGCACCAGGACGTGGACGATGATCGTGAGAAACATCCTGCCGTACCTCATCTCCGTCATCATGACGTATGTGTCCCGGCAGATCCCCTCGCTCATCTCCTACGAGGTGTTCCTCTCCTACATGGGTCTCGGTCTCGGCACGACCAACGCGTCCCTCGGCCAGTCCATCTCGCTCTATACCTCTTATATGAACGGCTATCCGCACCTGTTCTGGATCCCCGTCGGCGTTCTGGCGTTTATCTCCATCTCCCTCTACATCGTGGGACAGAAGCTCGCCGACGCAGCCGATCCGCGCACGCATATGTGAGGGGGGCAGAGTAATGGCAGATAACAGAAACATCGTTCTGTCCGCAAAGGACATTGAAGTTAAATTCCGCGTCCGTGACAATTACCTCACGGCCATCCGCGGCGTATCCCTTGATCTGTATGAGGGCGAAACCTTCGCCATCGTCGGCGAGTCCGGCTCCGGCAAGAGCGTTTTCACCAAGACGTTCACCGGCATGCTCGAGTCCAACGGCTCCATCACCAACGGTTCGGTCATGTTCGAGGGCAAGGACCTCACCAAGCTCAAGACCGACAAGGACTGGGAAGGCATCCGCGGCGCGAAGATCTCCACGATCTTCCAGGACCCGATGACGTCGCTGAACCCGATCCGCACGATCGGCTCGCAGATCACCGAGGTCATTGAGAAGCACCAGGGCATTTCCCGCGGCGACGCGAAGAAGCAGGCCATCGAGCTTATGGAGCGCGTCGGCATCCAGAACGCCGCCGACCGCTTCGACGAGTATCCGTTCCAGTATTCCGGCGGCATGCGCCAGCGCATCGTCATTGCGATCGCGCTCTCCTGCCACCCGAAGATCCTCATCTGCGACGAGCCGACGACCGCTCTGGACGTTACGATCCAGGCGCAGATCATTGCGCTCATCCGCGATCTGCAGAAGGAACTCAAGTTCACCACCATCTACATCACGCATGACCTCGGCGTTGTCGCGAACGTCGCCGACCGCGTCGGCGTTATGTACGGCGGCCAGATCATCGAATACGGCAACGTGGAGGAAGTGTTCTTCGATCCGCGCCACCCGTACACCTGGGCGCTGCTCTCCAGTCTGCCGCAGCTCGGCATCAAGGGGCAGGAGCTCTACTACATCACCGGTACTCCGCCGTCTCTGTACAACCAGATCAAGGGCGACGCCTTTGCCCCGCGCAATGAGCACGCGCTGAAGATCGACTTTGAAATGGAGCCGCCGTTCTTCCCGGTGAGCGAAACGCACTATGCCAAAACGTGGCTTCTGGATCCCCGCGCGCCGAAGCTCGAAAAGCCGGAGATCATTCAGGATCTGCACGAGAAGATCAAGCAGATGACCGATAAGGGAGGTGCCTTCCATGTCGAATAATAACGCCGATAGAGAGGTCATCCTCTCGATCAGCCATGTGGACATCTCCTTTGACGTCGGAGGCAAAAAAAAATTCGTCGCCGTAAAAGACGCGAATTTCGACATTTATAAGGGCGAGACCTTTGCCCTCGTCGGCGAGTCCGGCTCCGGCAAAACGACGCTGGGCCGCGCCATCATGCGCATCAACCCGTGCAGCAACGGTGAGATCCTCTTTGAGGGCAAGCGCATTTCCGGCAAGATCTCCCGCGAGGAAGACCGCAACGTTGTCCGCAACATCCAGATGATCTTCCAGGACCCGGCGGCGTCGCTCAACGAGCGCGCCACCATCGAGTACTGCATCTCCGAGGGCCTGTACAACTTCCACCTTTATAAGGACGAGGAAGAGCGTATCGCCAAGGTCGATCAGGCGCTCAAGGACGTCGGCCTGCTGCCCGAGCACAAGTCCCGTTATCCGCACGAGTTCTCCGGCGGACAGCGTCAGCGCGTCGGCATTGCCCGCGCGATGATCATGGACCCGAAGCTGATCGTGGCGGACGAGCCGATCTCCGCGCTGGACGTTTCCATCCGCGCGCAGGTGCTCAACCTGATGAACAAGCTCAAGGCGGAAAAGAATCTCACGTACCTTTTCATCGCGCACGACCTTTCGGTCGTCCGGTTCATTGCCGACCGCATCGCCGTCATCCATCTCGGCGAGATCGTGGAGATCGCGGATTCCGAGACACTGTTCCAGTGTCCGCTGCATCCGTACACCATCTCCCTGCTCTCCGCCGTGCCGATGCCCGACCCCGTCGTTGAACGGACTCGCCGCGCCATCGTGTACGATCCCTCCAAGCTGGACCAGTCCGGCGCGCTGCGCTCCCTGCGCGAGATCCGCCCCGGGCACTTCGTCTTTGCCACGGACAAAGAGATGGAAGGCTACGAGAAGAAGCTCGCCGAGATCGAGAACGCAAAGAATCAGTAAAAGACGTAGGCGATAAAAAGCGCCGCCGCCATATATACGGCTCCAAGGAAGAGAGGATAGTTGAAAGACGCCTCTCTTCTTTCTTTCTGGTTCGCCTTGTACGTCTCAAAGGTCTGCTTCGGCGCATTGCCGCGCGCGCGGCGCATCACATAGCTGCTGATGTCAAAGTCGCCGTGGAGATAGAGCGAGTAGACAACACCCGCGATGAGCAGGATCGCCGCGACGATCGTCAGGCAGTCGGTGAAAATGAGCAGCCGCTGCGACGAGGCCATGACCACGCGCGCAAGCGGATACAGAAGCGTTACGATAACGTGCGTGAGAAGCGTCTGCGGCTTGATGTTTTTGAAGCGTTTTTTCAGTTTCTTCATTGGGCATGCTCCCGAAAGCTTGAAAGATTTGTATTCTTATATTTTACCAGAAAAAACCGCCCCGTCAATAAAAACGGCGTGGACCGGATGATGATATGAAAAGAGAAACGCTGCCGGAGCTGAAAGCGCAGGCCCGCGAGGTCTGGCGTTTGAGTCTTCCGGCGATACTTACGCAAATAACGACGATCGCCATGCAGTACATCGACTCCGCGATGGTCGGCGCGCTCGGCGCGAACGCCTCAGCGTCCATCGGTCTTGTATCGACGAGCACGTGGCTGATCGGCGGCATCATCGGCGGCGTTTCGGCGGGCTTTTCCGTGCAGG
>OLSQ01003221.1_pt1 | contig 10961 bp, 7 predicted proteins | sample 1672561 | NCBI WGS metagenome assembly OLSQ01 (sample SAMEA3136699, study PRJEB25190) | human gut metagenome | biome: human gut; feature: human-associated habitat; material: faeces | place: Austria | collected 2013 | reverse complement strand
GCAGATTTGCCAGATGAGTCATATGCATGGAAGCAATCTCTTTTGGAGAAGGTGCCTCTTTTAAAAGAGCATAGACAGCATTCTGATGCAGACCGGATTTAAAAAAGTATTGAATCTCCGGGAACACCTGATCAACATAGGTTGTCAGTTGGATTTTCAATCGGGTGCGTTGCTTTATTGTTTTCTGACGAAAACGCCCCAAGGCCTTAAGATCCATCATGTCAAGGTCATAGAAACTGATGAATCTGAGGTCATCCTGCATCATAAGAGTTTTAGCAATCACATATGTGTCGACCTTATCTGTCTTCGTTTTGCGAATGTTGTTTTTACGAATCTGACAGGTTTTGATGGGGTTCAACACACACACTTGGTAAAGCTCAGCAACAAGGTATCGAACAAGGTTGTCGCCGTAGTGTGCCGTCGACTCAAGACCGATGATGATGCTGTTCTTATCGAATGATTCGAGCTTAGAGACCAGCAGTTGGAAGCCATCAGCGTCGTTTGTGAATTTGAACGGCTCAATGACTATTTCACCGTCCGAAGAAATCGCAGCGGCGAAATGGTTGAGTTTGGCAATATCAATGCCTACAAAAATTTTCATGAGGTTGTACCTCCCTTTCCTAAAGTCTGATACCATGATGTCCACCATCGATTATCATCGTAGACTTGATAGAAATAAGTACTCTGAGTGAAAAACACTCCGGCAACATCCAGCTGATAAACAATTCAGATAAAGGTAGCGGCAATACACTCCAGTTGAGTAGTCAAGCTACAGGGAAAAATCAAAAGTCCATAGTATCTGAATTGTATTGAACCACGATATTAAAAGAAAGGGAACGTGTGATAATTAACTTCCTAATTATCATACAAGAAAATAATGAATTGGTTTGGAAATAAAATTACACCACGAAAGAGTGAGGTTCCGGCACCGAAGGGAATCTATCTTGCAAGAGGGCTTGGATTTCCTGCGGTTGGGATGATCGGATTTGCAGTCGCAGGGATAGAAGATATCGATCCGATACCAAAGATGATCGGGGAAGTAGCAGGTATATTGTTTTGTATCATTGGACTGATCCATATTATGATCTATCTGTCGCAGATTTATAAATTTAACAAATATACGCCGAAATGGGATAAGGGAAGAGGGTTTTTTGACCGGTTTGCGCTGGAAATAAATCGGATGGACGAAACGGGTGCATGCCCATCTTCATGCGACAGTGATATGCAATACCATCTGAAGTTGCAGAGAAATCGTTTGGATGCGATGAATCTGCGGATGCACAGTCAGATTTTTCCATCAAAAGATGAAGGAGCGTCCACAATTTCCTCGACGGTTCGTTCTCCGTGGTATTCCTCTGATATCAACCGGGAGCAGATTATACGGAAACTGTCTTTTGAAGATGCTGCTGGAAAAAATATTTATCATCACAATGTTGGATATATCATGTCACAGACGGTCATTCATTCGCCGGATGATAACCGTTGCCAGAATCTTCCGGTAGCATGTCCGAACTGTGGTGCGATGGCAAAAGTTGGCCAATTGGAACAGGGATGTGAATACTGCAGCACCAGATTTTCGATAAGGGATTTGTTTCCATATGTTACCAATACCTATCTTGTACGCAGCAATACAAGCACAAAAAACAGTGTGGTATTTACCGTATCTCTGCTTTTCGGAATTGCGGCAGTATTTGTTGCAACGCTGCTTTATGGAAAAATACATTGGGGATATTCTTTTGCTAAGAATTTGTTTTACGCGTATCTTGTATCTGTCGTGGGAGGCGGATTTGCAGGTTTGATTTTTGCAGATATTGTTTTAATAATCTCGGCATCAAACCGTGACGGCATGCGTCATATTCCAATGTTTAAATTTATTGGAGCAAAGGGCAAAATTGCAAGAGTTATAAAGCAATATGATCCGAATTTTTTATATGAAAAGTTTGAAGGACAGGTAATTTCGTTGATAAAGATGGCGGTATTTACCGAAGATCCGGATAATCTGGCTTCGTATCAGCCGACGGCGCGAGATCCGCAGTTTGATCGTATTGTGGACATGATATATGGTGGTGCGATGATTTTGCAGGATGCACATACGAATGGGAATATGCTGTCTATGACACTTCGGACCTGGTGGAGCAGCTATACATATGAGAATGGAAGAATCAGGAAAAAGGGGGATCTGATTGATGTGACAATAATTCGGAATGTTGCCAATATGCAGGCACCTGGATTTTCTATTTCTGCCGTTGGATGCCCACAGTGTGGTGGCAGTTTTGATGCGGTACGCCAGCGGAATTGCCCGTTCTGCGGGAACACATACCATATGGAAAATGAAAACTGGGTAATCGCAGATATGAAGCTGTTATAAGTTTATAATTAGTGTATGGATAATAAAATAAAGTTTTTTGTGCAAAAACGCAACAAGTAGTTTTGAAAACTATATTAAGAGGTAGACAAAAGCTATGAAATAGAGTACAATGTCATATGTTGAGTAAGGGGATGGGATATGCACAAGGAACAGAAAGTGGTCTATTACCGGGACGAGTTAAACGACGAGTTTTCGGATGGACATATTGATGCGAAAAAAATAGATGGGAATTATCGCTATATAAGGGATGACAGCCCAATCGGTAAAGTGGTTCACATATTCTGGTATCGCATCATTGCGACACCGTTGGCGTGGCTTTACATGAAGCTGCATTTTCATCATAAGATCGTAAATCGACAGGTGTTAAAGAAGGCGGAGGGTGCCTATTATATCTATGGAAATCATACGCATTTTCTGGCAGATGCACTTGTTCCTACGATGGTGAATTTTCCAAAGGATGTGTCGGTGATCGTACACCCGGATAATGTGTCAATGCCGGTACTTGGAAGAATCACACCTACGCTTGGGGGATTACCGTTGCCGGATGATAAAGAAGCGATGAAACATTTTATTGAAGCACTGGAAAAGCGGGTAGCACAAAAGCGTTGTGTGATGATTTATCCGGAGGCTCATATCTGGCCGTTTTATACCGACATACGTCCGTTTAAGGATACGTCTTTCCGGTATCCGGTGCAGCAGAGACTACCGGTATTTGCACTGACCAATACGTATCAGCAGAGAAAATTTTCACACAAACCAAAGATGGTGACATATATCGATGGTCCGTTTTATGCGGATACATCGCTTCCGGTCCGACAGCAGAAGAAAATGCTGCGGGATCAGGTGTATGAAACTATGAAAAAGCGGGCAAAAAATAATACTGTGGTTTGCATCCGCTATGAAAAAATGACAGGGGATTTGGGAGAAACTTTATGATAAACATACTTTTCTCGGGGAATGGCAAAGTGTTTGATGGCGTACTGACCTGCATGCTTTCTATTCTGAAAAGAACGAAGACTACCGAGCCGTTTTGCGTTTATGTCTATACGATGGACGTGACAAGGATCAAACCGGAATACACCGCAATATCGGAAGAGATGATTGCATTTCTGGATGAAGTGGTAAAAGAATATAATGTCAAAAATCAGGTTCTGCGTATCGATGTGACGGATTTGTATGAACAGTATTTTACAAAATGTCCGAATGAGGATGCGTATTGTTCACCTTACACGCTACTTCGTCTTTTTGCAGATCTGGTTCCGGGGATGCCGGATAAATTGCTGTATCTGGATGTGGATATTCTGTTTCAGCATGATATCCGTATGCTTTATGATATTGATGTGACCGATTATGAGTATGCAGCAGCGCGGGATCATTACGGAAAGTATCTGATCAATCCGAATTATATCAATGCGGGTGTATTGCTTTTGAATCTCGCAAAGATCAAAGAGACGGGACTGCTGGTGAAAGCGCGTAAGCTGATTCAGATGAAAAAACTGATGTTTGCAGATCAAAGTGCGATCAGCCGCAGCACGACAAGAAAGAAGATGCTGCCGCAGAAGTTTAATGATCAGAAATTTCTACACAGGCACACGGTGGTACGGCATTTTTCCAAGAGGCTTTTTTATCTGCCGTATCCGCATACTGCAAACGTGAAGCAATGGAATGTGAGCCAGATACATAGAATTTTTCATTACTATGTGTTTGATGATATTTTATATGATTATATTTATTTAAAGAAAAAGTACGAACAAAAGGAGCGTTAATCATGAACAAAGAAAGCAGAATACCGATTTTTTTTGCATGTGATGATAATTTTGTGAAGTATACAGCAGTAGCGTTGCATTCTATGATTGCGAATGCTTCCAAAGAAAGAAAGTATATCATTCATGTATTAAACACCGATATTTCCGAAGATATGAAACAGGTCTTATATGACATGGCGAATGACAACTTTGAGGTACAGTTCAACAATGTGACGAATTATCTGCGGACAATCCATGAAAAGTTACCGATTCGCGATTATTATTCGCATACGACTTATTATCGCTTTTTCATTGCGGAAATGTTTCCGGAATATGAGAAAGCAATCTATATTGACAGTGATACAATCGTAAAAGGGGACATTTCCCGGTTATATGATTTTGAACTTGGAGACAACTATGTTGGCGGTGTCAACGATCAGGTTGTGGTACAGGATCCTACATTTGGGGATTATGTGGAAAAAGTATTGGGCGTGGAGCGAGACAATTATTTTAACGCAGGGCTCCTATTGATCAACTGTGAGCAGTTTCGCAAAAATAATATTCTGGATCAGTTCTGTAAGCTGCTTCATATGTACAATTTTGTTGTGGCACAGGATCAGGATTATTTGAATATTATCTGCCACAATAAAGTGCTCTGGCTTCCGCAGGTATGGAATACGGAAGTATTTGGAGAGATTGCACCAAAGGAAGAAGATATTTGTATCCTGCATTATAATCTGGCAGCAAAACCATGGCATTACAGGGACTGCCGGATGCAGCAGTATTTTTGGAAATATGCGGAAGAGTCCAGCGTTTACGGGCAGATTTTGAAGGAGCTGGAAAACTATACGGATGAACAGAGGGCGGAGGATGCAGCTTCCGGGGTCAATCTTCTTGAACTTGCAAAGCAGGAGATCGCAAAAGAAAACAACTATCTGAACCTGGTACAGAGTGGAAAATTAAAGTCGGAGGATCGTATCGAGGTTTTAGACAAGATTGCCATGCTTGAAAGAGAAGGTCGCTTTGATGAGGATGTGGAGGAAGATCCGCCATCGAAAGAACTGAAGCCGGATGATGTAGATTATCTGCGCAAGAAATGGAGCAGTAAGCTTAAGACAAAGCTTACCTATCGCGTTGCCAGAAGTTTTATGAACAATATTATTGCAAATAAGCAGTTGATCATCAAAGATGTAATTGGAATTGAACATATGAATGCATTGAATTCGGGTGCGGTCATTACCTGTAATCATTTTAATGCGTTTGACAGTTTTGCAATTCAGATTGCATATGAGAAGTCAAAGCAAAAGAGAAAACGCAGACTGTATCGTGTAATCCGGGAAGGAAATTATACGAATTTCCCTGGATTCTACGGAATGCTTATGCGTAACTGCTATACATTTCCATTAAGCTCAAACAAAGAAACCATGAAGAAATTTTTGCATTCCATGGATGCAGTATTGCAGCATGGCGATTTCATGGTTGTCTATCCGGAACAGAGCATGTGGTGGAATTACCGCAAACCAAAGCCATTGAAGAAAGGTGCATACACGTTTGCAGCGCAGAATCATGTGCCGGTTCTTCCTTGCTTTATTACGATGCAGGACAGTGATATATTGGGGGATGATGGCTTTTATATCCAGGAGTATACGATTCATATCGCACCTGCAATTTATCCGGATCCAAATAAAAACCGGGCAGAGAATATTGAAGCGATGCGCCAGAAAAATTATGAAGTCTGGAAAGAAATCTACGAGAAAACATATGGGGAACCATTGGTATATGAGTGTGATGATATGTCAACCATAGCATAAAAGAAAGAACACGGCGAATGTCCTTAGCGGAACATACGCCGTGTTTTTTGCTGATAGATGATCCATGCAAAGCATGCAGTGAGTATTTCCGTAAACGGAAAGGCAATCCATACACCGATAGCACCCTGATAATGGGTAAAAAGCAGTGCGGCAGGAAGGATGATGACCAGATAACGGAGAAGCGAAATGCACAGAGATGGCATTCCGGCACCGAGCCCTTCCAAAGCACCACAGCAGATAACAGAAACGCAGGAAAAAATAAATCCAAGACTGATGATCCGCAGAGCCTTTGTTCCGATGGCAATCGTTTCCGGTGTGGATGTAAAAATCTGCATGAGCATTCCCGGAGCAATCCAGCAGAGCAAAAGTCCGGCAAGCATGATAGCGGAAGCCAGTGCAAGTGCCGTATAAAATATGTTACGGACTCTTTTGTATTCTCCGGCACCGTAATTATAGCCGACCAATGGACGGATTCCCTGAATAATGCCATTGGCAGGAAGATAGATAAAAGTCTGCAGTTTGTAATATGCACCCAATGCGACAACATAAGCATCTGCAAACGTCGATAAAATACCGTTTAATGCAGAAATCAGTATGGATGGGAGTGCCATATTTAAAGCTGCAGGGATACCGATTGCATAAATTTTTCCGATGATTGCTCCCTGAAAATGCAGGTTGCGGAAACGGATTTTCACAGGGAGTGGTTCAATAAAGTAAAACAGAATATAGGCCAATGCACTCAGTGCCTGCCCGATACCGGTCGCAAGTGCGGCACCTGCCATTCCCATGCGCGGAAAAATGCCGATACCAAAGATGAGCAGAGGGTCCAAAGCGATATTGGCGATAAAGCCTACAGACATACAGATCATTGATATTTTCATTTTTCCCATGGCCTGAAAAATTTTTTCCAGAGCAATACCGACGGTTACGGTGATAGAAAATGCAAAAGCAATATTGGAATACGTGATTCCAAGGGATATGACCTCCTTATTTTTCGTAAACATTGCAAGAAAGTGTGGCATGATTGCCGTACATACGATGGTCAGTATAAGACCATGCACAATGCTTAGTACAATTCCCCATGAAGTTGTGGTGCTTGCATTTTCCGAATCGTTTGCGCCGAGAAAATAAGAAATCATGGCGTTAACGCCGATGCCGAGTCCGACAGAGATTGCAGTAATAATAATCTGGATCGGATAGACAAGGGAGAGCGCAGCCATCGCAGATTCGCTGACTCTTGCGATAAAATAGCTGTCAACAATATTGTAGAGTGAGTTGACCAGCATGGAGAGTACCATTGGAAGTGACATAGACAAAACCAATGGAAAAATTTTCTTTTCTTTCATAAATTGTTGTTCCATAATGAATCACATTTTAACACATTTTAATTATATTGTCATGAACCATTTATTTATGCAAAAGAAAGTAAGGAAGAATTTGCGGAAAAACTTGTAAAAGTATCTTGCAATCTTTGTGAAATATAATTATAATGGAGTAGTAAATTGATACGAAAGCCGAAGATGGCGCATCCAATGGGTGCGTCATTTTTTCTTATCAGGAGAACAAATGTACGCATTATTTTCGGGAGAATCAATAAATGAAGAATCTGGGAACGAATGAATGGACAATTTTGAACAACATCATATACAAAATCTACACAACAGAACATTTTGACGAGATGCGCCTAGTATTGTTACAGGAACTTCGGATGCTGATTGATTTTGACAGTGCAGATTTTTATGTAGCAGCGGAGCATGATGAAAACAAACTTGCACATCCGGTGAAATTGGATATGGAATGTGATTTTGCGCAGGAGTATGAGAAACTTGATATGAGCAGAGGGATTCTTTTCAGTGGAAAATCATTGATTTACCGGGAGACAGATCTGGTCAGTGACGAGGCACGCATGGCAACGGATTTTTATCAGCATGTATTTAAACCAAATAACTGGCATTACTCTTTACAGATGGTTATCGCGAAAGATCACCATTTTTTAGGTGTGATTACTTTTTATCGTTCGATCGGAAAAGAAAATTTCCATTATGATGATATTTTTATTCTGGATATGCTCAAAAACCATCTGGCATTTCAGCTCGAGAAACACCATATGTTCGGGGAGGATGAGAAGGAAAAGCTTACCGTATCCCAGGCGGTGGAGAAATATAATCTTACCAGAAGGGAAAGTACTATCCTCCGTATGTTGATGAGTGGACGGGAAAATGCTTTGATTTGTGAAGAACTGGTCATCAGTGCCAACACATTGAAAAAACATATATTGAATATATATCGGAAATTGGGCATTCGGAATCGTGTGCAATTGTTCAAGATGATCAAAGAAAAGGAATAATCATAAAAAAATTGGGGAAAAGCAACCTTGTGACAAATTGGATACAATGGTATAATCATTCTTAACGGCTGTAAAGAAGAGAGTATAAAAATTCAGTCAAGAGGATGTAAGAATGTATCGAAAAACAATAGATGACTTAATGTCAGAGGAACGTGAAAAACTGGTTATTGATCTGCGGAGTGAAGATGACTTTGTAAAAGAGACCTACCCGCAGGCGAAGAATATATACTGGGAGAATTTTGCGGAGCATGAGGCAGAAATCCCTAAAAATATGCCGGTTTACCTGATATGCTATACGGGTCAGAGAAGTGATGAGATTGCAGAAGAATATACGCAAAAAGGTTATGAAATCTATAGCATCCAGGAAGGATACCGTGCTTATCTGCGCAAAAAACTCGCGGATTTCATGAAAGATGATGAGAAAAAAGAGGAGCGCCTGGCAGACAAAGCAAAAGATGCGGAGCGCAGCATTATCAAGAAGTTCAAGAAAACGGTCTGGAGACCATTCACGAAAGCAATCAACGAATATGAAATGATTCAGGATGGGGACAAGATTGCTGTATGTATCTCCGGAGGAAAAGATTCTATGCTTATGGCAAAGTTATTTCAGGAACTGGAGCGGCATGGAAGAAAGAATTTTGAAGTCGTATTTCTGGTAATGAATCCGGGATACAACGAAATTAATTATCAGACGATTTTAAATAATGCCAAGATGCTGAATATTCCAATCACGGTATTTCGCACAGAAATTTTCGACACGGTGGCAGATATTACCGATTCACCGTGTTATTTGTGTGCGCGTATGCGCCGTGGATATTTATACAGCAAGGCGCAGAAGCTCGGCTGTAACAAGATTGCTTTGGGACATCATTTTGATGATGTGATTGAAACGATTGTTATGGGAATGTTATACGGAGCGCAGATCCAGACGATGATGCCGAAATTGCACAGTACGAATTTCCCGGGCATGGAGCTGATCCGTCCGCTCTATCTGGTGAGAGAAGAGGACATAATTCATTGGGCAAGGTACAATGATCTGCATTTTATCCAGTGCGCATGTCGTTTTACGGAAAACTGTGCATCCTGCGGAGGAACAGAAAAGGGATCAAAGAGAGCAGAGATCAAGGCGATGATCCATGAACTGGAGAAACAGAACCCATATGTTGCAAAGAATATATTCCGCAGCGTGGAAAATGTGAATTTGAATACTGTGATTGGGTACAAAAAGGATGGCGTAAGACACAATTTCCTGGATACTTATGATGATGTTACAGATGAAAGGTAGGGGCGCATGAAAGAGACAAAAGGAAGCTATATGTATGAAATCATACGAGGTGCAATTGATGCTTTTGATGAATGTATGAATGATTACCTCTTTATTTATGCAGTCCGGGAAGATCTGTATTATATTTCGCCGAAAGCAACAAAACGATTTTCTATTGAAAAGCCGGAGTTTACAGATGCATTGGAAGAACATGCAAAGTTTGTTTATCCGGAAGATCTTCAGATGCTAATGGACGATCTTGCACAACTTGTTGCAGGTGTTAAGACAGAGCATAATCTGGTATACCGCTGGCTTGACAGGAATCGCAAGCCGGTCTGGATCAATTGCAGGGCGCGCATTATTTTGGATGCGGACAAGAAAGCACAGTTTTTGGTGGGATGTATCAACGAAATCGGTACAAAGCCTCTGGCGGATAATGTGAGTGGACTGCTGGAAAGTATTGCAATCAAAGATAAACTGAATGAGTTTCACAAACATGATCCGAACGGATTCGTGCTTCGTGTGGGAATCGATGATTTTAAAAGCATTAACGAAAAGTTTGGAATCGAATATGGTGATTACATATTGCGTGGTGTGGCAGAATGCATTGTGGACAGCGCTTCTGAGGGGCAGAAAGTATATCGTGTTGTTGCAGATGAATTTATGATTATGGACATGAATGGAGCTACGGAAGAAGAGGCGCAGAAGTTATACCGCAAAATCCGTAACCGTGTAGATAAATTCATCAAAATGGACAATTACAAAGCTGTGTATACGATATCCGGTGGAATTGTACTTGGAGACTCCATGGACAAGATGGGGTATAACGAAGTGATGAAGATTTCGCAGTTTGCGCTGACGACTGCAAAGAATCGCGGAAAAAATCAGACGTATTGTTTTGATGAGGCAGACTATAAGGCGTTTCTTCGGGAACGGGAAGTATTAGAACAGTTACGAAAATCTGTGGCAGATGGTTTTCGCGGGTTTGAACTTTTCTTTCAGCCGATTGTGCGGGTAGGACAGAAAGTGCCTTTTATGGCAGAAAGTCTTTTGCGTTTTAAGACAGCAGAGGGAGAGATGGTTTCTCCTATAGAGTTTATTCCGATTTTAGAGGAGAGTGGATTGATCATTCCGGTTGGAAAGTGGGTGATCGACCGGGCACTTTCGATGTGTGCAGAGTGTCAGAAAACAAATCCGGACTTTAAGATCAGTGTGAATTTGTCATATGTCCAGATCCTAAAGAGCGATGTCTGCGAAGAAATAGAACATTGGGTTGAATTTTATAATTTAAAGCCGGAGAGTCTGATGGTAGAATTGACAGAGAGTGGTTATGTGGATGATAATTCTCTGGCGGTAAAACATATGTGGGCTCGTTTGCGGGAATATGGTGTCATGATCGCGTTGGATGATTTTGGAACCGGATATT
>OLSQ01003219.1_pt1 | contig 10971 bp, 8 predicted proteins | sample 1672561 | NCBI WGS metagenome assembly OLSQ01 (sample SAMEA3136699, study PRJEB25190) | human gut metagenome | biome: human gut; feature: human-associated habitat; material: faeces | place: Austria | collected 2013 | reverse complement strand
CATATCCGGCATACTGAACACCAGCTTGTTTTTCAAAAAAGGCATAGCCTTCCTCAAAGGCACCCATAAATTATCCCTCCACAAAGGATCTCAAGCCATCCTCATAAAAAACCTTGATGAGCGTTTTATACTGCTGCGCTTTGACTGCATTTACCGTCTTATTATAGTCAATCAGCATCTTAGGCGCACCCACAACGACAGGCATGATCTTGTCTACGAAACCGCCGCTGAGCTTCTTTGCATATTCAGCCAGTGCATCAGGATGTGTCATGCCGCGATCCTTGCTGAACTGCCAGAACTCGGTGTAGTGCTTTTTGCTATCCTTGAGCTTCATCCAATCGCTCGTAGTATCATCTACATACAGTACAGCCCGCTTACCAAGCCAGCCATAGTGCATTCCCAGCTTATTGAACGCATCTGGAATTGTTTTGCTCTGTTCCTTGGCAACGCTTGTCTGCCCAATAAAAAGGATGTGCTGCGTGGATGGAATCTGCGGCAGATTGTCCTTGTAGTTTTTTACCGTGTAAATCGCAGCAGAAACACTGTCATCCTCAACGCCGACAATGCTGTCTCCGGCATCATCCTTCTGACCGATAAGTTGAATTAGATAGTTGGCATAGACCATATCCTTATCGTCGCAGACAATAATCAAAGGGAGTTCGTTCTTCTGCATTCCGTCCCCAAACATTTTCCCACTACTCCTTTACTTGACTTTGATAAGGAAATTGATCGTTGCGCTTGTTTGCTCAATTATGTAGTCAATTTCCTCTGGATTCACCGCGTCGTTATGCTTTACATAGTGATTTTGATACTTGCAAAGATAATCGACGGTTTTTTTCACGAGGTTTCTAATCTCCGTGTGATAGCCGCTGAGTTTCAACCCTAATTCTGATGTCTGGTTTTCAAGACTTTTCCCATTGCCGAGAATCTGTTTCACCAGAAGCTCTAACGAAAGCCTCATGTCATCCAGCACATTTCTGTCAAACTTCTTTTCAGCATATTTTGTGATGCCGCTTTTATACACCGTCTGTGCTGCTGGACAGACAGAGAGCTGGGAATAGGTCAGCGGCATAATGCCAGCTTCAAAGTTATCTGTCTGTTTTATGAGTTCTCGTTTGAGCAGTGCGAGAATTGCGTTGCAGTTTCGAGACAGCAGCCCATGAAACTGCATGATTTCTTCCCGCTGCTCTGCGATTTCTGGCACATAATCGCCATACAATGCGTTTGCTCGATTGAGTAAATCATACAAGCATTCCTCGTCCTGTGGAGACGCGGAAAGTGCGCTGGAAAGTTCATCAATGAAGGATTGCAGCATATCTAATTCGCTCTTGACCATGCTGTGACCGCCTCACTTTATCTTCGCCAGCACATCGGCAAACAGCTCGTAGTTGTGCTTCACGCCATCATCAAGGTCAATCTGAATGTTCTGATCGGCAAGATGATGGATTTTCTCTTCGTACTTCTGAATCTCAAGAGCCTGTTCTTGGAGCTTCTTCTGCTGCTTGGTCAGCTTCACGCGCTCCGCAGCTCCGGCGTGTTCGATGGCGTCCGCGAGGTGAGTGAGCTGGGTGCGGTAGCGCTCCTGCTGCTCGTGAACATAGTCGGTACGCATCCGGGCAAGAAGGTCACTCTGGTAGCGGTGCATATAGATCAGCGCCTTGAAGCCGTTCTTCTTGCCGCTGTCGAAGAGCCAGTAGATCGGACGCTTCTGATAGGTTTTCAGATGGTCGGCATAGAAGTCATTCAGGAAGTAGCTGCGGATAACTTCGCGGGGCATACCCTTGCCGCCGAGCGCATCTGCGATGAACTTGAGGTTTTCTTCCAGCGTTTCCTTGCCGTAGACAGTTTCCACCCACTTCACAAACCGTCCGGTGATGTCATCGTCGAAGTAGTCATCATCGCAGATGGGGATGATATTGTCCGTGTCAATCGGGAAAGACTTGTAGTTAGCCTGATTGACCTCGTGATAATAGGAGCCATAGGAGACAGAACCGTCCGCGTTCTGCTTTGCGAACTTCTCAAGCTCAGGATCATCGCCGTCAAGCGTCTTGGTAGTCTGCTCGATTTTGCTGTACCCAGCAAAAACCAGACCGGGCTTGTCCAGCGAATACCGCCCGAACATACAGCCCACGGCATAAGAGATGAGGGAGACGATCTCGTCTCGCATGGTACGGACGTAGTTGCTGCCCTTCATGGACTCCGGCACATCATCTTTACGGTCAAACACGCGATGCACGGTCACATCCTTGTCCGCCACATCCGGCGTCAATTCGTCCTGCAAGCCGTAAATGTCAATGAAAATGCGGTTAAGTTCTTCTTCGTTCTTTTTGAGCTGCTGGAAACGGTCTTCACATTCCTGTTTCCATGCGGTGTAGGCAGCGGTCAGGTTCTTACCGTTCACAAGAAGACTCTGTTTGAAATCCCATGAAGTTTCATAAGAATCCCAATCCTGTTTGGATGCCTCTATATTCTGATGAACCACTCGAATAACCAAGTCCATATCGTCATGAGAAATCAGAACAGGTATCTTTCCAATCGGACCTTCATGGAAGTCAACAGTTGGGCATAGGACTTGCAATAGTTCATAAATCACGACGCTATTAACTAGCCCAAGGACATAAATTAGCATTTCCTCAGAGTTGAAAAACAGTACAGACCCCTTCGTTTCAAATAAGTGTCCCTTGGGGCTGAATCTCATTGATAACTGTCCGATGCTCAGGGTTGACCAAGTTATTCCCTCCCTAAAATAAAAGTCCATATTTTGAGGGCGGGAACGCAGTTTTCCGTTCTCATCCTTAAACGCTCTAATTTCTTCACCGTCGTTTTTCCAATTTACAAGGAAATCATTGTTGCCGTACCATTTTCTGAATGAACCACCTTTATTGCATGGGAACCATTTTTTGCCGGACTCTTGTGCCTCCTGACGAGATTGTGCAGTATAGCTTACATTGAAAGTATTTACTTCATGCCATAGCCTTAAAAACCGTCCATTATCTCCGGTGGCAAGTCCTTGTTTTGCAGCGCCGATACCATTTATAGGTTCGTGAGAGAAGGCGTTTAGCAGATTGTCAGGAAGCCAATATGCAAAGGGCGCACCGGGAATCTTCCAAAATTCGTCCTGAACTGAAACAAAACTACCTTTCTGTTCAAAGAACCAAGTTTCTTTTGTGGAGAGGCTGTCAACAGCCCCCTGTTTCTCAAACAATCTTCTGTAATTCGCACGGTGATTGGGTGTGAAAGAGCGCGAGAACACAAATGCAGTCGTACCAAAGTCGGAACCAAAAACACCTCGACCTAAATGCAACATATTTCGCAACGTTGTGTTTCGTAGCAAGTCTTCACGCAATTTCTCATAGCTTGAGAGGAACATCCAAACGGGAATGTTGATCATTGACATATAGCCATTCCGTTTGCACATTTTTAGGGTATGCTCCATAAATACAGTGCTGAGGTCAGATTTGCTGTTTGGATAGGCTACCTTCACATAGTTAGACAGTTTTTGCCCCATGCCGCCATTGCCCATGTAGGGCGGATTCGTAACTACAACATCATACTTCTGTGCCATAACCTCTGCCACCTGAATCAGTGGCAGGATGCTGTTCAGCACGATCTCGCGGAACATACTGATGTCCGCCCGCACTTCCTCGACTCTGGCATAGAGGGAAGCAAAGTCCACCTGAGAGACATTCAGGATAGAACCATATTCCTTCGCGTCACGCAGTTCGTCTACCAGAGTTCCAAAGTCCTTTTCGAGCTTTGGATCATTGTTGGTGAAGTAGTCAACGGAGCTGCTGTCCAGTCCGTTGCTTTCTACGATGGCGTAAACGTGAGGCTGAATGCCGCGAGAGAAGATACGGCGGTCATACTGCCGCGCCTTCATCATGACGGCGAAATAGGCAAGCTGCGCCGCACGGTCATCAATATCGAGACCGTAAAGATTGTTTTCAAGAATGCTCTGTGCCGCGTCGCGCTGGCTATACCCGCTTGCCTCATAAATCTGCATCAGCACATCAAAGGCATAGACGAGGATATGACCGCTGCCCATGCAGGGGTCGATGACCTTGATGTCTTTGACATCCAGCGTGGCGTACTCGTTCTGAATCTCGTCAAGTTGCTTGCGCACGTCCTGCGTCTGTTCCGCTTCGGGCAGATAATACTTCCAGCCCATTTTGTCGGCAATCAGCTTTTCCGTTGCAATGCGCTCGGACTCTGCTTCATCCCAAGTCATTTCATCCAAGCCGCGACCGTCCGCATAGATGCCCTCGTTCTTGCGCTTGTCCACATAGATTCTGCCAAGGCTGTTTTCAACCATATAGCGGACAATCCAGTCCGGAGTGAAGAGCTGCGTTGCGGAAGGAATGCGCTCCTTACTGATCTTCACATTCTTCTTGAGCAGCGCAAAGGTATCATCCTTGAGTTCGGAGTTGTAATACTGATACAGCCAGCCGATGATCTGCACCTGGTCTGTCCAGTCCGCTTCGGGAATATCCGCGACCATGTGGCCGAGAACGCTGTCCTGTTTCAGAATGTTGTTCGGCAGCAGAAGCTCGGTATAGCCGCCCATTTTCTCAAACATACGGGGAAGAGGGTCGTTTAGGGCGTTGCACTGCGTCAGCAGCAGATAGCGATAGAGACCTTCGGTGTCGTTGCTCTCGATATACTCCGCAACTTTCTCCCGGTTCAGTCCCGGAAGATCAAGGTGCAGGACATCACTTAAAATTTCCGGCTTGAACGCACCGGTACTGTCGGAAAAGACTCGAATGTGGGAAGGCAGATAGTTGTTGACCTCCATAAAGCGCAACGCAATAAAGCGGTTGAACCAAGTGTAAGCAACCTCTTCCATGACCTGTGTATAGCCTTTTGAGCGGATCTGATCGACAAGCTCCTTGCGCTGCTTCTGCTCATCGCCAGTCAGTGCGCGTCCGCCCACCGTTACGGCGTTTGCCTCGCCGCAGCCTTCCTTCGTGATTCCATACTGATAAGCTCTCTGCGACACCTGAGCGATCAGCTCATTACGCGCCCAGATTGCAAATCTTTGTATCGCACCTTTATTCATGCTCGTAATTCTCCTTTAGTTGATCTGAACGCCGTCGCAGCTTTCCAACGTTTTCAGCAGCTTCTCGCGGATTCCATCGACGTACCGGTCAATATCCTCCTTGGATTGCAGACGCTTGACAGAGCAGAGGTCATACCGGCGAAGTGTCGTAATCTTCGGCATCTTCGGAGCGGGCTGTGCCGTACCTGTACCGACCGGGGTAATGCGTTCCTGATGAGATGCAGACATAACCTCCATGCGACGGCAGATATTGTCCTTGTAGGTGAGAAGCTGGGTGATCATAGCGTCCAACTCGGTGAGAGAAGATGCGTTCTTCGCCGCCTCACGCTTGCCGACAAAGTAATCATCTGCCTGACGTAGCAGAACTCCAGCATCCCGTGCCTCGGTTGCAAGCTGATGAACGTCCTGCATACACTGACGGATATTCTCGGCAACCTCATCCTTCTTCAAATCCAGCAGACCGGAGTATGCCGTTTTGACCTTTTGAATCAGCTCCGGCAGCTCACCAATGCGGTCATAGGGCTTAGGCTGTGCAAGGATGGTCGCAATAGTATGGAAGACCTCCAATGTATCCGCATCAGAAGCAAAGTAGTCACGTTCCTTGTTCACGCGCTCCATCTGACGCCGTGCCTCATCATACACACTCCGCTGCGACTTGAAGAAGAACTCCACACCCTCCATGTCCTCAGAGCAATCCAGAAGGTCTTCCTGACGCTGCACCATGCGTGTGAGAAGCGCAACATTGTCCCTACGCTGACTCAGAACATCATTCATAAGGTCGCGGGCTTTTGTGACAACTTCCTTTTCCGGGTAACGGAACTCAGAATAGGCTTTATCAAGAAGCTCCTGATAATGCTCCTGCTTTTGGGTAAAGGTGTCCAGCACGAAGCGGATCAGCCCATCCTCATCAGAAGGAATATCCATCGCACCAAGATAGTCCCGGAGGAAGGCAATGCTCTTGCGCATAAGGTCCTCGGACGGGGCAATTCTGCGGGTAACGACTGCCTTGTCGATCTCGGATTTTTTGCGCAGATAATCAACCAGTCTGCGCTCATCCTTGCCAACCAAAGCGCCGCCGTATTTGATGGAGATTTTCTGCTGAGAGATCAAACGAGCAATCAGCGCAGCAATATCAATTTCACGCCAGCCGTAGGGAATCGCCTGATACCGGCGCTGCACATCGCCCATTGATGTGCTGAGCATCTTCTGATTTTGAAGCTCAAGCCACTGGCTGATCTCGTTCAGCGCATCCTCGTTGTTTGCACCCTGACCGTTGAAGGCAATCTGCCCGTCATCCGCTCCATTCAGGATGGAAAGAATGTCTGCGTCGCTCTCTACGAAACGGTTGACCATGTTGAGCTTGGAATAGACGCTCTCAACCAGACCGTTCATCGCGGCGTCCAGCTTGTCTTTCGCGTTGCCAGTCTTGATGTCCATGACTTCGCCGTGGACAATGACCTTTGCACCGACGATAGCTTTTTCAATATAGCTACGCGCTCTTTCTTCCAGAATACGTGCCTGTTGCTGCCGCTTGCGGATGATGTCCTGAATGCTTTCAGGAAGCTGAGATACATTCCGCTGCTTAACATACTTGCGGATCTTCATTGCCTGTTCCAGCTCATCAAAATACGGCGTCTCATTGGACAGTACAACGATTGCTTCATTGTTGACCTGAGAATCCATAATGAGCCGTTCGTTCGGCGCACCGTAGTAGTCGCTTGCAACGGTCACAATGCGAAGCCGCATTCCTCCGCAAGCAGAGCCGTTCAGGGTCTCGTCAATGTATTGGTCATAGGCGAAGTCGTACTTATCGTGCTTGAATTTTTTTGAGGGATAGATTTCTCCGTAAACGGTCTGTGCAATGCTGGTGATGACCTGTGCGCTGTCAACCGGTGTGTTCTTGATGTCGATGGCAATGTCCTGTTCCTCGTCCGTCAGGAAGGCATAGGTATCGCCATTGCGAGAAATGTAGTTCTGCGAGAGAAGCCTTTCCAGCGAGGCGGAAACCGACGCCCGCAGCGCAATCTTATCTGTGCGGATGTCATCGATCATGAGGATGGAGATATTGTCGATATTCGCCTTGATGTCCTCAATATAACGTACAAGGTAAAGGAGCTTCAGGACGCTGACATCCTGCTGCTCAAGCCCATCGTGATTGTCTGCCGCAGTCTGGCAGCGGTCGATAACCCGTCGGATGGGGCTTTCGAGGAATGTGTGAACTGTATTGTAAAAAAGATGGAATGGAACCAGAGCATTTTCATCCTTATCCTTCACATCCTGTGCTGCTTCTTGGAACCCGGAGAGCATGGAACGCTCACCGCCGGACAGATGCTTACCGGAATTGCCGTGCTTGCGAATCTCGGCAAGCACCTTCTGGATCACGATGAACTGATACGGCACAAAGGGGAAAGTTGCAGAAAACTCCGCACCATCCGTAAAGCCCTTGATGTCAAGAACGGGATTGTTGAAAGTATAGAGGTTTTTGAGTACGGCGTGTTCCTTGTCATAGACCATGCGAAGAAGCTGATCTGCCGCATCTGTTTTCGCCAGAACACGCTTTTTGATCACTTCATCAACGGAGGACGAGGAAAGGCTGAGGCGCGTATTGAAGCGTCCCTGAATTTTGGAAAAGTCATTGCCGGTGATATGGACAACGGAGTCAATCGCCTCCTGACTTGTCACCATGACCCAAACCTTGCCGTGGCAGCGAATGCCAATCTCTTCTACAAGAGATTGCAGATTGATCATCAAGTCACCATCGTCACCAATGTACTGACCGACTTCATCCACCATAAACAGCAGTCGGAAATCCTTGCCCTTGCCGTCTACATATTCCTGAATGTCAGCTACGAGCTGGGCGATGCTCAGCTCATTCGTTTCCTCACCATTGAACCAGTTCCGCGCCGCCTGTTCGCTCATGCCGAGCGTAGATTGCAGAACCGAAACAATGTCATCCTCAAAGAACGCAAAGGAATCGCGAGTCTCCGTCCAAGGCGCACCATTGACCTTCTCAAAGGCTTCGCGGAACTGCTGCGTCTTGCCTTGCTTTTCAATGAAGCGTTCCAGCTTGGCAATTTTCAGATCATCGCCGTAAAACCCGCAGTGATTGTAGAACATCTTTGCAAAGACGCGCAGCACTGCGGTCTTATCCTTCGTGAGAGGACCTTCGATGTCAATGTTGAAAAGGATAGACTGCGTAGGCACGGACACACTTTTAACCGCCTGAGCATACATCATCGGGTCATCGAATTTGTCTGCAAAGTAGTCAATCGCTCTTTTACCGCAGACTTCCTGATTGGAAAGCAGGTAAGAGAGGATTTTCAGGAAATGAGATTTACCACTTCCAAAGAAGCCGGAAATCCACACGCCGATTTTATCAGTCGGCTGGTCGATAGCCTTTGTGTAGTTGTCAAAGAATGTGCGGAAGTGACGGCGAAGCTCCTTGGTAATTATGTATTCGCTGAGTTCCTGTTCCAAACTCCGGTCATCATCCTGCATAACCTTGATAACGCCGTTGATGTCTCTTTCAATGTCCTTCTGGAACATATTCTGTATTTTCACGTTGCTACCTCCATTATAGCAGATTGAATGCCCGATAATAATTGCCTTCTTTGAACTCATCGAATAGGTTGAGCGTCTGTCCATTGAAGGTTCCGGGATAGAACATCACAATAGGGATGTCTTCAAAGAGATGCTGCATACTATCAAGCATCTTATGGGAACGCATAAACGGATGAATTTTTCCAATGCCTGTCATGAAGAGAACATCCTGCCCTTTGATATGGGGTGAATAGTCCATCTTGGCAAGGAGAGCTTCCGGTGTGGCGATCTTCTGCAACTGATCCAGAAGATACTTTTTGCCTCGTTTTTCTTCTAACCCTGCAACTGATTTCAGAATGCGCTTGTCCTCCAAAAGGGAGAGAAACACTTCATAAAGGTCGCACTCAATAATCCGATATGGCGTGTTCGCCTCGCTTTTCAATCTGCGGATATAATCCTGAACGATCAACTCATCCTCCGCTTTGTAGCAGAAAACATGGATACCAACCTCATTGCTCAGTCCTTTGTTTTCAAGGAAGTCCTTATTCGAGATACGCTCTTTGATCCGGTCCAACTCCTGTTTAATCATGTTTGTGTCCGCCTATCTATCTAAAGTAATTAAATGCCGAAAGTGCATCATAATCGTTGTTTGCTTCGATACCTCGTTCAAGCTCTTCACAGAGAAAAACGGGATTCAGCGTGGTGTCTTTCAGCCCATCCAGATACCCTGTCTCTATCAGCATCCGAACGAGAACACTTTTGATTTTGGTGATTGTCGCATCACTCCAAGCGGCAACAGAATCATCCTGTGCTTGCAATCTGGAAAAAAACGCATTCATGTCTTTCCTTGAGAAGTTCATGTCCTGATTGCGGTATTTTTCGCCTATAACCTGAATCATAAACTCCCAGACCAGACGATTATACCTCATCACCGCGTATAGATTGATCTGCTTTGCAATATCATTTGGTGCAGAGGCAAGCTCGTGAACAAGCTGTTCGTTGCCGAGCGCGTCCAGCCGCTTATAACAGGCTCTTGCCAAACGGGAAACCTGTCTCTCTGTTGGATATTGAAAGAGGTTATCCTTCTTAATCCGCTCGATTGCCTCATCAATTTTCAAGCCGGAAACATAGTATTTTGCGGCAATTCTTATCTCGTAGAAGAGAAACTGTTCAGCAGTTAAGCTGCCGTTATAAGGGTGCGTCTGATCCATTATATTTGCTCCATTCCTAATAGCATACTGTATCATATTGCCTGTCCCATATTTAGGACTGTGTTGTGTTGTCAGGGACAAACTCCACGATGTCACCGATATTGCAGTCAAGGCAAATGCAGATTTTTCTCAGAGCTTCCATTGACACGTCTTCACCTTTTCTGAGCTTGGTCATTGTGCTTGAAGAAAGACCGGACGCCTTATGAAGATCACCCTTGCTCATTTCCTTATCGACGAGCAGTTTCCACAACTTTTTGTAGCTTGCTTTCATGACTTTCACCTCAGCAAAGTATGTAAAATAAACCTAACTTATATTATAGCACAAGAAGGTCTGCTATTCAATAGAGTTTCGTAAACTTTGGGTGAATACGACCGATTTGCACGAGACGTTCATCATTTTCGATTTGGATGATATACAGCTAAAGGGAAAGACTGTGCCGGTCAAAAACCAGCACAGTCTTTCTGTTATTCTCTTTGATTATCTCGAATTTGCTCAGGCTCTTGGACTACACTCGGCTTGAGGAAAATATCTACATTTGCCATTCCCAATTTTCTTTTTATAGAGCGCATAATAATTCTACTTTTATATAAATAACCAGGCATATCTAAAACATATATTTTATCAGCTTCATCAAAACTTTGCTGTACCCAGGAATAATATACACCTTCAATGATCCAATCGTTATTCGACAAGACTTCTTGCAACAACGCTTTTCGCTTGTCAAGCGGTCTTTTTGTTCCGTATGCTTCGGCGTTGTTGTCCCATTGAATATCATCCAAGTCGAAATGGGGGATATTGTGCTTTTTTGAAAGCGCATTTGCCAAATAGGTTTTCCCGGATCCGCTGCAACCGATAATATGCATTTTCATAAAATCCTTCATTCCACCGCAAACCGGTTATGTTTTGCTTGAAGAAATCCGCACTCCACACATCGAGTCGGAAGTGCCGTGAATTAACGGCGCCGCAGCGGGATCGACACATTTACCGCTGTTTGTTTAATCTGCTTTTTGCTGTGTTTATTGAAGAAATAAGCAATTTTTTAACTTCAATACAAATTTCTAAAATATCATTATTGTTATAATAGCCGCTTTCAATTAAAAGCTCAATCCAATACTCGCTTTCAGAGCATTCCTTGAGTGCAATTTGAAGTTTGGCAATAAAAT
>OLSQ01003205.1_pt1 | contig 11018 bp, 9 predicted proteins | sample 1672561 | NCBI WGS metagenome assembly OLSQ01 (sample SAMEA3136699, study PRJEB25190) | human gut metagenome | biome: human gut; feature: human-associated habitat; material: faeces | place: Austria | collected 2013 | reverse complement strand
CCCCTCCCAGACAACAAACGCCCGGAATACATTTTTGTTCCAGCGTGTATTGCCGGCTAAAAAAATGATAAACGCCACTTTTCCGCGCTTCCACAACGAATACAGAAAATTGGAAAGAAATGGGGATTCCTCCCGCATCCAGTTCTTGATATTCTGCCACAATTCCTCATACAGATCTGCTGCCGCATCGTTACACAAAAAATAGAGAATACCTCCACTAAAAAAACCGGTCAGAAAAAACAAAACTGCCTTTCTTTTCCGGTCTTTTATAAATTCAAACAACGCCATACGCCGCCTCCCTTTGCCTGTCCTTTATAATATCCTATGACAGGAAAAGGAAAATTAGTACCGTAATTACTTTCTCTGTTTTGTCTGATATGCCATTACTGCGGCAATTGTCTTCGAATCCGTGATCTTTCCTGAAAAAATCATATCATTGAGTTCTTCAAACGTATATCTGCGAATGTCCACAAATTCATCTTCATCCAGATGCTGTCGGCTCGGGATCAGATCTTTTGCCACATAAACCGCAATCTTTTCACTCGTATACGCAGCGGCTGTATGAACATCCACCAAATGTTCCAGGCTTCCTGCGCGGAATCCGGTCTCTTCCTCCAGCTCTCTTGCCGCACACACCGCAAAATCTTCCTCCACGCTGTCGCGTCCACCCGCCGGAATCTCGATCATAATATCATCAATCGCACCACGGTACTGCGTCACCGTAAGCACTTTTCCCTCGTCATCGATCGGAAGCACCGCCGAAGCCCCTTTGTGTTCGATGTGATCCCAGGAAACTTCATGTCCCGCCGGAGTCCGCAGCTTCAATTTATAAAAATCTATGATCGTACCATGATACACAAGATCTTTTCCTAAAATCTCAAATTTCTCCATAGTCTCTCCAATCCGGAGATATCGCTCTCCTATACTAATTCTGCCAATGCTGCCAGTACATCCAGCAGATAATCATAGTTTCGTTTTGCCGATGAGATGGAAAGTTTTTCCTTCACCGTATGAATGTCCTGAATCTCCGGTCCCATCGAAACGATGTCAAGATTCGGCAGTTTCTGCAGCAATATTCCGCATTCCAAACCTGCATGAATGCCCTCGACGCACGGACTTTCCGCAAAACGCTTTTCGTAGCAGGACGTCATCACTTCACGAAGCACGGAATCCTCTTTGTAATCCCAAGCCGGATATTCTCCACGCACAACGACTTCTGCCTTTGTCTCCCCGACAAAAATATGCGAAGCAAGCGCTTTGATCTGCGAAATCATGTGATCTTTGTAGGTTTCCTTCTGGCTTCGCACAGAGTAAGCCAGATGAATCTTTCCAAGTTCTGTCTTTACGATACCAAGATTCAACGAACTTTCGACCATTCCCGGCACCTGCGCACTCATTACCTGTACTCCTGTGATCGTGAGGTTCAGATAATCCAAAAGCTGTTTTGTGAAAGCATTGGAAAATACTTCCATTTCTTTTTTCTCTCCCGAAACGATCTCGATTGAAAGATTCGGCTCTGCTGCCACAAATTCCTGACATAACTGCTCTTTTCTCTGCTGCAGACGATCGCACAGAGCAGACACATCTCCTGTACAGAGAATCGTCGCAGAAGTTTGTCATGATCGATTCCGGCAAGCTCTTTCAGGGCATTCAGAATCAGAGCTGAAGATGCACCGAGGAGTTCAGAAGTTTTTCCGGTAATGACATTATCCTTGTCTCCACCGGTTATTGTCTGCAGATAAATTTCTTCCTGCACTCCCTGCAGCAAGCGTCCCATAAGAATTGATGCATTGGCAGGGTGTTTGGCGATCTCGGTACCCGAATGCCCGCCGCAAAGTCCGGAAAGACATACTTCTACCGGCGTACCCTTTTGTTTTTCAAGCGTTCCTTCCAGAAAAACATCGACGCTGGCTCCTCCGGCACAGCTGACAAGAAGAACTCCTTCTTCTTCATTATCAATATTGATCAGATAATCGGCTTTCAGATCCGACGCATCCAATACCGACGCGCCTTCCATTCCGACTTCCTCATCCACCGTGATCACGGCTTCCAATGCCGGATGTGTCAGCGTATCATCTGCAAAAACAGCAAGAATGTAGGCCAGTGCAATTCCATCATCGCCGCCAAGTGTCGTTTTTTCCGCTTCCAGCCAGTCTCCGTGAATCTGAAGATTCAATCCTTCCGTTTCAAAATCATGGGAATCGTCTTCGCATACACAAACCATATCCATATGTCCCTGCATCATAACGGTCTTTCCGGAACGACAGTCCGCGGAAGCCGGTTTCCGGAAAATGACATTTCCGCATTCTTCCTGGCGATAGGCTATTCCGCGTTCTTTCGCAAACTGTACCAGATAATCGCTGATTTTCTCATTGTGGTAGGAACCTCTTGGTACCTTTGAAATTTCTTCAAAATAGTGAAAAATAGTTTTATAGTCAATCTGCTCTAACATATAGCCTCCTGATATTTTCTGAATCGTTTCCTAGTTTTTAAAACTATGAATTGGTGCCGGTATTCTTCCCGGACGGTTGACAAAGTCATCACAGCCAAATGTATTGACCGGCATAATCGGTGCATAACCAAGAAGGCCGCCAAATTCTGCCGTATCTCCGACTTTCTTGCCCTGTACCGGAATGACACGGACCGCTGTCGTTTTCTGGTTTACCATACCGATTGCCATCTCGTCGGCGATAATTCCGGCGATGGTCGTCTCTTTCGTATCTCCCGGAATTGCGATCATGTCAAGTCCTACGGAACATACACAGGTCATCGCTTCCAGTTTTTCCAATGTCAAGGCACCGTCATTGACGGCATCGATCATTCCCTGGTCTTCGCTAACCGGGATAAATGCACCGCTTAAGCCACCGACATACGAAGATGCCATAACACCGCCCTTTTTCACCTGGTCATTTAACATGGCAAGAGCAGCCGTCGTTCCCGGTGCGCCCGCACGCTCGAGTCCGAGTGCCTCAAAAATCTCCGCGATACTGTCACCGACTGCCGGAGTCGGAGCCAGAGACAGGTCAATGATACCAAATGGCACATTCAGACGTTTCGAAGCTTCATAAGCCACCAGCTGTCCGACACGGGTAATCTTAAATGCTGTCTTTTTGATCGTCTCACATACTTTTCCAAAATCTTTCTCTTTTACACTCTCAAGCGCTTTTTTTACTACACCGGGACCACTGACACCGACATTGATGATTGCGTCACCTTCGGTAACACCGTGGAAAGCACCCGCCATAAATGGGTTATCATCCGGTGCATTACAAAATACAACCAGTTTGGCACAGCCAAGAGAATCCTGATCGGCGGTCAATTTTGCGGTGTCTTTTACAATTTTTCCCATCAAACGAATGGCATCCATATCCAGTCCTGTCTTGGTAGAACCGACATTGACGGAACTGCACACGCGCTCGGTGCAGGCAAGTGCCTCCGGGATAGAGCGGATGAGATACTCATCGGCCTTCGTCATTTTCTTTGACACGAGTGCGGTATAACCGCCGATAAAGTTTACCCCTACCTTCTTTGCTGCGCGGTCAAGAGTTTTGGCAATCTGTACAAAGTCCTCCGGACTCTTGCAGGCCGATCCGCCGATCAACGCGGCCGGTGTAATGGAAATTCGTTTATTTACAATCGGAATACCATATTCCATGCTGATCTCTTCACCGACTTTGACAAGATCTTTTGCCATTGACGTGATCTTATTGTAGATGTTATCGCATACTTTATTCAGGTCACTGTCAATGCAGTCCAACAGGCTGATACCCATGGTAATAGTACGCACGTCCAGATTTTCCTTTTCGATCATATCATTCGTTTCAATTACTTCATGTATATTAATCACAGTTTTTGTCCTCCTTAGATGCGGTGCATTTTGTCAAAAATTTCCTCTCGCTGTACGCGGATGATACAATGGATCTCTTCGCCCATTTTCTCAAGTTCTTCCGAAATTTCAGCAAAACTTTTTGTCGCATCTTCCATATTTACGATCATCATCATGTTAAAATACCCATCCACGATTGTCTGGGAAATGTCCAGGATGTTAATTGTCTTTTCTGAAAGATAAGTACATACTTTTGCAATAATTCCTACACTGTCTTTTCCTACTACCGTAATAATTGTCTTCTTCATAATAATCTCCATTTCTTATTGTAATCTATTAACCTTGCACCAAAATCGGTGGAGTGGGTTCATTTCTACACGCAACTTCCAATACAAAATCTTTTCCCGGCACCATGCCTTCTTCCTGGGTTAATTCGTATTTTACCGTCTCATAGGCAAGTTCCGGATAATTGTTGTCCCGGCTCAGATGCCCCAGTAAAACATGATGCAGTTTATGCGCCATCAGCTGTTTCAAAAGCCTTCCGCAGGCATCGTTGGAAAGATGTCCTTTTTTGCCCAATATGCGCATTTTCAGCGAATATGGATAACTGCCGACTTGCAGCATATTGATATCGTGATTTGCCTCCAAAAGCATGCCGTCGCAATCCTGCAGATGGGAGATCGTATAATCCGTATATTCTCCCATATCGGTAGCCACGGCCAGTTTCTTTCCTTCCGCCCGCATCGTATATCCTACCGGATCGACGGCATCGTGGGAAATCGAAAACGGCGTCACTTCCATACCTGCGACATGTACGGACTCATCCGGCCGCACACAGTGAAACAGATCCGTGTCCACTTTTCCACATTTCCCGGTTTCCCGTATGTATTGTATCGTGCCCTCTGTTGCATAAATGGGTATCGCATATTTTCGTGCAATAGGGCCAAGCCCGCTGATATGATCGGCATGTTCGTGTGTGATGAAGATGGCTTCTACCTGATCAAGCGACAACTGCCTCTGTGCCAGCCCCTCTTCAATTCTTTTCTTACTGATTCCGGCATCCAGTAAAATACCGGTATTCTCTGCCGACGTTCCTGCGAAAATACTGTTTCCGCTGCTCCCGCTGGCGATGCTATACAATTCCATCCTGGTCTCTCCTATCGCGTTACTTTTCCCAATACAGATCTACTCGGTCTCCTTCATGAAGCGGCATCGTAAAATCAATGACATCGATTCCATTGAGACGGGAAACCATCCGTTTTCCTCCCGGTTTTGTCAGATCGATCGGATACACATCAAACAGATCTACAAATACCGGCTTTGCCTTCTCCGGCAAAAGTGTCGGTGTGCCATTGATCTCGACTTTGATCCTCGTCGGCGTTGTCTGCACAACGGGTACTTCTGCCACAGCCGGCTCTGGCTTTTCTTCCTGCAAAACCGTATTTTGCAAAGTTACCGGTTCTTCCTGTGTTACATGATTTTGGGTCATAAATGGCAGATCTGCAGCCCAGGAAGGCAATGGTTTCGGCGGAGCCAATAATGGATCCTCGGCCGGTTCCTCTGCTTCTTTCTGCGCCTCTTTTACAAGATCTTCCACTACGGCAGATACCGGTGCCTTTTTCGGTGGTTTTGGCGGCCGCTTGATCTGCGGTACCGGTTTCACCTCATCGCCATCGGTCACCCGGTGGGTACACGTCGTATCTTCACCATTCAGCAAAATATCATCCCGTTCGGGTATGTTTTTATATTCAAACAATTCAGCGATCCGGCATGTCTCATCCACCGAAATCCGGTCGCCTTCACGAACCACATACCGGCCATCCTGCGGCTTTCCATTGACATACACTTTGACCGGATATTCCAGTTTCTCACCAAAAAAGAGAACGCTTATCTTCTTTTGGCACTCCTTGATGCGGCCAAGTGTCAAATGCGCCCCCTCGCCTTTTGTCGCAGGCTTGATACGCACCTGGTCTTCTTCCTGCAGCAGCTGGTTCAGATTCGTCTCTTTTCCATTTACTGCCGCTTCCCCAAGATATCCCTTGGCTTCGCGCTCTTCTCCATTGAGTTTATAATGCACGCTGTCCCCTCGGGAAGGAAACAGGCTGTCCTGCGCAAATCCGGCATGAATACAGGCATCCAACACCGTCGCTTTTCCATTATCGTATATTTTCACGCGTTCTTCATTTACTTTTACATAAATAAAACTGCTCTTCTGCTCATAATATTCCAGACAGATTCCAATCGGTGTCACAAGAGTGGAATCTTTTTTCACATTCGTTGCGCTAAAATCAATCTGCTGCAATACCTCGGCACCACGGATCGCCACTCGGTTTTCCGGCAGATTCAGCTTAACCGCCAGTTTTTCCGTAAAGCCCGGCATTTTTCCGCCTCCTCCGACGACAAACACCGCGCTGACCGGACTATTGCCATTTAATTCGATGATCTTCTGTGCGACGTTACTCACGATCGAATCTATCGCCTGCGCAGCCACTTCATGAATCTCTTCCCGAGAAACCTTGACTGTTTCACCCATGATATCTTTAAAAGTTACCATTTTTTTCCCGTCGGCGGCTTTTTTGGCTTTCTCAGCCGTCTCAAAATCAGTCAGATACCGCTTCGCGATTGCTTCCGTGATCTCGTCTCCTGCCAGCGGCATCATGCCAAAGGCAATGACGCTGCCTTCCTTAACGACAGAAATATCAGACGTACCGGCTCCTACATCGACCAATGCAATATTCAAAAGGCGGAACCGCTCCGGAATCGCCACATTGATCGCCGCAATCGGCTCCAATGTCAAACTTGCCACATGCAGTCCGGCATCCTCGACCGCCTGATACAATCCGTCTACGACTTCATCCGGCAAAAATGTTGCAATCATCTCCACACCGATGGACAATGCCATATGTTTTTCGATCATCTCCATCGGATATCCATTCAGATAATATTTTACCGGCGAATACCCAACGCAGTAAAAATGTTTGCCTTTATGGTCATTCTGCTGGCGAATGCGGTCATATGCCTTTTCTACCGCTATGCTGTCAAGTGAATGAATATGTTCTTGGGTCACCCGGGTCTCCGACTGCATTTCGTGTTCCACATACACCGTCTCTGTCTTCAGCACACGGCCGGCAGCCGCAATACTGACATTCGTCAGTTTCTGCCCGATTTCCACCTCCAGCTGCTTTTTCACACAGGCGATCTCATCTGCCACCGTGGCGATATCGTGAATCTGTCCATCGATCACGGCACGCGTCGTATGCTCCAGAGATTTTTGTGCCACAACAACAAAACGATCCGTCCCGATACGATAACCAACGGTCCCAACAATACTTCTTGTACCAATATCCAAGCCAAATACATAATCTTCTCTGCTATTGTTCATAGTCATCCCTCATTCATTTCATACTGCCCGTGGATTTCTCCACTTCTTTCTAGTATATCACATCTATTCTCTATTTTCCACCATTACCTCGGCGGGTTCCATAAGCACTCATAATGCGTGCAATCTCTGCTTCCAGTTCTTCTTCACTGCCATCATTGTGGATCAGCCGGTCGCAGTGCCGCTTCAAAAATGACGCAGAAACCTGCTTCTGCATAATGCTTTCCGCCCGTTTACGCGAATATCCGCGGGATTCCTGCAATCGTTTAAAACGCAGGGTATCCTCCGTCAATATTCCCCAGACCTCATTGCAGAGTTTATCCAGTCCGCTCTCATAAAGAATGGCACTCTCTACAAAAAACAGATTGTCCTCTCCGTATTTTGCTGCCTGCGTGGCAATCTCTTCCCACACGACAGGATGAATGATCTCATTGAGCATTCCCAGCTGTCTGTCATTAGCATATACAATTTTTCCCAGTCTTGTTCGGTTGATCGCACCACTTTCATCGCAGATCTCCTTTCCAAAATGGGCCACAATTTTTTCATAGGCTTTCGTCCCCTGTTCCATCGCCTGATGTCCCAGTTCATCTGCCATACAGATACGCACTTTTTCATATTGTTTCAATATCGAAAGAACGGTTGATTTTCCACTGCCTACTCCTCCCGCCATTCCTATGATCATGGTCTTCCTCCTTCGTTACAGTCCGGTGCTGTTTCTATTTTGCCTCATACCAGGTCGTTCCCTGCTTCACATCGGCGATCAACGGCACTTTCAATGCTGCCGCATGAATCATTTCCTCATTCAGAATATGAGACACTTCCTCTATTTCCTCTATTTTTGTCTCTACCAAAAGTTCATCGTGAATCTGCAGGATCAGGCGCGACTGCATGTTTTCCTTCCGCAGTCTCGCATCCACGCGGTTCATCGCAATCTTTATAATATCTGCTGCCGTTCCCTGAATCGGTGAATTCATCGCAATACGCTCCCCAAATTGCCGCTGCATGAAATTCTTCGCAGACAATTCCGGGATCGGACGGCGGCGGCCGTAAAGAGAAGTCACATACCCTTTACTTTTTCCCATTTCCACCAGCGAATCCATATACTCTTTCACTTTCGGATACGTTTCAAAATAATCCTCAATATATTTTTCAGCCTGTTTTTTTGAAATATTCAAATCGCGCGACAAACCAAATCCACTGATTCCGTATACAATTCCAAAATTAACTGCTTTTGCATTCCGCCTTTGCAGTTCTGTCACCTCTTCATAAGGCGTATGAAAGACAAGTGCTGCCGTCGTTCGATGAATATCAGCATTTTCCCGGTAAGCTTCAATCAAAGTTTCATCCTCTGACATATGTGCCAGCACTCTTAATTCAATCTGTGAGTAATCGGCATCCAAGAAAACGTATCCGTCCTGTGGGACAAAAACTTTTCGGATTTGTCTGCCAAGTTCCATACGAATCGGAATGTTTTGCAAATTCGGCTCAGTACTACTCAAACGTCCGGTTGCCGTCACATTCTGATTAAATGTTGTGTGGATTCTGCCATCCTTTTCATCGATATCGCTCTCCAGTCCATCTGCATAGGTAGCTTTTAACTTCGTGAGCTGGCGGTACTCCAGAATCATCTCCACAATCGGATCCTCAAAACGGAGTTTTTCAAGAACTTCTGCTGAAGTGGAATATCCTGTTTTTGTTTTCTTTCCATAAGGCATATGCATTTTTTCAAACAAAATTACACCTAACTGTTTCGGTGAATTGATGTTAAATGATTCCCCGGCACGCTCATAAATATCCGCTTCCAGTTCAGAAATGCGCTCACCAAGTTTTGCACCATATTCATGCAATGCCTCTTTTTCCACTAAAATTCCCACCTTTTCCATGTCATAAAGGGTAAATAAGAGCGGCATTTCAATCTGTTCAAACAATGACTGCATTTTTTGTTTTTTCAATTCTTTGGAAAGATTCGGATATGCAAGTGCATTTACCAGTGCACAGTAGCTAAAGTAACGTACTGCCTCGTCTTCTTTCTCTAAAAAGGCAGTTTCTTCCGGCTGTTTACCAAAAAACTGTTCATATGGGTGCATCAAAACAGATGCATAGTTTTCTGCAATCTCTTCTTCTCCAAACTTTTTCTGAACCGGGCTTAGCAGATACGCAGCCAGATTCGTATCATACGAGTTTTCCGGTTTTGCATCCGGGAAGAAATCTAACTGGTTCTTTAAATCATTGGCAACCAATATATGTGTTTTCAAAAGATTACTGATTTCACTTGTAATATCGTATTCGGATAAATCATCGCCCACTTTGCAAAAAGCAATCTTTTCTTTGGAAAAAGCAACCGCCATACCTAAAAGTCTTCCATCTGCCTCCGTCATAAATAACGTCATCTGTCCGCTGGCACTCGTTGTTACTGCAGCATCCTTTCGAAAAACGGCCTTGACCGCTACCGGCTCTTTCTTTTCAATTGTCTGCACAAAAGAGAGCCAGTCTTTTTTTGTCTCAATTACCTGAAAATATTTTTCCAGTTTTTTATCTCTGCCGGTATCCTCCGAAAATCGCTTTAAAATGGATTTCAAATCCAAAGACTGAATCATCTGGTATGCTTTTTCGTTAAACATATCCTCAAACGTACACTCCGAAAGCACCACTCCCAATTTGCAGTTTGTCCTTATAGTCGCTAAATCTTTACTCATTTTTGCCATGTCCACATGGTTCTTCAACGCCTCTTTCGCACGATTTGGTGTTACTTCTTCTACATGCTCAATCGCATTTTCAACCGTACCAAACATCGTCAGAATTTTAACTGCTGTCTTCTCACCAATTCCCGGAACACCCGGAATATTATCTGAAGCATCTCCCATCAGCCCTTTGAGATCAATAATCTGAGATGGTGTAACACTGTATTTTTCAATTACCTGCGCTGTATGATAGTCTTCGACAACCGTCTTTCCACGACTCGTTTTCGGAATGCGGACCAAAATAGTATCCGTCGCTAACTGCAGCAAATCGCGGTCACCGGATACAATGGAAACAAGATATCCTTCCTGCTCCGCTTTTTTCGCCATCGTTCCTAAAATGTCATCCGCCTCAATGCCTTCTTCCGCATAAATACGGATATTCATCACTTGAAGAAGATTTCGGATTACCGGCACCTGTTCACTCAATTCTGCCGGCATCGGTTTTCTTTTCCCTTTGTATTCTTCGTACATTTTATGGCGGAAAGTCGGTGCTTTTTCATCAAACGCTACTAACAAATGCGATGGCTCTTCTTCATCCAATATTTTAAACAAAATATTTAAAAATCCGTAAATCGCATTTGTATGCAAGCCCTCGCGGTTTGTTAAATCCGGCACACCATAAAAGGCGCGGTTCAATATGCTGTTTCCATCAATCAGTACAAGTTTGTTTTCCAATTTTTTGACCTCTTTATTTTTTGATTTTTATTTTCCGTTTGCTTGTGTAACCACTCTCATAGCGTTTTCCTTTTTTGCTGTAATATGCTTTCACACGGATATAATACGTTCCTTTTTTCAGACCGCACGCTTCAAAACGGTTTCCGTTCAATATGTATTTCTGTGTTTTTTTCGCAGCGAAGGAAGATGCCGTCGAAACTTCCATCTGGTACCCATGTACCATTTTCCCACTCGAATAAGTAATCGCAAACGATTTCTTGTTTTTCTTCAATTTCTGAATTTTCGGTGTCTGCGGCACAATTTTAAAGGAAATGGTTTTCTTTCCGGTAAAATTGCCCATGCCCTGTATAACAACCGATGCTTTTCCGATTTGAAGATTATTCCGGTACACCAATGT
>OLSQ01003202.1_pt1 | contig 11027 bp, 8 predicted proteins | sample 1672561 | NCBI WGS metagenome assembly OLSQ01 (sample SAMEA3136699, study PRJEB25190) | human gut metagenome | biome: human gut; feature: human-associated habitat; material: faeces | place: Austria | collected 2013 | reverse complement strand
GCCATGCAGTTGCTGCCCCTGCCGCGTCTGGGCGCAGCCCATGGCACCGCCCAGACCGGCCAGGTGCAGGGGCAGGAACTGGCTTCGGCTTCCCATATCCGGCAGTTGGTGCATACGCAAGGAATCAAGGCTGCCAGCCCCTTTGTGCCGCAGGCAGCCATGGAGCTGTACCGCCAGGCCGCGGAACAAGGTCAGCTGGCGGACCCGGAAAAGTTCAGCACCGCAGTGCTGACTTTGCTGCGCACCAAAACGCCGGAGCAGCTGAGTACCTTACGCGGTGCGGGCGAAGGGCTGGAAAACCGCCTGTATGCCGCAGCCCGCGAAGCAGAAACGGTAAATGATCTGTATGACCGCCTGAAAACCAAGCGCTACCCCACGGCCCGCCTGCGGCGACTGGTACTGGATGCTGTGCTGGATGTGCCCGCCGCGGGCCTGCCCGCGCTGCCGCCGTACCTGTTGGTGCTGGGGGCAAAGCGCAGCGCGCTGCCGCTGTTAAAGCACGCAAAAATTCCGGCGGGCACCAGCCTTGCGGGTTTGGCGGGGCAGGACCAAAAACTGCAAATTGCTGCTGATATGCACAGCAAAGCGGTTGATTTTTCGTTACTTTGCCGGTACAAAATACAGCCCATGGGGTTTGCGTACACGGCGCATGTAGTGCTATTATAATATTATAAGTATGGATAAAAAGTGCGCGGAGTTGAAACTTTGTTGCAAAATGAGGAAAAACAATGGCACTACATGTCATGGACGAAGCCAACCAGTGTCTGGGCTGCAAAAAGCCGCGCTGCCAGCAGGGGTGCCCCATCCAGACCAATATCCCCGAAGTGATCCGTCTGTTGAAAGCCAACAAGCTGGACGAAGCAGGCCGCAAGGCGGGAATTGTGCGGTGTTGCCTTAAGGATAGGGGATAAGGGGGCGTTATTCCGTTCCGCACAGCTCAAATTCGTTTTTGCGGCAGCGGATCAGCCCATCGTCCCGCATTTTGCCCAGCTCCTTGGAAAGTGCGCTGCGGTCCAGGTTCAGGTAGTCCGCCAGCTGCTGGCGGTCAAACGGGATGGAAAAATGCGTGCTGCCCGCCCGCACTGCCTGCGCGGAAAGATAGGTCAGCAGCCGCCCACGCGCACTTTTTGGTGTGGTGCACCGGATGCGTTGGGAGAGCGCCAGGTTTTTCTGCATAGAAAGCAGTAACAGGTTGTGCAAAAACTTGGGGTACCAGCTGGCGGCAGTGTTTTGCTGCTGCAGCATGGGTACAAGATCCAGCCATAAAATTTCGCACGGCTCCGCGGCGGCCACATCCACCATCAGCGGCTCGCCGCACAGGGCATAAGTTTCGGCAAACGCCTGCCCGGCTTCCACATGGCTCAAAATGCTTTTGTTGCCCCACAGGTCGTTGGATTCTACGTTTACGCTGCCGCTTTGCACAATGCCAATCTCATGTACCACACGGCCCGCATGGTAGATCAGAACGTTTTTGTCATAACGCTGCACACGGATGCAGTGGGCAGCGCGCAGGGCGGCAAGTTCGTCCGCCGTCATGCCACGGAAAAGCTGGATGGGGGTGCTGGCTGTTTTTTCCATGGGATTCCTCGCTTTTTGTGGTTATAACCACAGATTTATTGGCCTGATGGCATTATAATACAAGCACAGCAAAAAGAAAAGAGCAGCGCGCCGCACAGCAATGCACGGCATTGAACGGCGCGGAGAAAGGAACATCCTCTATGATTCGCAAAATTATCCAGATCGATACCGATAAATGCAACGGCTGCGGTGCCTGCGCCAATGCCTGCCACGAAGGTGCTATCGCCATGGTCAACGGCAAGGCCAAACTGATGCGGGATGACTACTGCGATGGCTTCGGCGACTGCCTGCCCCATTGCCCCACCGGCGCTATCACCTTTGTGGAGCGCGAAGCCGCCGCTTATGATGAAAAGGCTGTGGAGGAAAACAAGCGCCAGAAAGCCGCAGCCGCCCAAAAGCCGCTGGGCGGCTGCCCCGGCAGCGCGGCCCGCAGCGTGTTCCACCAGCCTGCGCCGCAGATGCACCACGGCTGCCCCGGCAGCCAGATGCGCCAGATGCAGCATAAGCCGGAACCGGCAGGGGAGGACATGCCGGTGTTGCGGTCTCAGCTTTCCCAATGGCCGGTGCAGATCAAACTGGTTCCGGTCAACGCCCCCTACTTTGATGGGGCCAAACTGCTGATTGCAGCGGACTGCACGGCCTATGCTTACGCCAACTTCCATCAAAAGTTCATCCGCGGCCATATCACGCTGGTGGGCTGCCCCAAGCTGGACGATGTGGATTACAGCGAAAAGCTGACCCAGATCATCCGCGAAAATAACATCCAGAGCGTGACCGTAGTGCGGATGGAAGTGCCCTGCTGCGGCGGGCTGGAACGCGCCGCCAAGGTGGCCTTGCAGAACAGCGGCAAGTTCATCCCGTGGCAGGTCATCACCATCTCCATTGACGGCAATATCCTCAGCGAGCTGTGAGATAAGCCCGCTTTTGACAAAAAGCAAATTGGATAAAAATAAAACTGCCTGGATCGTTTGCACACTGCAAACAGGTTCAGGCAGCTTTTCTATTCTTTTCAGATACACCCTCGTGTTACCGGCGGGCAGACGACCGGCAGAGGCTTGCCCTTTGCGGGAAACAGCGCTGCGGGCAGCAGCAGAATGAACGGGTCGGCGGAGAACAAAAAACATTTGTTTTCCATCAAAAAGTAAACCAGGATCACCGTCAAAAACAAAGTTTCGCCCGTGCAGCGGTTTTGGCACAGCCGCCACATCAACAGCAGGAAGATGACCTCAATCACCACGGCCCCCAGCACACCCTTGTTCATCGGGATGGCAAGGAAAGAGTTATCAATGGCGTGGTGCTCGTCTCCATCAGTGGCAAGGCCACCCAAAAGGGTAACGGCCTTGGGCATGGCATCATGGTACCAGCCGGGCACCCCGTCCTGCTCCGGGTGGTAGAGGGGATACCCCCAGAACACATGGTGCCAGATCTCGAACCGGCCGGAAAGCAGGCCGTTCAGTTTGTCCAGCAGCGGGGTGGCGGTGGGATGATCCGGGTCAAACAGCCGCCCGGCCAACAGGCTGAACCCCAGTGCCAGCGGTGCGGCAGCCAGAGCCATGCCGTGCCAGATGCGGCTTTCAAAAAAGGCGGGCAAGGCACGCTGCAGCAAAAACAAAACCAGCAGCAGCACCATGGCAATGCCAGCCCCGCGGCAGCCGGGCACCAGCAGCGTGTAGGCTGCTAGAGCAGCCAGGCCGCCCCAGTCCCACCAGCGCAGGCGCGGCCAACGCAGCCAGCCCCAGGCAAAAAACACACCGGCCAGCCGGGCACCGTACCCGTTGTAATGGCCATAGCCGTAATCCCAGTTGCGGCAGTAGTACAGGTAGGGCACCAGCGGCGTTGCGGCGTGCAGCAGCTGCACCGCCAGCAGCCCGCCAGCCGCTGCGGCAAGGTAGACCTGCAGCACCCGGCGCAAATCAACATCCTTGGCACCAATGCCAAGCAAAACGGCAAACAAAAACCATTGGTCGTGCCCGTATGCGGTGGTAAACACCGCAAAAGCGGCCAACGCGGCAGCCGTCAGCGCCTGTTGTTTGGTCTGCCACTGGGTCAGCAGCAGGCTTTTGGCAAGCAGCAGCACCGCCGCCGTAACGGTTAAGGCAATGCGGCACACATGGCTGAATGTGGGCAGTGTGTTTTGAATGTTGGAGCTGAATACCTCCGATAAAACCAGCAGCAGCGCCACGGCAGCGCAGAACACACGCTCGCCCTTGGCCTGTGCTGCTGGGCTGACCGGGCGGAAAAGCCGGTCAGGTGGTTGTGTGGTCATCAAACCGGCCTCCTTTCCGCATTGGTTCGGTTTGAATTTTGTGTATAGGCAATACCGCTTAAGCCGTCAGGCGGGAATTGTGCGGTGTTGCCTATACTTTTTAGCATACACAAACAGTATACCATAGTTTTGTGCAAAAGAAAAGCAGGGCCGTGCCGCTTTTGCCGCAAAGCAGCAAAAGGCAAAGCATAGCCCTGCAAAATTGCTTATTCTACCCCAGTTTCAGCGGCGTACTCTTCAATCAGCTCGCGCTCCAAAAACGGCGTTTTAACACCCTCGCGGTCACGGTAGGCTTCGTGGCCTTTGCCAATTACGGCAATCAGGTCGCCCTCCTGCGCGTGGTCAATGGCGTAATGCAGGGCATCCAGCCGGTCGGGAATTTCCACATACTTGGCGTCCGGGTTGCCCTTGGCCATGCCGGTTTTGATGTCCGCGATAATATCTTCCACTTTTTCAAAGCGGTTATTGTCTTCGGTCAGGATGCTAAAATCCGCCAACTTGGCGCACACTTCGCCCATGCCGTAACGGCGCAGCTTGCTGCGGTTGCCGCCGCAGCCGAACACCACGACCAGACGGTTGGGGTTGTACTCCCGCAGGGTTTCAATCAGGCTTTCGGTGGCGGCTTCGTTGTGGGCATAGTCGATCAGGATGGTGAACTTGTGGCTGATGGGCACCAGCTCCACACGGCCTTTGACGAGCGCCTTTTTCAATCCCTCGTGGATGGGGGCATCCGCAAGGCCCAGCACCTTGCCCACGCCGATGGTGGCCAGGGCGTTGTAAATACTGAACAGCCCCGGCATGCCCACCTGCACATCCAGTGTGTGGCCGTCCGGCTCGGTCAGGGTGAACTCAACGCCCAGCATCTCTTTGTTGCGCAGCAGGCGGTACTGCTCGCTGGCGCGGTAGTCCACCTTGGGGGCGTGGATGCCATAGGTAACCAGCTTGCAGGTGTGGCCTTCCAGCAATGCTTCGGTGTTGGGGTCATCGGCGTTTACCACGCCGACATCGCAGCGCTGGAACAGCTTGCCTTTCCAGCTGCGGTATTCCTCAAAGCTGGAATGTTCGCCGGGGCCGATGTGGTCCGGGTACAGGTTGGTGAACACGCCCACTTTATAATGGATGCCCGCCACGCGGTCCATCATAATGCCCTGGCTGGAAACTTCCATCACGCAGGCATCGCACCCCGCATCCGCCAGCTGGCGCAGGATCTTTTGCAGCTCATAGCTCTCGGGGGTGGTGTTGTTCAGGTCATAGTGGTGGCCGGGGTAATACACGCCGTTGGTGCCGACCATGCCGACCTTGTGACCTGCGGCTTCCAGCACAGCCTTGATCATGTGGGTGGTGGTGGTTTTGCCCTTGGTTCCGGTCACGCCAACCATCGTCATTTCCAGCGCGGGACGGCCAAAATAGGCGGTGGAAAGCAGCGCCATGGCGTAACGGGTGCTCTCGAACTTGACCACGGTCACATCCGGCAAAGCGGCCAGCACCTCGGCGGGCAGATCGTGCTGGATGGCCAGCACGGCGGCGCCTTTGGCGGCAACATCCGCGGCGTAATCATGGCTGTCCCGCTGGGTACCGACGATGCAGACAAACAGACCGCCCGGCGTTACCTTGCGGGAATCATAGTAAATGTCAGTCACTTCGGTATTCAGGCAGCCCTGAACAAGTGTATAGTCCAGATTTTTCAGCAGTTGTTTTAACAGCATGTTGTTATCACCTCAGCGTTTTACAAAGTATTCATCGTACCAGACTAAGAACATAAAAATGCACCAGATCTGCCGCCAGTTATCCCGCTTGCCGGAAATATGCTGGTCCAGCATGGCATTCAGCTCTTTTGTGCGGAAAAACTGCTCCGCGGCGGGGGTGTTAAATGCCTTGCGCACAACGCCCGCATACTGCTCATCCCGCAGCCAGGCGCGTACCGGAACAGGGAAGCCGAGCTTCTTTTTGTCTGCCGTTTTGGCGGGAATGGTCTTTTCTGCCGCACCGCGCATCGCAATCTTGGTCTGGGTGGCGTTCACCTTGCACTTGGTCGGAATATGACTTGCCAGTTCAAATACTTTGCGGTCCAGGAACGGCACGCGCAGCTCCAGGCTGTTGGCCATGCTCATCTTGTCGGCTTTCAGCAGAATATCGCCCACCATCCACAGGTTCAGGTCGCAGGTTTCCATCTGGGTCACAGCGTCCTGCCCTTTGGAAAGCTCAAAGTACGGGCGGGAAAGGTCGGTGGGCAGCTTGCCGGGGTGGTAGTTTTTCAGCAGCTTTTTCTTGCGGTGCTCATCCATCAGGTTGGTGTTGCCGATGTAACGCTCCGCCAGCGGCTTGCCGCGGCGCACCAAAAAGTTGATGCCATGCACCGGCGGCAGCAGGTCCGCCACCGCGCCGATGGCCCGGCGGATGGGCAGGGGAATCTTGTCATACCAGGTTACAGTAAATGGCTCTTTATAAATGTTGTACCCGCCGAAAAATTCATCGGCGCCCTCGCCGGACAGGCAGACCTTGACCTGCTTGGATGCTTCGCGGTTGACAAAGTACAGCGCGACCGAAGCGGCATCCGCCAGAGGCTCATCCATGTGGTACTGGATCTTGCCCAGGTTGGCCCAGTATTCCTCCGGCGTAATGCGGTAAGCGTAATTCTTGACCCCGATGTGCTTGGAAAACTCCTGTGCATAGTCGGTTTCGTCATACTGCTTGTTGGCAAAGCCAACGGTGAATGTTTTGTCCACATGGGCCAGCGCGGCCATGTAGCTGGAATCCACGCCGGAAGAAAGGAAGCTGCCGACCTCAACATCGGCGATCTTGTGTGCCTGCACGCTCTCTTTCATCGCCGCGCTGATCTCGTCCTCCCACTCTTCCAGTGTGCGGGAATCATCGGGGTCAAACTTGGGCTGCCAGTAGCGCTGCACCGTCAGCTGCCCGGCTTTCCATTCCAGCCAGTGGGCGGGCATCAGCTTTTTGACGCCCTTGAAGAAGGTATCCTCCCCGGGGGAATACTGGTAGGAAAGATACAGCGGCAGCTGCTCTTCGTTCAGCTCTTTCTTGAAGCCGGGGTGGGCCAAAAAGCTTTTGATCTCGCTGCCAAACAGCAGCTCGCCGGCATCGTTTTGGTAATAATAGAACGGCTTGATGCCAAAATGGTCGCGCGCGCAGAACAGCGTTTCGTTCTTGCGGTCCCAGATGGCAAAAGTGAACATGCCGCGCAGCTTTTGCAGCATCTCCTTGCCCCACTGCTCGTACCCGTGCAGCAAAACTTCGGTGTCGGACCGGGTGACGAAGGTGTGCCCGGCGCGCATCAATTCGGCGGTCAACTCCTGGAAGTTGTAGATCTCGCCGTTAAAGATGACGGCGAGGTTCTGGTCCTCATTGAACATGGGCTGTTTGCCGCCCTCCAGGTCAATGATGGAAAGGCGGCGCTGGCCAAGGGCTACCGGGCCTTCAATAAACTGGCCCTGGCCATCGGGGCCGCGGTGGGCGATGGCATCCATCATGCCCTGCAAAATTTCCTGCATGTCGGCGCGTGCGCCGACAAAGCCAACAATTCCACACATGGTTATAATCCTCAACTGGCTGCGGAGTTAAAAACAAACCGCAGGTTATTACTTTCTTGCCCCGGCGGGAACCGGTACTGTTTGTACGATATGCCCTATTATACACGGTTCGCGCCGTAAAGAAAAGCATTTTGCGGCGAATGCTGCTGGAATTTTCGCCCGCGCAGACAAAAAACGCCGTGCCCGCACCCCAAAAGCAGGCAATATTGCCGTTTGACATGTGGTGGCAATGGCGGTAAAATAAAGGATAACCAAAATGGGAAAGGTTTGGTATTATGTCTGATTTTTTACCGGTACTTCTTGGCAGCGATGCCAATGTTTATGGTATGGCACGCAGCTTTTACCAGCAGTATGGCGTGCGCAGCGTGGCCATCTGCAAGGGTGCGCTGGTTGCAACTTCCAACACCAATCTTGTAAAAATTGCCGTGCTGGAACCTGATTTGGAAAATGATGAAACGTTTGTAAAAACGCTGACCGATTACGCAAAAGCCCATGCGGACAAGCCGCTGGTGCTGGTTTCCTGCGCGGACGGTTACACCGTGTTGATGGGCCGCCACCGCGATGCCCTGAAACCCTATTACCACTTTGCCTGCCCGGAACTGCAAACCGTGCTGGACCTGGATATGAAGGAAAACTTTTACCGTGCCTGCGAAGCACACGGCCTGAGCTACCCCAAAACGGCAACCTGCAATGCGCAGAACTATAAAAATATAGAACTGCCGTTTGCGTTCCCCGTTATCATCAAGGCGAGCAATTCCCCGGCGTATTGGAACTGCACCTTCCCCCACAAGAAAAAGGTGTTCCTTGCCAATAACCGCGAAGAATTTGACGCCATCACCGCCGCCATTTACGGCAGCAGCTACCAGGACGAATTGATTCTGCAGGAGTATATCCCCGGCGATGACAACTGCATGCGTGTGCTGAACGCCTACTGCGGCCTGGACCACAAAGTCAAACTGATGGCTTTGGGTCGCCCCCTGCTGGAAGAGCAGACCCCCGAAGGCATCGGCAACTATGCGGCCATCTTGTCTGACCCCGAATACAATGATGCTGCCCTGCTGGAAAAGCTGAAAAACTTTTTGGAAGATATGCAGTGGGAAGGCTTTGCCAATATGGACATCAAGTACGACGCCCGCACCGGCGAGTACAAGATGTTTGAGATGAACCCCCGTCAGGGCCGTTCCAGCTACTTTGTCACCGCAGCAGGGTATAACCTGTCCAAGTGGCTGGTGGAGGATGTGCTGGAGCACAAGGAACTTGGCCTGACCATTGCCGATACCAAGAGCCTGTGGATGATTGCCCCCTACGGCGTGATCAAAAAATACCTGAAGGACCAGGATCTGCTGGCCCGTGCGGATAAGCTGAAAAAAGAGGGCAAATGTGCCCACCAGCTGTTCTGCAAAGAGGATTGGAACCTGAAGCGCTGGCTCTGGTACATCCGCAGCCAGCTGAACTACTACCGCAAAACCGCCCGCTACTATGGCAATAAGGGCCTGCGGGATTGATGATAGAATAAAGGCTATCACACACGATAAATAAAATCGCTGGCCCCCGTAGGGGCGCACATTGTGCACCCGCCGCCCTTTTGGCAATCATAGAAACGCCAGCCTGTAACAAAGCAAACCATTATAATATAGAAAGGGGAAAGCGCCTATGTGTGGCATTACCGGCTTTGCTGAGCGCAACCATAAAGCGGAAACCGCCCGCCGCATTGTAAAAGGAATGGCGGACCTGATCACCTACCGCGGCCCGGACGGCGAAGGCTACTATGTGGACGACCAGGTAGCCCTGGGCCACCGCCGCCTTTCCATCATTGACCTGGAGGGCGGCAAGCAGCCCATGTTCAATGAGGATGGCAGTCTTGTCTGCATTTTTAACGGCGAGATCTATAACTTCCAGACCCTGCGCGAGGAACTGATCGCCGCAGGCCATACCTTTGCCACCCGGTCCGATACCGAGGTGCTGCTGCATGGCTATGAGCAGTGGGGCAATCAGCTGCCCGGCAAACTGCGCGGCATGTTCACCTTCGTGATCTGGGACCAGAAAACCAAAACCATGTTTGGTGCGCGGGATATCTTCGGTATCAAACCGTTCTATTATTATAATCAGGATGGTCTGTTCCTGTTTGGCAGCGAGATCAAAAGCTTTCTGGCTCATCCCGGTTTCAAAAAGGAACTAAACGAGGAACGCCTGCCGGAATATTTGAGCATTGAGTATATCCCCAATGAGGAAACCATGTTCAAAAATGTCTACAAGCTGCCCAGCGGATGTATGTTCACCTGGGAAAATGGCGAGCTGACAGTGGAACGCTACTATGAGATCAAGTACCATGTGGACGATTCCAAGAGCCTGGAAGAGTGGGAAAAAATCATCACCGATACCTTTGCCGAAAGCGTTGCCGCCCACCAGATTGCCGATGTTGAGGTTGGCTGCTTCCTTTCTTCCGGTGTGGATTCCAGCTTTGTGGTCAACGAGGTTGCTAAGGGTACTCCGCATGTCAAGAGCTTCTCGGTCGGCTATGCGGAGGAAAAATACTCCGAGCTGCCGTATGCCCAGGAGTTCAGTAAGGAAATCGGTGTGCCCAGCATTGCCAATAAGGTGGATGCCGAACAGTTCTTTGAAGCCAACCGCCTGATCCAGTGGTACCTGGATGAACCCATGCCCAACCCGGCGGAAGTTCCGCTTTACTTTTTGGCCCAGAACGCCCGCAAGTACGTCAAGGTCGTGCTTTCCGGCGAAGGTGCCGATGAACTGTTTGGCGGCTACCCCATGTACTGCCAGGCGGTTCACTTTATGGATTATGAGCATAAGGTGCCCAAAGCGCTGCGTAAGGCCGCAGGCGCAGTGGCATCCAAACTGCCGGACTTTAAGGGCAAGCACTTCCTGGTGCGCGGTGCAGAAGAACCCTGGCAGCGCTATATGCGCGCCAACTATGTTTTCCTGGACCCGGCTGAACGTGACCGCTGCCTGAAAAAGAACTACCACAGCCCCCGCCCGGAACAGTTCTTTAAGCCTTATTTTGATAAAGTGCAGGGTCTGGATGAACCCACCCAGCTGCAGTGGGTGGATATGCACACCTGGATGCTGTATGATATCCTGCTGAAAGCCGACCGCATGAGCATGGCCAACAGCCTGGAACTGCGCGTGCCTTTCCTGGACCGCAACATGCTGGATGTGGCACTGTCCATCCCGCAGAAATACCGCTCCGGCAAAGAGTCCACCAAGATCGCTCTGCGCGGTGCCGCCATGAAGCAGCTGCCGGAAAGCGTTGCCCATCGCAAAAAGCTGGGCTTCCCCGTGCCGCTGAACGACTGGCTGCGGGAAGATAAGTACTATAATATGGTAAAGGAAAAGTTCACTGGCCCCGTTGCCGAAAAGTTCTTTAATGTGGACGAAATCATGCGCCTGCTGGATGATCATAAGGCGGGCAAGGCCAAGAACATGACCAAGATTTGGAGCTTCTATTCCTTTATTTTGTGGTACGAGCTGTATTTCGTAAACACCCAGGCCCCGGCAGGAATCTATTAAGGCAATACCGCACAATTCCCGCCTAACGGCTTAAGCACCGCTCCGGCGGCTTCGGCACGGCATCTGCGTTGCCAAAATGCTCGATAAGACATCCAGTATTATCTGCG
>OLSQ01003201.1_pt1 | contig 11029 bp, 12 predicted proteins | sample 1672561 | NCBI WGS metagenome assembly OLSQ01 (sample SAMEA3136699, study PRJEB25190) | human gut metagenome | biome: human gut; feature: human-associated habitat; material: faeces | place: Austria | collected 2013 | reverse complement strand
TTAGATACTCTGATTCGGGTAGGTGAAATAAAGATATGCAAGATTTTCGGTGGTTCAGAATTTGTTCACTCGCGCATACTTTTCAGAAAGGATAGGAGGCGTTCTCGTTGATTCGTATTTAGGTAAGACCATTCCAACAGAATTGCTTCCTGATCTTCAGAGGGATAAATCATAACATCATTGGAAAAAAACTGGCTCAGTGTGATTCCAAAAGTATTGCAAAGAGCTTCTAATGTAAAAATATTTGGTAAGGTGTTACGATGAAAAATATTGGATATTGTTGAAGCGGCAATGCCGGATTCTTTTACAAGGCGATATTCAGTCCATCCTCTTTCTGCTGTCAAATCTTTAATTCTTTTAATTACGTCTATGTCCATGAATAACTCCTGCACTTTCTTAATAAAATAATGTCTTTGTAATATTTTATAGTAGTTTAGAAATCAAAGATAGCACTATAAATGGTTGTAATATAACACTAACTATGGTATTATTTTCTATAAGAAATTTTTGATCGTATATATACATACCCTGCTTTCGAGTAAATATCTACGGTATTATCGGCGACATACAAAAGGAACGTCTTACAGTAGAAAAGGAACCTTTGCCGAATGATATACAGACGGAACTAGATGAAAAATTTGACAGTAACAATGAAGCGACATTTATATTTGATGATGATGTATCAAGGAAGGTTGAGGGAATCGTGATTCTTTGCATACAGAATACATACTATCTGTATTTTGCGGTAGAAGAAAACGAGGAAAACGTTCAGATTCTTACAATGCGGATTGCAATGGAAAATGGTAACTTGTGTAGTTATGATCTGGAGAGTGAAGAGGAACGGAACTTAACGAAGAATGTGTTTGAATATGTTTATCGTGGATTATCTGGCGAGAAAGATGATGATTTACCGTTTCATTAGTAAAAGGAAAAGACATTAGTAGCATATTTTTAGAATTTGAGGAGGAGAAGTCATGGAAGAGATTATATTTGATGATTATGACGAATGTGAAGTTGAAAACGCATCAGAAATGAAAACAGTTAAGAATCACCATTATAGCAGTGGTATTCGTAAGTGTGCATTAGGGTTAGCATTTGCAGTAGCGGTATCAACCGGATTTTCTGCTGTACCGGGTAAATTTAATAACATGGCAACAGTAGAAGCAGCCAGAAAAAAGGATAAGAAGAAACCGGTTATCAAGCTTTCCGGAAAGTCCAACATTCGGGTAACACAGAATGAATCGGTAAAGATTCCGAAAGCAACTGCCAAAGATAATGTAGACGGAAATATTACCAAGAAGATCAAGGTAAGCGTGAAATCCGGCAAGAAGTCATATGCTTCCATTGCTAAGAAAATTCGGAAGAATAAGGCAGTGAAATTCACTAAGACCGGGAAAACACCCTTCTTATCGCTCACCGTACCTTCTATAAGACCGGGACATATACGATTACCTATACGGTATCCGATAAGGCAAAGAATAAAGCTACAAAGAAACGGACAGTTACGGTTGTTGCGAAGCAGGAGAATAAAAAGACAACGGAGAATAAGACTACTGCTGAACAGACGACAGAGAGTAGGACAACAACGGAGCAGGTAACAACGGCGGCAACAACTACAGAGATTCCTACAACAGAGGCGCCTGTTACTACTGAAAATGTTATTGATCCATCATTAGAATATTCTAAATATGATATTGATAGAGTAAATGTTAATGGTAATTATTATAATGTTACCTATGATCCAAGACTATCATATGCTCTTACTTATGCAAATACAGAATCAGATAAAATAACAATAAATATAGAACATGATTATGATAATTTTGTATCAAAATCAACTTCTGGAATAGCAGAAAATTCAAAATACCTAGGATATTTAGGAAAAATTACTGCAACCGATGAAGATGGAAATGATATATCAAATAATATTGTAATTGCAGAATTGGCATTATATGATGGCATTAGTAGTACTAATGCGATTGATATATATATTGAGGATAAAAAAGGTAATAATCTCGTTAAAAAAATGTATTTAAATTTTGATTTTACAAATTCAAATGATTTTGTTTTTTCAAATTGTATTACAAATGACATCAAAAAAGAAGAATTTATAATGATAGATCAAAATCCTATTGTATATGCAAGACTTCGTCAGAATACGGAATCAAAAGAAGGACAGTAGAAGTTTGGCGGGAGAACGAGGAGGAGCTTAGCAGGCAAGGGGTGTCCAATTTATTGGACACCTCTTTTGCTACAATATCCATAAGTTGAAAGCAAGACCGGTCGCGATCAACAGAATTACTACAGGAAGAATATGCAGGAAGTATTGTATATACAAGATATCCTGCATGGTATGGAGGTGTTCATATGGGACGTAAGGATGTTGTAACAAGGCAGTATTTGAGTTCGGCTGATGTATTTGCAGATGTTGTGAATCTGGCATTGTATTCCGGAAAGAGAGTGGTTTGTGCAACGGATTTGACAGAGCTGGATGCTGCGGAAGAGATTGCGATTACATTAGAAAAGAGCAATGCGGAACCGAAGCAGAGGAAACAGACACGGGTTGTACAGAAGTACCGGGATATCATGCGTGAAGTGCAGGTGAATGGAGAGGATGGCTATCTTGCCCGGATTATAGTAGGTGTAGAGGAACAGTCGGACACGCATTATGCAATGCCGGTGCGGAATATGCTATACGATGCATTGGATTATAGTAATCAGGTCAGACGAATTGGAGAAGTGAACAGAAGAGAGGGGTTTACTCTTTCTGCGGCGGAATTTTTGTCGGGAATCCGTAAAGAAGATAAACTGATACCGGTTGTGACAATTGTAGTAACATTTCAGCCGGAGGCATGGGATGGACCGATGAATGTTCATGATATGTTGGATTGGAAGGGAATTCCGAGTGAGATACGGGCACGGATACCGAATTATGAGATGTTGCTTTTACAACCATCGGATTATGATGAAGAAAAAGTATCCAACCCACAATCCACATTTGGTGTTATAATGGGACTATTAAAGTATGCATCTTCAATGAAGGATTTTCAGGAATATGTGGATCGACATGAGGATGTGTTATCGAATATGCCGTCGTCAGCGGCAGCAGTATTGAATGAATTCTGCACATTGGATATGTCAGAGAGGGAATTAGAAGAAGATGAGGTGATCGATATGTGTCAGGCAGTAAGAGAGATGAAGGAAGTTAGCAGACAAGAAGGAAGACAAGAGGGAAGACGAGAAGGAAGACAAGAAGGCGCGATCAAGGTTTATTATCAGAGAATGAACTATACAGCGGAACAGATTGCAGAAGAAATGAACATGGACGTAGAAGATGTGGAAAAGATAATTGAAACACTGGATGACTGATAACATAGTAAAATACTGGCTGATGCTTGTTAGTCGATAAGGTATCAGCTTTCGGATTCCAATTGAGCAAGGTATCAGTGAGGTAATATTTTAATATATAAGAAAATACCGTCCGGTACTCGCGTTTAGTAACATGATATCAGACGGTATTCTATATTTTATGAAACCTATTCATTCAATTCATGAATAATTGTAGATAATTTTCCAAGTACAGATGAGATCTGTGTACTGGTCACAGACATACCATCTGCTAGTTTTTGTACTTCGGATGCAACAACGGCGAATCCACGTCCGGCTTCTCCAGCTCTGGCTGCTTCGATGGAAGCGTTCAGGGATAAGATACGCTGGCGGCTGCTAAAATGTTCGATCTTATTTGTGTTGTCATTTGCTTCGTCGATATATTGCACTGCTTCCTGGATGCCGGTTTGCAGTTTATTTAATAACCGGTTATTGACCATCGTCATATAGCAGTCGCGGACATACATATTGATCACATCACCGAGTAGTGTTGCAGATGCTTCGATCTCTTCACGGCTTTTGACATTGACCTTGTGAAGAGCAGCGATATACTGATCCGGATCAATTCCTAATTCTTCGGCTGTTTTGCGGAATGATGTATCATCCGGATTCTCAGGAAGAACCTGGCCGCCGATGACGCTGCCTAGTACGGTACCATCATCTAAGGTGATCGGAATACCAAAGTCCACTAATCCTGCATGACAGGAATATACACCAGTTCCTTCCTTATCACATTTTTCACATCGGCGACAGCCTTCCGCACTGCCACGGGTTAAGTCGATGCAGAATTCTGTAAAATTATAACATTCACTGATGTAGTTACCGTCAGCCCCCACGGCGACGGTTGCAAGTCCGGTACTGGTTGCCCAGTTCTTCATAATGTTCTCGAACTTCTCCATATTGCAAAAATCTTCAATCTTCAGCATATAAACAACCCTCCAATTAAGGGGCATAATTTTTTGCCCCGATATCATTATATACAAATCAGTATAGCATTTTTGGTAACATTTTACAAGGATTTAACAAAAAGACTTTGACCGAAATATACGCACCAACCTTACAACATCTGTAAGTGTTTTTTTGCAGCGGGTTACGTTATACTACTTTTATACAGAAGCAAGTAAGGAGGTATTTGTAATGCAGGAGAAATTATTAGAGATTCATGATTTATATAAGGAATACGGAAGGAATGAAGGGAAGACGGTCGCACTTGATAGGTTAAGCTGTTCGGTGTTGGAAGGGGAGTTTTTGGGGATTATGGGAAGCAGCGGTTCTGGTAAGACTACATTACTGAATTGTATTGCAACCATGATTCATCCGACGAGTGGAGAAGTTTTATTGCGGGATACGAATATATTGAAGCTGAAAGGATCAGCATTGGCGGATTACAGGGGCAGTAAGATCGGATATCTGTTTCAGAATTTTGAATTATTAGAGAATATGACGGCGAGAGAGAATATTCTATTGCCGGTATCCATACACAATGAAAAGGAACAGGATTGGAAGGGCAGAGTGGATGAACTGGCTGGATATTTAGAGATCGGCGAGGTGTTAGATAAGTTCCCGGCGCAGATGTCCGGAGGACAGAAACAGCGCGTGGCAGCAGCCAGAGCGTTAATACTGAATCCGGAGATCGTGTTAGCAGATGAACCGACCGGAGCGTTGGATTCTAAGAATGCCCGGAATCTGATGGAAATGCTGCATACTCTCAATCAGGAGAAGCAGACAACGATTCTGATGGTAACGCATGATGCAAATGCGGCAAGCTTTTGTTCGAGAATTTTGTTCATTCAGGATGGCAATATCTTTCATGAATTGAGAAGAAATCAGGAATCAAATGAAGCCTTCTATGAGCGGATTCTGAATGTGCAGGCACAGATGGGAGGGGGCAGTGCATATGTTTTTTAAATTAATCCGGAAAAACGGAAAAGACAGTTACAAAGAGAATGGCATTTATTTCTTATCTCTTGTGATAGTGATCATTGCCTTTTATGTAATATTGTCTCTGGAGAAACAGGATGTAATGATGTTTTTGAAAGAAATGGAAAGTGATGCAGTTGGACGGTTATTCCTTATGATCAAGGGTGTATATGGAATCTCTCTGTTTATGATCTTTTTTATGGTATATTTTGCACAGCGATATCAATTACAGCGACGCAATCACGAGTTTGGAATGCTGATGATGTTAGGAATGCCGCGGGGAAGATTGTTTGGGATGTTGATGATAGAGGATTTCTATACGAGTGCTGTGTCCTTGATATGTGGATTGCCCATTGCCATTGTGTTGTCAGAGTGTATCAGTCTGATCACAGCTAAGCTGGTCGGAATGGGAATTATCGGTCATCATTTTTCCTTGTCACCTACAGCAATCGGAGTTACAGCAATTGGATTCTTTGTAATTAAATTAGTGGCGAATCTGATCTTGAGTGCCAAGATTGTCAGAAAAGAGCCGGGCGTTTTGATGCGGGAGCAGGTAGAAGAGAATTATAAGGATGTGAAATGGGTCAGAGAAATATTGGGAATTGTGGTTGGATGTGGCTGCCTGATTGCAGCATATGGAATTGCCCTGACGTCAGAGATTGTATTTTATCAGTTAAAATGGATGGCGATTGTGATTATATTGGGTACATTTGGCACTTATTGGGCGTTGAAAGGAATCTGCCTTTTTGTGCGGGTGATACTGGTCAAATGCAGGAAGAAACCGGTATTACACACATTTACCTTCCGGCAGTTACAGGAGAACGTATTTGGAAAATGTATGTCGCTTACCATTGCATCCTTGCTGGTACTGATGGCAATTATCTGTATGGCGTATGGAATTTCCGTATCCGTATCACAGGCACACAAATATGAGCACGGAATGGATTATACCTTTGCTGCTTATGATGAGGATTCCGAGAAGGAGATTTTGGCTTTGCAGAAGGATACATCAGTTGCGGATGTGATTGGAAAGTGGGTTCCGGTGCCAGTGAGTGTTTTGCCAAGTGTACGTTATCAGTCAGATGAGAAAAGGAAGACGGTCGTGTATGATGGATTGAATCTGCAGGAATGTGCGGAAAACTTAAGTGAGCAAGATTGGGCAGACTTTGAAAATACGTCCTTTTATTATGGAATATTTACAGGAGGATCGGGTTATCTGTCAGAACCGTACATGATCCGGTTATCCGACTGGAATGCGTTGCAGAAAGCAAAAGGAAAGGAAACATTATCCCTCCGGGACGATCAGATTGCATTATATACCGATCCGGAATTCATACAGGATGATGTGGCAGCCATATATCAGAAGATTGTGGAACAGAAGCCGTATATTACGATTAATGGAAGCCGATACGAATTCATAGATACGATCTGTTCGGATGATATTGTGGTGGATCGGAGCATTACGATCGGTTATGGCTGGGTAGTGCCGGATGCATTGTATGAAAGCTATGCAGATAAGAAGAATGAGACAACCTATTGGAATGCATATCTGTGCAAAGATCTGATTGAGAAGAATGGATTAATGCAGGCGATACGGATTGGTAATACGCTATTCGATACAAAGGGAATTGATTACGAGAATTATCTGCAGAATATCGGAAGACAGGTATTTTATATTGTCGCAGCAAGTTATCTGACAATCTATTTTGCATTTATCTTCTTGTTGATCGCCAATACAGTGATCAGTTTGCAATTCTTAATGCAGGAGAAACGAACACGGAGCCGTTACCGCACATTGATCCGGCTGGGAAGTCGGTATGAGCATTTGTGTCGGTCGGCCAGATCCCAGATCTGCTGGTATTTTGCAATGCCGGTTGGGCTTGCCGTGATAAGCAGTATTGTGGGTACCCGTGTGCTGTTAAAGACGATGCTGCCAAGTATATTGATAGGGAAAACGGCATGGTTGATGGGAATTGCCGGAGCTGTCATTTTGGTATTGGTTGTGGTAGAATGTATCTATATGCGGCAGGTGGTGAAGCTAAGCCGGCAGAATATTAATCAGATGATGGATGTTGTAAGAGAAGATTGTTAGGAAGAATACAATGAGACGGATTACAGTAGTAGAGGACGACAATTTCATGAGAGAGGAATTGCAGTACCGGTTAGAAAAGGCAGGTTATGAGGTGGATGTGGTGACGGATTTTTCTAAAACGGTGGAAGTAATCCGGAATCAGGCACCGGATCTGGTTTTGCTGGATCTGAATCTGCCGGGGAAGAATGGGTATGCAGTGTGTAAGGAATTGAAAACAAAATCTTCAATTAGTGTACTTGTGCTGACATCCAGAGATCAGTTGAAGGATGAATTACAGGCGTTGGAGATTGGAGCGGATGAATTCCTGACTAAGCCGTGTCATGGAGATCGTCTGCTTGCCCGAATCCGTAATCTGGAAAAACGAATCGATCGGCAACAGAATCGGTTAGAAGGTGGCGGTCTTTCCTTAGACCGCCAGACCGATACTTTATATGTGGGTGAGGAAGTAGTTCGGTTGACGGAACAGGAGGCAACAATCTTAGAACAGTTATTGCTGCATCCGGGTAGTCTTGTGAGTAAACAACAGTTATTTCAGGCATTATGGGGAACGGAAGAATATATTGACGAGAATGCCCTGCAGGTTGCAATGACGAGATTGCGTAAGACGTTGACAAAGTTATCGGTTGAGAGCCGGATTGTGACGGTTCGGGGTCAGGGATATCAGATAGAGTGGTGATCGTGTGAAGAATTGGTGGAAATGGTGTCGGGAATATGGGATATTTTTAATTGTGCTGCTGGTAATGGATTTATTTACCGGCGGCTTTTTGTGGTTAATGGATGCAAGATCATTTGGAGTATTGTTTCTGTTATTTTTAGGGCTTTCCGTCCTGTTATTTGTGCTGGGGTCTATACTTAGTATCCGGAAAGAGAAACAACGACAGCAACGGTTGTGGGAGATATTTTCTAATCTGTCGGATTGCCCGGATACTGTTGCGGATGAAGTGCTTTATTGGCAACAGATGACGGAGGAGCAGAGCAGAGTCTATGAATTAGCATATGACCGGATTCTGGAATTGGAACAACGGCAAAAACAGTCGCTGCAGGAACAGAAGGAATATGAGGATTATATAGAAGCCTGGGCACATGAGATTAAGATTCCACTTTCCTTAATGACATTGGTATTGGAGAACCGCAGGGAAGATATGTCTGCACCGGTATATGAGAAGATGAATTATACGAACCGCAGGATGCAGGATTACGTAACGCAGATGCTATATTATGCCAGACTGAAAGCGGTACACAAGGATTATGTTATGGAAATGGTATCGCTTGAGGAAATATGTGAGGATGTGATGGAGGAGTATACAGAATATGTAGACGCACAGAGCATTGAATGGAGGGTACAGGTTGGGAAAGAACAGGTGCTGACAGATCGTAAGGGTCTGCATTTTATGCTGGAACAGATTCTTAACAATGCTTGTAAATATAAGGATGCGGGAAAAGAAACCTCTTACATTGAGATGACGACTGTTGTGGAGGAGAATAGGATCTGGTTGCAGATAAAGGACAACGGACTTGGTGCGGAGGCGGCTGAAATTCCGTTTTTACCGGATAAGGGTTTTACAGGAAAGACGGTAATGGGACAGGCAAAAGCAACGGGAATGGGGCTGTATCTTGTTGCACAGATGGCAAAGGATCTGTCCCTGTGCGTAGACATCGAGTCAAAGGTGGGGGAGAGCTTTATAATTCGTATTGGATTTCCGGTTATCTCTAGATAAATTCTACAAAATATGATATAGTTAGTGCTTAGAAAATGATGTGTGATTGCAGGGGGATATCACATAGAAGATAGGAAGGGCATTGTGACGGAATATGGCAAAACAGATGACCGAGCTGGAACAATATTACAATAAGTTTAATGAAGAGAAGAGGCTGTCGAGCAGGCATGGACAGGTAGAGTATATTACAACAATGAAATATATTCACAAATATCTGGAAGATATGCCGCAGGCAGCTATTTTGGATATCGGAGCAGGAACAGGAAGATACAGTGTTGCATTGGCGCAGGAAGGTTATGATGTGACGGCGGTCGAACTGGTAAAATATAATCTGGGTATTCTGAAATCCAAAAACAGCAGCGTAAAAGCATATCAGGGCAATGCATTGAATTTAAAGCGTTTTGCGGATGAAAGTTTTGACATGACATTATTGTTTGGTCCGATGTATCATTTATACACGGAGGAAGATAAGCAGAAAGCCCTTGCGGAGGCAAAAAGGGTAACAAAACCGAACGGAATCATTTTGGTGGCATATTGCATGAATGAATATTGTGTGCTGACCTATGCATTCAAAGAAGGACACATTCGGGAGTGCTTACAAAAAGACCGCCTGACGGAAGATTTTCATTCGAGTGCAGAGGCGAAGGATCTGTATGATTATGTGCGGATAGAGGATATTGATGCATTGAATGAGGCAGCGGGACTAAAACGGATACAGATCATATCACCGGATGGTCCGGCTAACTATATGAGACCGGTATTAAATGCAATGGACGAAGAGACGTTTTCGTTATTTATCCAATATCATCTGGCAACCTGTGAGCGGGCAGATTTGATAGGAGCCGGTGCACATACAGTGGATATATTGCGAAAAGTGGAATAAATCTGACTATATTAAATAGTATGGTTTGAATATTGTGATGATATGAGCAGGAGGACAGATTATGGTAGATCAGCAGGCATTTATGGAGACATTACAGAGTGTTGCGGAGATTATGAGAACGGCAGAAACGCCAATGACAGAGGAAGAGATTCTTGACTATTTTAAGGATATGGAACTGAGTGATGCACAGAAGAATATGGTAATGGATTATTTGAATAATGTGGAGAACCAGGCGGAAGAGGAGACGACAGATGGCGGGCAGACGGAATCGGAGAGTGAGATGCCTGTAGAATCCAAAGTATATCAGATGTATTTAGAAGATCTTGCAGGAATTCCGGAATATAACGAAGAAGAAAGAATCACATTTTACAAAGCATTACTGGCTGGAGACGAAAAAGCGATCGAACCGATCTCCATGTTTTCATTGCGTAATGTATTAAAGATTGCAGATAAATATATAGAACCGAAATTGCTAGTGGAAGATCTTGTGCAGGAGGGAAATGTAGCGCTATTTCTCAAGTTAAGTGAGTTATGCGGATGCAGACAGTCTTATGATGTCGAGCAGGAATTGGAGAATTCAATTGAACAGGCGATTGTAGCGTATGCTTCTAAGATGAGTAACGAAAGGGAGCAGGAGAGTACATTAGTGGGAAAACTCAGTCTTGTTCATGAGGCAAAGAAGTTATTGGCTGAAGAAAATGGTACCGAACCGACAATCGCAGAGCTGGCTGCATATACAAAGATGGACGAGGAAGAACTGCAGGAATTAGAGGATCTGATCAAGCGGAATAACAAATAATAAAGAATTCTTAAATCTTCGGAGTATGAATGGGTTTTTCTTATATTATCTGATATACTAATGCCGATTAAGATGGATGGTAAGCGTGGAGAAAGGCGTGGATGGAATGGAAGAGAAACAGAAAATATTAGTTGCAGATGATGCAAAAGACATACGGGAAGTCTTGCGGATTGTGTTAGAGGATGCAGGGTTTGAGGTTGTATTAGCAGTGAATGGTGAAGAAGCGGTTG
>OLSQ01003196.1_pt1 | contig 11047 bp, 7 predicted proteins | sample 1672561 | NCBI WGS metagenome assembly OLSQ01 (sample SAMEA3136699, study PRJEB25190) | human gut metagenome | biome: human gut; feature: human-associated habitat; material: faeces | place: Austria | collected 2013 | reverse complement strand
AAAGCTCTTGGCAACGAACAAGATCTTCGATGATTGTTCGGGAAAGACGAGCATCACCAACGCCTTGCGTGATTTCCAGCGATACCTTTCTCCGCATATAAGAACGGAAAAGCCTGTCGTGCATATCTCCCTGAATCCGCATCCTGATGATGTGCTGACGGATATGGAGATGGAGAACATCGCACGGGAATACTTGGAGCGCATGGGATATGGCAACCAGCCATACATGGTTTACAAGCATGAGGACATCGACCGTCATCACATGCACATCGTGACCATCCGAGTGGATGAAAACGGCAAGTGTTTGGATAGCCGATACAACTACCATAGGAGCAAGGCTATCACCCGTGACTTGGAGGAGAAGTACAATCTCAACAAGGCAGACCGCAAGCAACGCCAGGCAGACAATCCACTCCGCAAGGTGGATATAAGCCAAGGCAATGTGAAAAAGCAGGTTGCCAATACCGTAAAATCTCTCTGCGCTACCTACAGGTTCCAGTCCTTAGGCGAATACCGTGCACTTCTTTCCTTATATAATATATCCTTGGAGGAGGTCAGAGGCGAAGTTGGCGGTCGTGAGTATCATGGTTTTGTCTATTCTGCCACGGACGGACAGGGCAATAAGGTTGGAAATCCTTTCAAGGCTTCCAAGATTGACAGGTCTGTCGGTGCGGAGGCGATAGAAAAGCGGTTCGCTTATTCTGCCAAGAAGTTCAAGGAGGACAAGAAACTCTCCGAGATGACCAAACATAGCGTAGAAGCAGTCTTGAAGCAGACTTACCATAAGGATAAGTTCATAGAACTGCTGAAAGCAAAGGGCATTGATGTTGTTTTCCGCCATACAGCTGACGGCCGTATCTACGGAGCAACATTCATTGACCACCGCACCCAAAGCGTTTTCAATGGTTCAAGGCTTGGAAAGAATCTTTCTGCCAATGCCATGCAGGAGCATTTCACCTTACCTTACGAGAATGAGCAGCCGATACCACTTACCATTCCAAAGGAAGAAGACTCTGGCTTGGAGCAGGAACTTCAAGGTTCTGGCTTGTTCGATGAGTACGGCAGCGGTCTTGGACTTATGGCAGGGAATGGTTCTTCCAACGAGGCACAGGAAGCAGCATTCGATAGAGAGTTACGCAGAAAGAAAAAGAAGCGAAAAGGGAGAAACCTTTAATCGTATTATCAAGGTATAACTTCAAAACTGAAAAACAATGGCACAAGAAGACGATTTGAGAGCACTGGGGAAAATTATGGATTTTCTCCGTGCTGTGAGTATAATACTCGCAATTATGAATGTATATTGGTATTGCTATGAGGCAATGCGCATGTGGGGAGTGACAATCGGGGTTGTTGACAGAATCCTAATCAACTTCAACCGTACAGGCGGTTTATTCCATTCCATTCTCTACACCAAGCTGTTTTCGCTTCTGCTCCTGGCACTCTCATGTCTGGGAACCAAGGGCGTGAAAGCGGAAAAGATGAGTTGGAACTGGATTTGGACGGTTCTTGCAGTTGGCTTCTTCTTGTTCTTCCTCAACTGGTGGATATTATTGTTGCCTATATCTTATTTGGGCAATGCCACGCTGTACATCTTTACAATGACAGCAGGTTATATCTGCCTATTGATGGGTGGACTGTGGATGAGCCGACTCTTGAAGCACAACCTCATGGAGGATGTCTTCAATAATGAGAATGAGAGCTTCATGCAGGAGACCAAACTAATGGAGAACGAGTATTCCGTCAATCTGCCAACACGATTCTATTACAAGAAGAAATGGCAGAAAGGATGGATCAACGTGGTCAATCCGTTCCGAGCGACCATCGTGTTAGGTACACCGGGTAGTGGTAAGTCCTTTGCTGTAGTGAACAACTACATCAAACAGCAGATAGAGAAGGGGTATTCAATGTATATCTATGATTTCAAGTTTTCCGACCTTTCGACGATTGCCTACAACCACATGATGAACCATCAGAATGGATATAAGGTCAAGCCCCAGTTCTATGTCATCAACTTTGACGATCCTCGCAGAAGTCATCGCTGCAATCCTATTCACCCGGATTTTATGAGTGACATTTCCGATGCTTATGAGAGTGCATACACCATCATGCTCAACCTCAACAAGACGTGGGTTCAGAAGCAGGGCGACTTTTTCGTGGAGAGTCCGATTATCCTCTTTGCAGCCATCATTTGGTACCTAAGAATCTACAAGAACGGGAAGTATTGTACCTTTCCCCATGCCATCGAATTGCTCAACCGCAGATACGAGGATGTCTTTCCGATACTGACGAGCTATCCCGAACTGGAGAACTATCTTTCTCCATTCATGGATGCATGGCAAGGTGGAGCGATGGAGCAGTTGGCGGGTCAGATTGCAAGCGCAAAGATTCCGTTGTCACGAATGATTTCACCACAACTCTATTGGGTGATGTCCGCAAGCGAGTTTACACTCGACATCAACAATCCCGAAGAACCGAAGATTCTATGTGTCGGCAACAATCCCGACCGTCAGAATATTTATGGTGCTGCACTCGGCTTGTACAATAGCCGCATCGTGAAACTCATCAACAAGAAAGGACAACTCAAATCATCCGTTATCATTGACGAGTTGCCGACCATCTATTTCAAGGGTTTGGATAACTTGATAGCCACGGCACGAAGCAACAAGGTGGCGGTGTGTTTAGGCTTCCAAGACTTCTCGCAGTTGGTTCGCGATTATGGAGACAAGGAGGCAAAGGTGGTTATCAATACCGTTGGTAATATCTTCAGCGGACAGGTCGTTGGCGAGACCGCCAAGACTTTATCCGAGCGTTTCGGCAAGGTGCTCCAAAAGCGCCAGTCCATTTCCATTAATCGTCAGGATGTCTCTACATCTATCAATACCCAGATGGACAGTCTCATTCCGCCAAGCAAGATTAGCGGACTCACCCAAGGTATGTTTGTCGGCTCTGTTTCCGACAACTTCACCGAACGCATAGAGCAGAAGATCTTCCATGCCGAGATTGTCGTTGACACCGACAAAGTAAAGCGAGAGGAAAGCCATTATCAGCCTATCCATATCATTAACGATTTCAAGGATACCAATGGCAACGACTGCATGAAGCAAGCTATTCTGGACAATTACAACCAAATCAAGGAGGATGTCAAGCTGATTGTCAAGGACGAGCTGGAGCGTATCGCCAACGATGAGAACTTGAAGTACTTGATACAGAAGGCATAAATGCGCTTTTCACAGTTGAATAAAATAGGTTTTCCTATTGCTTTTTTCCGCGAGTGTCAAGGATAATAGTTAAAAATGATTATAATATAGCTAATAATTAGTTATCAATTTTGATAATCAAAATATTTATCGTAATTTTGCACACAGATAAAAATAACATGGCTGAATAATATATGAACATAACAAGTGAAGACGAGGCTTTGTTGGAACTGTTCGAAAATGGAAAGACATCTGACAAGAAGTATAAAAGACTTCCTATAGCCGCAATCAAGGGTTATGTTAAGGCTGTCAACAAAATGAGAGCTGCCACAAGAATTGAAGACATTATGCGTGATCATGGCTTGCGCTACGAAAGATTGCACGGAGACAGAAAAGATCAAGAATCCGTAAGATGCAATGATGTCTGGCGATTGATTTTCCAAAGCTCTCCTGCCGATGGCAGTATTATCATTACCGAAATAGAATTAATTGAAATATCACATCATTATGACTAAGTTTAGTTTCAATCAGGCAGTCCCATTTGAGGCAACTCATGTGGGCGAGGTGATTAAGGACGAATTGTCTGCTCGTAATATGAAGCAGAGCGAATTGTCCGAACTCACTGGCATACAGAAATCCATTCTGAATGATGTCATAAAAGGTAAACGTTCTCTGACACCTGAAATGGCATTGTTGTTGGAAAACGCTCTCGGCATTTCTGCGACATATCTCATGAACATTCAGACGCAATACGAATTGGATTGCGCCAAACAGAGCGAAAGGGTTGTGTTGCAGACTAAAATGCTTGAGATTTGGAATGTACTCAAAGACCAAGTATCAATTCCCTTTTTCAGAAAAGTCGGTATCGTTAGAGGAAATATCATCGAGGATGTAAAACGCATCTTCGAGGTCTTTTCCGTGGATAACTTGGATGATTTCTTTGGCTTGAAGGCAGAAGAGATGGAACTTTCTTATTACCGCAAGTCAGAAAAGGTGAAAACCAATCCCGTGGACATTCTGTCTTGGAAATATTATTGCTATCATCTCTCTAAAAATGATGATTCAACTTTATGCACATTTGACAAGGGGGCAGATACAGAGATGCTGGCAAGAGAGCTGAACAATGTGTTTAAAGAAAACAAGAATACGGTGAACAAAACCCAAGAGGTTCTTAACAAGTATGGCATTCGTTTTCTTGTAGTCAATAAGGTTGGGCAAGTTCCTGTTGACGGAATGTCCTTTTGGATAGGAGATACACCAACGATTGTCATCACTGAGAGAATAGCTTCCATTGACAATTTTGCTTTCACCACTTTACATGAGGTCGGTCATGTATTCAAGCACCTTACCCAAAATGGTAAGGCAATGATTAATCTCATGGAGGACAAGAAGAACATCGAGGAGTCTGAGGCTGACGAGTTTGCTTTAAATGCGACCCTACCAAATGCGGACTGGAAAAAGTTCATGGCAAGGACTCGTGATGTTGTACCTTATAAAATAGCACCATATATTCAGACAGAAGCAGACAAACACAATGTCAATCCACAACTTCTGTTCGGACGCTATAAGCATGATATAGGTATATACAAGATAAAGAATTTCTTTGAAACGAAAATTCTATAACGATTCACAAAGCACCATTGGTTACACATTTCATAGCCAATGGTGCTTTGCTTTTTCATCGCCTCATCCTCTCCAATTCATCATCCCGTCGCATCTTATCATTCAACTTCTCCTGCATCTTGTCCAGAAAATAGGTGCGACTATAGTTCTTGCGTCTTCTGATGTCGGTATAGAAACGATAGCAGTCCTTGGCTTTGATACCGAAGAACTGGTACATGGCTTGCGCCAAGTCCTTGAATTTCACATCGCCATCGTTCACGCTTCCCATGACGCAGATGCCATATACCATTTCTACAAGGTCAACGGCATTGCCAGTCCATTTCACTAATGGTTTTGATTCTAATGATACTGGCGGAGAGGCTTCTGAAGTGGATGTGGTCACATGAAGATGATATGTTGCTGCCACATGCTCTTGCATCCTTCGGACAAATGCAATAGCTTTGCGCACATACAAGCCTACGGTTCCCAAACAATCCTTTATATGGGGCATTGACAGATGAAAGTCAAGCTCGGTCTCTGCGTATGACAGTGCAAAGACCGCTTGCTTCACGTTGGTGCTGCATAAATCAACCACAACCTTGATAAACTCACGATATGAGTTCTCCAAAGCGTTACCACCTTTGTTCTTATGACCTGCATTCAGCAAGTTGAAAAAATCAGTCTCTATCAATATGTTGTATTCCATGTTTCTGTCTCTTTTATGGGTTTGTACTAATTTGATGTTTCTGTGCGCACATCATTTATTAGTCCAATACCTATGCCATTCCAAGACAGTCTAAACAATAGGATGATGATATTTCCTGATAATCAGCAACTTTATCAAGAGAATAAGATCTTCACAAGGAAATTGCAAGCAGAAATAGTGTAAGGAAAACCGGACACTCGTCCAATCTTCCTTACACGGTTCTTATACCGTTACAACTTGTTAGTAGGAATACCATACTCTTTCATACGGGCATAGAATGTAGTATGGCTCATTTCCAACATTTTTGCCGCATCACGCTTGATGCCATTACATTGCTTCAAAGCCCACAAGATACGCTCTCGATTGATCTTGCGTTCTTGTTCATCAAAGTCCAAAGCCTCTTCTGTTAATGTCGATTGTGACAACTGCAAGTCCTCGACATCTATTATCTCATTCTCGCATAACAGCATAGCTCGCATGATACATGATTTCAACTCACGCACATTACCTGGCCATGTATGGCTTACAAGTGCCCTTTGCGCTTCCTTACTGATACATTTTATTTCTTTGTCCGTATGCCTATCATATAGTTTCAGGAAGAAGTTAGCTAATGGCATAATATCTTCCTTGCAATCCCGCAACCGTGGAATCTCAATAACCGCTTCGTGAAGTCGATAATACAGGTCGCTTCTGAATCGTCTTTCCCGAACAGCCTCTTGCAGATTCTCGTTGGTAGCGGCAATAATGCGCACATCAGCCACTTTATCTTTTGTAGCTCCCAATGGTCGGTAGCTCTTAGATTGCAACACACGCAGCAGCATCGCCTGTACGTCTTTCGGCAGGTTGCCTATCTCGTCCAAGAACAGCGTACCTCCAGCAGCCAATTCAAAGTAACCTTTTCTTGCTGCCTCCGCACTTGTGAATGCCCCTTTCTCATGCCCGAAGAGAGCGGAAACGGCAAGTTCCGCAGAAAGCGTACCGCAATCTACTACTTCAAAAGGCTTGTCGGCTCTTTTGCTTTGCAGATGTATCTTTTCCGCTATATGTTCTTTGCCAGTTCCATTGTCGCCCAATATCATAACAGCCATGTCGCTTTTGGCAAACAATTCTGCCATTTTGTATATACGGCGAAACTTCTCACTTTTGCGGTAAACAATCTTGTTATTCAACTCTACGAGTCGTTTCTGCTTGTCTATGATTTCTTCCAAACGTTCATAAACTACATCAAGCAACAATTTCTTCGGTATATAGTCTTCCGCTCCCAATTTCATAGTCCTCACGGCACTCATGCTTTCATCGTAAGATGTCATGATGATAAATGGATTCTGGTAGCCGTTACTACGCATCCATTCCAACAGGTCGATGCCGTTATCATTCCCCAAGCGCATATCCGAAATGACAACATCCCATTCAGAGGATTCCCTCACAGCTTTCAGACCATCTCTGTAATTGTAGCATAAGATTGTTTCCCATCCCTTCGCCTCCAACTTCTTGCCTAACATATTGCAAAATGTAGGGCTGTCTTCAATTATTATTACTTTCTTCATGCTGTTACCTCCTCCATTTTCTTTTGTGCGGCTTTGATGATTTCCTCACCATGTGCGAAAACATCCTCAACCGCTTGGTTGATAACGTCGTCTGATGATGTAGAATCTTCTATCAGGTCAAAAAGATAGTTCAAAGACTCGTCAGATTGTACCATCATCCACGAGCTTCTTGCATGGTGAATGGCATCGGACATTTTCTTGCGGTTCTCCTCTTGGGCTGCATTACGGATACTGCCCAATGTATCAGTCATTTCCTTTACGAAATTCTCCAAAGTCTCTTTTTCATTGCCGTAGGTCAGCAACATAGAGAAGTCTATTTGTTTTTCTGCTATCTTACCGTTCACACACTTTCTTGCAGTGTTTATTAAATCCTTGTCAGACATCGGCTTGAACAGGCAAGCGACAAATCCTGCGCCAAGCAGTTCTTGCTCACTCACATTTGGTGCTGCTGTCATAACAACAACAGGAATGGTCTTGGAGTTACGCACGTTCACCATACGCATCATTTCCAGAATCTCGATACCATTCACTTCAGCCATCTTCAAATCCGTTATCAGCAGATCATAAGATTTTTTGCGCATCATATCCAATAAATCCGTGGCATTATTACAAGTGTCACATACGATGCCGTTTGATGCAAACGCCTCACGGATGGTACTCAGTTGCACATGGCTATCATCAATGGCAATGACAGTAAACGAATCTTGTCGTTTCGTTCTATACTGAGTTGGTTCCACATTCTGCTTTTCGGCTGCAGCCATAGGAAGACTAATGGTAAAGATACTTCCAAGCCCTTGGTGACTGGACACATCGATTTTTCCTTTCATAAGTGAAACGAGATTCTTGACAATGGAAAGCCCCAAGCCAAATCCCGGTTGGGTGACCGCATTTCCCAATCTTGCAAATTCCTTGAAGATTTGTTTTTGTTGCTTGTCGTCCAATCCTGTTCCTGTATCCTTAACCATTAGCATGAATACACCATTCTTATAGGTTGTGGACAATACTATCTCACCCTTTCCCGTATATTTAATGGCATTGGAAAGCAGATTGCGTCCTATTGTAAGCACCTTTTCCTTGTCTCCATTGACAACACCATCTGCCTTATTGCTGACGCTCAATTCCAGTTGTTTCTTCGCAGCAAAGGGCTCATACTCCATCTTTAATTGCTCTGCAATGTCCATCATACGGAAAGGGCGTTCCTTGACGGTCGCCTTTCCATTCGCTAATTTGGAGTAAACCAGGAAACTGTCAATCATAGAAGTCAAGCCTTTCGATGTGTCAACAATCAAGTCGGCATATCGTTTGCTTTCATCCGTAGCATCATCAAGTCCGCTAATCTTGCGAGCATAATCCTTGATGGCAGACAAAGGACTGCGCATCTCATGTGTTACTGTCAGCATCACCTTTCTTGTTTCTTCCTTGCTCTTACGTGTCTTGAATGCGAATCGCCATACCAATAGGAATAATACGAAAAACACCAATATCAACAAGCCTATCATCCCTATATAATAATAGGTATAATTGCCTTCCAAGTCTGCGATTTGTCGCTCACGAACTTTGATGCCTTTATCCACATTCTCATCAGCTATGCTGATTACTCTTTGCAACTGCTTATTGATACTTTCATTTCTGTTTCCAAGACTATCCAATATCTCCACTACCTTACGGCTTTGCTGGTGATGTTTAGCAACAACCGTTTGGTTTAGGTTGGCGAGCAACTTTTCAGTTTGGGTTAAACGGCTGCCTGTTGTTACTGCATTTTCTTTCTTGCCGAACAATCTGCTGAAGAAACCTCGCTTCTTTGGCTTTGCCTGCTGTGGCATAGCTGAAAGTCTTTTGCTTTCAGTCTTATTCTGCTCTACAATTCTTGGAACTTCTGCGGTCAGCTTTTCTTGAGTGGCATTCAGATCCTGCATGGCATCCTTTATATCCAGAAGGAGCTGTTCCTTTTCTGCAAGAAGACGGCAGATCGTATCAGAATCTTCTTTCGGACAGATACCTGCGATGCCTTCAAGCATACTGGCCACTTCCAATCGAAGCGAATGATACTCATTTACATCTGTTGAGTCCCAATCCGCAACCATTTCACCAAGCAGTGACAATTTCGTTATGTGCAAGTTTAAGTCATGCACATTCTTTCGCCACTGATGCAGTTCTGCATTTCTACACTCAATCTCCTTTCTGTCGCGCCATTCAAATAGGCCGATTACAATGGTACATCCTATGATGACGATGGCAGTCATGATGCCTAAAGCCATCCATCTACAGATATGCCCGGTCTGTTCTTTGCGTTCCATTTTGTTTACTTTTTACGTTTCTATTACTTCATTATTGCTTTGCACTAACATTTTAATCGGCAAAGATAATGGCAGAAAGCATCAAAGACGAATATTTATGTATATTATAACAATTTTTATGTAATCTCTTGGTAAAAACAGCATACTATTAGTAAAGAAGGCGTTGTCTGACAATAATCATTGACAACAAAACCAAAAGCTGACAAAATGTAGATTGTGGAGTTTAATCGAAAAAGGATGGCAAGAGTATTAATCCTGCCATCCTTTATCAAAATCTAAATTTTTATCGATAACTCTTGCGATCGATTTTTCCATTAAATGTACGCCGCACTTCTGCAATCTCATCATATAATACTGGAACTTTATGAGATTCTAATTTAGATCTGAGAAAATTCACCAGACTTTTTCGATTATAATTGATATCTGGTACTATCAATAGTTTCAATACTTTTCCAACTACAGGATGTGGAGCCTCGATACAAATGCAATCTTTCACGCCAGAAAAAGCCAAAGCTATGTCCTCAACCTCTGTTGGAGCAATCTTATAACCTCCAACATTTATAACATCGTCTCTTCGTCCATGCAGACGTAACCTACCTTTCATATCTATAGACCCTAAATCTGCTGTAATAATGGTACCATCTTTTAGTACTTTTGCTGTTGTTTCCGTATCGTTCCAATATCCCGTCATAAGTGTTTTTCCTTTACATCCAACGAATCCGTCTTCTGTAATGAAAAATGAGGATTGTTTCATTGGCGTTCCCAAACAACCTGCCAAACATTCGCCATCATTATAATTAAAAGTAGAAATAATGCCTGTTTCTGTAGATGCATAGGTGTTGTAAAGTCGGGTTTGAGGCAAAACTTGACACAACAGACGCATATCTTCTAATGGCATGGGAGCTGCTCCCGTTTCTATGAAATCTATCTTATTAGCATACGATGTCAATTTATCCTTTGCAAAAGTCAAGAGCATACGTATGCAAGCTGGAACCAAGAAGGTTGCCACCTTGGTATTCGCATCATCTATTACCTCAAAGAAACGGTTAATATCCTTCATTCCATCAATCAACTGGATTGTTCCTCCTGTGTAGATAACGGGATAGATTTTCGACAAACTACCAATATGATTCAAAGGTCCATTAATGATAAATGTTAAATCACCATCATACTCTTGTGCCTCAACCAAATTTTCCGCATCAGCCATAATTGTTTCATGACTTATCATGACTGCCTTGGATTTTCCTGTTGTACCTGTTGTATAGAGTATATCAGCCACACCCTCTGGAGCAATCTTTCCAGAAAAAGTATCTACAAGTTGCTTTCTTTTACTGGACGGTAATTCTTTATCTAAGGGCACAGCTACAGCATCTGCAAGATGGATTGCGAAATAAGATGCAATAAAATCAAAAGTAGAAGTTGCCACGATTGGTACCATTTTTCGTGTAACATCCCCTAATTCAGTTGATTTAAGGCATGCGGCCTTAAATCAACTGAATACGAATATGATTTTCCCTCGCATTTTAAAGCTATCTTCTCTGGGCTGTACGTTGCATGCGAACGCAATTTATCCTCTATCGTCATTTTTCAGCTATTTTCTTTTGTACCATCTCAACAAGACTATCAAGTGTTCTAAAATTCTTTGATTCCTAAGACATAGCCAAATTTTTGAGCAACTTTTTGTGTTAATAAATACAA
>OLSQ01003194.1_pt1 | contig 11055 bp, 7 predicted proteins | sample 1672561 | NCBI WGS metagenome assembly OLSQ01 (sample SAMEA3136699, study PRJEB25190) | human gut metagenome | biome: human gut; feature: human-associated habitat; material: faeces | place: Austria | collected 2013 | reverse complement strand
AGGGCATCGTGCTGCTGTACGCCTGCGTGGGCATCATCGGCCTGATCCTGGGCGACCTGCTCATGGTGCTCATTGATCCCCGCATCAGCCTTGGCAAGAAAGAAGGTGGCCGATAATGCTGTTCCGCATCAAAGACGAAAAAGCAAAGAAGCTGGAAGCCCAGCTGAACAAACTGCAGAAAGACGGTCCCGCTGCCTGGGCCAAGCTGCCGGAAGACGAGCTGTTCACCCCCGCCGGGTTCCGTTCCGAGCAGGCCGAAGCCACGGGCTACTCCAACTACAGCTACTGGGGCAGCACGTTCCGCGCGTTCTTTAAGAACAAGCTGGCCGTGGTCCTGCTGGTGGCCCTCATCGCCGTGGTGGCGTTTGCCTTCTTCCAGCCCCACCTGCCCGGCCAGGTAGACCCCAACCTCTGCGAGGTGGATCCTGCCACCGGCGTCCAGTACCGCAACATTGCCCCCGGTGAGATGGGCTTTATCTGGGGCTCCAACGCCATCGGCCAGGATCTGTGGGCCCGCATCTGGGCCGGTGCCCGCACCAGTCTGATCATCGCGTTCTTCGTGGCCCTCATCGAGGCCGTGGTGGGCATCACCGCCGGTGTGCTGTGGGGCTATGTCCGCCAGCTGGATTTCTTCTTTACCGAGCTGTACAACATCTGCGATAACGTTCCCTCCACCATCATCCTGATCCTGATCTCCTATGTGGCTTCCCCCAGCATTAAAACGCTGATCCTGGGCATGTCCATCACGGGCTGGATCGAGATGGCGCGCTTTATCCGCAACCAGATCCTCATCATCCGCGACCGGGATTACAATGTGGCCTCCCGCTGCATCGGCACCCCCACCAGCCGGATCGTGCTGCGCAACCTGCTGCCCTATCTGGTCAGCGTCATCATGCTGCGGATGGCTTTGACCATCCCCGCCGCCATCGGCAGTGAGGTGTTCATCACCTACATCGGCCTGGGCCTCTCGGTGGAGACGCCCTCGCTGGGCAACCTCATTAACGATGGCCGCAAGGTGATGATGCAGGCAGGCCTGCGCTACCAGCTGCTCTACCCCACCATCATCCTCAGCTTTGTCACCATCGCGTTCTATCTGATCGGCAACGCTTTCTCGGACGCTGCCGACCCGAAGAACCACCTGCAATAAAAAGGAGGGACAGACGATGCAGAAAAATCAGCTGATCCTCTCGGTCAAAGATCTCAACATCAAATTCAACCTCCGTGGAAAAGTCCTCCATGCCATCCGCGGCATCGACCTGGACGTCTACCACGGCGAAGTCCTCGCCATCGTGGGCGAGTCCGGCTCCGGCAAGAGCGTGTTCACCAAATCGTTCATGGGCCTGCTGGACGCCAACGGCTCCATTTCCAGCGGCACCATTGATTACTACGGTGCCGACGACGGCAAGCCCATCCGCCTCTCCGAGCTGACCAAAGAAAAAGACTGGCTCAAGGTGCGCGGCCACGAGATCGCCATGATCATGCAGGACCCCATGACCAGCCTCAATCCCCTGAAGACCATCGGCGACCAGATCATGGAGGCCGTGGAGCTGCATCAGGGCCTCAAGGGCAAGGCCGCCAAAGAGAAGACGTTGGAATACCTGCGGGATGTGGGCATCACCGACGCCGAGAAGCGTTTTGACCAGTACCCGCATGAGTTCTCCGGCGGTATGCGCCAGCGCGTGGTCATTGCCATCGCGGTAGCCTGCAACCCGCAGATCCTGATCTGCGACGAGCCCACCACGGCACTGGACGTGACCATTCAGGCACAGATCCTCGAGCTGCTGAAAGAGATGCGGGTAAAGTACAACCTGACCATCATCCTCATCACCCACGACCTGGGCGTTGTGGCCAATATCGCGGACCGGGTGGCCGTCATGTATGCCGGCGACATCGTGGAGATCGGCACCTCGGACGAAATTTACTACGACCCCCGCCACCCCTACACCTGGGCCCTGCTGTCCAGTATGCCCCAGATGGGCATTAAGGGCGAAGACTTGTTCAACATTCAGGGCACGCCCCCCAACCTGTTTACCGAAATTCACGGCGACGCTTTCGCGCCCCGCAACCCGCAGGCGCTCAAGATCGACTTCGTCAAGCGTCCGCCGTATTTCAATGTCAGCCTCACCCACAAGGCCAAGACCTGGCTGCTGGACCCCCGGGCCCCCAAGATCGACCCGCCGGCGGCTGTGCAGATGCTGAAAGAGGAGGGCATGTGATATGGCAGAAGAACAAAAGCGCGAAGTTCTGGTGGAGGTCAAGAACCTTGAGGTGACTTATGGCTCCGGCCACAAGGCTTACAAGGCCGTGAGCAACGCCAACTTCACCATTTATAAAGGCGAGACCTTTGGCCTGGTGGGCGAGTCCGGTTCCGGCAAGACGACCATTGGCCGCGCCATCATGCGCATCCTGCCCACCTCGGGCGGCGAGATCCTCTACAAGGGCCAGAAGATCAACGGCAAGATCTCCCACGCGCTGGACAAACAGATCATCAAGGAGATTCAGATGATCTTCCAGGATCCCCAGTCCTCCCTGAACGAGCGCGCAAAGGTCAGCTACATCGTGGGCGAGGGCCTGATGAACGTCCGGCCCGACCTCTCCGCTGCCGAGCGGGAAGCCAAAGTGCGTCAGGCTCTGCTGGACGTGGGCCTGCTGCCGGAGTTTGCCTCCCGTTTCCCCCATGAGTTCTCGGGCGGCCAGCGCCAGCGCATCGGCATTGCCCGCGCCCTCATCGTGGAGCCGGAGTTCATCATTGCCGATGAGCCCATCTCCGCGCTGGACATGTCCATCCGCGCTCAGGTGCTCAACCTGCTGCGCCATATCCAGAAAGAGCGGAACATCACCTACCTCTTCATCGCTCACGACCTGTCCGTGATGCGTTACATCTCGGACCGCATCGCCGTCATCCACAAGGGCGACATCGTGGAGCTGGCCGATGCTGAGGAGCTGGTGACCCACGCCATCCACCCCTACACCCGCAGCCTGCTCTCCGCCATCCCCATGCCCAGCCCCCGCCGGGAGCGGAACAAGCATCTGCTGGTGTACGACCCCTCCATGCACGATTACAGCAAGGAAGCGCCTCAGTGGCGGGAGCTGCGCCCCAACCACTTTGTGCTCTGCAGCGAAACCGAAGCCAAGCAGTGGCTGAGTGAAATGTAAACGTCCCGCGCTTTCTTTGCTACATTTCACACGCTCTGTTTATTGACTTTTCCGGGCTGCTCAACTACAATAGTCAGGATGGATTCCAAGCCGGTTCCACCACCCCGTGTGAGGGTGAGAAAACGTAAAAGGAAATGGATGATTCAATGACTACACCGGAAAATGTTCTCTACGCGTCTACGGCGCGTCCCTGGCTGAAATATTACGCACAGAAGTATATTGACCAGACCCTGCCCACCTGCTCGGCATTTGATTACGTCTGCCAGCAGAACAAGAACCGCCTGGGTGAGGCGGCCCTGAATTATTACGGCCGCAAGTTCACCTATGCGGACTTCATTGTCAATGTGAAAAAGACGGCAGCCGCGCTCCGCGGTGTCGGCGTCAAAAAGGGCGATATCATCACCGTGGTCAGCGTGATGACCCCGGAGGTCATCTACGCGTTCTACGCTGCCGACCTCATTGGTGCCACCCTGAACCTGGTGGATCCCCGCTACAGCGTCGAGGGCATCCGCGATTACATTGAGGAAGTGGACTCCCACCTGCTCATCTGCCTGAACGTGGTGTACGAGCGCTGCCGTCAGGCCGCCAAGCGCACCCATGTGGAGCGTGTGATCGTCCTCTCCCCGGCCGACTCCCTGCCGTTCCCGCTCAGCGTCGGCTACAAGATGACCAACCCCGATAAGAACAAGTACAAATCCAACGTTCTGCACTGGAAGCAGTTCCTGGAGGGCGGCGAGGGCCAGAGCACTGCCGCGGAGCCCTACGACCCCGGCCACGCCTGCGTGGTGGTCCACACCGGCGGCACCACGGGCTCGCCCAAGGGCGTCATGCTGACAGACAACAGCTTCAACGCCATTGCACAGCAGTTCTCTGCCTATGACACCCTGTTCCAGAAAGGGCAGAAGCTGATGAACATTATGCCCCCGTTCATCGCCTACGGCTATGCCTGCGGCGTGCACCTGCCGATGGTGCTGGGCCTGACGGTGATCATCATCCCCAACCTGGACCCTGCCAAGCTGGGCAGCCTGGTGCTCAAGTACAAGCCCGAGATCATGTTCGGTGTGCCCGCCCACTACCAGCAGCTGGCCGCCGACCCGAAAGTTCAGAAAAAAGACCTCTCGTTCATTCACAACTACGCGGCTGGCGGCGACGCCATTTCGCTGGGCGCGGAGAAGACGGTCAACGAATTCCTGGCCTCCCACAACGTGGAGTACCCCATGGCCAAGGGCTATGGCATGACGGAAGTTGCCTCGGCCGCCACTGTGGCCGCTGGTAAGAACAACAAGCCCGGCAGTGTGGGCATTCCCATGGTCAACACCCTCGTCTCGGCGTTTGAGCCAGGCACGGACAAGGAGCTGCCCATTGGTCAGCGCGGCGAGCTGTGCATCAGCGGCCCCGCCACCATGAAAGGCTACTACAACAAACCCGACGAAACGGCCATGGAGGCGCTCAACCAGGTGCACCGCCGCGCCTACGGTCTGAAACCCACCCGTCCGCAGGGCTCGGACTTCCGGCTGGCCGACTACGCCACGCAGGACAAGTTCATGGAGCTGCTGCTTCAGGAACGCGGCTACGAAACCGCCTTCGAAGGAAAACGCTACTGCGACCTGAAACGCTGCGGCAAACTGGCCGAATATGCCGTAAAAGCGGGCCGTGTCGCAGCCGAATCGGAGGTGGGCCCCGCAGCCTACTGGTGGCCCGTACCCGCCGACGAATTCAACTACAACACATCACTCGATCCGACCAAGGATCAAAACCCCGGATATTGACAGACAGACCATTATGAAAAAGGCACTTATCTATTTCACGATCGCTCTCTTCACCGCAGCCTCCTGCGGCAAGGAAACCCCTGCCCCGGCGCAGCGCTGGTCGCAGGAGCGCGCCAACGCCTGGTATGCGGAACAGGAGTGGCCCGTAGGCTTCAACTACGTCGCGGCCACGGCCATCAACCAGTTCGAAATGTGGCAGGCGGAGAGTTTCGATCCGGAGACCATCGACTACGAGATGTCCAAGGCCGAGGAACTCGGATTCAACACGGTCCGCATCTTCCTGCACGACATGGTGTGGGAGGCCGATCCCGCCGGATTCAAGCAGCGCATCGACGCATTCCTCGGAATCTGCCGCAGCCACGGAATCAAGACCATCGTGACTTTCTTCACCAACGGCGGCCGGTTCGAAAACCCGCAGCTGGGCAAACAGCCCGAATCGATCCAGGGCATCCACAACTCGCAGTGGATACAGAGCCCCGGAGCCCCGTCGGTCAACGATCCGGCTTCGTGGCCCCGCCTCGAACGCTACGTCAAGGACATCCTCACGACGTTCCGCGACGACGACCGCATCCTGTTCTGGTGTCTCTACAACGAGCCGGAGAACTTCAAACAGGGCGCCCAAAGCCTGCCGCTGCTGCGCGAGGTCTTCAAATGGGGGCGCGAAGCGAACCCCTCGCAGCCCCTCTCGTCGCCGCTCTGGATATGCCCCGGCGTACACGGAACGCGCAGCAATTTCCCGATCGTCTCGTTCCTCGGCGAGAACTGCGACATCATGACGTTCCACTGCTACTACGGTCCCGAAGAGATGGAGACCTTCATCTCCCTGATGAAGCAGTTCGGGCGGCCCATGGTCTGCCAGGAGTACATGGGGCGTCCGCGTTCGACCTTCGAGGAGATCATGCCCATACTCAAACGCGAGCGGGTCGGAGCCATCAGCTGGGGACTCACCGCCGGGAAGTGCAACTTCCATCTCCAATGGTCGAGCAAGGCCGGTGATCCCGAACCCGAGATCTGGTTCCACGACATCTTCCGCCTCGACGGCACCCCGTACAGCCAGCGGGAGGTAGACTTCATCCGTTCCATGACGCAAGACAAAAACATGAATTAACCGCTAATTCCACCGAATATGAATCTTCGACACAACATATCCAGCCTCCTGCTGCTGGCGCTGGCCCTCTCGACGGCCGCCTGCTCCAAGCCGTCGGCTGACGAAAACCCCAATTCCAAACCGGGTACGGGCGGCAGCGACCCCGCGCCCGTCGATACGGAGATCACTTCGATCCACGACCTGAACGCGACGCAGGGATACCTCAATTCGCACGCCCCGGAGTGGCAGAGCAGTTCGCTCGAAATGGATTTCCGCTCCTTCATGAAGCTGGAAAAGCCCCTGCTTTCGGCCGTGAACGCCCGCTACCCCCGCATCAAGAAGCTCAAAGACAACACCTTCCTGCTTATCTACCAGCAGGGGCCGTCGGCCCACGATGTCTATTACGCCCGCAGCAGGAATTTCATCACATGGCAGAACGCCGACGAACAGCTCTTCGCCAAAACGGACATGAAGCAGTACGAAAGCAATGTCGACGACCGCGTGCTTTTCACTTCGGCTGATGCCATAGTGCTCGACAACGGAGACATTCTTGCTTTCGCCTCGTTCCGCCTCAACAAGGGATACCGGCTCAACCCGCTGAACAACGGCATCATGATGCGCCGTTCGTCCGATAACGGAAAGACCTGGAGCGAAACTCAGATCATCTACCGCGGCACCACCTGGGAGCCGTCGGCCCTCCAGCTTTCGACCGGAGAGGTACACGTCTATTTCACGGATGCGAACACCACGACGGGCAATTCGGGCACGTCGCTGCTCCGCTCGACGGACCGCGGAGCGACCTGGACCACCGTCGGCAAGATCATCCGCCAAAAGGCCGGAACAGCCACAGACGGATCGGGAACGGTGATTTTCACCGATCAGATGCCCGTAGCCATCCAACTCAACGGATCGGAGCGGATCGCCGTGGCGTTCGAATCGCGGTTCGGGCGCACGGGAACCTCCGAGGACAAATACCACCTGGGACTGGCCTATTCGAACGACAACTGGGCGGCAGGTCCCCCGGCAGGCGACGAAGACGGCCCCGCCGAGCGGCAGAACAACATCTTCCTGAATCAGGCGGCGCCCTATCTCCGGCAGTTCCGCTCCGGAGAGACCGTTCTTTCATGCAACATCAGCGGCGTATTCAACATGCGAATCGGGGATGCGAAGGCATGGTCGTTCAGCGATCCGATGCCGGGATTCCCCGGCAGGGGTTCGTGGGGTTCGATCGAACCGGTCGACGACCACACGCTCGCCGCAGTCTTCCCGGATGCATTCACGCAGACGATCGACGATAAGGAAACCGCCAGCGCCCGCATCCAGCTGGCGAAATTCGTCCTGAACCACCGCATCAACGCCACGCAGTTCACCCCCGCCCTCGTCGGCAGCAGCGCCCATTGGAAAGAGGTGCAGGACGCCCTGTTCATCGGCAGCGTCTCGCAGGCCCAGGCCGTTTTCCGCTTCGCTTACGACGACGACAACCTCTATTGCCTCGTGGAGCGGCTCGACAACGGGCTCGCCGCGGCGGACGGCATCGACCTGATGATTCAGAGCGGAAACGCCACCGGAGACCCGCTGATCCTGAAAATCACCCCCGATGCGGCCAAGGGCACGCTCGTATGCGACAATACGGCGGTGACATGCGCCGCGACCGTGCTCGGCACCTTCGACGAGACGGACAACGACCGGGGCTACGTGGTCGAACTCGCCATCCCGCGCGACCGGATCAACGCGGCCGCCGACCGCATACTTTTCAACGCCGTACTGCACGACGCCGCCGGCGACGACACCTTCACGGGACTTGCCGCCGGCAACTACGACAAATGGCTGCCCGTCGAGCTTAAAGTGCCGGCAGAACCCGTTCCCGAACCCGAACCGGGAGCCGACGACGACAACGGCCGCGGTCCCGGATGGAGCAACGGCGAAGAAGTCAACCCCTGGAAATAACCGTTAACAACCGAAAACATCATGAAAACACACCATATCATCGCCCTTGCGGCCACCATATGCGCATCGTTCGGATGTTCGCAGTTCGAGGAGGAAATCGACCTGCGGCAGCAACCGGAGACGGACCTGTCGATCCGGTCGGTCGTCGCGGAGCCCATCGCGCAAACCCGCACGGCGCTCGACAACCAGCGCAACGTCGTCTGGAAATCGGGCGACCGCATTCAGGTGTTCAGCGCCGGGAATCCCTCCGGAGCGCCCTATGTCACCGCTTCGGACAACACCCGCACCGGCATTTTCAATCCGGTCGAAAGTTCGAAAACCGTCACCGACGCGCAGCGCTATGCCGTCTATCCGGCCGACGCCCTGACGAAAGGGCTTTCGGGCGACACGTTCGAAATCGACCTGTCGGCGCTGGCCGGACAATCCTACGCATCGGCCCTCGGCGCAGGGTCCGACATCGCGGCGCTGCCGATGGTGGCCGCGACCAATGACAATACGTTCGAATTCAAGAACGTCTGCGGCGGCCTGCTGCTGCGCGTCAACGACTATCAAGCGCTGGGCATCAAGATCGCACGTATCGAAGCGACGGCCCGCGGCGGGGAGCAGATCGCCGGAAAGATCACGGTGGAGGCCGCGACGGGAACCCCGCAGCTGAATCAGGGGACGACGGGAACCTCGGTCACGGTGGACTGCGGAAGCGGAGCCAACATCTCCTCGAACGGCGACCTCTCGAAACCGGACGGATTCCTCATCTTCCTGCCCGCCGGAACCTATGCGCAGGGATTCTCGTTCAGAATCACCGACACCGACGGCTGCCGCTACGAAATAGAGACGGCACAGGCCGTGACGGTGACGGCCGGCGTCGTAACGCCGCTGCAAAGCCTGCCGCTGACGCGCTATTACGGCACGGCGAACTGTTACCGGGCGGACGCCTCGGCCCAAACCCTCTCCATCGACGCCACGCCGTACTACACGTTCAGCCGGAACTACGTGCACGAAGGAATCCGCTGCACGGACGCTTCCGGAGCGCCGGCGGGCGTCCCGGCCAAGGCCCAAATCGTCTGGCAGCAGCCTGCGAACGGGGCTTCGGGCAGTGTGGTCGACGCCCCGGCGATGGAGGGCACGACGCTGAAAGTGCCCGTCACCGGCACGAAGGGCAACGCCGTAGTGGCCGTATGCAAAACGGACGGGACCATCCTCTGGTCGTACCATATCTGGGTCAGCGAGGCGCAGGACATAGCGTGCCGTTTCGAAGAGGCCGGTTCCTTCGAAATGCTCGACCTCAACCTGGGGGCCACGTCGACGACACCCAAGGACCGCAACGCCTACGGCCTGTTCTACCAGTGGGGACGCAAGGACCCGTTCGCCCGCAACCTGACCGCGACGCGCCCGGGCGGCAAGCCCTATGAGAGCGCTTCGAGCGACCTGGAGAAGACCGAAGACGCCACGGAGGCCACCGGAACCATCGCCTATGCGACGCGCAACCCGCAGACCCGTCTGCTGGCGGCCAAAGAGTGGTACGTCGGAGCAGGCGGCAACGACCTGCTGTGGGGCGGAACGAAAGAGGGCTCCGTCAAAACGGTGTACGACCCCTGCCCGGCGGGGTACCGCGTCCCCGATGCGCGCCATTTCGCCGAGATGAAATTCACGTCGAAAGCCGAATGCGACGCGAACTACGGAATGCTGCTCGCCGTCAACGGCGAAGACACGAAATCGTACTTCCCCACCTCCGGCTATCTGGAAGCGAACAAGCATGTCACGATGTATCTGGAATACCGCGGATACATGTGGCTCAACGCCGGCGGTGCCACGGCAGAGAACCGCTTTTATTTCAACAACGCAGGCGTGAACATCAAAAACGAGCCGCATGCGAAAGGCATGGCCGTGCGCTGCGTGAAGATCGAACAATAACCGAACATCCAATATCCAACAAAGAACGAACAGCATGAAAAAAACGAAATTCGCACTCGGCGTTCTCGCGGTGCTGCTCTGCGGCAACGCCGACGCCCGGAACGGCGAGGTGAAAATGCGCGAGGGAACCATCACGCTGCCCGCCTACCGGGTGAATGCGCCGGAAAAGGCTCCGCTCTTCGAACGCGACTTCGCCTACCAGCGGGCCAAACGCGGCGTCTATCCCTACGCCATGAACGACAATCCGACCAACGAAAAGGCCGACACCACCTACCGGGCCCTGTTTCTGGAAAACGACTATCTGGAGGTGTGCGTACTCCCGGACATCGGCGGACGCCTTTTCTACGCCACGGACAAAACCAACGGATACGAGATTTTCTACCGCCAGCACGTGATCAAACCCGCCAACGTCGGCATGCTCGGCGCATGGATCTCGGGCGGCGTCGAATGGAACGTCTTCCACCACCACCGCGCGACCAGCCAGTATCCGATCGACTACAAGCTGGTGGACAACGGCGACGGTTCGAAGACGATCTGGGTCGGCGAGGTCGAGAAACGCCACCGCATGTCGTGGGCCATCGGCATGACGCTCTATCCCGACCGCTCCTACATCGAGGTGAAAGGCCGTTTCTTCAACAACAGCCCCGACCGGAACTCCATGCTGCACTGGAACAACGTCGCCACCCACGCCAACGAGAACTACCAGATCGTATTCCCGGAGAACACCGAATTCGGAACGTTCCACCACAAGAACAGCTTCATGCGCTGGCCCGTTCCCGATGCGCCCTACTGCGGCAATCCGGACTACATCGGCAAGGATGTCAGCTATTGGCGCAACCTCCCGGCCCTGATGGGCGGATCGGTGTTCGTCTACGACCTGCAGGACGACTTCATCGGCGGATACGACTACGGCAAGAACGCCGGCACGATGCTGGCCGGAAACCGCCACATCAACAAAGGCGGCAAATTCTGGACCTGGGGCCACATGAACTACGGCCACGAGTGGGACTGCAAGACCCTCACCGACGAGGACGGGGCCTACGTCGAACTGATGACGGCCGCCTACTCGGACAACCAACCCGACTACTGCTGGCTCAATCCCTACGAGACGAAGGAGTTCACGGCCTACTGGTACGGCATCCGCGACCTGAAACACGTCAACAGGGGCAACGAACACGCGACGGT
>OLSQ01003193.1_pt1 | contig 11055 bp, 9 predicted proteins | sample 1672561 | NCBI WGS metagenome assembly OLSQ01 (sample SAMEA3136699, study PRJEB25190) | human gut metagenome | biome: human gut; feature: human-associated habitat; material: faeces | place: Austria | collected 2013 | reverse complement strand
AGCCGCAGCCCCTCGCGCTCGTCGAGCCCGAAGAGCAGGGTCATGTTCTGCACGGCCTGCCCCGAAGCCCCTTTGAGCAGGTTGTCGATCGCCGAGACGATATGCAGCTTGCGGCCGTATTTGGCTACCTGCACCACCGCCTTGTTGGTGTTGACCGCCTGTTTGAGGTCGATCGGCCGATCGGCCACGAAGGTGAAGGCCGCATCCGCATAAAAGTCGCGGTACAATGCCTCGGCCTCCTCCTGCCGAAGGTCGCAGTCGGTGTAGACGCTGGCCAGAATGCCGCGGGCGAAGTCGCCGCGCATCGGCACGAAGTTGATTTCGGGCGCCGCGCCCCCCTGCATCGCGCCGAGCGTGCGGCCGATCTCCGAGAGGTGCTGGTGCGTGAAGGCCTTGTAGACCGAGATGTTGTCCGTCCGCCAGCTGAAATGGGTCGTGGCCGAAGGTTTCACCCCCGCACCCGTCGAACCCGTGACGGCCGTCGCGTGCACCTCCTCCCGCAACAATCCCTCACGGGCCAGCGGCAGCAGCGCCAGCTGGATCGCCGTGGCGAAACAGCCCGGGTTGGCCACGCGCTCCGCCCGGCGGATGCGTTCGCGGTTCAGCTCCGGAAGCCCGTAGACGAATCCGCACGACTCGTCGCGGAAATCCTGCGCCAGGTCGATGATCTTCACGCCTGCGGGGATCGAGTTCTCCTCCATCCAGACCCGGCTCTGCCCGTGGGCCGAGCAGAGGAACAGCACGTCGATCGCCCCGAGGTCGTACGCGTCGCAGAACCGCATGCCGGTGTCGCCCTCCAGTCCTCCGTGCACCTGCGCGAGGCGGTTGCCCGCGTTCGAAGTGCTGTGGACGAAGGCGATCTCCGCCTGCGGATGGTTCACCAGCAGGCGGATCAGTTCGCCGGCGGTGTACCCGGCGCCTCCGATGATGCCGACCCGGATCATTTCTTGTTGCGTTTCTGGACGTTGTAGAAAATCTTGATCTGGTTGCCGAGGATCTTGGTGAATCCCTTCACGTCGTCGGCCGTCCACGCCTTGTTGACCTCGCCGTACTCGCCGAAGTCGGTCTTCATCAGGTCGAACGTCGAGTCGACGCCCACGAGCGTATAGTTGCGCGGCCGCAGGATCAGCTCCACGGTTCCCGTCACGTTGCGCTGCGAGGAGAGGAGCATCGCCTCGATGTCGCGCATCACCGGTTCGAGGTACTGCGCTTCGTGGAGGAACATGCCGTACCACGTCGCCACCTGGTCTTTCCAGTAGGTCTGCCATTTGGTCAGCGTGTGTTTTTCGAGCATCTTGTGCGCGGCGATGATCAGCATCGGCGCGGCGGCCTCGAAGCCCACGCGGCCCTTGATGCCGATGATCGTGTCGCCGATGTGCATGTCGCGGCCGATGCCATATTTCGCCCCGATGGCCTCCACGGCGCGGATGGCCTCGACCTTGTCCGTGTAGGGCGTGCCGTTGACCGCCGCCAGCTCGCCCTGCTCGAAGGTGAGTTTGAGCCGCTCCTCGCCCTCGGCCGTGATCTGGCTCGGATAGGCCTCCTCGGGGAGTGTCTGCTCCGAGTGGAGGGTCTCCTTGCCGCCGATCGAGGTTCCCCACAGCCCCTTGTTGATCGAGTACTCCATCTTCTTGTAGTCGGCCGTGATGCCGTGCTTGCGGAGGTAGTCGATCTCGTATTCGCGCGTCAGGGTCATGTCGCGCGTCGGGGTGATGATCTCGATCTCGGGGGCGAGGATCTGGAACGTCAGGTCGAAGCGCACCTGGTCGTTGCCCGCGCCGGTCGAACCGTGGGCCACGGCGTCGGCGCCGATCTGTTTGGCGTATTCGATGATGGCGATGGCCTGGAAAATGCGCTCCGAACTTACCGAAATGGGGTAGGTCCCGTTGCGCAGGATGTTGCCGAAGACCATGTAGCGGATGCTTTTCTCGTAGTACTCCTGCTCGATGTCGAGCGTCGCGTGTGCCGTGGCGCCCAGCTCCATGGCGCGCTTCTCGATCTTTTCGAGTTCGGGTTTCGAGAACCCGCCCGTGTTGGCGATTGCCGTGTAAACGTCGTAACCCTTCTCCTCGGAGAGGTATTTTACACAAAACGAGGTGTCCAGACCGCCGCTGAACGCCAGAACCACTTTCTTCTTGGTTTCCATGATATTCTGTTTTTTTGTTTTTTTATTCATGCTGCCGGAGTGCAAATCCTCCGGTCGTTGTCGCCGCCTTCGGCGTCGTTTGCAATTCTGACCTTCCCCTGAATCCCCTCCTCGGAGGGGACTTGTCGCGACGCGACCGGGTTGTCTCGAATGATATTTTCCGTTATTTCAGGTGGAACAGTTTTTTTACTTTGTTCCGGAAAAACATCCGGTAGGGGGCCAGCCGCGACTGTTTCGCGGGCGGTTCCTTGGCCGGGTCGTAGAGCATGCCCGTGCAGAGGCACATGCGGCGGTTGTTGCGTTGCAGGATGTCGTAGTTGCAGCAGCCTTCGCAGCCGCGCCAGAACTCCTCGTCTTCGGTCAGTTCCGAGAAGGTCACGGGGACGTAGCCCATTCGCGAGTTGAGCTTCATAACCGGCAGCGACGTGGTGATACTGAATAACTTGGCATACGGGAATCGTCGTCGGGCCAGCTCGAAGGTTCGTCGTTTGATCTGTTCCGCGAGTCCCATATGGCGGTACTCCGGATCGACGATAAGTCCCGAGGTGGCGACGAAGTCGCCGTGACCCCAGCACTCGATATAGCTGAACCCGACCAGTTTTTCACCGTCCAGCGCCACGACGGCCTTGCCACCGGTCATTTTTGCGGCGATGTATTCGGGCGACCGCTTGGCGATGCCCGTACCCCGCTGCAGGGCCGACTCGTAGATCAGATCGCAAATACGCGGTGCGTAATGTGCGTGCGACGGGTCGGCGAAAACGACGCTGATTGTGTTGTTATTCATTTATCGTTTGTGTGGGTAAAAAGTTGTTTGCGGAATTAGTTGACGCGGTAGGCGCGCTGCACGCCCTTGATGCGCATGATCTGGTGTATGAGCGTGTCCACGACGGCCGTACCGGGCACTTCGACGGCCACTTCTCCCGCCACGCAGCCGTTCCCGGCGGGTGCGAAGTTCATCGAGCGGATGCCCAGTTTGAGATCGCGGACGATGACCTCGGTGATGTGGTTGGCCATGCCCGTGGTGTCGGCCGCCACGATGCGGATCGTGACGCGGAACGCCCCTTCGGCCGACTGCCGCCAGCGGGCGTCGATCACGCGGTAGGGGTAATTCTCGCGCATGCGCTTGGCGTTGGGGCAGTCGCAGCGGTGGATGGTGATTCCCGCGCTGATCGTCACGAATCCGAACACGTCGTCGCCCTTGATCGGGTTGCAGCATTTGGCCAGCTTGTACTGGATTTTCGAGATGTCGTCGTCGATCACCAGCGCGTCCTGCGGAGCGGCCTTCTCCTGCGTGCCGTGCAGCGCGGCCTTCTGGCGTTCGATTTCGGCGGCCGCGGCGCGGCGCTCCTCTTCGGCTTCGCCCGAAAGGTGGCGTGAGAGGATCTCCTTGATCGACCCGAAGTCGAGCTTCTGGGTGGCGATCAGCGCGTAGACCTCCGTGCCGAGGCGCAGTTTGAAGTATTTGGCCAGGTAAGCCACCGCCTCGTCGATCGTGATGGCGAATTTCCAGTTCTTGAGTTTGCGTTCCAGCTCCTCGCGCCCCATGCGCGTGTGCTTGGCCTGCTCCTCGCGCAGGTAGGACTTGATCTTGTTGCGGGCCTTCGAGGTCACCACCAGCGACAGCCAGTCCGACTTGGGCGTCTGGTTTTTCTGGGTGGTGATCTCCACGATGTCGCCGTTGCGCAGCTGTTCGCGGATCGGCACGGCGCGGCCGTTGACCCGTCCGCCCACGCATGTCGATCCGAGCGAGGTGTGGATGTCGAAGGCGAAGTCGAGGAGCGTGGCCCCCTCGGGGAGTTTGCGCAGGTCGCCGTTGGGCGTGAAGACGAAGATTTCGCCCGACGCGGGCTTGGCGTCGAAACGCTGCGCCAGCGAGTGGGTCGTGTCCTCTATCAGTTCGCGCAGATGTCCCAGCCACATTTCGCTGGTCTGCGCCCCCTGGTTGACGCCCTTGTAACGCCAGTGCGCGGCGATGCCTCGCTCGGCCACGGCATCCATGCGCTCGGTGCGGATCTGCACCTCGACCCAGCGGCCTTCGGCCGACACGGTGGTGTGCAGCGACTCGTAGCCGTTCGACTTGGGGATCGAGATCCAGTCGCGCATGCGCTTGGGATTGGGCGTGTAGAAGTCCGTCACCACCGAATAGGCCGTCCAGCAGAGCTGTTTCTCGGCCTCCTGCGGGCAGTCGATGATGATGCGGATGGCGAAGATGTCGTAGACGCCCTCGAACGGGACGTGCTGTTTGTGCATCTTGTTCCAGATCGAGAAGATCGATTTGGTGCGGCTCTTGATGTGGTATTTGATGCCGAGGCGGTTCAGCCGCTGCTCGATCGGCACGAGGAACCGTCCGATGAAGGCCTTGCGCTCCTCGGCACTCTCTTCGAGTTTTGTGACGACGTGCTCGTAATCCTTCGGTTCGAGGTATTTCAGGGCGATGTCCTCCAGCTCGCTCTTGATCGAGTAGAGACCCAGCTTGTGGGCGATCTGGGCGTAGAGGTTCATCGACTCCCAGCTCTTCTTGCGCCACTTTTCGCGGGGGAACATTTCGAGCGAACGCATCACTTCGAGCCGGTCGGCCAGTTTGATCAGGATGACGCGCGGGTCTTCGGAGTAGCTCACGATCAGGTCCCGGAAATTGTCGGCCTGCTCCTTGGCCACCTTGAGCTTCAGCTCCGAGATGTTGGCCAGCCCGAGGGTGATGCCCACGACCTGATCGCCGAAGCGTTTGCGGATGTCGGCGCTCAGGGCGAGGAATTCTTCGGCGGGCAGCTGCTTGTGGGCGAGGCGCACCACGTCGTGCAGGATCGCCGAGATGGTGGAGTTGCGGCCCAGGCCCACCTCCGAGATCACGATCGAAGCCACCGCGGCGGCATGCTCCAGCAGGGGCGAGCCGTCGTAGCGCACCAGTCCGGCGAGTTTCCCGCCGGCATACTCCAGCGCCTCGTCGACGAGTGCCCGGGTCTGCTCCGAGAAATTCGCGCGCACGAGCGTGCGGAGTTTTTCGTACCGTGAAAAGTCCATTTTTACCTAACCAGATGACCTATGCTCGCAAAGATATGAAATTTTTTCATAAATTTGGCATGTACAATTGAACAGTTGTGTTATGGACAAGAAAAAGGCAGTTTACGTGCCGACCGTAGGCGAGGAAATCGGCAATGCCGTGTCCCACGGCGTGATGTCGTTGTTATCGCTGCTGGCCCTTCCTTTCGCCGCCGTGTGGGCCTATGCGCATGACCCCGGCGGGGTTCTGGCCTCGGTCTCGGTGTCGGTTTTCGTCATTTCGATCTTCCTGATGTTCCTCGCCTCGACGCTCTATCACTCGATGAACCCGCAGTCGAAGCACAAGGAGGTTTTCCACATCCTCGACCATATTTTCATCTACGTCGCCATCGCGGGCAGCTATACGCCCATCGCGCTGTCGGTCATCGGCGGCTGGCAGGGGGTGTTCATCACCGTCCTGCAATGGGCGATGGTGATTTTCGGGGTGTTCTACAAGTCGCTCTCCCGAAAGTCGATACCGGCCATCAGCCTGACCATCTACCTGGTCATGGGCTGGACGATCGTCTTCTTCCTGCCGCTGTTCATCAGCCACGCTTCGACGCCTCTCGTGGCGCTGATCGCGCTGGGCGACGGCCCGGCGGTCTATTACACTGTGCCGGGCTGGAAAGGGGACATCGGCTTCATTGCCGCAGTCCACGGCAAGTTCTGCGCCTCCTGCAACCGGGTGCGGCTGACCAGTCAGGGCTTTCTGCGCCCCTGCCTTGCCAGTGAGGCCGGATGTGACCTGAAAGCTCTGCTGCGCAGTGGCACGTCTGACGAAGAGCTGCTGACTTCCATCCGTACCACCATCTGGAAAAAGCCCCAGGAACATCATTTTGAATTGAAACAGGACATCCCCGCGACCAGGGGTATGTACCGAATTGGAGGATAAATCTATGGGAAAACTTCTGGCGATCTGCACCAGCCCCCAGCGGGGCACGGTCAAGACCGAAGTGGAAAGTGCACGTCTGACCCCGGAATGGGGCATCGTGGAGGACGCGCACGGCGGCAACTGGCACCGTCAGGTCAGTATGCTCAGCGCCGAAAAAATCGAGGCGTTCCGCAAGAAGATCTGGGTGGACTACGGTGCCTTCGGCGAAAATCTGGTCATCGAGGGCTTCGATTTCCGCAATCTGCCGGTGACAAGCCGGTTTGCCATCGGGGACGTGGTGCTGGAAATGACCCAGATCGGCAAAGAATGCCACAACGACTGTGTCATCAAGCAGCAGACCGGCGAGTGCATCATGCCCCACGAGGGCGTGTTCGCCCGGGTGCTCACCGGAGGCGAGATCCATGTAGGGGACGAGGTGACCTTGCTGCCCGCACTGGAAAACCCGCCCCTGCGCGCTGCCGTCATCACCCTTTCTGATAAGGGCAGCCGTGGTGAGCGGGAGGATAAAAGCGGGCCGCTGATTGTAGAGATGCTCACCGCCGCAGGCTATGTGGTGGAAGAGACCATGATCCTGCCGGACGAGGCAAAGGCGCTGAAAGCGCAGCTCATCCGCATGGCAGACGGCCGTCAGGTGAACCTTGTGCTCACCACCGGCGGCACCGGCTTCTCCCCCCGGGACATCACCCCGGAAGCCACCTGCGCTGTGGCCGACCGCAACGCCCCCGGCATTGCCGAAGCTATGCGCTACCACAGCCTGAGCATCACCCCGCGCGGGATGCTGAGCCGTGGCGTCAGCGTGCTGCGCGGCAAGACCCTGATCGTCAATCTGCCGGGTAGCCCCAAGGCAGTGCAGGAGAATCTGGAGTACATCCTGCCCAGCTTGGAGCACGGGGTACGCATCGCCGCAGGTCTGGACGGCGAATGCGCCCGCAAGTAAGGTTTCCTGCCCTGTTTTCCTTTACGGGGCGTAGAAATATACTATTTTTTCACTTAAAGTAAGGAGAAAACAGAGATGAACAACCGTCGCATTTCCCGCCGGAGTTTTCTGGCAGCTGCCGGTATGGCCGGTGCAGCCGCTGCCCTCACCGCCTGCGGCGGTGCTGCTTCCAGCGCAGCATCGTCCGTGGCTTCCTCTGCCGCCGCTTCCCCGGAAGCAGCACAGAGCGTGGAGCTGATCGTGTTTGCCGCCGCCTCCCTCACCGAGACGCTGAACGCTCTCGGCGAGAGCTACACGGCAGAGCACCCGGAGGTGACCTTCCGCTTTAACTTCGACTCCTCCGGTACCCTCAAGACCCAGATCCAGGAGGGCGCGGATTGCGATCTGTTCATCTCTGCCGGTCAAAAGCAGATGAACCAGCTGGACATCACCGCTTCTGCCGATGTGAACAAGGATGGCCTTGACTTTGTGGATGCCGACAGCCGCGTGGACCTGCTGGAGAACAAGGTGGTGCTCTGCGTGCCGGAGGGCAGCGACAAGGGCATCGACAGCTTTGACGCTCTGGCCGAGCACCTGAAGGCACAGGACATCCTGTTCTGCATGGGCAACAGCGATGTGCCTGTGGGCCAGTACACCCAGAAGATCCTTGCCTACTACCAGCTGGACGAAGCCACACTGGCCGCTGCGGGTGTGATCACCTACGGTTCCAACGTCAAGGAGGTGACCACGCAGATCACCGAAGGCAGCGTGGATGCCGGTGTCGTTTACTGCACCGATGCCTACAGCGCTAGTCTGACCCCTGTGGACGAGGCCACCAGGGAGATGTGCGGTCAGGTCATCTACCCCGCCGCCGTGCTGAAGGCCGCCCCCAACGCCGAGGCTGCCAAGGAGTTTTTGGCTTACTTACAGACCGACAAGGCCATGACCGTGTTCGAGGGCGTGGGCTTCAGCGCCGTATAAAGGAGCAGACATGGACTGGTATCCGTTGTGGAACAGCCTGCGCATTGCTTTGATCAGCTGCGCGGCGGTGTTCTTTCTTGGCATTTTTGCGGCCTATTATATTGCCCATCTGCCCCGGGTGGTCAAGGGGGTGCTGGACGTGCTGCTCACCCTGCCCATGGTGCTGCCGCCCACGGTGGTGGGCTATTTTCTGCTGCTGCTCTTCGGCGCAAAGCGGCCGCTGGGCATCTTTTTCATGCAGCAGTTCGGTGTAAAGCTGGTCATGAACTGGTACAGCGCCATCTTTGCTTCTATCGTGGTGGCTTTTCCGCTGATGTACCGCACCGCGCGCGGCGCGTTTGAAAGCTTTGACGAAACGCTGGCATGGTCGGCGCAGACGCTGGGACAGTCCGATACATGGATCTTCTGGCGGGTGCGGATGCCCGCCTGCCGTCAGGGCATTCTGGCGGGCACGGTGCTGGCTTTTGCCCGGGCACTGGGCGAATACGGCGCTACCAGCATGATCGCGGGCTACACCCCCGGCAAGACCGCCACTATTGCCACCACGGTCTACCAGCTCTGGCGCACCAACGATGAACTGGGTGCCATGCGGTGGGTGCTGGTGGATATCGCCATTTCGGCGGTGGTGCTGCTGGCGGTAAACCTGCTGGAGAAAAAACAGAAAGCGGGTGGCCGGAAATGAGCCTTGAAGTCAACATTGAAAAAAAGCTGGACGGCTTCACCCTCCGCGCCGCCTTTACCGCCGGCAACACCTCCACCGCTTTGCTGGGAGCTTCCGGCTGCGGCAAAAGCATGACCCTGCGGTGCATCGCGGGCATCGTAAAGCCGGACCACGGACGCATCGTGCTGGACGGGCGGGTGCTGTTTGACAGCGACCGGCACATCGACCTGCCGCCGCAGCAGCGGGGCGTGGGGCTGCTGTTTCAGAACTACGCCCTGTTCCCCAACATGACCGTGGAACAGAATGTCCTCTGCGGCCTGAAGACAGAAAAAGACCCAGCCGCCCGCCGTGCCGCCTGCGCCGAGATGCTGCACGCCATGCGGCTGGAGACGCTTGCCAAACGCTACCCTGCCCAGCTTTCCGGCGGGCAGCAGCAGCGCGCCGCGCTGGCACGCATTCTGGTGGGCAAGCCCAGCATCCTGATGCTGGACGAGCCCTTCAGCGCGCTGGACAGCTATCTGCGGGAAGAGGTAGAAGGCGAGGTAGGCAGCCTGCTGGCAAGCTTTGCGGGTACCGCCCTGCTGGTGACCCACAACCGGGACGAGGCCTACCGCCTGTGCAAAGAGATGATCGTTCTGAACGAGGGGCAGGTGCTGCGCACCGGCAGCACCAAGGCCGTTTTTGCCGACCCGCAGAGCATTGCCGCCGCGCGGCTGACCGGCTGCAAGAACATTCTGCCCTGCACCCCGCTGGACAGCCACACCGTCCGGCTGGACGGCTGGAACACCACCCTGCGGCTGGCACAGCCCGTCCCGGCGGGCTGCACCGCTGTGGGCATCCGTGCCCACGACTTTACGCCCTGCGCTGCGGACGCGCCCAACGCCATCCCGGTAAAGGCCGTTTCCACCAGCGAGAATCCCTTTGACTGGAACCTCATCTGTACCGCTCCGGACGGCACGGCCCGCCTGTGGTGGAAGGTAAGCAAATCCACCCTTTTCTCCCCCGCTCCGGTGCCGCCGCATTTCCTGTGCGCTGCACCGGAAAGTATCATGCCCCTGACCAACTGAGCTGCATCTTTGACAAAGCCCCGCCCGGTGCTTGTACCGCACCGCAAATTCTGCTATACTAAAAATAGTGCATTTTGCAAAATCAGGGAGCATTGCGGCTCCCATTGGGGATGGGAACATGAGTGAAATAACGATCCGGCCCATGGTGCCGGAGGACTGGGACGATGTGGCCCGGATCTATCTGGAAGGCATTGCCACCGAGCACGCCACCTTCCAGACCGACTGTCCGCCCTATGCTGCGTGGGACGCCTCCCACACCAAAGAGTGTCGGCTGGTCATTCTGGCCGACGGCGTGCTGGCCGGGTGGGCCGCCCTGCACCGGGTAGATCCCCGCTGGTGCTACCGGGGCGTGGCTGAGGTGAGCATTTATGTGGGCGAGCGCTTCCGTGGGAAGGGACTGGGCTCCCAGCTCCTGAACGCTCTGTGCGCTGACGCCGAGAAGGCAGGCTACTGGACCCTGCAGTCCACCGTGCTGCAGGACAATGCTGCCAGCCGTGCCCTGCACACCAAGTGTGGCTTCCGTCTGGTAGGCCGCCGCGAGCGCATTGCGCGGGACTGTCATGGCCGCTGGCTGGACACCTTCCTCATGGAGCGCCGTGCCGCTGCGGATGAGCCGGAGGGCTACAAAAAGCTGTGAGATGCAAAAAAGGACTCTGCACCTTGACGATGCAGAGTCCTTTTTTGTTTCGCTTATTTACCAGCAGGCAGGCTTACCACTCTTCGCCATCGACTTCCACGCTGCCGTCTACCACAGCACCGGCGTGGGAGCGCTGGAACATGCTCTCCACCACAGCGCAGTACTTATCTGCCAGACAGACGATAATGGCCTCACGGCAGGTGGGTACATGACGGAAGGTCAGCGGCCACATGTGGCTGGAAATGATGCTCTGTTCCTTTTTGGTGATGCCGAACACACGCTCTGCATTGATGCAGGCACAGCCCGGGTGCGAGAAGCCGTGCATCTCAAACAACCGGCGCAGGCCGTGGAAGGTGCCCTTGTTATGCCAGTCATACAGATAAAAATCATGCAGCAGGGCCCCCACCGCCAGCGAGGTCTCGTCGGCGTGCAGATGCAGACGGCGGTTGAGCCAGAAGCTCACCAGCGCCACATTCTTGCAATGCTGGTAGGTGGTGACAGAACCGTGCTGGATATACTCCCGCATCCGCTGTACATCCGGGTGATGATCGTATTTTTCTACGATGGCATAAAGCTGTTCGCGCTCGATCTCAGAAAGCTGCATGCTGCAAAATTTCCTTTCACTTTAAGGTGATGTTTTCAGGAACGAAGCTGGACCGGATTGGAATTGCCGAAGTTTTCGGCCTGCGAGGGATTCTCCCGCTTCAGGGTCAGGT
>OLSQ01003189.1_pt1 | contig 11058 bp, 5 predicted proteins | sample 1672561 | NCBI WGS metagenome assembly OLSQ01 (sample SAMEA3136699, study PRJEB25190) | human gut metagenome | biome: human gut; feature: human-associated habitat; material: faeces | place: Austria | collected 2013 | reverse complement strand
ATTGCCGTATGCTCGGCGTAGTTATATTCCGCCTTATCTTTATCCCCACCACCGCGAGCGGTTCCCCTCCCCTTGAAACATTCAAGGGGAGGCTGGGTCAATTTCTTCCTTGCCGCCCTTTTAGGGGAGGTGGCTTCGGCGGTTTGCGCCGAAGTCGGAGGGGTTTAAACTTTTTCAGCAAAATCTTTACAAAACCCCTCAGTCACGGACGAGCCGTGACAGCTCCCCTACAGGGGCGCCCATGAGTTGCGGGTTACGTTTGGAAAGGAGTCGTAATTTCAGTAACCGTGCACGGCTATATGATACTATGTCTGCGTTGGTATCGGGAGGGCATAGGCGTCACTTGAAATAAAAGCATTTTATTCTTATTTCTTGAAATAGCATAAAGTGTATGTCACATTCTCTATTAAACATTTATAGATCTTAGATTATCATCTCGATATAATCAAATAGAACGGAAATTCTTCGTCTTTAAATTCGACTTTATACAAGAATTTTTCCGAATCCGCTTTAATCTCATCACTCCATCGAAGGTCTTGCTCTTGATTAAACATTTTTATTGTATTCTGAATTTTTTCTGTATTGGAAATTGTTTCTAACACATTTAATTTATGAACATATACAGATGTATCCTTTGGCGGATGTTCATTAAAGCTTGCACTAATGTAATTTCCGTTCTTTTCAGAACCGGTTATTGTTGTCTCAAAATATTCTGCACAATTGCCGGTACATTTTTCGATCTTTTTGACGTTTTCGACCGTTAGATCAGGCATACGCAAATCGCTGTCAACAAATTTAAAAATTTTTGAATAAAAAGCTCCTGTGTAATGCCCTATTATTACTTCATCTCCTATCAAAAAATATTTCAGTTCAACCGGTTGCTGAAAATGTTTAAATCTGCTTGTATAAACCTCTGCTATAGGCAGATTTTCTTTATAGATCACACCGCAATTTTGAACCGGCAATGAAAAGGCAGCTGTAGAAAGTTCCATATATGTTTTTTCATTAAAATCAATATACCACAAATCACTATTGGCAGGGCTTTCTTTGCCGACCATATTTGACGGATTTAAACCAATAGGAAGAAACCGCCACACTAAAACAGCTGTAATTACAGTCACAATTGGAATGCCGATTGCAAGTAAAACAGTTTTTATTACCTTTCGTTTTTTCACAAAAACACTCCTTTTAAAAGGCATAATATCGCCACTCATTATTTGCTACTCTTTTTCTTTTTCTTTCTTTGGGATAATAATACGGGTCTTTTCTTGTATATTTATATGTAGACAAGATTCCATCATAATAATTGAAGCCCATTGATTCAGCCAATTCATAAATCGGTCCCATTTCCAATATATCTGCAACCATACAAGATTCTCTTATTTTTTCCTTTGAAAAAAAAGTATATGCCTTAAACATAAATGGACAATGATATCCCTTTTTGCCTATACTCCACATATATCCCTCGAAATGTTTTTGAATCTCATTTGAAACGCATTTTTTTGAAAAAAGGAACTCCCTGTATGGAATTACTTTAAGCCCATCTTTTTCCGAATACGGATATGAATACTGATTTTTAAATTTTCCCAATGCGACCTCAGTTATAATATCATAAATTTCATTACCATACATTTTCAAAAGAGCATCTACTATGTTATAGAATGTATCCTGTCCATAACCAGCAATAAAATTAACAGATATTTGACCTTTTACTCTATCCTTTTCATTGTAACCACCATTTTTAATTTCTATAATTTTATCATCCCAAATAGCCAATGTAAATAGTATAAGCACAAAGGCTTTTGTTGTTAGATTCGGTGGATTTGATTTCGATTTTCTTCCACTATAATCAGAACTAACTACCGGATTGTTTTGACAATATGAATAGATATTTAAATTATAGTAATTGTTTGTAAATACAGTAATATTAGACGGTTTCTGCGGAATCATCATTTCCACATCATCCGCATTTATAAATCTTCCTATTTCCGGATCATAGTAACGGGAGCGGAGGTAATAAAGTTCCGTTTCAAGGTCATAGAAATATCCACGATAGCCTACATTGGTTACCATCATCATTATTGCCATCAGCAGACCTTCCGTCATCGAGGAAGCCTGCTGTATTATCGGTTTGCCCCATGCGTCATACTCCATATTGACTTCGACATTGCTTTCGGAATCGAGCGGAGTAATTGAGACAATGTCACCTTGCAGGTTTTTGATGAAAGCAAACATTCCGCTGCCGGCATTTTCAAGTCCCTTATACTCCATTCCGTATAACTCGCCGCTGTCGTCATAGAGATATCTCGCCAAAAAAGTCTCATCACTGTCAACAGATTCCATCCGAGTTCCGAGAAGAACATCGCCGTTCCAAATGTATCTTATAGTCGATGCAAGCTCGCCGTTTTTATACATTCTTCTAATGGTTCTCATACCGTCAGAATTGTATTCATATTCATAGAGGCAGCCGTCCTTGGTGTACGACGTCATAAGTCTGCCGTTCCATGTTACCGTCTCTCCCCTATATGATGTCGGGTTTCCGCTTGCGTCATAGCTTATCGTCTGTCCGTTATATGACGTCAGCTTATCAGACCAGTTGCTGTCTCCGTAACCGTATATGATAGCCGTACCTTGAGTTGCGGTAGAAAGGTCGGAGTTTGTGACGTTTGTGTACGGTGTTTTGGAAGCTATGTTTCCGTTCGAGTCGTAAACATATGTCATTGCCGTATGCTCGGCGTAGTTATATTCCGCCTTATCTTTATCCCCACCACCGCAAGCGGCTCCCCTCCCCTTGATCTCAAATCAAGGGGAGGCTTGGGAAGATACCGGCTTCAGCATACTTTCGCCTCCACTTTAGGGGAGGTGGATTCGGCGCAGCCGAAGACGGAGGGGTTTATTCAGATTTCTGCAAAACTTTCTTTTATCCCCTCCGATTGCTTTGCGCAATCACCTCCCCTTGCAACAAGGGGCGGCAGAATTAAATTCAGCTTTTATTAAACTTTGACAAACCCCTCAGTCGGCTTCACCGACAGCTCCCCTAAAGGGGCGCCTATGGTGGGTGTGCCGTACACGGTTGTGGTTACGTTTGGAAAGGAGTCGTATATTCAGCAACCGTGTACGGCTTTATGATACTATGTCCACATCGGTATAAAAGAACATAGGTATCACCTGCTTTCGGAGGGGATAATGCCGCAATATATTATCCTCTCCCAACATAAATAAAAGTAATTTATCTTGGAAAACAATACAGATTTTTTATCTTGGTTCTCGATGAAAAAAATATCGTTGCCGTATATTATTCATCTGCTTAATTATTCGTAGTTTATTTTCTGATTCAATAAACTTTAACACCCTCATTTAAAAACATATCAATATTGATGTTAGTTCCTTGGAAATCAGCTTCATAAATACTGGATAGATTTTTAGGAATATTTATATACGATAGATTTTTACATCTTCTAAAAGTATCACCGTTTAATTGCGTTATACTATCTGAAAGCTGAACCCGACTTAATTTATAGCAACCAAAAAATGCATAACAGCCCAAATATATCACACTATTGGGAATAACTATTTCTTCTAATGATTCACATTCAAAAAATGAACTATCGTCAATACAAATTAGATTACTTGGCAAACTAATTTTTTTTAGAGATTTACAGCCTAAAAATGAACCATTATCAATACAAAGCAATGAAGTCGGCAGCGTTATTTCCTTTAATGAAAAGCAATTTTCAAAAACATCATCGCCAATATATTGAATTCCGTTTTTTATATTTATTTTTATTATGGTATTGTTTGGAATGAAATCTCCCTTTTGAAAGCGACAAACTAATCCTATGACATCATATCCATCAATTACGTTTGGCACCGTTATTGACGTTTCTTTGCCATTATAATTAGTTAGAAAGGCTTTCTTATTTTCAAAAACAGTATATTCCCAATTTCCTGATATACCTTTAAATGATTCAAAAGAGCTTTTATCTGTTCCATAATAATATGTTGAAAAATATTCACACATATTTATGGGTACTCCCGCATTTTTAGCATACTCTTGAAAATCCTCATATGAAAAAGACTTAGAAATATTGATTGGATATGCCTCATTGTTTTCATCATTGTCCTTATCATTATTTAACATAAATTTCTCCTGAGTTTTAACAGTTGTTTTTTCAGAAACATCTTTATTCGCAAGCTCAGTTTCCTTTTCGGAGCACGAAATTAACAAGCTCATTATAAGCATTAAACTCGTTAATAGAAAGTATTTTCTTTTCTTTTTCACTACCTATCTCCTCCTGTTCATACCTCAAAATTATCTACCGCTGATTTATTTGATGACCAAACTAACCATAGGCAACCCATTCCATAGTCAAAATTCCAATACAATTTATTTTTAGAAACAACCTCAAAATGTGAAACAAGCTCAGTATACATGGCATATGGCATTTTAATTAAAGCTAGCATTGCCATTCCTTTTGTACTGTATTTTGATGATTTAACTGAGTTGTATAAAAAACCAGTCAACCACCAATATTTTCTTCCATCTCCCATTGCCATGATTGTTTTTCTTGAAGTGAAAAAGCCACGATTAGGACAGGCTTGTAGTAAAAAATACATTTCAAATGGATTATCTTTTGCACACTTATAAAAATACTTTTTCTGATTTCCACTTCTATAATACACGCCAATTTCACCTCCAATATTTATTCCATATCTTCCTTGCCAAAATTCGAATCTCCAATATTTATTTTTGTAACAGAATTCCGATTTCAAACAATCTATATAGCATCCCATCATCCACGCTGACTTATCATATAAATCCATATATCCCAAATGGCTTTGTATATTATTATATGAAGTTGTCCAAGGCATAGTAAACCATTCCTTGAAATTTTTAGCAGTTTGGTTTTTAAATCCAAGTCCTAATAATCCCGTATCTTTATTATATAGCTCTGCTCCAGTATCATATATTTTATCTAAAACACTATTTAGCGAATGTCCTGTGATATCTATTCTATTTACAGAATTATTCTCACAATACGCAAATATATTCATACTGAGCGGTGTACCATCATATCCGAGATATGCAGTATCATCCGCATTTATAAATCTTCCGGTTTCGGGGTCATAGTAACGGGAGCGGAGGTAATAGAGACCTGTTTCGAAGTCGTAGAAGTATCCACGGTAGCCGACGTTAACTGCCGCCATAATCATAGCTTTCACAAATGATGCTCCAAGCGATGATTCTTCAAAAATCGGCTTGCCCCATGCGTCGTATTCAATATTCAGTTCAACATTGCTTTCGGAGTCGAGCGGAACGATTGAGACAATATCGCCTTGCAGATTCTTAATGAAGCCGTAATATCCGTTTCCGTTATAATCCATTCCGTAAAGCTCGCCGCTGTCGTCATAGAGATATCTTATTGTAATGGGTTCGTCGGCATCCGCAACTTCCATTCTGCCGGCAAGAAGAACATCACCGTCCCAAATGTAGGTATATGTGTAGACAAGTTCGTTGTTTTTATATACCTTTTTGACGGTTCTCATTCCGTCTGAGTTGTACGAATACTCATAGCGTCGGTCGTCCTTGGTGAACGACGTCATAAGTCTGCCGTTCCATGTTACCGTCTCTCCCCTGTATGATGTCGGGTTTCCGCTTGCGTCATAGGTTATCGTTTGTCCGTCATATGATGTCAGCTTATCAGACCAGTTGCTGTCGCCGTAACCGTATACGATAGCCGTACCCTGAGTTGCGGTCGAAAGGTCGGAGCTTGTGACATTTGTGTACGGTGTTTTGGAAACTATGTTTCCGTTCGCATCGTAAACATAGGTCATTGCCGTCTTTTCGGCATAGTTATATTCCGCCTTGACCTGGCTTGCCTCGTCATAAACATACTGCTGGAACAGTACGCCCGACTTACTGACGGTGAGGATATTTCCCCTGTTGTCGTATGTATAGCCGTAATCGGACTTCACTGCACCGTTGAGCGTGTTTTTAACTCGGCTGATCTTGTTCGTTGCCGTTGTTTCGGTATCGGCATAGGTATACTCCGTGCCGAAATTCGGATGATCATCTTCGCCGAGATTGACGGTATAATGCTTACCGATTGTTCTGCCGAAAAAGTCGCTTTCGCTCTCGGTGTTTAAAACTGTCCATCCATTCCACGAGATTGAACCTTTGGTTTTAACCGAATCCGTGCTTGAAACATATTCCTTCGTAGAATTATGCTTTGTATATGCTCTGCCGAAGGTTGTGACAGTTTCCTCCCCATCATCGTTCACCGAATAGGAATATATCGTCTCGCCGAGTACGGGCTGAGAATTTTCAACGGTAAACAACCTCATTGCAGAAACTCTGCCGTCCTCATAAATTGAAGCAAGCATACTTGAATAATCATACGCCGCCGTGAGGGCTTTGTCCTCGTTGTATGTATAGGTATATTTCTGACCCGTGCTGTACGATATTTCGCCGATATTTCCGTCGTCATTGTAGGAATAGGAAATAACAGTGCCGTTGCCGTATGTTATTTTATTATTCCTCTGTTTTGAATCGTAGCCGTAAGAAACAATCGACTGCTTATTCTCGGAGTCGGCACTGCCCGCAACCTTGATATTGGTTACGTTGCCAAAGGTATTGTACTCAAAGGTATATACCGAGCCACTATGTGACATCGAGGTTATTCTGTCGCCCGAATAAGTATATTCGGCAGACATTGTATTGCCCGAAGAAAGTCCACTGACCGTCTGAGTAACTCTTTCAAGTGCGCCGACCGCATTATAGGTATACTGCATAAGATTACTATCGGCACCCGTGAGCGAATAAGAATCGAGCATACCTGTATTCGCATTGTAATTGTAATAAACCGTGTTGCCTGCGCTGTCCGATGATGAAGCAAGGTAATTCCTGTTTTCGGTATAAGTATTCGACACATTCGTCATTACCTTACTGCCGTTTGAAGCAGTATCGGTCAGCAAATCGCCGTTGCTGTTTTTGGTTGTGTTCTTGCTTCTCTCCTGTCGGCAGCCGAAGCAATCGCAGTCAACATTATCCTTGAAGCAAGCGCAGTTGTAGTAAACTTCCGTTTCCTTTGAATCAACTGTTACGGTATGCGTCTGTGTGCATTGAGCGCAGGAACATCCGCACTGTTCAAGACGATATGTTGTTCCGTTGACTGTGACGGTCTGATCCTCATTGACCGACATAGTCTCAAGCGTTTCCTCTTCCTCCTCAACGCAGTAGCTCGAGGTAGATTTAACTAATCGCAAATCGTCAAACATTGCGGAATGGACTTGATTGTCAAGAATCACCGCAACCTTGGCATTTTCAACGGGTTCTTTGAGCCTGAAAGAAATAGCTGTAAACTGCCAAGCCGATCTGACATAAGGACTGAAATCGCTCTTGGCAATAATCTCGCCGTTGCTGTCGAGAATTGCTACCGCAAAGGTTCTGTTCATGTGCGTATAGTTATGGATATAGCTTCCCGTTGATGTATACGAATCATTTCTCGCCCAGCCGGACAAGGTGTACACCTCGCCGTCGGCATTGGCTTCAAGCGTCGGAAGACTGCGATAAACTCTGTAATTTGTGTTTATTTTTGAACGGACATAGCACATTCCCTCGCCGAGATTTTCAAAAGAGGAGTCGGCATAGCTATATAATTGATCGGTAATCGTACTCTTACCTGCCGGCACCATTTCCCAACCGTTAGCCGATGAAAAATCGCCGTTTGTGATGAGATTTGTAACATCATCCTCGTTTGTAGAATAAGAAGCGACATCTCCGTTACTGTCATATTCAGTATAGGAGAAATTTCCTCTGTTGTCAACACTGGATTTTTTCTTCATTTCACGGTCATACTGCTGAAGAACTACAAATGATGAATCATAATCCAAGCCCGTGTAAGTGAATCTACGCTGGTGAACTGAATCATATTTTATACTGATTCCATGAATTCTTTTTCCGTCACTTGTATAGTTTCCAACTCCAACGACCCTTCCATTTCGGTAATTGATTTGTACATATGAGCCATCAACATTGGTCATCTTTGTCAACAAATTATCGGTATTATACTCGTAATTAACTTCCTCACCGTCGGGATAAGTAATCTTGGTAAGCTGTCTTACTCCCGAATCGGTAAGTGTATAATCATAGTCAACGCCTACATTGACCGCTCCATTCTTGGTATTAACGGATATCAATGCGCCATCGCTTGACTTAATTACAAGCTTATCGGCAAGCGGCTTTCCGTTTGCATCATAGCCTGTCTGCCAATCATATTTTCTGCCAACACCGTCGGTTATCGCAGAAATAGTTGAGGAACTCGATCCCTTGAACGATATATTCGTTGTACCTTCGCCTTTTTTACTCGAGATTGCACACACTCTCTTAGCACTGTCAACAGAATAAATATAATCCGATGTTTCGATTTTCATTTCAGCATAATTTGTATGCTCGGTATCATCTTTCTTAACCCAAAGGCACTTATCGCTGTCGCCGATCACCGATTTATAATATACATAGTCCTCGGCAAATGATGACGTGAAATTTTCGGGAATAACACCGTATTCACTGTCGGACGAAACAACTTCATAGAAATATGTTCTTTCTCCGCCGACATCGAAAAGCACAAACGCGGATCTTTGCGCATTGTCATAAGTAACAGTTCCGCATGAGAACATCTTCATAAAATGACTGTTTATCCAATATGCGCCCGTGTACAGACCTGTATCAACCGCTGCGCCCCAAGGGTTATATATCGCCCCTGCCTCAACGGGCATAACATTACCGTTGAGACTCAAATCGCTGCGCTCAACATAATATGTACCGCTGTACTTATTCAAATACAATGTTCCGGCACGGCCTGCATCAAAGCTTTCCACATCATCATCCGTAAAACGATTTGGCTCGACATAATCAATTTCAAACCAAGGTCTGTGCACCGTATAATTCAGCGAAGTCTCATTAAATATCTGAGTATTGCACGATGAATCTTTATACGGGGTGAAAACAATTCCATAATTTGTCTTTAAGCCCAATGACCACTTGTTAGCCAAGTCTGTTATATCCCAAACATATCTTTGCGTCGATGCACCACCTCGAATAACATTGAAATCAAGAACTGCCGGAACTTTTGAAACAAACTCGGTTGTTACTGCGTCCCACGGCTTGTTGATTTCGTGAACCGAGATAGTGTCATCATCACCTAAAGCGATACAATTCAGCGAGACTTCGGCACCTGTAATAATATAGTTTATACCTAAGTTAGACAGGAAATCATTCGTCAATCTCATATAAAGTTCAGTGCTGTTTTCGGAATCCTTTTGAAGATAATAATATCTCGTTCTGTCATCCTCGGACGCACTGCACGTGCCGACCTGAGCAGTAACCATCTTCCTCTGCTGATTGACCTTGACGGTTGGATCAATTGTTACGGGATAAACACGATCCTTTGATAAAAGCCATTCGCTGTTCGGCACATATTTCAATGTATATGTACTGTCGCTGTTTTCCGTAAGAGATACGCTAACATCATACGAGGTGTTATTTTCGGCATCGAACATATACGGTGCGCTGATAATAAACTTAACCTCGGAATTATCATAAACGTTTACGCTTCCGTCAGAATTAAGCGTCATTGATCCAGATGAGGATACAGTATACGAATATTCATTTGCCGCAGTCGGCTTAGAATTTAAAATAATACTTTCTTTAAGAGCATCCGAATTCAATTCATATTTCAGATTTGTATTGTCCGCTATATTCTTATATTCAACAGCCGAGCCGATATTTATCGACTGCAAAAGTTCTGGAGTTCCCTCAACCGCTGAATTATCTATAACGGCAGAGGATGTACATATATTGTTCATTGAAAAAGACAATGTGCTGTCTCCGTCGGCAACGGAAACAGTACTGTTTGAATCGATCGAAGTCGGAAAATCAACCGAAAAGCTGTTTTCCTTGTTCGTAATCTTATTATTTGTCTTGACAAGAGTATTGTCGATTTCCTTCCACTCACCGTTGTCCTCATAATGAATCGGCTCAGAAGTAATGACAGCCGTGTAGGAACCGTCTCTTCTCTCAAAGATCTTTGTGTTTTCGTCTCGTTTGTCAGTCACTTCGCCGACAATCGGTGACTTTTCTTTTTTATCGGACTCAATCTCAACCGTTTTCATAAGCTGAGTTTCGTTAAACTCCTCCGCAAAAACCGTCATCGGAAGAATTCCGACAATCATTATAACCGTCAGAATAACCGCAATCACTTTCATAAAAATACTGTGTTGTTTCACTTTTTAACCTCCTCTAAATAAACTTCTTTAACAAAATCCATTTTACAGAGCATATTCAAAATCATTGCATTGAAAAAATATTATTTTCATCAATGGTAAAAAAATACGCTTTTACATAATTTATTTTTGTAAATCAAAACTCTTTTTTATTCACATCCTTCAAACCATTTAAATCAATTATTAAATATTTCGCACCTACTTTCCATACCAATATCAAATTAAAATAATAGTATAATAATATACTATAACTCTTCTTAGCCGAATCGCCTTTATAATAAACGTCCATATATATATGACTGTTTTATCATTTTGTTACATAAAAAATAAGAAGAATTTTGAAGTTCTCTGTTATCAACAAATTTCAGACTAAAAAATCGTAAGAAATTACAATTAATGATATCACAATTATTTTCTAATAAATTCAAAGTAAAAAATCAATATAAAAAGAAAAAACGCACGAAAAAAGTGCAAAAATGCACAAATGTGATTTTATAATCAAAAATTCAATTTTATAGCATAAAAAAAAGACCGATAATCTAAATAAATAGAATATCAGTCTAAAATAAACATTGTATATTAAATTGTCTTAGGTTCGAGTCCTGTTAGCCATAAAAAAGTTTGATTGAAACCCAATGCTGAAATTCGCCTGTAAAAAGCAAGAAAACCCTTGATAAATCAAGAGTTTTCAGGTGGGTTTGATTTTCGTTACCCAAAGATGGCGCCTCAAACAGAGATTCCCCTAACAGGGGAAATGTCACGGAGTGACAAAAG
>OLSQ01003184.1_pt1 | contig 11078 bp, 6 predicted proteins | sample 1672561 | NCBI WGS metagenome assembly OLSQ01 (sample SAMEA3136699, study PRJEB25190) | human gut metagenome | biome: human gut; feature: human-associated habitat; material: faeces | place: Austria | collected 2013 | reverse complement strand
TAATCCATCTGTATATTTCTCAATGGTACGGCAAAGTTCTTTATTCTCTTTGCAGTTACGCGGTAAGGTGATTCCGTTACCGTCATCGCTATCTTTTCTGCAAGATTAGTGGAAATCAATCCAATCTTATCCATTTGCATGGCTTCATCTAACAGGTAGACATAGGCGTTTTCTCCCTGTTCCGTTTTTGTACGATATACAGTTCTCTTGTACTCTACTTCGCCATATACCGTTTTGATACAGGTTTTTCGTTTCCCTTTTCCCCGATAATGCTTTTTATCGCGACTTTCTGCAAGCTCTGTATCATAGGCTTCCAGAATCTGCTGGGTAATCTGGCGGCCAAGTTCACAAACATAATCGAATATTTTTTGCTCTAACACCTTGAAAGATAGTAAGTTTTCGTCTACAATTAGTTTCATCATACAGTCTCCTTTATTGTTTTTCTAGCAACTAACATCATAAAGAAAAACTGTATGATTGGGAAGAGGGTATTTCCTTCTTCCCTTTATTTTTGCCAATAAAAATTATACACTAACTGTGATAGCTTGCCTTATGCAACGCTAACTTTACTCAAAGAACAAAAACGTTGCATTGGCTCAAAAACTTTATCTTTCAAAAACAACCCTTTCGCTAAAATCCACTCAAAAAGGTTGCTAATTGGGTGTAATTCGTCACAAAAAAGCTCAGTAATATCGTAAAACAACCAAAAAGTGCAACGCTAATGGTAAAAATGATGAAAAAACGTTGTTTGCAGCCGCCGAATCCCCCACGCTATTCGCTCCGCCGAACAGCACATGCTATTCGCTCCGCTGAATATCCCACGCTATTCGCTCCGCCTCCGGCTCCGCTCATAGAGGCTGTCGCCTCATACCAAAAGAGATGCGCCATGGCATTTGCAAGCGAGCTTGCATGCCATGGCGCATCTCTTTTGGTGCGTGGCTTGTAGCTAACTAAAGTATACAACTTCCTCTTGTGGGGGAGTGGTTTTTTCGACTTTGTCAGCCCAAAGCATTGGTACTAATGCTTGTTGTTTACGGCTAAATTCCGGTTTTACTTTTACTGTTACCATAACCCAGTCGTTGGTTGCAAATTTATCAGCCTGTGGGTAATGGCAAATGAATCCGATTTTTGCGATGTCATCCGCACAGCAAGTCATGGCCGCGCGGGATGGAACAAAGGCATCTTTCGGGAAGGTTCTATTTCTGTATACCTGTCCCTTAAATACAATCGTTTTTCCCTCGTATTTTTCCGGATGCTCACTAACATCCAGATACCAAAGTCCAAAATCGTCATCTTCTAATACAATTTCTTTTGCGGTGACATCAAACGGTAATTCCTCTTCAATATTACTCTCAACCGAGCCATCCTCTGATTCAAATAAAACCTGGGCACGGCGGTTGATTGCTTTGACATTTCGACGCATGGATGCCTTGTCCATATCGGATGAACAACGGTTAAAAATAACCAAATCCGACTGCTGAAAATGCGACATAATCAACGATTTCATATTATTGATATAAACGGAAAATGTTTCCGCATTGACTGTTGTAAATGTCTGCACAACAATCCAATTTTCCGGAACGGTTTCATTGATTAACTTAACCAAATCCCACATTCCGTTTACTTCAATAACAATTCGTGCCGGCTTATACTGTTTCACAAGTTCCTTACACTTATCTTCCGTCAAATCTTCTTCGTCTTCAATCAAAACCGTGTCCACTTTATTATGACGAAGTAACATTTCATCGACTTCTTTTTCTCCCTCTTCCGTCATCAGATACAAGGTCCGCAAGCCGTCTTCAAAATTTCCTTCTTCCAGTATTTCCTGAAAACATGTTGATTTACCGCTTTCCAAAAAACCGGTAAACAAATAGACCGGAATATCCCGATTTCCAAACATAGTTTCCTCCATTCCTTATCCTAAAAACAATTGCTTAATTTCACTTTCTTTCAACTCTGCTCCAATAACGCAGATTCGTCCGGTATAGTCTGCACTGCCCCGGCGTACTTCGTACTCACCAGGTACCAAATCAAAGTGGAACCATTCACCTTCCGTCGCCGGTACAATTCCCTTCGCGCGAAGAATGTTTCCATAACCATTATCCTCAGCAGACAATTTTTTCAAAATACCGGTCAATTCTTCCTCACTGTATTTGTGCGCACTCTCGATACCCATGCTTGTAAATACATCGTCCGCATGATGGTGATGATGTCCATGCTCGTGGTCATGTCCACAACAGCACTCGCCATCCCCGTGGTGATGATGTTCATGGTGATGGTGGTGTTCATGGTCATGGTCGTGATGGTCGCACTCACCGTGCTCATGGTGATGGTGGTGTTCATGGTCGTGATCATGATGATGTCCACACTCCGGACATACATCCTCTTCTTCCATCAATTCTAATTCCAGCGAATTACTCTCCTCAATCGCACCAAGAATTTGTTTGCCATCAATCTCATCCCATGGTGTTGTAATAATTGTTGCCTTATCATTTTTCTCGCGAATCAAAGCCAACGCAGCATCTAACTTTTCATCCGTAATTTTACCGGTTCGGCTTAACACAATTGTCTTTGCACTCTCAACCTGGTTGTTGTAAAATTCACCAAAGTTTTTCATGTACATTTTACACTTCGTTGCGTCTGCCACCGTAACATACCCATTCATCTGCACATCGTCATGGCTCTCCATTACACCGGAGACAGCCTTAATAACATCCGACAATTTACCAACACCGGATGGCTCAATAATAATGCGGTCCGGATGATATTTCTCAAGTACCTCTTCCAATGCAGCACCAAAATCACCAACCAATGAACAGCAAATACATCCTGAATTCATTTCCGTTACATTAATGCCGGCATCTTTCATAAAACCGCCATCAATGCCAATCTCACCAAATTCATTTTCAATCAGGACAAGTTTTTCTCCCTGAAATGCTTCCTTTATCAGTTTTTTTATCAATGTTGTCTTACCGGCACCAAGAAAACCGGAAAAAATATCAATTTTTGTCATGGTAATAATAACCTCCTTATTCTTATGTTTCTCTGCTACTAGTATTATACTCGTTTTTCAAAAAGTTACAAGAGGTCACTCGTTACACTTCTTCTCCCGCTCCCGGACATAACAGTTTCTGCTGTTTCGTCAGCCATTCATCCGCCTCTAAAAGCCCCTCGTCCGAAAAATCAAACGTCATCGTCACCGGCTTCTCCTTTGTCTTTTCCAGTATAAACGGTCCTTTCCACGCAGTCGCAAGAAGTTTCTTTTCCTCTTCATCGCCGTCTTTCGAAATCCTGAAATTCATCCCCCGGTAACTGCCTTTAAAAACACTTTTTTTATAATAATCAATGGAATATAATGTAATTCCTTCCATACAAATCCCCCTCTGTAAAATTTCTTTTTCTTATTATATCACAAAAAACTCTTGAAAAATACCAAAAAACATGGTTTACTATAATCGTGTGTCTGTAAATCTTTGACACAAAAAAATTATATGGAGAGATGTTTCATGAAAAAAGTAGTTAAGTTTGGTGGAAGTTCCCTTGCCAGTGCAGAACAGTTTATGAAAGTTGGCGCTATTATTCGTGCAGACGAATCCCGCCGTTATGTAGTCCCTTCCGCACCGGGAAAACGTTTTTCCGATGACACGAAGGTAACGGATATGCTGTATCACTGCTATGAACTGGCAGAACAGAGCAAGGCATTCAACAAACAGTTAAATCAAATCAAAGACCGCTACAACGAAATCATTTATGGTTTGAAACTCGATCTTTCTTTAGATGAAGATTTTGAAATCATTAAAAAACAGTTTGTAGCAAAAGCAGGTTCTATGTACGCTGCTTCCCGTGGCGAATATTTAAACGGAAAAATTATGGCAAAATACCTCGGCTATGAATTTGTCGATGCTGCCAATGTAATCCGTTTTGACAAAGACGGGTCTTTTGATTCTGAAACCACCAACGAGCTTCTTGCCACTTATTTAGATAAAATTGAACGAGCTGTCATTCCGGGATTTTACGGTGCCATGAAAAATGGTACAGTTGTTACTTTCTCCCGCGGCGGTTCCGATATTACCGGTTCTTTGGTTGCCAAAGCAATCAATGCGAATTTGTATGAGAACTGGACAGACGTTTCCGGCTGCTTAGTTACCGATCCACGTATCGTAAAAAATCCGGAAGTCATTCATACCATTACTTATATGGAATTACGAGAGCTCGCCTACATGGGTGCTTCCGTACTCCACGAAGATGCAATCTTCCCGGTACGAAAAGCCGGTATTCCAATTAACATCCGAAACACAAACCGTCCGGAAGACGATGGAACAATGATTGTAGAAAGCACCTGCCGGATTCCTGCTTATACCATCACCGGTATTGCCGGAAAAAAAGGCTTTGTAGCCGTTAATATTGAAAAAGATATGATGAACTCCGAAATCGGTTTTGGTCGCAAAGTCCTCAGCGCTTTTGAAGACAATGGTATCTCTTTTGAGCATATGCCATCCGGTATTGATACCATGACTATTTTTGTTCATCAGGACGAATTTCAGGAAAAAGAGCAGGAAGTTATTGCTGACATCAACCGTTTAGCAAAACCGGATACCATTCATCTGGAATCTGATTTAGCTTTGATTGCTGTTGTAGGACGTGGCATGAAGAGTACACGTGGTACTGCCGGTCGTTTGTTCTCCGCCCTTGCTCACGCACATATCAATGTAAAAATGATTGATCAGGGCTCGAGTGAGTTAAATATTATCATCGGTGTAAATAATGAAGATTTCGAAGATGCAATTCGCGCTATCTATGATATTTTCGTAGTTGCAAGATTATAATTGCAAATTGAAAGAGGCTGCCATTTTGGCAGCCCCTTTTTTATTTCTGTCATTTTTAAATTTCTACATCAGCACTATAATCCACATTGTCATAATGGAAACCAAACATGTGATAAAAATCTTCCCAGTAACCTTCAATGTCACCAAGCTCGCCAATGTTCTCTGTCGTAACTAAGTCCCAAAGCTTTGTTATTTCATTCTGGACTTTATCTTCCATTTCCCAGTCATCAAGACGGATATAACCTTCTGCATCCGTTTCCTTTGCCGGCAGTTTGTCGATAAACAAACGGTTCATCTGCTCGATGCACCCCTCATGCAGCCCCTCTTTCTTCATAATCTTATAAAGCAGAGAAATGTAAAGCGGGACAATCGGAATTGCCGCACTACTCTGGGTAACCAGCGCTTTATTTACTGAGATGTAAGCCTTCAAGCCTTTCGCCTCAAACTCTTTTGTGAGTTTTTTCGATGTCTCAAAAAGATGTTTCTTTGCCTGACCAATACTGCCCTCTTTGTAAATCGCATGAGTCAACTCCGGTCCGATATAAGAATATGCTAGCGTAACCGCATTGTCACTCAAGACATCAGCATCCACAAGTGCCTGAATCCATGCTTCCCAGTCTTCGCCGCCCATAACTTTGACGGTATTTTCAATCTCTTCTTCGTTGGCAACCGGTACCGTTACATCTTTGATTTCATTGTTTCGCAAATCAATGGTTTTGTTTGTCAGTTCTTTTCCCACAGTTTTCAGTACAGATGATACTGTCGTTCCATCCGGCATCGTTCTTCTCGGAGCTGCCATACTGTAAACAACCATATCAACTTTTCCAAAATCTTTGCGAATCGTCTCTATTACCTGATTTTTCATTTCTTCCGAAAAACCGTCACCATTAAATGACTTTGCATAATAACCGTCTTCTTTGGCAAACTCTTCAAATGCCTTTGTGTTATACCAGCCGGCAGTTGCCGTTCTTCTTCCATTGGACTCTCTCTCAAATGCCACGCCAATCGTATCTGCCCCGTAACCATATGTTACTGCAATACGGCTTGCCAAACCATAACCGGTCGAAGAGCCAATCACCAATACTTTTTTCGGTCCTTCCACCATGCCTTTTTCTTTACAATAAGCAATCTGTCTTCTCACACTCTCTTTGCAGCCAGCCGGATGTGCTGTCGTGCAGATAAATCCTTTTACTTTTGGTTCTACTATCATCTTATCCTCCAAATTCTTTTGCATCAATCAAAACTACTAAACAACCCGCATCCCCATTCATAAGGGAACACTTTATGCTATAGTATAACATAAAACAAAATCATAAAAAAGTGCAAAATACTTCCCGCCACCACGAACAAGTGGAAAATGGAATGCACATATTTTTTCTTTTTACCAATACCATACAAAATTGCTCCAATGGTGTAAGCAACACCGCCGGTAAACAAAAAGACGGTTCCTCCGGTACCAAGACACTGCACCGTCGGTTTAATAAAGAAAATAATACACCATCCCATCGCAAGATAGCAAATCATTGACAAAATCTGATATTTTTTCAAATCAATTGCCGTCAGAGTTGCCGCAATGAAACAGCACGCCCACACAATACCAAAAATCACAAATGCCTGTACCGGGTACTGTGGTCTCAGTGCCGTCAAGGTGACCGGCGTATAAGTTCCTGCGATTAGAAAATAAATTGTACAGTGATCAATAACCTGAAACACCTTTTTAGGCATTTCCGGTTTCAAACCATGATAAATACTTGACATCGCATAGAGTACTACCATCGTGGAGCCATAAATAGCCGCTCCCACAACACCCCATGCATCTGTGTGTATTACTGCAAAAATCACACAGAGTACCAGTGCCGCAATTGCCAGCGCACCACCGGCAATATGCGAAACCATATTAAAAATTTCTTCTCCTTTTGTATAAGATGGAAGGACACGGTCTTCCAAATGTGTTCTAACTTTTTTCATGCTAAAACCTCCGATGAATTACATTTTTCTCCGAAGCACCATCGTTATGAGTATTCCTGATAAAGAACCAAGAAATACAATCGCAATCGGCAGAAGCGGAGCCGTATCGCCGGTAGCCGGTGATGGATTTGTCGCAAGTGTTCCAATCACACTTGTATTCTTCGTGGAATTTGTCTGTCTCGTTGTAAGTGCTGCAGCCGTACGGTAGGCAAGCGCATACGTAGAGAAACGGTCTGTCTTAAATGTAACCGTATTTGTTGCTGAATCCAAATCTTCCAATACGGATACTTTTCCTTTATGAACACGAAGGACAACAAATTCACGCGACGCATTCCGCAAATCCGAAGGAACCGTTACCGTTACAGAAATCGGTTTTGCCAAATTTGTTACCTTTTTCTCTGAACTGCTTCCTACTTTCTTCCACAGTGTGATATCCAAATATTCACCGACCGAATAACCCGACAGATTTGCAATCACAAGTTCCTTATCGTTTTGAGGAACACTGCCGTCAATATTCTTGATTCGCAATTCAATGTTTGCATTACTGCCATCTTCTACCGCCTGCTGCTCTCCATTTGACAGTACAGATGTTTTCAAATCCTGTGTGCCTGTTACAAGTGCTGTATTCGGTGCTCCGTCAACCACCTTGACATGCTTTTTCACAATACCGGCAATTGTCTGGGACGGTGAAGCAGTCGGTGTAACTGCATTTCCATCCGTATTATTATCACCTGAATTGCCTGCATTATCCGCATCGGTGTCATCCGATGCCGGGAGCGATGCCGGCTGATTTAATACCACTGTGCAATCTGACATATTACCGGCACAATCGGTTGCGGTAATTACATATACCATCGTTTCCTGTTCTGCTGTCAAAGTAAATGTAACCGTATTATTTTCTATACTCTGCGGTTTTCCGTTCACGGTAACATTCGACAGATTCTCATCCGATACCGTTACCTCACGGCTGTTTGCCTCATATGTGGCATCTTTTTCAACACCTTTAATCTCCGGCATTTTCGTATCTTTCTTATAATTGAATACACTCGGATAATAAATTTCACCCGTAGTCTCATTCATGATATAGAATTTTTCTTCACCGCAGTCTGTATCTTTTGTAAGAGCAATCTCATCCAGTGCTTTTCCTTCTTCTTCTCTCAAAAGTTCGTAACCATCTTTTGGTACAATCTTTAAATCCGAAGTATACCAGCCGGTATCCGAAACACTGCCTTCAATTCGGTACTGACCGTCTTTTCCGGCACTCGCATAGCGGCGGTCAACCAAAAGCAGACCGGACACATACTCAAAGGTATAATTATCTGCCTTGCCGCCTTTTGGTGTAAGCTCTTTTGTCTCTTTCGCTGTCTGTGTAAAATCAACCGTTGGGGCTACATAGCCGGCTGCCGTCTCCGGTGTTTCCACAACACCGTTCTGCGTTACAAATCCGGTTACTTTTACAGAGCCCTTAGCTAACGTTTCATGATAATACAAATCATCGCCCGAATATGTCGCCTTCAAAACCGCTTTATCAACAGAAAAACCACATGTCGTCTTTGCTTCTTTGCCACCGTTATAAACCAGTGTCACATCCGTTGCATATTTACCATGTGAAAGTCCTTCTTTGGCAGTAATCCAGAATTCATTTCCTGTATTTTTTACTTCAAAATGTTTGTCATCGCCAAGAATGACTTTCTGTATCGTAGCGTCTGCATTTGCCTTATCCGTATTTTTAAAGGTTATTTTGGTCTGTGGCGTTGATGTGTAACCATAAACCGCATCCGCAATTTTAAGCGTATCTGCCGTAATATCATAAATCGGTTTCGTAATCGTAAACTCACGCTCCGCATTATTACCGGCTGAATCTCTCGCCACCACGGTATAAGTCTTAGAGCCTTTCTGCGGGCAGGCAATCTCTTTCTCTGCCGTCTTCATCACTTCCGACTCTTCAGCAATCGAAAGGGCACTTCCGGATGCCGTAACATCGGTTCCCTCATAGAGTGTTGTCTCATTTAAATTACTGTCTGAAACTTTCAAAGACAAAACTTCCGTGATATATTCTTTTTCATCCACGATACCCTGTTCTTTTCCATTTTCAACCTTATTGATTTGCGGCTGCTTGTTATCAAACACCAAACCATTAGAAGAAATATAAGTTGACAAACCGGCATGATTTGTTATTTTTGCATAAATAACCGCACTCTCATATTCCTCCGGTGAAATCGAAAATCCATCCTCATACGTTACCCAGTTTAATTTGGTATCTAAACTCTCTGCTGTTCCTTCCACGGCTTTTTCCGATATACAATACTGAATTGGTTCCAGTCCGCTCTCTTCATCCGTTGCACGGATGGATACCGCTTTGGTCTGATTAAAAAACAGTCCAAAACTTACGGAATTACAAAACTCAGCCCACAGATTGGAGGATACGGTAATACCTTCTCCATTTCTAAAATACGGAGCCGTATTATCTATTTTTATCGTCTCTTTCATCTGCGCAGAAATTTCACCCGTCTGTGTATTCATAACATAAAAACTTTTCTCTACACCGTTTGTCGGCCCAGCCACGGAAATCGACTGTGTCTGGGAAGCGAAAGAATCTGCTGCTTCCGAATCACTAATTTGATAATTCGCCGCCGGGCGGATGGCTACATAATCCGATACATACCAATCGTAGCCTTTTACCTTTTTACCTTCAATCACATAGCCGTCACGAAGTACATGATGTTTCACTTCCAGTTCACCGGCTGCATATGAAAATTCATAGTCATGTGAAGAACCGCCATCCGGAATCAGCTGCATCGTTTCCATTGCACGTTTATCCGATGTAAATTCCTGACTATTCTGATTTTCATCCATATAATATAATTTCGGTGCCACAAAATCTGCATCTTTTACAAATACATCCTTTGTGTCTCCATTTTTAAAATCCGCCGCTGTGTACTCAATTGTTCCTTTCAAATCCGGCAGCGTATGATAACCGACATCTTTCTGACCGGTGTAACGCACTAACATGTTGGCTTTTTTAATCGTTACGCTGCATTTGCAGGTCACCTCGGATTCAGCATCTCCATTATAAGCAATCCGAACCGCTTCGGTATAAGTTCCTGCATGAAGTCCCTGTTTTGGACGTATTTTTGTACCCTCTGCAACTTCAAAATACTCTGCTTCCCCATTTGCACCTTCCAATGTGATGGAATCTGCTGCCACCGGCTGATTGTTTGCTTTATTTATCAGACTTACCGCCTGTGCTTCCACCTCTTCATAACCATAAGTCAGCGCCGAACTGCCACTGCCAAAATCGAGGTTTTTCGCATCAACATCAAGTACCGGATTTTTCAGTGTCAATGTCGTAACTTTCTGATTACCGGACTTATCCTCTGCTGTAATCTCATAGACAATATCATCATTCGTTTCCGTGGTTCTCTCAATGACAAACGATACACTTCCCTTTGTGATATCATCTTCTGTTTTTGTGAGAACCGTATTGGAACCGTTTTTCACAGTAACCTTTGAAAGATAATCATCCGTAACTGTAATTTTTTTGCGATCTGCAATATAACTTTTCGTATCCCCTAATTTTTTACTTCCACACAAAATTTCCGGAAGGGTCTTATCCACAGTAATCTGATTTGATGCGGAATAAGTTGTATTTCCCGCCTTATCGACTACACGGGCATAGAAAATACGTTTCCCCTCCTGGCTGAACGTAACCGTGTCCCCTTCTGCAAGAGTAACCCAGGAAGCTGACTTTAACTGGCTTGCCGTCATCGCCTTTGTTGCCAGCACATAAGCACGGCTGTCCACTTTACTCGTCTCATCCTCTGCACTCAGAGAAAATACAACTTCATGATTAAAGCAATCCTCGCCAATTTCATGATCGGCATCCGAATACTGTTTTCCTTCATAAGTTATCGTTGCTGTCGGTTTGGTCTTATCAATATTAATCTGTCCATCCCGCTTTTCTGCCACCGTTATTGCACCGGTGATTCCTTTATTATTTTTATTTTTCAAATAAACATTAAGTGGTCCCTGATTCGTACCATCGGATGAACAAATGATGGAATCTTTAAAATCGCTCTCACCCGTTGAAATCAAATAGCCGCTCATCGGTACAATCTTTACAGCTGAAGTATACCACTGTTTTCCATCGACAAGTTTTCCTTTTGTACCACTAACTGTGTACGGTTTCGTTGGTGTCGGATAACGCTTAATGGTAATTGTTTTATTCAAATCAATTGTTTTTGCCTTATAGTTACTACCCTCGCTGACATGCAGATAAATCGC
>OLSQ01003182.1_pt1 | contig 11084 bp, 11 predicted proteins | sample 1672561 | NCBI WGS metagenome assembly OLSQ01 (sample SAMEA3136699, study PRJEB25190) | human gut metagenome | biome: human gut; feature: human-associated habitat; material: faeces | place: Austria | collected 2013 | reverse complement strand
AGCTCTGTGCCTTGAACATCAGCTGGTTCTCATCGGTGCGCAGGTCGATCCAGCGATAATCAATGCGCTGGTCGATGCTGGAGCGCTCGACGGCCTTTTTCTTCTTGGTGGCCGCGATCTCCTTGCGGACGATGGGCAGTGCATCCGCAATGCTCTCGATCTCGATCTCCGAGGGGATCATCTCGATGCCGCCCATCTTGACGTAATCGTTCTCCACCACCTTGCCGGTGACGGTGATGACCGAATCCGGGGTCAGCTTGTCGATGGTGTCCACCAGCTCGGGGTGGTCGGCTTTCTCGACGGTGATCTGGAGCTTGCCGGTAATATCTTTGAGCACGATAAAGGCCATGGCCTTGCTGTTGCGCAGGTTCTCAATGAAACCCTGCACCTTGATCGTGTTTCCAATTTCCTTGGGTACCTCTTGGATGTAGGTGCGATTCATGGAAATCCTCCTTTTTGGTGTTCCGTTATCTATCCTATTATATAACATTTTCGGCATAAATCAACCCGAAACGCCGATTAAACCTCTCCGTCCTCTTCGCTTTGCTCGATGCCAGCGAGACTGAGAGGTTTTACTTCTTATGATGCAGCGTCCCCGTGCCGCCCTCCACGACACCGTCGTGGTCCAGCACCGCCCTGATGGTGCCAAAGAAGCACTTCACGTCCAGCCCAAAGCTCAGGTGCTCCACATAGTAGCCGTCCAGCCGGGCCTTATCGGCGATCTCCAGCTCATCGCGGCCATGGATCTGGGCCCAGCCCGTCAGGCCGGGGCGGACATCGTTGGCACCGTATTTGTCCCGCTCGGCCAGCAGGTCGTACTGGTTCCAGAGGGCCGGCCGGGGGCCGATGACCGCCATGTCGCCCACAAAGATGTTCCACAGCTGGGGCAGCTCGTCCAGGCTGGTCTTGCGCAGGAACCGCCCCACCCGGGTGATATACTGGTCCGGGTCGTGGAGGAGATGGGTGGGCATATCGTGGGGGGTGTCGATCCGCATGGTGCGGAATTTCAGGATGTTGAAATGCTGTTTGTGGATGCCCACCCGTTTCTGCTTGAAAAACACCGGGCCGGGCGAATCCAGCTTGATGGCGATGCAGAGCACCAGCAGCAGGGGCGAAAGGCAGATCATGCCGCCCAGTGATAAAATAACGGCCAGCAGCCGCTTGATTCCATTCCGATACATGGAGGTTCCTCCCTTTGGTTTTGGTTGCGCTCCTATTATAACAAGGGGCTCGACAATTTTCAATTCGGCGGGGCGGATTTCCGCACGCCCTGTTCCGAGTATGGGCTGCATCGGTTTTTGAAAAACGCCTGTTTTGTTGTATCATCTGGCTGGTTTTCTCCCTTGCCGCCCCGCCCGGCCTGCCGCATTCCGCTTCCTTTTCAGCATTTTACGTTTTTACTTGCTTTTTACTTGCTTTTTACACTCCGGGTGCTATAATATGAAGTTGCGTCCTGCCTCCGGGCAGGACTGATTTTGGAATGATTTTAACGATACAAAGTGTAAGAAATGCAAGAAAAAGCTTGTTCAAAGGAGGCGGATTTTCCATGGCGCAGATTTCCCGTTCTGGCGATCTGACCAGCGGCCCGATGCTGCAAAAGATCATCCTGTTTTCGCTCCCGCTGGCGGCGTCCAGCATTTTGCAGCTGCTGTTCAACGCAGCAGACGTTGTGACGGTGGGCCGCTTTGCGGGCAGCACCGCTCTGGCGGCGGTGGGCTCCAACGGTGCCCTCATCAACCTGCTGGTCAACCTGTTTGTGGGCCTCTCGCTGGGTGCCAACGTTGTGGCTGCCCGCTGCTTTGGCGCGCGGGACGATCAGGGCGTGCAGAATACTGTCCACACGGCGGTGACGCTGGGCCTTGTCAGCGGTGTGCTGCTGGCGGGCGTGGGCTTTTTTGTGGCCCGGGGCCTGTTGGAGCTGATGTCCAGCCCGGAGGATGTCATTGACCTGGCCACCCTCTACCTGAAAATTTACTTTCTCGGGATGCCCATGACCATGCTGTACAACTTCAGCTCGGCACTGCTGCGGGCCGTGGGCGACACCAAACGGCCGCTGTTCTGTCTGGCGACGGCAGGCGTCATCAATGTCATCCTGAATCTGGTCTTCGTCATTGGTTTCCAGATGAGCGTGGCCGGCGTCGCGCTGGCGACCATCATCAGCCAGACCGTTTCCGCCTGCATGGTCACGGCCCTGCTTCTGAAAGAGGAGGGTCCCCTCCACCTCGACCTGCACAAGCTGGGCTTCCACAAAGGGGCCCTGACCCAGATTTTGCTCATCGGCCTGCCGGCCGGCCTGCAGAGCACGGTGTTCAGCCTCTCCAACGTGGTCATCCAGTCGGCGGTCAACTCGTTTGGCTCCACGGTCGTGGCGGGCAACTCGGCAGCCTCCAACATCGAGGGCTTTGTCTACACCGCCATGAACGCCTTTGCACAGGCCGCCGTGACCTTTACCAGCCAGAACATGGGTGCCCGCCGGTATGATAACCTGGACCGCGTCATGCGCAACTGCCTGCTCTGTGCCGTGGGCATTGGCGTGCTGCTGGGCGGCGGCGCGTTCCTGGGCGGCAACCTGCTGCTCCACTTCTACTCCACCGATGAAGCCGTGGTGGCCGCGGGCCTGGCCCGGATGCGGATCATCTGCACCACTTACTTCCTCTGCGGTGTCATGGACACGCTGGCCAGCTGCCTGCGCGGCCGGGGCTACTCGGTCATGCCCATGATCGTCAGTCTGGTGGGCAGCTGCCTGCTCCGTCTGGTCTGGATCGCCACGGTGTTCCAGCTGTTCCGCTCCACCACCACCCTGTACATCAGCTACCCCATCAGCTGGATCTTAACGGCGCTGGTGCACTTCATCTGCCTGATGGCAGTGCGCAAAAAGCTCCATGCGGAGTCCGCCGCCATGGCTGCCTGAGTTCTGATTCGCAACGCCTCCGCGCCGAAATGGCGCGGGGGCATTTATTTTGCTTCCGCTGCCCGCAGCAGGCGGAGGATGCTGTTGAGGGTGTAGGTGTAGTTTTCCCGGCTGGCGTAACGGGACTGCGCAAAATCCATGGCCTGCCGGTTGATGGAAAACACAGCGGTCAGGCCCAAGGCCGGGTCATCGCAGAGGTCTTCCACCTCCGGCAGGACGCCGCCCACGATGGCCACCACCGGCACGCTCTTCTCTTTCGCGTGCTTTGCCACGCCGCTGATGACCTTGCCCCGGACGCTCTGGGTGTCCAGCCGCCCCTCGCCGGTGAGGACAAGGTCACAGCCGTCCAGCCGGGCGTCAAACCGGACCAGATCCAGCACGGCCTCAATGCCGGGCCGCAGCTGTGCCCCCAGGAACGCCACCATGCCAGCACCCAGGCCGCCTGCCGCGCCTGCACCGGGCAGAGCGGCTACCGAACGGCCCAGCTTTGCCTCGATGACACCGGCCAGCGCCCGGAGCTGCCCGTCCAGAAAGACTACCGTGGCCTCATCGGCACCCTTTTGGGGCGCAAAGACGTAGGCCGCACCGGTTTGGCCGTAGAGCGGGTTATCGATATCGCACATGGCGGTGAGGGAGACGCCCGCCAACAGCTTTTCCGCTTCTTTCGTGTCGATGTCCGCCACCTCGCTCAGGGTACCGCCCACGGGCACAAAATCGCTGCCATCGGCCCGGAGGAATTGGACCCCCAGCGCCGCCGCACAGCCGCAGCCGCCATCGTTGGTGCAGCTGCCGCCCAGCCCCAGCAGGATGTTCTGGTTGCCCGCCTCCACGGCGTGGCGGATGAGCTGCCCCACGCCGTAAGTGGTGGTCTTGCAGGGGTCTTTGCGATCTTCTACCTGAGGCAGACCGGCGGCCGAGGCCATCTCAATCACGGCCTGCCCGCCGGGCAGCTGTAAGTATTCTGCCATGATGGCCTCCCCATAGGGGCCCGAGACGGGCACGGAGACCAGCGTGCCGCCGCAGGCCTCATGGAAGCAGGCCACCGTTCCCTCGCCACCGTCGGCCACGGGAATCCTGACCACCTCGCACCCGGGGAAATACGCCTCCAGCCTCTGCGCCGCAAGGGTACAGATCTCCTGGCTGGAAAGGGTGCCTTTGAACGAATCCGACACAACGATGCACTTTTTCATTTCTCCACCACCTGTTTTTCTTGAGGGAGTCTGATCACTTGTTCACCACGTTCTGGGGCTGGCCCGCCAGGAACGCCCTGACGTTCTCCACGGTGCAGTCCATAATGCGCTGGCGGCTGCTCCGGGAACCCCAGGACATGTGCGGGGTGATGATGCAGTTCTTGGCTTTCAGCAGCGGGTTGTCGGCCCGGATGGGCTCCGTGGACACGACATCCAGACCTGCACAGGCCACCTTGCCGGAGTTGAGGGCGTCGGCCAGGTCCTGCTCCACCACCATTTGGCCGCGGCTGTTGTTGATGATGATGACGCCGTCTTTCATCTTGGCGATGTTCTCTTTGTTGATGATGCCGGTGTTGAAGTCCATCAGAGGCATCTGGAGGCCCAGCACATCGGAGCGGGCAAACAGGTCGTCCAGCTCCACGAACTCCACGCCCAGGTCCTTCGCGGCCTGGGAGGGGTAGCGGTCATAGGCGATGACGTGCATTCCCAGCGCCTTGGCAGCCTCGGCCGTGTGGATGCCGATGCGGCCGCAGCCCAGCAGGCCATAGGTCTTGCCTGCCACCTCGATGAGGGGATAATCCCAGTAGCACCACTCCTCGCCGTTCTGCCACTTGCCCTCGTGGACGGTACGGTCGTGATGGCCGATGTGGAGGCAGGCCTCCAGCATCAGGGCAATGGCAAACTGGCTGACGGAGTAGCCGCCGTAGTTGGGCACGTTGCAGACGGGGATGCCTTTCTCCTTGGCATAGGCAATATCCACCACATTGTATCCGGTGGCCAGTACAGCGATCAGTTTCAGGTTGGGGCATTGATCCATGGTGGCCTTGGAGATGGGGGTCTTGTTCAGGATGGCCACATCGGCGTCGCCAATGCGCTCGGCAACGAGATCCGATTCCTCATAGGAAGTGCGGTCATAGACCACCAGCTCGCCCAGCTGCTCCAGAGCGCTCCAGCTCAGGTCGCCAGGGTTTTCCGTATAGCCGTCCAGCACAACGATTTTCATACAATTTTCCCCCATTTCTTTACAGGTGTTTTGCCAGCAGATAGCGGTCATGCCCCCCGTACATCTCCCGCCTGGAAACGATCTCAAAGCCGCTGGCTTTGGCGTTGTTCAGGCTGTAGGGGTTGCCGGGGCTGACGGTGGCCCCAATGCCCACGATGCCGGGCCGAAGCAGCGGCAGCGCGTCTTCCAGCAGGATGCGCTGCAGGCCATTGCCCCGCCAGTCCGGGTGGACGATGACGCTGTCGGCATTGGCCCAGTGCTCCCACTCGGCCTCCGGAATGCCCATGAACGCAGCGTAGTTGTGCTCACTGTGCCCGCAGTACCGCAGGATAAAGTAGGCCCCCAGCCGCTCGCCATCCCATGCGCCAAGGCAGAGGTCGTGTTCGAGATAGCTCTGGATATTTTCCAGCGTATCGGGCATGAACAGCTCCGGGTTCGGCATCATGGCTCGCACCTCGTTCTGGAGCCGGTAGACGGTCTCGGCCTCTTCGCGCGTACACTGCCGGAGCGTGACCGACAGCGGCGCCGCCCTGCCGCGGACCTGATGAAGACAAAGTTCCATTTCTGCAGTCCCTCCCAAAATAAAATCATACTTTCTTTGCGATTCCAGTATAAATGCCATTTCAAAGAATGTCAATTTATGTTATACTGATGGAAGGGATGCTGGCAGTCTGTGCTCTTGGGCGCTGCTGCCCGCCTTCTGAAGTCTCTGCGGGGCTCACCCTGCATGTGTACCGGAGGAAAACGACCATGAAAGATTCCAGCCTTTCGCCTTCCAGCCGTCTTGGCGGCGCTGTCATCAGCGACCGCGTAGTCGCTGCCCTGCTGCAGGAGCTGCGCACCGGCCGCTATGCGGACGCCGACCGCCTGCCTGCGGAGGTAGACCTTGCCGCCCAGCTCGGTGTCAGCCGTACCGTGATCCGGGACGCGCTGAGCGAGATGGAGCGCGCCGGATACATTGAGCGTGTGCGCGGCATTGGCACCGTTGTCAACCGCACCGTGCTCAACCTGCGCAGCCGCCTGGACCAGAAACTGGAATACTATCCTCTGATCCGCAGTTTCGGCAGCTATCCTCATGCAGACGGCATCCAGATCTACCCCACCCGCGCAGGCGAAGAGCTGGCACGGGACCTCGGCATCGAGGCGGGGGATGAGGTCATCTGCATCAAAAAGAGGATCCTGGCGGACACCACTCCCGTCATCTACTCCATCGATTACCTGCCGCGCGCACTGTTTGGCAGCCGGGATTACACCCGGATCGACCTCAGTGGCGACATCTTCGAGATCCTGGAGCGGGAGTGTCACCAGCAGATCGCCTCCAATGTCGCCCACCTGAAAGCCAGCTGCGGCGACGAGGCCATCCGGGCAGCCATGCGGCTTGCCCCCGGCGAGGCGATGCTGCTGCTGGACGAAGTCTGCTACAACCGTCTGTGCCATCCGGTCATGCGCTCGTTGAGCTACTACACCAACTTCTTCGATTTTTCCATTCTGCGAAAGCTTCTTTGATGGAGGGAACTGAACAACATGCGTCATCTGATCGATCCTTTAGACTTCAGCCAGGAAGAAATCATGAATCTGTTGAGTCTGGCCGACCGCATCTGCGCCGATCCGGCCGCCTACCAGAACGTCGCCGAGCACAAAAAGCTTGCTACCCTGTTCTACGAGCCATCCACTCGCACCCGCCTCTCCTTTGAGGCCGCCATGCTGAATCTGGGCGGCCATGTGCTGGGCTTCCCCAGTGAAACGGTCTCCAGCGCTTCCAAGGGCGAGAGTGTGGCCGACACCATCCGTGTGGTGTCCTGCTACGCCGATATCGTCGCCATGCGCCACCCCAAGGAGGGTGCCCCGCTGCGCGCCAGCCGTTATTCCCGCATCCCGGTCATCAACGCCGGTGACGGCGGCCACCAGCACCCCACCCAGACCATGACCGACCTGATGACCATTCGCCGCCGGATGGGTCGGCTGGACAACCTGACCATCGGCCTGTGCGGCGACCTGAAGTTTGGTCGCCCCGTCCACTCCCTCATCAAGACCATGGCCCGCTTCAAGAATATCCGCTTTGTGCTCATCAGCCCGGAAGAGCTGCGAGTACCCGATTATATCATCAAGGACGTGCTGGAAGCCAACGGCATTGAGTACAAGGAGACCCGCAGCCTGGAGGATTCCATGGCCGACCTGGACATCCTGTACATGACCCGCGTGCAGAAAGAGCGCTTCTTCAACGAGGAAGATTACATCCGCCTGAAAAACAGTTACATCCTGACCAAAGAGAAAATGGCACTGGCAAAGCCCCATATGGCTGTGCTGCACCCCCTCCCCCGCGTGAACGAGATCACCCTGGAGGTCGATGATGACCCCCGCGCTGCCTATTTTGAGCAGGTGCAGAATGCTGTTTATATTCGCATGGCACTCATCATGACCCTGCTGGGTCTGCCCGACCCCAAGGCACCTGACGCAAAGGAGGAACACTGAAATGCTGAACATTGACGAGATCCAGAATGGCATTGTCATCGACCACATCAAAGCCGGCACCGCCATCGGCCTGATGGATCTGCTGGGCATCAAGGGCAACCGCACGGCCAGCGTGGCCCTCATCCAGAACGCCCGCTCCCACAAAACAGAGTGCGGCCGCAAGGACATCATCAAGGTGGAGGGCGACTCCTCCTGGCTCAACCTGGATGTGCTGGCCTACCTTGACCCCAACATCAGCGTGACCGTCATCCAGGACGGCAAAGCCATCAAGAAAGAGAAACCCCAGCCCCCCAAGCGCCTGGTAAACATCGTGCGGTGCAAAAACCCGCGCTGCATCTCTTCCATTGAGGAAGAGTGCGACCAGATCTTTGAGCTGAGCTCCAATGGCAAGTATCGCTGCATTTACTGCGAGCAGGAGCTGCAGGTCAAACCGGAATAATGTAAGGTTGGGTTTGTGTTAATCGTAAGCCCCCGGAAAACCAGCGATTGAGTTGTGAAGTGCACTCCGTCAAGTAGACAGAAAAAATAATATAAGATTTATGTTCGCCGTTTCCACAAGGAGACGGCGAATTTTTTGTGCAAATCGGTATCAAGCAGCTCGGTTCATGGCACTGACATGAGCCTGCATTGGCGTCTGGATGAACAGACGGTGCTGGTAACGGCGGTTATTGTAGTATGCTCTTTCTGCCTCTGATTCCGATTTACATCGCCTCCTATTAGACTGCAACGAAACTGAGAAGGAAATCATTATCCGCACGGCGAAAGAGTTAAAGGTCACTCTTGTCAGCCTTGGAATTTAACATCTATCCGTATTAAAATCACAAAATAAAAAAGCCCGCATAAGCTGCAGACGCACCCTCGAATCATCTTGGGTGCTATCTGTGGTTTATGCGAGCTTCTCTTGTAATTCTTTTTCTGTATTTTAACTCATTTTAAGTTATAATACAGAATTCAAGTTAAGATTTGCTGTGAATCACTTCTTCTTTACCATACAACGTTTCTTAAAGAAGGAAATACCATAGCAAAGAATCTGATCATAGTCGTCCTCGTACTCCTTTGCATACATCCGATCATCAATTTGCTGCAAGGCTATATCGCATTCACTTTCCAGATTTTCCAAAACCTTCGTGTACTTTGCTTCAAAGATTGCAACGCGGACATAGAGATGTCTTATAAAGTAAAAATACTGCGGCAGACAGGTGTTGCGCCTGCTCATCGTGGACATATTGCTATTTTAACATTGTGTAACTGTTACTGATTTTGTAGATTACAGCAGTGCAGCTTCTATCAAGCTATTGCTTTTCTCTTTTTCCAGATATATAATTCAGACAAGCCAATTCGATTTATAGGTTTTGTTGGGAGGTTTTCTCATGGCAAAAGATCGTATTGAAAGCAAGTATGTCACTGTAGCCCCTGGTGTGGAGTTACATATCTTGGAAAAAGGCGAAGGTAAACCGTTGGTCTTCATTCCCGGCCTGACCTTCTCTGGTGAGATTTTCAAGAACCAACTGGAGTATTTCTCCTCTGAGTATCGTGTCATTGCTATCGATCCTCGCGGCCAAGGCTATTCTGCCAAAACCGTGGATGGCAACGACTACCTGACTCACGGCCGCGATGTAGCAGGTCTGATTGATGCATTGGGTCTCAAAGATATTGTCCTGATTGGCTGGAGCACGGGCAACCTTGACACATGGAGCTACGTGCAGCAGTTCGGCAAAGACAAGCTGCGCGGCGTTGTGACTATCGATATGTCTCCGCTCCCGCTCTCCCCTGACCCGAAGTGGTGGACTGAGGGCACGATTGAAGAGCTGTCTCAGGTCGCCACGCAGGTGCTGACCTCTTCTCAGGGATGCCGTGAGTTCTTTAGCGAGTATGCGACTGGCGTCATGATCCAGCATAAGATGGAGCCTGATGAGCTGGAGTATCTGCTGGATATTTCCGGCCGCACACCCTACTGGATCTGCCGTCAGCTGTTCTGCGACGCTGTGTTCTCCAACTATCTTGAAATCGCAAAAGATGTCGGTGCAACGATGCCCAGCCTGATGTTCATTGCAGAACACTGGCAGGACATTGCAAAGCCCTTTGTCGAAGCACAGCTTCCCGGTTACGACACCTACGTCATGGGCGGTCACCTGATGTTCTATGAGTACCCCGAAAAGTGGAACCGTGTTCTGGAAGACTTTTTGAATAAGCTATAATGTGATTTCAGCCGCCTGTGGTTCATTCCGCAGGCGGATTTTTTGTGTAATCTCCGGGTCACGCAATGACCTCAAACATTGGGTGATGCTTCTTTCCCGCACCCTCTGCGGCATCCGTGTCAGGACGATTTGCTGAACACTTTCTTCATCTTTTCTTTTGCTTCATCCGGCACATCGATTAGCCCGAACCGATAGAACATTCCGTATATGTAGGTCACGCCCCGGATATCACCCAGAGCTTTCGGTCGTTCAACTATTTCTCCTACCTTTTTAATATGGCCCAGAGCCAGCAGCACGGAACTCCACGCCAGGCTTTTACTATTCTCTCTGCGATCGATCCACAGTTCCTTAGTGTATTGCCCATTCCGGCCCTTTCGTATTTCATAGGTAAAGGGTAAACCTGAGTACGTTTTGAAACGCACACCAGCATAAAGAAGAACCACCTCCCACAGATGCTCTTCTGTCGGCTCGGTTCTCAGTTTTCTTACCGCTCTGTATCTCCGCTGCCGCTCTGCTCCTACGCTGATTTTCTCTTTATCTGCTGCGCTTGGGAAGTACACGCCTTTTTCATAAGGCAGGTACGATGTGACGGAGGCTTTGGAAAGTTTAAGAACTGCTGCAGTTGATAGTATGGCGGTTTTGTAGTCCTGTGTTTTTCTATACTCTTCAAAAGTGTTTTTCACTTTCTTCGCCGCATCCGATTCATACACACCAGCTGTGATAAGCAGCTTTCTTACTTTCATGGGATTCAGAGTTAGCACATCTGCAATGGATCGGAGGGAGCATTCCTCCTCATAAAGTGCCACAGCTTCATCCATCTGCTCTTTCAGATTCTTCCTGGCATCGTATTCAGGCTTTAACTTTTTCCGGCCGCCGCCTGGCTTTCTAGCTTTATATGCTCTTTTCTCTCCCATAATTATTCGTGCAGTTCCAGCGGCAGTCCATCCGGGTCGTGGAAGAATGTCATCTTCTTGCCGGTGTAATCATCCACACGGATTGGCTCACATTCAATCCCAACTTCTGCCAGTTCTCTCACCGTCTGCTCCACACTCTCTACACAGAAAGCAAGATGCCGCAGCCCACATGCTTCCGGACGGTTCACACGCTTCGGCGGGTTTTCTTCTGCAAAAATCTCCAGCTCTGTGTATTCATTGACACGCAGATCCAGCTTCCAGTCTTTACGCTCTGGGCGATAGTTTTCCCTGATGACAGAGAAACCCAACTTGTTCACATAAAACTCCTTGGCTACTTCGTAGTCAGATACGATAATTGCAATATGATGTATTTTAGATAAGTTCATTTTCTCACGC
>OLSQ01003181.1_pt1 | contig 11109 bp, 10 predicted proteins | sample 1672561 | NCBI WGS metagenome assembly OLSQ01 (sample SAMEA3136699, study PRJEB25190) | human gut metagenome | biome: human gut; feature: human-associated habitat; material: faeces | place: Austria | collected 2013 | reverse complement strand
CGTGACCGGGCGCGAGGGCTTTGCCGTCGCAGCCAGACCGGATTTGTTTACGGATACGCCGCCCGCAACGGTTCTGTTTGATGGCGCCGATGAGCTGAAAGAGGTCAAGTCGGATCACGATTATTTCGACGCAAATATTGACGGCATGCGCGTGACCATCACACCGAAGACCGGCCTGCAGCCCGGCACGTACACCGATACGCTCTACGTACATACCGAAAATGGCGCGGTGCATTTCATCACCGTCACCCTGACCGTCACGCCCAAGCCGGAGGAGCCCCAGCAGGAGGCCGACGCAGCGCTTTCCGGCATCCTCGCCGCCATCACCGGCACGAACCCCTTCTCCGACGTTCCCGGCGGTGCGTATTATAACGCCGCTGTCCGTTGGGCCGTTAAAAACGGCATCGCCTCCGGCACGGACGCGAAGCACTTCTCGCCGGACGCCGCCTGCACCCGCGGCCAGATCGTGACCTTCCTCTACCGTGCAAACGCATAACAAACGCCGCCCCTTCCCACATGGGAAGGGGCGGATTTGCCAGACTGGCAGATGAACCGGAGCAGGCCTATATGGCGCGCGTTTTCCGCGAAATCTGCCGCTGCGACGGCGTTTGCGGGCCGGACATACCATGCGGCGAGAATGGAATCAATGATCTGCTGTCGCCCTCCCTTGCCGCGTGCAGCGCGGAGGAAAAAACGCTGACGCTGACCTTTCCGCTCCGCAACTGGATGCTGAACCCCAAAGGGACGCTCCATGGCGGCATTATGACCACCATGCTGGATATGGCGATGGGGATGCTGGCACGCTATGAACGGAAGGCGAACCTCGTTTCCACGGTCAGTCTTTCTGTCGATTTTCTGCGCCCGGTGCGCGCGGACACGGCGACGGTCAGCGCCCATGTCCGCAAGGCCGGGCGGGCGGTCGTGTTTACGGAGGCAAAACTGACGGATCCGCAGGAAAGACTCTGCGCGGACGCACAGGCGACGTTCATGTAAAAACAGGCGGCCCCGGCATAAGCAGCCGCCGGAAATCTGAAACGATTGGATCATTAAAAAAGGAAGGGCATCACGCAGCCCTTCCTTTTGCCCTGTTTGTATTGGTGATCCCCAGTTTAAATCATTCATGCTGCACACGGTACGGACAGGCTCAGCGCAGGCAGGAAAGCTCCTTTGCACCGGACATGAGAAGGCCGAGATCGCTGCTGCACATGTTGAGCGTCATGCCCTGGCTGAGCCACGGCTGCAGCGGTGCGGCTGCGCCGAAATGCGCGCCGGAGACCTTGCCGTGCCGCGCAGCGGCATCAATGACCTGCCGGAAGGCCGCCTGCATGGCGGGATGGGCGTACTGGCCCAGAATGCCGAAATCCTGCGACATATCGTTCGGTCCGATCATCGCGCCGTCGATGCCGTCAACAGCCATGATCGCGTCAATGTTGGATACGCCGAGCTGCGATTCGATCTGGCAGAGCAGAACGGTGTCCCGGTTGGCGCTGTGCATATAGGCGGCGCTGTCCTGCTTCAGAAAATCCGTATGCGGCCGGGAGAGGGAGACGCCGCGGTGCCCCATGGGGGCGTACTTGGCAAAGTCGACAAGCTGACGCGCCTGTTCGGCCGTTTCCGTGTTCGGCAGCAGCAGCAGACCCGCTGCACCGAGCTCCATGCAATGGAGCACGTGCTCGCGCCGCAGCTCCGGAATGCGGACCATGCCGGGCAGCTCGATGGCACGCGCGACACAGATCATGTCGGCAACCTCGCGCGTCGTAAATGAGCCGTGCTCACAGTCGATGATGAAGAAATCAAAGCCGCAGGCTTTCAGAATCTTCGGCAGATCGGCGCTTGCGAAGGTCGTGACCATTGTGCCGAGCAGATGTTCGCCGCTTTGAATACGGGTTTTCCATTCATGCAATTTCATGCTTATGCTCCTTTTCATACAATGATTGCAGAGACTCCGCGTGCAGGCGGGCGGGATGCGAGCGCATCATGTCCAGAACCTGCTCGCGGGTGGGAATCGCCATGCCGATGGCGCCGCGCTTGGTACATACCAGCGTCCCGGCGCAGTTGCAGAAAGCAATGGCGGCCTCCATCTGCATATTTTCTTCGATACAGCAGGCAAGCGCAGCTGCAAACGTATCGCCTGCGCCGGTCGGGTCGACGACAGGCACGTCGATGCCCTCCGCGCTCAGAATCTGCCCGTCAAAGCTGAACAGCGCGCCGTCCTTGTCCCGCGTCAGAACGACAAGACGGGGCCCTGCCGCGTGCAGTGCGCGCAGAACATCGCTGATCTCGGTGCAGCCGGTGATGATCCGCGCTTCGTCAAGCGTTGGTTCGATCACATCGGCCATGGAGAGCATCTGCATCATTCGCTGACGCATCTGCGCGTCATTGCGCAGCTCCTTGCGCAGATTGGGGTCAAAGGAAAACAGAACGTGGTTCTGCTTTGCCAGCTCGACTGCGCGGAAGCAGCTCTGCCGCATGCTGTCGTTCAGCTCAAGCAGCATGCCCGGCAGATGCAGGATCGACGCGCCGGTAAAGGCCGCCTCCGGCAGCTCTTCGGGACGCAGCTGACTGCCGACGGAGCCGTCGCGATAATATGTATAATTCCGGCCGGAGGGGAGGTATTCGAGAAATGCAAGTCCCAGCTGGCCGGAATCGGAATGGACGACTGCGTCCGTCCGGACACCCCGTGAGGCGATGGCCGAGAGGGCAAGCTGGCTGAACGGGTCGGAACCGACCTTCCCGATAAAGCTGCAGTCGAGCCCGAAGCCTGCGGCGGCGCAGGCGTAAATACCGGACGAGCCGCTGACGGTTTTCAGAACCGTGCCGGGCTGAGACAGCCGCATATCGGAGTCACAGGGAACAAAGTCCAGCAGCAGCTCGCCCAGAACGAGCACACGTCCGCTGCCGGAAGCATCAGGAAACAGGTCTTTGATTCTCATCATGTCGGTTACTCCAATAGTAATAGTATTAAAACAAGCAGGTTGTGTGCTCGTGACAAACGTGCTGAATGGGGCGCTTTTTTGAAAAAACGCGGGGAAATGAAAAGAAAAAATTGACAAGTGCGCGTGGGAATGATAGAATATTAGTAATAATAAGAAACACGGGAGAGAAGCACGTGGGGGAGAAAAAACAGAGGAAGCCGACGTCTACAGACGTCGCAGAGCTTGCGGGGGTATCACAGACCAGCGTTTCGCTCATTCTGAGCGGAAGCAGCCGGGCAACGTTTTCCGAGCAGACCAGATTGCGTGTCTTTGAGGCGGCCCGGCATCTCGGTTACCAGCCGCCCGCGCACCGCACCAGAAAGAAAAACGGCAATGACCGGCGGCTCATTCTGGTTCTGACGCCTACGCTGGCGAACCAGTATTATTCCGAGCTGATCCAGACGCTGGAGGATTACGCGGGCAGTCAGGAGTTCCGTGTGCTGGTCTGCAACACGTTCCGCAAGCGGGAGCTGGAAAAATATTATCTGGAGCAGTTTTCCGATAACCGCATCAGCGGCATCGTCTATACCTTCCTGCCGAGCTTCCCGGATGAGGCGGTGCGGCTGTCGGCGCGCATTCCGCTGGTACTGATCGGCGAGAAGCGCGAGGAGCTGCCGATCTGCTCCATCGAGCTGAGCAACCAGCGCGCAGGCGCGATGCTGGCTGACCATCTGTACAGTCTCGGTCACCGGCACGCAGCGTTTATCTCCACGCCGATGGACCAGACGACGCTGGCGCGCAAGCAGCGGTTGGAGGGCCTCCGGCAGCGCTTCCACGAGCGCGGAAGGCTGGACGGCGTTGAAACCTCGGTCGAGGCGCTTGTTGCGCCGGACAGCCGGGAAGAGGACGGCGTGGGCGGCAGCGTACCGTTTGAATATGCGACGGGCGCACGGCTGGCGCGGGAGCTTTTGGCGCGGGAGCACCGCGCAACGGTCCTTGTCGGGGCGAACGATATGATCGCCATCGGCGTGATCTCCGTGCTGCACGAAAAGGGGCTGCGCGTCCCGGAGGACTATTCCGTCTGCGGCTTTGACAATATTTTTACCTCGTCCATCATCACGCCGCCGCTGACCAGCATCGATCACCGGCTCTGGGCGCGCTGCCGTTCGGCGGTCGATCAGATTGTCAAGCAGAACGATCAGGGACACGGCGCGGACAAGAGTGCGGTCATGGCGGATAAAATCGAATACGCGCCGCAGCTCATGGTCCGGAAATCGACCGGCCCTGCGCGCACATCAGACTGAGTCTGTGCCTCCCCTCTGCATTGCAGAGGGGAGTTTTTTGCGTGGATCAGTCCGTAATTTCCCAGAACGAGATGCTCGATGGCGGTGTGCCGGTGCATATAGATCACGTTGAGACGGCCCTGTGCGTCGCGGCACATGGCGGGCTGGCACTTGTTGCCGGGGGCGGGCGCAAGCGTGATGAGATTCTGCCAGGTCAGCCCTTCGTCCCTGGAATATGCCAGCGTCAGCGGGCTGCGCTCGTGCCAGTCGGTTTCCGGCGTGTCGTTGTAGGCCATGAGAATCGTTTTCTCGTCCCAGCTGATAACGTCCAGCTTCAGAATGCCGCAGGGCTTCGGCTGGCTCCAGGTAAGGCCGCCGTCGAGACTTTCCGCGCGGTAGGACGGCAGTGAACGGTTCCCGGCCGTGCCCCACCCGGCGGTGCCGGGGCAGGTGCGGGTGAACAGCAGCAGCCGCCCGTCCGGACGCAGGCAGATCGCGGGTTCGCGGATGCGGTTGCCGTCGTCCGCAGTGAGCAGCGCGCCCTTTTCCCAGTTTTCGCCGTCGTCATGGGAGCGGTAGATCTGCACGGCGCCGAAATAATGCTCCGGCAGCTCGGTGCTGGTGGAGGCGAAGACGATCGTGCCGTCCGGCAGAAGAACGCTGTCGTTGGATGCGTGCCCGGACTGAATACCGGCCGGAACAGCCGGAAGCCATGTGCGGCCGTTGTCCTGTGTTTTGCGCATCCACAGCTCGTCGCGTCCGTTGCACCAGGTCGTAAAGTTGACCTCGGTATCCAGAAATTTTGCGAACAGCAGGATGATCTCGCCCTTGCGGTTTTTCAGGAAAATGGGGTCGTGGCAGCAGTAGCGGATGTCGCAGCCGACGGCGTCCGGATTGCTCCAGCTTTTTGCGCCCGGTTCGAGCCGGGAGACCCAGTCCTTGGCGTCCCGGCCCATGGGATCGCCGTTCCACTGCAAAAAGCCGCCGTTCCAGACGGCGAGCAGCGTGCCGTCCGGCGCCATGGTCAGGCTCGGCATGTGATAGCACTGCCGTTCGTCAAACCACTCCACGACCCAGTTTCGTTCGATGATAGCTGCTTTCATGTGGGTTCCTCCTTCTGCAATGTCAGGCACAGCAGCGCCGCGTCCATCGGCGCGAGCCGCAGATCAAAGATGAAGCGTCCGTCCGGTTCTTCCGCGTAAGGAACCGTGCGGCGTTCGTTCCGGCTCGTGAGCGCCCATGCGCCGGAAAAGCGGAGCGCGCCCATCGCCAGCGTCACGGACAGAGCTTCGTCCATGCCGCCGTTGACCAGATACAAATACAGATTCCTGCCGTCACAGGTGCAGTACGGCTGCAAATACGCCTGTCCGACGACCATCGGCGCGTCGAGGTGCGGTGCAAGCATGTCCTGCAGAAGCTCGCGCCGCAGCGCGTTCAGCTGCATGGGCGGCATATCGCCGGGACTGGAAAAGCGCCCGAACGGATGGATTAGGACGCGTCCGCGCGAAACAGCATGACCCGGCGCGGCAGGACGGCGGAAGGAATCGAAAAATTCGGTGTAAAGCTCCGGCTGCTCCAGATAGTCGATCTGTAAAACATCGGTGCTGGAAATCACGGCGGAGGCCCGTGCCTGTGAAAGGCCAAGATACGCCTTGCTGTTTACGACCTGCTCGTAGGTGTATGCGCCGCTGTTTTGCTGCATCCAGCGGCAGCTGCTCACCCCGGCCAACTCGCCGAGGCCCATCTGACAGAGCGTATCCACAGCGTCGCCGGAAAGCAGCGTGTTATGCGCAAACAGGTGCGCGATCTGCTCCGGGGTCAGGTTCCGGAAATACTGACCGCTCACGGCCACGACCTGGCCGGTGACGGCCGGATCGGTGCAGTATTGATACGCGATGCCCATCGCGTTCAAAAGTCCTGCGAAATAGACCTCATGCGGGTACAGCTCCTGCATGTCCACGCCGTGCGCGGTATGGAGCGTATAGGCCGAGTCCTCGCTCGTCATGATGCACACGCCGCGCCTCGGCAGCGCGAAGACCCCCATGGCGTTGACGGCGCTCAAAAACGGCTTGACCTCGCGCAGCATCTGCTGATAGCCGTCAGAGAAGACGATACCGCTGCCGTTGAGATCGAACAGGTCGATCGTCATGCCCTTCAGGTTCAGCGGCAGACTGCTCAGCAGCTGGAAGCGCGTAAACGCGCGGGATTTGGCGAACAGGGAGTAGGGATAGTTTTCAAGCTCCGGATAAATCTCCGTTTCCGGCGGCAGCAGCGCGCGGTTGTGCATGGAAACCATGTTGAACCGCAGCAGATACTGGCCGGGCGCGGTTTCCTGATACGCGGGAAGGTGAATGCGGCTGACAGGCGGCTGTCCGGCTGCGAGGCCGCGCAGAATGCCGTACCAGTCGCGGCCCTCCGCCGCGTGAATGTAGGGGACGGAGCTCATCAGGCCGACCTTTGCCGTCGGACTTGCCCGTCGGACGGCCTGTCCGATGCGTGCGGCAAGAGCTGTCATGGTTTCGCGGTTCACGTCCAGCCAGATCTTCCGGTAGGGGTGTACCTCGCCCGGCTGCAAGAGCCCGCGCACGAATTCCTCGCGCGTCAGTCCCGGCTTTCCGGCCCGGCGGGCGTATTCGCGCATATGCGCCCGGCAGAAACAGCCGCCCCAGTGCAGCGGGGCGTGGTTATGCAGGCGGAAATCATCCTCCACCCACAGAATATGCGGTGAAAGCGCCGCATAGCGTGCGTAAAGCCCGGCAAAATAGGTCTGCCAGCGTTCGCACATCGGGCAGACGCAGAGTGCGGCCTCCCGGCCGTCTATGTCGACCATGCGGCGGAACGGCTGGCTCTGCGGCAGCGTCTTGCCGAGATCGGCGTGCATGAGACTGTGCCAGTGGTTGACCGACAGCTGCACGCCCTCCGGGGCGAGCACTGTTTGTACGTCGGACAGCAGGCGCAGCCAGACGGTTTCCTGTTCTTCCCCGGTCATATGGCCGGTGTTGAGTTCTTCAACGTTGCAGAACACGGCCACGTCGTCGATCTGCGCCTCGCGGACGAAGCGCTGAAGCGACATGATTTCCCGCCGGTCATTGAAGCCGGGGTCGCAGCAGAAGCGGAAGCTGTAGCAATAGGACTGATCCATGTTACTCCTCGATCGGCAGATTGTAGAACGAAAGTATCGGCATGCGCATGCAGTCGCACGGCGTACACGGGCCGGGATTGGCGCGCCAGACGCCGTGCAGCACAGCGCCGGACTCCAGCGGCCGGGCAAAGAAAAGCGTCAGCGTATCATTGCCGGTTTCATAGCGCTCGCAGCGCAGAAGCCCCTGCGCGTCCTCCGCCTCAAAGGGCAGAAGCGCTGCGTCCACGTCAAACGGATTGAGCCAGTTGCAGATCCGGCTGAAGTGCAGCACAACGGTATCCGGCGCCCTGCGCTCTGCGCGGCAGACCTCCGGGGCCTGCCACATCAGGGGCTTTCCGTAAAGCTCGGCCAGCGCGCAGCGTGCGCAGCGCTCGCCGATGACAAGGTTGCCCTGTGCGCTGTTGTGAATAAAATCATAAAGCGCCACGTCGGACGACGGCAGTATGTACACGCCGGGGATGCCGCGCGCAGCGGCGACCTGCGCCTGCCGCACCATGCCCCACTGCCGGTCGAGCGCCGTGTCGCATGGGGTCATGCAGCGGTTGAGCTGCACGGTGATAACGGGCAGCTCCGGCTGGTTCAGATCGCGGCGCAGCGCGCCGACAAACTGCGTAAAACGGGCAAGATAGGTTCCCGCCGCAGTCTCATAGCCCTCGGCCTCGCCCTGGTACCAGAGCACGGCCTTCGGGTGCAGCTCGTAATCCGCGAGCTGCTCGAGCATGTTGTAATACAGCGCGCCGTTTTCTTCCGGGTTCCACCAGCGCAGCGGCGCGCCGCCGTAGGCGCTCATAACGATGCCAATGGGATAGCCAAGCTCCCGCTTGAGGAGCTTCGCAAAGTGCAGCCATGGCGTATGGCCGGGGTTGTGGTTCTCAAAGTGTCCCTGATGGACCGAGCCGGTCGTCTCGCCCAGCGGGTGCGTCGCCAGATCCCACACGCCGGAATCGCGCAGCAGATGCACGCCGAGCTCCGGCGCGTCCTCCACCGGGTTCTTCGCGCGCCCGGCAGCATTGCTCTGCCCGGCGACGACGAACACATCGCCGACGCCGATGTTGTGGATCATGTCGCCCCGGGTCGAGGACAGGCCGTCCCAGCCCTGATATTCCATATAGGTTTCCACCCGGTACAGTCCGCCCGCCGGGACGCGGTCAAACGTGACTGACCAGCGGCCGTCCGCGTCTGTCCGGCAGACCGTCCACGGGCAGACGCTCTCACCGCTGCTTTCAAGCGCGATGCGGGCCTTGACGGTGACCGCGCCCTCCGGTACGGCAGAGAATTCCAGCGGCAGTTCAAAGCTCTGCCGGACGCGGTGCGCCGTGCCGGAAAGGTGGATAACGGCGAAGCCCTGTTCGTTTTGCTGGAAGATCTGCCAGGGGGAAGCGCCGCGCTCAATGACGACGCCCTTTTTCAGTTCAGAGCCGTGCAGCTGCATACCTGTTTCTCCTGTCTGTCAAAAGATCGCTGCAGCCTCGTCCAGCTGCGCCTCGCGCTTTACGCCCAGCAGTACACACCGGACGGCGGGCTGCCGCAGGGCCCAGGCAAGGGCGTACTGCGTCATGCTCTGCCCGGCGGCCTTTGCTTCGGCCTCCACGCGCGCAAGCGTTGCGCAGACCTCGTCCGTCATGGGCTTCATCCAGTCCGGCTTTTCTGCTGCGCGGCTGCCTGCGGGCGGCTGCTGTCCGGCGCGGTATTTCCCGGTCAGAAGACCGCCCTGCAGCACCTGATAGGGGATCACGCCGACGCCCTCCTGTTCGCACAGCGGCAGAAGCGCGTCCAGCGCGCCGGTGTTGAGCAGGCTCAGCGGCGGCTGGCACATGCTGGGCTGCGGGATGTTTTCCGCACGCGCCGCGGCAAGCAGCGCGGAAAGCTGCTCCGCAGAATAGTTGCTTACACCCCAGGCCCGGATGGTCCCGGCTTTCAGCTCCTCACCGATGGCGCGGGCGATCTCGCCGGGGGCAGTGTTGGGGTCGTAACGGTGCAGATAGTACAGATCAACATAATCGGTGTTCATCCGGCGCAGACTGCGGCGCAGCTGGACACGGATGGCCTCGGGCGAGGTGTTTTCGTCGACGGGGGTATCGCCGACCTTCATGCCGAGCTTCGTCGCGATGACGAAGTCTGCCCGGCGTCCGGCGACGGCTTTGCCGACAATCTCCTCCGCCACGCCGCCTGCAGAGCCTGCAAAACGGTTGTAGCCCTCATACATATTGGCGGTGTCGATGAAATTGACGCCGAGCTCCGCCGCGTAATGCACCAGTCGGATCGCGTCCGGCCCGGCGACGGGACTTCCAAACGTCATGGTGCCGAGGCACAGACGGGAGACGGAAAGATCGCTTCCCGGTAAGGTCGTAAATTGCATAACGGGTTCCTCCTGTGAGAAATAGCGGGTATCAGGAAATGGACGCGGCGAGCGTGTTCAGCGCGTCAAGTCCGGCCAGAAGCTCGCGCAGCAGCGGCTCCGGCATGGAGCCCGGCTGCCAGACGGCGGGTGCGCGGAAGCATTTTTCCGCATAGCCGAGACTGCGCATCAGCTCCTGAAATGCGTTCAGAATGCCGAACTGCCAGCCCTTGCGCAAAAACTCCGTATAAGCCGCCTGAAGCCGGTTCAGCTCCGTGCAGCGGCCTGCCTGCGCAAGCGTCCAGAGTTTGCAGTAGAACTCCGGCAGCAGATTGATCCACGTGCCGATGGAGCCGTCCGCGCCGTAAAGCAGGCCCGGAACGACCATTTCGTCAAGGCCGGTATAGACGATCTTCTCCGGATAATCCGCCTTGATGCGGCGGATCAGGAAAATGTTCCAGTCGCTGACCTTGATCCCGGCCACGCCGGGCAGATCCAGCAGCTGCCGCAGCTGGTCGTAATCCGCCGAAACGTGTGTCAGGCCGGGGATGTAATAGATGAAGACCGGGGCCTGCGCGGCCAGCGCGGTATAATAGGCGACGGTTTCGCTCCAGCCGCCCTGCGGCGGTACGGACGCGACCGCGTCCGCACCCAGCGCCATGGCGCAATCCGCCAGCTCCAGCGCCTGCCGCTGAAGCGTCTGGCCGACATGGACGATGGTTCTTCGTCCTGCGGCCTTTGCCTGTGCGATGGTCAGCTCTGCCGTCCTGCACCGTTCGGCGAACGTCAGACGGCTGCCGTCTCCGGTGCCGCCGCAGACATAAAAGCCGGTGATGGGCGCGTGCAGCAGCCGCGCCAGATTTTCCTGCAGGCGGTCATAGTCCACGCCGTCATTTGCCGTGCAGGGCGAGACGACGGAGCAGACAATCCCGCGAAGCGCCGTAAAATCAGCCAAATCCGCTTCCTCCCGGCGTTCAGCCGCGCAGCTCTTCGACGGCGGAGATCAGGCTGGAGCAAAGTGTATCGATCACCGCATCGTCCATGCCGCACCACCACGGGAAGGAGAACGAGCCGTCCCACCACTTGTCAAGCACGGGGCAGTCAAACTCGCCGCAGCCCTTGCGCTGGAACAGCGGGTAGCGGTACAGGGGATAATATTTTTCAGCGTCGCCGTAGTTGGCGTTTTTAGAGCTGATATGTTTGAACGTTGCCAACGGCTTCACCTACCTTTTCCAGAACCTCAAACTTCAAAGCGGCGAGATCGGAAGTCGCCGCCCGTACCTCTGCCGCAAGCTGGGGATAGGGATTGTGCCAGTCGTTGATAGCACGGGCGATCTGATTGAGGTTGTTTCCAATTCTGCCATATTCGGCGGTCAGCTTTCCAAGCGCGACAAGCAGCTCGTCGTTGACCGGGGAAACCGTGACAACGGG
>OLSQ01003178.1_pt1 | contig 11110 bp, 9 predicted proteins | sample 1672561 | NCBI WGS metagenome assembly OLSQ01 (sample SAMEA3136699, study PRJEB25190) | human gut metagenome | biome: human gut; feature: human-associated habitat; material: faeces | place: Austria | collected 2013 | reverse complement strand
TGCCCTTGCAGGGCGTTTTGCTATTTTCAATCCGTACACCCAAGGCGCTGCCTTGAGCTATGTGCTTTTTGGGCTTTCAGCCCGTCCTCGCTTATAACAATTCAAGATTGTACAATTCAAAATCGCAGGCGTAGCCGAGAACAATTCAAAACTCAAAATTCAAAATTCCTAATTCGCTTCGCGAAATATTGTCCAAGCAGTAAAAAAGTGTTACAAACAAAAAAATGATTCTGGAGAATTCGTCAGGCGAATTCATTCGTTTTTATAGCGTCCGCAACCATATATTTCATCCATTCAGCCCCCATTGCAATGCAAAAGGGGGCTTTTTAGTATGCAATATTAGTACAATTGCAATGCAACGGAGGCTTAATTGCATAGCAAAAGGACTCCTTCTGCTATGCAAAAGGAGCCCTTTTGCTATTGCCAAACTTGCACAATCCAGCGCACACCAGCCTAACTTATTGTGTACAAACGACATAACGTTGCACGCGCAAAACTCACGAATTTCGAGCAAAAGATTTCTTTGTGCGTTCAACTCGCAGTTTTGAGCGATGAAAAATGCAAATATTGTCTACTCAGCCGATGCTTTATGCGATATTCGCAGATGTATGTTGCAAAAAAAATGCAAGTAGAGTTGTAATTCAGGATTTTTATATAATTTTGCAACCGCAACGGTTCGCCTCTCTTATTATTGAAGGAGACGATTAAAAGGGAATGGGGTGAGAGTCCCCGACTGTCCCGCAGCTGTGAGCCGCCCTTATATCGGGCGCGAACAACGATGCCACTGAGACTTTTTTCAATGTTGAATGTTAAGTGTTGAATGTTGAATTCTCGGGAAGGCGTTCGCGTCTGGGCGGTAAGTCAGAAGACCTGCCGTATTTGCCGTAAGGTTGTTCATGATGCCCCGTGGATTGGGCACGAACGACAGAATAACATCACTGGAAAAGAATGTTTACATAGTTCATGGCGTGATGCTATGGGCATATACTTTAATTATATCAATAAGCGTATGAAGAAAATCTTTACTTCTATTGTGTTGGCTTTGTGCATCAGCGTGTCTGTACTTGCACAAACCACAACCATCAATGTTCAGGGACAACCACGCAAGGTGAATGCCACTGTAGCCGCGCGCATACAGAAGGCTGCTGAAGCTACAACTTCAACGGGCATCGACTTCTCTAAGATAGAGCGTTGGGCAGGTGAAGGCGACTGCAAGGCGGCACTTGCCATAAAGTGGGCAGACGAACAGAACGACGGCAAAACACTTGTTTGGGGCTATCGCTGGAAATCTACCGAGACTAAGACGGGCGAAGACCTTATCCGTGCCGTTGTCAAAGCCGACCCTGCATTATATATGATGGCTACTCAAACCAGTTGGGGTTTCTATATTGGTGCTTTCGGTTATGATGCTGACGGCGACCGCCACGTCACCCTTACTACTATGAAAGACGAGATATATCCACGCAACGGCGTGTTCGACATTCCATCGTCGGAGTTTGAAACAACTGTAAGTACCAAGTGGGGCGAGAGTGATGCGTGGAATACACCATGTGGCATGACCGACTATTGGGGCTATTATACAGCCGAGAAGGCTTCTGATGCTATTGTATATTCGAATGTTGGTACTAGTGGTCGTAATCTAACAGATGGTTGTGTGGACGCATACGTGTTCATATCAAGCTCTTTGGAGAATGTATATGATGGTAACCTTGAGTATCTGCCTGCAACAGTAGACTATACAAAGGGTGCATATATAGTGAACGAAGATTGGTATGGGCATCGCAATTCAACCGTTAACTTCCTCTCTAAGGACGGCACTTTCGTTTACGACCATGTAGAGAATTTAGGCGTTACGGCTTGTTATGGTACATTCTTCGGCAATCGTTTCTATGCCATCTCAAAGCAGGATGGTGGTTACGGACGTATCTCTGTATGCGACGCAAACTCTACACGCGTAATCAAGCAGATAAAGGATATCGATGGAAAGGACGGACGTTCGTTCTGCGGTGTTGATGAACACAAGGCTTATGTAAGTACTGCAGGAGGTATATACACTCTTAATCTCGACGAACTGACTGTAGGTGCTGCCGTGAAAAATGCTGATGGTGACGACGCTGAACTCGGAGAGTGTGGCAATATGGTGCGCCTTGGCGATTACGTATACGCTACAGAGTATGGCAAGAGTCTCCGCATTATCGACTGCAATAACGACCGCATTGTTGCAACAATTACGGCTAAGGTCTATTCTATCACTATGTCGAAGGACGGACAGCTGTGGGTGAGCACCGATAAGGGCATTAGCCGTGTCAACACAGAGTCGCGCCAGCTTGAGGAGATAACTCTGCCATCAGGTATAAGCGTTCCTGCCAATTCGTCGTTTGCATGGACTCCCGACGGATTCTGCGCAAGTCTGCAGAACAACGTGCTCTACTGGACCTCAGCAACAGATTGGAACACTTATAAGGTGTATAAGTACGACATCACTACCAACGAAGCAAAACTCATTATCGACCTTACAAACGACCCGGAGAATCGCTCAATCTACGGATGCAGTTTCCGTGTAGACACAAAGACAGACAATCTTTATCTCACTGCTGCCGTGGGTTACCAAAATGATTATAAGGTACGCCGCTACGATGCCGACGGCAAACAACTTGCCGAGTACGTAATGGACGACAAAGATGAAAACTACTGGTTCCCTGGCATGTTTGTCTTCCCCGATGTTGAAGATCCGATTGCAGGCAAAATAGAAGCTGTAAATGTCGAGGAGAACAAGGAAGTTAAGGTTGACCTTGCTAAGGTTTGCAGCGATGCCGACAACTTCCAGGCTGCTATCGTAAAGACAGTAAAGAGCGTAGCAGACAACAATGTTGCAACAGCAACCGTAAAGGACGGCAAACTCGTCGTTACGGGTGTTAAGGCTGGCAATACAACAGTTACGCTTAACTTCTGCTCGAACGGCATCAGCACTACAGCTACTGTCAACGTAAAAGTAACTCAGGCTACTGGCATCACCGACACCCAGACCTCTGCTGACGTTCACGAGATTGCACGCTTCACTATCGACGGCAAGCGCATCAACCAGCCTCAGCGAGGCATCAACATCGTGAAGTACTCTGACGGAACGGTGAAGAAGGTGATTGTGAAATAATAGTTTTTATCCAATCCAAGATAATTAGGTTAGACATGAGGCGGTCAGAGCGCGAGAGCGTACTGCCGCCTTTTTGCTTTTTTTTGAGTAACTTTGCACCGATGTACAAATTCAATATACTACTTATAATGCTGTTGCTGGGCATGCAGTCGATGGCTCAGACCTCGCGACTCGACTCCATCCACACCCTGCGGGATGTGGCTGTGGTAGGCGTGCGCCCTCATTATCTCACACCGTCGCAGACATTGCAGGGGGCAATGCTGCAGAATCTGTCCACAACCAGCGTTGCCGATGCCTTGAAGTATTTCTCGGGCGTGCAGATAAAGGACTATGGCGGACTGGGCGGACTGAAGACTGTCAACGTGCGTTCATTAGGTTCGCAACACGTGGGAGTGTATCTCGACGGCATACGCATCAACAATGCGCAGAACGGACAGATTGACCTCGGACGCTACTCGTTGAGCAATATGGAGTCGGTATCGCTCTACAACGCCAACCGCAACGAACGCCTGCAGTCGGCATCGGAGTATGCCTCGGCTGCAACGGTATATATGCAGACCCGACGTCCTACTCAGACTACATACTCGCTGGAGTATGGATGCGGCTCGTTCGGACTGAACAAGGTGAAGGGTTATTTCTCGTTGAAGAACCTGATGTTTGTCGATGCCGAATATCAGCACACCAAAGGCAACTACGGTTTCCGCTTCCGTTCGGAGCAGGAGGACACGGTTGGCCGTCGCAACAACTCCGACATAACATTCTATCGTGTCGAAGCTGCCGGCTTCTATCGCGGATTGTCTACACATATATATTATTACAACTCTGAGCGCGGACTCCCCGGACCCGTCATCCGACGACTTTCCGACCAGTGGGATTCTACCGACCGCCAGTGGGACCAGAACTTCTTCGTGCAGTCGTCGTACAAACACGCTTGGGAACACTTCGGACTGAAGGCTAACATCAAATACGCCTTCGACTATCTGCACTATCTGCAAGACCCCAATACCAACGCCTCTACTATGTTCTGCGACAACCATTACACCCAGCAGGACGTCTACGGTTCCATAGCCGGAGCGTGGAACACACGCTACTTGTCGCTCACAGCAAGCACCGACCTGCGCTGGACCGACCTCAATGCCGACGTGTATAAGTTTGATTACGTATATCGCATTGACTCAAAGTCGCTGCTGTCGGCAATAGCTTCTTATCGGGGCTTCGAGGCAAACGTGGCTCTTCTCTACACACACATATCCGACCACACCCGTTCGGCAGCCTCGCCATTGAGCCGTCTGGCTCCTATGTATCTGGCGTCGTGGCACGGCGGACCATGGACTGTGCGTGCTTTCCACAAGCGCATATTCCGTGCGCCTACGCTCAACGACCTCTACTATACGCTGGTGGGCAATGTGCAGCTTCGACCGGAGTACACCTCGCAATGGGATATGGGCGTAGACTATAAGGACAAGTATCTGCATCTCGCCCTCGACATGTACTACAACCGCATCGAAGACAAGATTGTGGCTATTCCGATGAAGTGCCAGTTCCGCTGGTCGATGGTCAATTTCGGATTGGTTAAGTCGTTGGGACTGAGCGCTACAGCCGGTTACGACCGCCAGTGGGGCAAATTCTCGCTCTCAACCAACGCCAACTACACCTGTCAGCGCGACCGTGACTACTCGTCGCCAGCCGATCCGGAGTACAAGAACACCATACCTTACTCGCCGTTGCACTCCGCTTCGCTCATACTCGACTTCGGATACGACGGCTACTCGCTCTGTACGTCGTGGTTATACACTGGCGATCGCTTCGCATTGATATCCAACAATCGTGAGGATATGCTCGGCGACTGGTACACCGTCGACCTGAAACTCAACAAGCAGTTCCACATTGGCAAGCACAACGTACAAGCCACTATCGAGTGCAACAACCTGACCGACTCGCGACACGAAGTAGTGAAGCGCTACCCTATGCCCGGTCGCAACTGGAAATTCACTCTGCAGTGGAAGATATAGAAGAAGATTGGCAGCGAAAAAATTTTGAAAATACATCTTTTTTGACTATATTCGCACTCATAAAGATTCTATAATTCACCATAGCAGCGTTTGCAAAAACATATCAGTCAAAACAACAATGAATATGGAAAAACGAGTACTTGAGAAACAAATACGTTTGCCACTTGATGAGCTGAAGCTGGCTTTTGCTGCATCTTGCGTAGAAGGTATTGCACGAAAAACGGGCAATCCCTACTACGAGGTGTATGAAAGAATGAGCAAAGCAGGGGCTATAGAGAATTACATTATTCCATATTACGACACACTGCATACCGAGAGTCGTGAATATGTTATTGACGACGTTATGGAATATATAGAGAATAAGGAAAGGGACACAAAATGCTGACAGTATATCATGGCTCCACCCAAACAGTAGATGCACCCGTATGTGCTTTCGGTCGTCCGAGGTTGGACTTCGGACAGGGTTTTTATGTGACTGATATAAAGGAACAGGCTGAACGTTGGGCGAAAGCTTTAGCTGGCAAACGCGATACAGAACCAGTTCTGAATATATATCATCTCGACCGTGAACAGATTTTATCGGAGGGCAGATGCAAGATTTTCACTTCTTATAATGCTGATTGGCTTGACTTTATTGTGGCAAACCGACGTGGCGAAAACGTTGCAGCCGAGTACGATTATATAGAAGGCGGTATAGCAAACGACCGTGTTATTGACACGGTGAATCTTTATATACAAGGGCTTATCGATTCAGCAACGGCGTTGCAGCAGTTGGCTTTCTATAAACCTAACAACCAAATATGTCTCTTAAATCAAAGTCTAACTGATAAATACTTGCATTTTTATGGATCAGAAAGAATTTGAAAAGCGAATGAAGTCGCCTGAAATACAGGAAATGATACTCAGTCATCAGATAGGAGGCGTGGCTTACGAGCTGTCCAAAAGGCTGAACGTCTCGCCAGCACGTGCTCTTGACCTCTTCTATCGCAGCCAGACTTGCGCCGACTTGCACAACCGTAAGACCGGACTTTATCTTTATGGCAATCTGTATATTGCCGATGAATTTATGTTGGAGTGCCAAGGCAGATAATCTACTTGGCTAACAGCTACGTATTATACTTATGACTATATTGAATACACTACGCCACAAAAGCATGTCGCGCACGACATCTACGGATTGTGGCATAGCAGGCTTTTTGTGTACATTTATGACGCTTCTGCTCCTCGCTTCGTGCTCGTTACAGCCTGCCGACTATCCCACACCCGATGAGCCGACCGCCGATTCCGACCGACTCATTGTCGTTTGCGAGGGACTGTGGGGCATGGACAACTCGTCGTTGTCGCTCATTGACCATGGAGTATTGACCAACCGATGGTTCCAACAGCAGAATCCAGGCCAGCATCTGGGCGACACTGGCCTCGATATACTGCAAATCAACGACACGCTGATAGCCATAAGCGTCAACTGGTCGAACATAATACAGTATATCAGACCCGACGGCACGGCGATAGCCGCTACCGAAAACATCCCCAACAACCGCCGTTTGGCTACCGACGGCAAGGGATTTCTCTACATAACATCGTATGCCGACAAGGGCTATGTGGCTAAAATCGACTTGCGCACAAAGCAGATAGTTGACACCTGTCATGTGGGCTACGAGCCTGAAGGCATCGCCTATTACGACGGTCGTCTGTACATTGCCAATACGGGAGGATACAGTTCGCAGACCAAAGATCACGGATATGAGCAGACCGTAAGCGTGGTTGACGCACCGACTATGCGCGAACTGCGTCGCATCGACACCGGATGCAAGAATCTGTACGGCATCATGTCGCAGTCGGGACAGTACATCTGCATCAACTCGGCAGGCGATATGTACCACATTCCGCCCCGTTGCATCGTGCTCAACATGGCTAACGACGAGTTTCGCGTGTACGATTTTCCAGCCACATACAACTGCGCTTATCACAATAGGTTCTACATGATAGGTTCCAGCTACTCATACATCACCAGCACATACACCTATTCGGCGCACACCATAAGCCTGCCCTCGCTCGAAGCCAGCGAAGGACTTGCCGACTACAACGCTGCCAATGAGACGATAATGAACATGCAGTCGCCCTACGCTATATACATTTCGCCACTGTCGGGCCACATGTATGTCAGCGACGCACGGTCGTATGCCACCAACGGATATGTCTATGAATTCGACCGCCAGGGCGTGCAACTCAAACGATATTTGCTGCGCGGAGTCAATCCGGGCAGAATAATAGCAATGTAAAGCAATATGTTAGTAATGTAAAAACAGGATATTAGCAATATAAAAACAGAATATGAAACGATTGACAATACTTCTTGCCGCACTCATTATGGTTGTAGTGACGGCATCGGCGCAAGCCAAACAGACAGTTAAGGTGCTCGAATATTGCCCCGCACCGGGTCAGTTTACCAATAAAATCCCCGAAATCGACAACACAATGTCGGCAGAAGAGCGACTGAAGGCATGCGAAAAGCAGTTGGAGGATGGCAACCTCGTGTGTCTCGGTGCAGCCGGAGGCTACATCACCGTGGCTCTCGACCAACCAATAAAGAACGGCAAAGGCTCTGACATACGCATTCTTGGCAATGCCTTTTATTCTTTAAACGACCCCAAGTATGGCGATGCCACAATAGGAGGTTCGATTGAACCGGGCATCGTGTACGTTGGAGTAGGCTCGTCACCCGAGACGGCTGAGTGGTACGAACTGGCTGGTTCGGAATACTATACCACCGAGATGCACCGTTTCGAGATAACCTATTACAAGCCGACTGTAGAAGCTGGCGAAAGCACAACGCCACATATCACCATCGACAACTACATTCGCTGGACTGCATCGTGGACCAATCCCGACGGCAGCAAGCAGACGGCAGAGGGATGGCAGCCAAAGAATCAATATAACAAACAGTCGTATTGGCCCTCATGGGAAGAGGACGACCAGATAACATTTCGTGGAGCGCGACTGCCCGACAATGCTGTCAACTACGGTGGCGACGGTTCCGACCCCGACAATCCGCAAAAATGGGTGAGCTATCGTTATGCAGCCGACTCATACGGATATGTTGATGCAGCCCCCAACAGTGACGATGTGTACACCACATTCGACCTCGACTGGGCGGTAGACAGTGATGGCAACCCCAAACATCTTGACCATGCCGACTTCATACGCATACAGTCCGGCATGCTGCAGCAGTGCGGATGGTTGGGCGAGACATCAACCGAGGTGAGCAGTATCACCAATCTGCACCTGACGGAGGGCTACGACGACAACCCCATCATCATCACTCCGCGCCAGCGTCCCACCGGCATTGCAGGCACAAGCGCCAACGCTGCGCGCGAGACCATGCGCATGAGCATCGACGGCCGACGACTGCTGAAGCCCGAACGCGGCATCAACATCGTAAGATACTCCGACGGAAGCGTGCGAAAGGTTGTTGTAAAGTGATTGTGTGCTAAAATCATACTCTTACACAAGAGTCATGTCAAAGAAAAAGCGTAACTTTGCAAACAAAACGCCTGCACATTATTTATAATTGAATAAAAACAGAATAAAATCATGACAATAGAACAGCAAATCGTCGCTACCGCAATAGCTGCGGTGAAAGAACTTTACGGTCAGGACGTGCCTGAGAAGATGGTGCAGCTGCAGAAGACCAGAAGCGAGTTTGAGGGCAACCTCACTCTCGTAGTGTTCCCATTCCTCAAGATTTCGCACAAGAAGCCTGAAGACACAGCACAAGACCTCGGCAAGTATATCAAGGACAACTGCCAGGCCATCGCCGACTACAATGTTGTGAAGGGATTCCTCAATCTCGTCATCGACAAGAAAGCTTGGCTCGGACTGCTCAACGAGATGAACGCCAACGAGAAGTTCGGCGAGAAGCCCGTAACTGAAAACTCTCCGCTCGTGATGATTGAATATTCATCGCCCAACACCAACAAGCCGCTCCACCTCGGACACGTTCGTAACAACCTGCTCGGATGGTCGTTGGCACAGATTATGGAGGCTAACGGCAACAAGGTGGTGAAGACCAACATCGTAAACGACCGTGGTATACACATCTGCAAGTCGATGCTCGCATGGCTGAAGTACGGCAACGGCGAGACACCTGAGACTTCTGGAAAGAAGGGCGACCACCTTATCGGCGACTACTACGTAGCCTTCGACAAGCACTATCGCGAGGAAGTGAAGACTCTGAAGGCTCAGTACATGGCTGAAGGAATGGACGAGGAAGCTGCCGAGAAGAAAGCTAAGGAAGAATCGCCGCTCATCAAGGAGGCTCACGAGATGCTCGTAAAGTGGGAGCAGAACGATCCTGAGGTTCGCGCATTGTGGAAGAAGATGAACGACTGGGTATATGCCGGATTCGACGAGACCTACAAGGCTCTCGGCGTAGGCTTCGACAAGATATACTACGAGTCGAACACCTATCTCGTTGGTAAGAAGAAGGTGGAGGAAGGACTTGCCAAGGGACTCTTCTTCCGCAAGGACGACAACTCTGTTTGGGCCGACCTCACAGGCGAAGGACTCGACCAGAAGCTGTTGCTGCGCTCTGACGGCACCAGCGTATACATGACTCAGGACATCGGAACAGCCGAAATGCGCTTCAACGACTTCCCCATCGACAAGATGATATACGTCGTTGGCAACGAGCAGAACTATCACTTCCAGGTGCTCTCTATACTCCTCGACCGTCTCGGATTCAAGTGGGGCAAGGAGCTTGTACACTTCTCTTACGGAATGGTTGAGCTGCCCAACGGCAAGATGAAGAGCCGCGAGGGAACCGTAGTTGATGCCGACGACCTCATTGCAGCTATGATTGGCGACGCCAAGCAGACAAGCGAGGAGCTGGGCAAGTTTAAGGATATGACCGAAGAGGAGCGCAACGAGATTGCCCGCATCGTAGGTCTGGGTGCGCTGAAGTACTTCATCCTGAAGGTAGACGCACGCAAGAACATGCTGTTCAATCCTGAAGAGTCAATCGACTTCAACGGCAACACAGGTCCGTTCATTCAGTATACATACGCCCGTATACGCTCAATCCTGCGCAAGGCTCAGGCTGAGGGCATCGCCATTCCGGCACAGCTGGGCGAGAACATGCCTCTCAACGAGAAGGAGATAGAGCTCATACAGAAGCTCAACGAGTTTGGCGCTGCCGTAGAGCAGGCTGGCAAGGACTACTCACCGAGCGGCATTGCCAACTATTGCTACGAGCTGACCAAGGCATTCAACCAGTTCTATCACGACTACTCAATCCTGGGTGCCGACACCGATGACGAGAAGATAGTACGTCTGGTACTGGCTCAGAACGTTGGCAAGACGCTGAAGAACGGCATGGCATTGCTGGGTATTGAGGTGCCTGAGCGCATGTAATGTAGCCTTATGGACACACTCAATCCTCCCGACTACCGCCACGACACGGTGTTGCCGCTGCCCATGGAGGTGACGGCCAACGCCTGGGCGGTGGACGCAGCGTGCTCCGGCAATCCGGGTCCGATGGAATATCAGGCCATCGACCTTGCCACCGGAGCGCAGGTGTTCCACTTCGGTCCGATGCACGGCACCAACAACATAGGCGAATTTCTCGCCATTGTACACGCGCTTGCATTGCTCGACCGCCAAGGCATTACGGGCAAGACCATCTACTCCGACTCGCACAACGCAATATTGTGGGTTCAGAAGCGACAGTGCAAGACCAAACTGGAGCGCACACCGCAAACCGAACCCCTCTATCAGATAATCGCCCGCGCCGAGACATGGCTCCGCACGCATCAGATAAAGAACTATCTGGTGAAGTGGGAGACGCGCAAGTGGGGCGAAGTGCCTGCCGATTTCGGTAGGAAGTAATAAGGAAAAAGCCCCACCCCCCCCCCCCCCCCCCCCCCCCCCGCGGGGGGGGGGGGGGGGG
>OLSQ01003174.1_pt1 | contig 11118 bp, 9 predicted proteins | sample 1672561 | NCBI WGS metagenome assembly OLSQ01 (sample SAMEA3136699, study PRJEB25190) | human gut metagenome | biome: human gut; feature: human-associated habitat; material: faeces | place: Austria | collected 2013 | reverse complement strand
CGGCGGTCTTGGCAAAGGCCTCGTTGATGAACTGGGAGGCCAGCACGGTGTGGGCGGCGGTGATGGCGTCGTCGGTGGTCAGGTAGTTATCCTCACCGGTGTTGATGATAACGCCGGCATAGCCGTTGATGACACGGGAGAAGTACTGGTCGACGATGGTGCGCTGCATGTTGATATCGCGGAACAGGATGCCGTACAGAGCGTCGTTCAGCATCACGTCCAGACGCTCCAGAGCGCCCATGGCGGCGATCTCGGGCATGCACAGGCCGGAGCAATAGTTGCACAGGCGGATGTAGCGGTGCTGCTCCTCGCCCACCTCGTCCAGCGCAGCGCGCATCAGGCGGAAGTTCTCCTGGGTGGCGTAGGTGCCGCCGAAGCCCTCGGTGGTAGCGCCGTAAGGCACGTAGTCCAGCAGGGACTGGCCGGTGGTACGGATGACAGCGATGATGTCGGCACCCTGCTTGGCGCCAGCCTTAGCCTGAATGATATCCTCGTAGATGTTGCCGGTGGCCACGATGATATACAGGTAGGGGCCTTCCTTGTCGCCCCAGTCGCTCAGGTACTCGTTGCGCTTGGCAACGTTCTTGTTGATGCGAGCCACAGTGGCGTCCACCACGGGCTGGATGGCGGCGCGAACTTCCGCATCGGTGTGAGCGGTGATCTTGCTGAGATCCAGCTCGCCGGCGCTAACAGCCTCTGCCACGCCCTGGGGATCCTTGCCGGTTTCCACCATAGCGTTGCCGATCGCCCAGGCGGCGCCCATAGGCAGGATGGAGTTGGCCATCAGGTGGTCAACGACCACGTTGGGCATGGGGACGTCCATATCGTTGACGCCATCGATGCCCAGCAGACGGCAAACCGCACGCTCCACCGTGACGGTGGTATGCTGATCGATAAAGCGCTGGGTGTCGTCCGCCACCTTAGCGGCAGAGGCACGCGCCTGATTGACCAGCTCAAAATTCAAGCCGAGTTTGCTTTCCATTATCGTTACCTCATTCAAAAATCATAGCAAATTCGGCAGCAGGCAGGCCTTGCCCGCCTGCTGCCGAAATAGGGTCTTTTGCGTTTGCTGCTTTCGCAGCCAAGTAAGCGAGGATTTGATCGACGAGAGTGATGCCCCGCCAAATCAAAAATCAGAGCTTACTTTTTAACATGGCGCTCGTTGCGCAGCAGCTTGGTGGGCTCCAGATAGCGCTGGGCAGTGCCCTCGGCGACCCAGGCCACACCGGTCTTCTCCACCTTCTTCTTGCCGGTGCAGACGTCGCAGTGGCAATCCTGAACATAATGCTCGGGCTGGGTGTAAGAAGTGATGACGCCCTCGAAGTTACGCAGGATAACCTTGCGGGGGGTCTCGGAAATCAGATAGTTGGGCATAACAGGAGTCTTGCCGCCGCCGCCGGGAGCGTCCACCACGAAGGTGGGGATGCAGTAGCCGGAGGTATGGCCGCGCAGCGCTTCCATGATCTCAATGCCCTTGGACACGGGAGTACGGAAGTGGCTCAGACCCAGGGAAGGATCGCAGGCATAGATGTAGTAGGGGCGGACACGCATCTTGACCAGACCGTGAACCAACTCCATCATCACGTGAGAGCAATCGTTCACGCCGGCCAGCAGCACGGACTGGTTGCCCAGGGGGATACCGGCGTCAGCCAGCATAGCGCAGGCCTTGGCGGCTTCGGGAGTGAACTCCTTGGGGGTGTTGAAGTGGGTGTTCAGCCACACGGGGTGATACTTCTTCAGCATCTCGCACAGCTCGGGAGTAATACGCTGGGGGCACACCACGGGGGTGCGGGAGCCCAGACGGACGATCTCCACGTGAGGAATGGCGCGGACGCGCTTGATGATGTACTCCAGCACATCGTCGCTGACCATCAGGGAGTCACCGCCGGACAGCAGAACGTCGCGAACCTCGGGGTGATTGGCCACATAGTCGATGCACTTGTCGATCTGCTGCATGGGCACTTCGCAGTCGTTCTGACCGGCAAAGCGGCGGCGGGTGCAGTGACGGCAGTACATGGAGCACTGGTCAGTGATGAGCAGCAGCACGCGGTCAGGATAGCGGTGGGTCAGGCCGGGAACGGGAGAGTCGGTATCCTCGTGCAGGGGATCGGCGTCCTCGTAGTCGGCGTACTCCAGCTCCTCGGCGCGGGGGATGGCCATCTTGCGGATGGGATCAAAGGGATCGTCCAGATCGATCAGGGACAGATAATAGGGAGTGACCGCCATGCGCAGCTTGCCCAGAGTCTTGGCAATACCGGCTTCCTCGTCGGGAGTCAGGGTCATGTACTTCTTCAGATCTTCGACAGTCTCAGCGCGGTTGGCAACCTGCCAATGCCAGTCGTTCCACAGATTTTCAGGAACGTCAGCGAACAGACCATTGCGAGTTTTCATGTTCGTTTCTCCTTAAATTTTTGTTTCAGGATGATTTGGAAAGTTCGTACTGAGGGCAGGGAGCGCGGCTCCCTGCCTCAGTGTCAGTTGCTATGGTAGTTTAGCAGTACTTCTCGTCGAACAGCTTGCGCAGCTTGGGGTTCTCGCGCAGAACGTTCAGGGTGATCTCAGCGTGGTTCTTGGTGTAGCCGTTACCCACGATCATGGTGACGTCCTTGCCGATGCCCTCGGCGCCCAGAGCGGCCTTGGTGAAGGAGGTAGCCATGGAGAAGAAGTAAACCAGACCGTCGTCACGGACGGGCAGGATGGCGGACATCTCGCAGGACTCGATGTTCACGCAGCAGATGGAGATATCGTACTCCTTGCCGTCGTTGACGCCCAGAGCGGCTTCCATAACGTCCACGGGCTTGGTGCAGTCGGCGACGATGACGTCGGTGTAAACGCCCAGCTCCATCAGATCGGCAACCTGAGAGGCCTTACGGACAACGCCCACGACCTTGCCCTTGGGGCCGACCTTCTTCATGGCCTCGTAGCCGCACAGAACGGCGGACTTGCCGTTGGCGCCCAGGATCAGAACGCTGTCACCCTCGTGAGGCAGCTTGCGGGCCTGAGCGGGAGCGCCGGCCACGTCCAGAGCGGCCAAGGCCAGAGGCTCGGACATATCCTCGGGCATCTTGCAGTACAGAGCGGACTCGAACAGGATGGCCTTGCCGACGATGTCAACGCGGTCGATATCCTTGTGGATGGACAGGATCTTCTCGATCTTCAGCGGGGTCATGGACAGGGACACCAGAGAAACGATCTTGTCGCCTTCCTTCAGGTCGAAGCCGGGCTTGTTCTTCAGATCCTCGCCGATGTGAGCGACGACACCCTTGAACATACCGCCGGAACCGGTGACGGGGTTCTGCTGCTTGCCGCGCTCGGCCACGATGCCCAGGATCATTTCGCCGATCTTCTTCTCGTCGCCGCCGCAGGCCTCGGAGATCTGGGTGAAGGAAGCGGAGTCGATGTTCAGGGAGGTGACATCGCAGACGATCTCGTTGGAATAGACCTTGCTCATGTCGTTGTCGATCTTCCAAGCAGCCTGGGTCAGAACGCCCTTGGGCTCGATCACGCGATGGGTACCGTACTTGTTGCCTTTCAGTTCAGCCATTGTAAATATCCTCCTAAAATTTTGTTTATGATGTATGGTATATGGTTTATATGATGTGGTTTATATATGGTAAGGTGGTTTATATGGTGATAGAAAATCTGAGTTACTTCAGGGGCTTCAGGCTCAGGATCTCGCGGGCCTCGGCAGGGGTAGCGATCTCGCGGCCCAGCTCCTTGGCGATGCGAACGACCTTGGCCACCAGCTCGCCGTTGGACGCGGCCTTCTGGCCCTTGCCCAGATAGATGTTATCCTCGAAGCCTACGCGGACATTGCCGCCCATGGCGATAGCGGCAGCGGCCATGGTCCAGGCAGCGCGGCCCACGCCGGAGACAGTCCAGGTGGCGTCAGCGGGGATCTTGCTGGCGAAGAAGGCCAGATTCTCCACGGTGGCGGGGGTGCAGCCGTGCACGCCCAGCACGAAGTTGAACTGCATGGGGTGGCCGGGAACCTCGCCCTTCTTGGCCATACCCAGAACGGTGTCGATGTGACCCAGCTCGAAGCACTCGTACTCGGGCTTGATGCCGTTCTCGATCATGCGCTTGCCGAAGGCGCGCATGGTGGGCATGGTGTTGTCGAAGATCTCGTCACCGAAGTTGCAGGTGCCGCAGTCCAGGGTGGCCATCTCGGGGAACAGCTCAGTGGGCTGCAGACGCTCCTCGGGGCTCATGCCGGTGGCGCCGCCGGTGGAGGGGATCATGATGACGTCAGGCAGTTCCTTACGGATGGCGTCCATGACGACCTTAAAGCGGTCACGATTCTGAGTGGGGGTGCCGTCGTCCTCGCGGACATGGATGTGCAGGATGGCAGCGCCGGCCTCGTAAGCGGACTTGGCCTCGCGCACCATTTCCTCGACGGTGTAGGGAACGGCCTCGTTCTGGGCCTTGGTGACTTCCGCGCCGCAGATGGCGGCGGTAATGATCAGCTTTTCCATCATTCTGCTCCCTTACTTCTTGATTTCCTTGCGCTGGCAGTCCTTGGGGGTGACACAGGTGCCGTGAGCGCGGCAGACCACGATGGGCTCAGCCAGCACGTCAGCGGCGGAAGCGCTGATGTCGGGGCGGGAGACGATGACCTTGCGGGCCTCGAACTTCATGGTGCGGGAGGTGTTGCCGATCTTCTCGATCTCGCCGTAGGCCTCGATGTAGTCGCCGGCGTACACGGGAGCCAGGAACTCCACATTGTCGTAAGCGCAGAACAGGCCCTCGTCGCCGTCGCAGGCGATCAGCAGCTCGGTAGCCACGTCACCGAACAGGTGCACCATGTGGGCGCCGTCCACCAGGTTGCCGCCGTAGTGAGCGTCCTTCGCACTCATACGCAGGCGAAGCATAGAAGTGATCTTTTCCATAGATGTTTCCTCCTTCAAAATGATTCTTTCTTACGTTTTGTTCGTATTCCTCATTCAGCTGGCCGGGAACTCTCTTTTTTCTTATACCAGAAAAGAACAAAGAGCTTGTGGGCAAAGACGTTCCGAAGAAATCTCCGGATTGCTTTGACCGCAAGCTCCTAATGCGAAAAGAGCGCTGTCGGTCAAGCATTTTGACCAATAGCGCTCCATGTCGATAAGATCAACATGACAGCAACACCGTTTACGCGGCGCTGCCAAGGGAACAGAATAGGCAAACTGCTCCCTTTCGGCGAAAGATCCCTTCCCGTCCGGCCATCCAGGCCGCCCGCTCCGCTGCCGGACAGTACCCTATCTTTCGCGCCTCTATTGACTGATATTTGGAATATTACCAGTGTCAATTATGACAGGTATTTCAAGTATTGTCAAGAGGGTTTGTGATACAAATAACAAACTTATTTTTTGTGCAACTTACCAACTGCTTGGCAAAAAATTTCGTCCCGGGAAACCGGGGCAAAAAAATTACCTCAAATGGGCGTTGCCCATTTGAGGTAAGCAGGTTCTCGCTTCGACCCGCGCTCCTTCCCCCGCAGGGCGTGGGAAGGAACACTCTCTCCGCGCAGAGTGTTTTTCGCCACGCACATGTCGCGGCGAAAAACGATTCAAATGGTTCGCCGCCTGCGGGCGGCGAATTCTGCGAAGCTTTTTGTTCTGAGCCCGAAAGCCTCAATAGTTTTCCTCGATCAGCTGCATGATCTCCGGTTTCAGGGACAGCATGCGGCAGATGTTCAGGGCGTCACGGGGACAGTCGGACTTGCCCACCACCCGGTACAGGCCGTAGTTCATGTGGCGGGCGATGACGGCCACGCCGTCCTCGTTGGTGGCGGCCAGCTCACGGCGGATCTGCTCGGGGTCAACGTCCCGCAGACCGATGATCTGATAGTGATCCTTGGCGCACTCGGCCACCTTGTCATAGTGGGTGGTCAGCAGCGAGATGGCGTTGACGCCGTTGAGGTACTTGGTGACGGCCTGCACGATCACCGCGCCCTCGTCGGGGTTGGTGCCACGGGCGAACTCGTCCAGCAGGAACAGGGAGTAGCCTTGCTCCACCTCGGAGAGCGCCTTCTGGAACTGGACGATCTCGGAGCCGAAGCCGGAAAGCCCCGACTGGATGGACTGCAGATCGTCAAACAGCATTTTCACGCTGTGGAACAGCGGCATTCTGGCGGACTTGGCGCACACCAGAAAGCCCGCCTGCAAAAGCAGCACATTCAGCGCCACGGTTTTCATGGCCACGGATTTGCCGCCCATGTTGGCACCGGTGATGACGGTAGCGCCCCGATCCAGCGCGATGGACACGGGAACAAAGGCTCTCCCCTGCTCGGCCAGCAGGTCGACTAATTCCGGGTTCACCATATCCTCCAGCACCAGTTCGCCGTCGGTGATCTGGGGCAGCACGCCGCCGTAGCGGACGGCGAACAGCGCCTTCTGCACCATGAAGTCCAGACGGCCCAGTGTCTCCGCGTCGGTCAGCAGATCGTCCACCATGGGAGCCAGCTGGGCACCCATGGTGCGGCGCACCTTCATCTCCTCGCTCTCCTCCTCGGCGCAGATACGGGTGCGTTGGAGCCGCAGGTCGTCCTTTTCCGCGTCGGTCTGGGCGTGGAACAGCCGCTCCTCCACATCCTTCTTGGCAGCGCGGATCTCCTTCAGCTTTTGGGTGGCGCTGTCGGGGATGTAAAAGCCCCGGCTGCCGGTGTGATTGGGGTCGAGGATATCCAGCGCTGCGGCGGGATCGTGGAGGGCCGTGTCCTTCAGACCCGCCGTTTCGTTGATGGCAGCCAGCAGCGGACGAATATCGCTGAGCCGCTGGAGGTAGCCCTTGATCTCGAACAGCTCCACATGATCCGGCACCTCGCCGTTCTGGCAGCGGCGCAGGGAGTTGCGGATGTCCTTGATCTGGCACAGCAGCGTCATCAGGCGGGTGAAGGTATCCTTCAGTTCCTCGTTATGGACAGCCAGCGCCTGCACGTTGTACAGCTCCGTTTCCAGCGCGGGGCGCTCGTCAGGGGTATAGAACCGCAGGCGGCGGATGCGCTCCAGCCCAAAGGGGGAGCAGCCGTGCAGCGTCTCCAGCGCGTATTGCAGGCCGATCTTGACCTTTTCGTCAAAGGATATGGCGATCATTGTAATTCCTCCTTCACATTGATGACGGGAGCGTCCACCGCGGCGGTCATGGCGGCCATGAACGCGTCCTTGTCAAAGCGCCAGCCATAGGCGGATACCGGGTTGATGGTGACGCACAGGGTGCGGGCGGCCTCCTCCGTTTCCAGCGTAACGCTGCGGGTAGCCAGCTTGTCCAGCGTGTCGGGCTTTAAGAGCACCTTGCTGGGATCCTTCACCACCAGGCGGCCATTGCGCAGTACGCCGCTGCGCAGCAACGGCAGCACCATGCTGTCGGTCAGTGCGCCGGTGATGAAGGCTGCGCCGTTGTCCCGCCAGCACTTCTCCAGACCCTCGGCAGCCTCCGGCGGCAGCGTCTCCGCCTTGGGCAGGTTCATTAGGTGGTAGATGTGGGCGGTGTCGGCCACCACCTTGTCCATGTTCATATCGTAGCTGGCGCCGGTGCAGAGGATGACGCCCTCGGCCACGGCCCGGGCGCCAAGGCTCTTGCGGCCCAGCGCACCGTCGATGATGGAGATATCCGCGCCCAGGTCAAAAAACTCCTTTGACACGGTTTTCAGCTGCGTGGTGATGGACGGCCCGGCCAGCTGAACGTGTCCGGCGCTGCGTGCCCGGACGATCACCACCTCGCCCAAAGGCGTGGGGATGCCGGTGGTCATCAGTATTTCCTTGGTGATATCCCCCAGCCGCAGCATGTCCTTGGCCGTGGCGATCAGGGTGCCTTCCCGGACGAAAATGCCGGGCTTTTCCGTGCCGGTCACAATGTCGGTGGACTCGCCGTCCCGGCCAATGGAGGTCAGACCCAGCACACCCTGCAATTTTCCCTGCTCCAGCAGCCAGTTGAGCATCGTCGTCTTTCCGGCATTCTTGCACATGCCCACGATGGACATGGTTTTCACGCTGTGCAGCTGCCGCAAAAGCTGTTCTTTCATATTGCCTCTCCTTCGGAGTGTAGTCATTCAACTAATTATTATAGCGGATAAGCTTTCAAAAAGGAACCCCCAATTTTTTTCTTATGAAAAAGGGCAACGCCCTTTTTCATAAATATGATTCGCTCCGACCCGCATTCATTCGCCCACCTTGTGTGCGAATGAACACTCTCTCCGCGCAGCGTATTTTTTGCCATGTACACGCCACGGCAAAAAATGATTCAACTTGTTCGCCGCCTATGGGCGGCGAATTCTGCGAAGCTTTTTACACCTTCACCAAAAATCCCACTGTTTACCCGTTTTGTTTCCTGTCAGTCGGTTGACAGAGGTGGTATAATAAGAAAAATTCCCGCAAAGGAGAACGCCGCTATGGAGATTACCCGCGCCTACGTGAAAAGCATTCTGCCCCACCGCGATCCGGAGGGGCACAAGGGCACCTTCGGCAAGGTGTACTGTCTGTGCGGCGCGGTGGGCTACACCGGCGCACCGGTGTTGGCGGCTTCCGCCGCTGTCCGCAGCGGCAGCGGATTGGTGTTTCTGGGGGTGCCGAAGGATATCTGGCCCATCGTGGCGGTGAAATGCGACAGTGCCATGCCCTCTCCCCTGCCGTCTCAGCAGGGTAAGCTGGCGCTGGCGGCGGAGGACGCCGTCCGGGCACGGATCGACGGCTGCGACGCAGTGCTGATCGGCTGCGGCATGGGCCGCAGCGAGGAAAGCGACGCCCTGACCCGGCGGCTCATCGACATGGACAAGCCGCTGGTGCTGGACGCCGACGGCATAAACGCCTTTGAGACGCATATACCTGAAATAAAGCGCCGTCAGGGCAAGGTCACGGTAATGACGCCCCACGAGGGAGAGTTCTTCCGCGCCGGCGGCGACCTGAGCCGGGGCCGGGAGAGCGGCGCACAGGCCTATGCGGCCCGGTGGGGCGTGTATCTGATCCTGAAGGGCCACCGCACCATTATGGCCGCCCCGGATGGCCGTCTGGCGGTGAACACCACCGGCAACAGCGGCATGGCGAAGGGCGGCAGCGGCGACATTCTCTCCGGCATGGTGGTGAGCCTGCTGGGACAGGGGATGGAACCGTTCGACGCCTGCTGCGCCGCCGTGTACTGCCACGGCCGGGCGGGCGACATGGCCGCGGCGGAGCTGGGAGAGCGGGGCATGTCCCCGGCCGACCTGCTCTCCCGCCTGCCCTATGCGTTCAAAGAGACAGAACAGGGATAAGGAAAGCCTTCCGAATCAAGCTTTCGGAGGGAAAACCATGAAACGTATCGTGATCCTGCCGCTGTGCCTGCTGCTTCTGTGCGGCGGCTGCGGCAAAAAGAGCAGCACGGCGGCAAATATTCAGGAGCAGTACAGCCGCGTAGCCACCGCCCAGATGGAGGCGGAAGTCACCTTCCACACCCCGCAGGAGGATCGCAGCTTCACGCTGCAATGTACCTTCACGCCGGAGGAGTCCACCGTCACTGTCACAGCGCCGGAAACCGTCAAGGGCGTGACCGCCACCGTGTCCGGCGAGGAGCTGACCATCGCCTACGACGGGGCGGTGCTGTCGGCGGGCAGCGTGGGGCGGTTCGGGCCTGTCAACGCCCTGCCCTGTCTGCTGCAGGCCATCGGCAGCGGCTATCTGCTGGAGGAGGGCCGGGAGACGCTGGAGGACGCCGACTGCTACCGCCTGACGCTGGACGCCACCGCCGGGGACACGCCGCTGAAATGCACGGTGTGGCTGGACGCGGAGACGCTGCTGCCCCGGTACGCGGAGTTTGCCGCCGACGACGCGGTGGTGGTATCGGCGAAGCTGCTGGCCTTTTCCTGCACGCTGAATGAAGATGCAAACTGACCTTGCAAGGAGGAAATACAGATGGAATCTACACTGCGGAGAACATGGGCCGAGATCGACCTTGACGCGCTGGCCCACAACTATAGGACGCTGCGCGCCCATGTGGGCCCGGCGGTCAAATTTCTGGGGGTGGTGAAGGCCGACGGCTACGGCCACGGCGCCATTCAGGTCTCCCGCACGCTGGAAGCGCTGGGCGCGGACTATCTGGCGGTGTCCAGCATCGACGAGGCCATGGAGCTGCGCCACAACGGCATCGCCATGCCCATCCTGATCCTGGGCCACACGCCGAGGGAGCAGGTGAAGAACCTGATCGACCTGCACATCACCCAGGCCGTGACCTGTGCCGCCAAGGCGGAGGAGTACAGCGCCGAGGCGGTAAAATGCGGCGGCACGCTGAAAGTCCACATCAAGGTGGACACCGGCATGTCCCGGCTGGGGTATCTGTGCGGCGGGGAGATGTTTGACACCGGCGTGGAGGGTATCTGCCACGCCTGCAACGCGCCGGGACTGGAGGCCGAGGGCATCTTCACCCACTTTGCCGTGGCGGATGAACCGGACGCGGACAGCCGCGCCTACACGCTGGCCCAGTTCGACCTGTTCCGCCGGGTCATCGACGCCGTGGAGCAGCGGCTGGGCAGGCGCTTCGCCATCCGGCACTGCGCCAACTCCGGCGCGGTGGCCTCTTATCCCGAGACGTATCTGGACATGGTGCGTCCCGGCATCCTGCTGTACGGCTGCGGGGCACTGGCAGCGAAGCTGGGGCTGCGGCCCGTTATGACGCTGAAGACCACTGTCAGCACCATCAAAACCTATCCTGCCGGAACCGCAGTCAGCTACGGCGGTATTTTTGTCACTCCTCAGACAACCCGGATGGGCGTCATTCCCTACGGCTATGCAGACGGTTTTTTCAGATGCCTTTCCAATAAGTGCAGCCTGATGACCGAAGAGGGCGCCGTCCCCCAGCGGGGAAAAATCTGCATGGATATGTGTATGGTGGATGTTACGGACCTGCCCGATGTCAAAGAAGGAGACGTGGCCATCCTCTACGGCAGTGATCAGACAGGAAGCCAACCTGTGGAGGCCGGCGCCGAAATCATGAACACCATTTCTTATGAGCTGCTTTGCGTTATTACCAAACGAATTCCCCGCATCTATCTGTAACCGACACGGTTCCCGAAAAAGAACCGTCTGCATAGGATAGAGCAAGGGAAGGAGACGGAGCATGGATCTACTCCGTTCTGGCCAGAGGCGGTGACTTACTGGAGATTGGGGGAAC
>OLSQ01003171.1_pt1 | contig 11122 bp, 8 predicted proteins | sample 1672561 | NCBI WGS metagenome assembly OLSQ01 (sample SAMEA3136699, study PRJEB25190) | human gut metagenome | biome: human gut; feature: human-associated habitat; material: faeces | place: Austria | collected 2013 | reverse complement strand
GAGACGCTGTTGGGTGCGTCTCCAGCCCTCTGATTCTTACTTTGGATCCCGATGGTGGGGTGTTGTCGGTGCTGCTTGCTTGGTTACCTTGTCTCGCCGGACTCCGTGCGTAGGCGGTAGCCGTGGACGAGGTCGCTAATGGCCGGCCAGGGAATCTGGCGGTCGACCCAAAATTGGAGCTGGACCAGATAGCGCTCGGTGGCGCGGGTGAGGGCTGCAAACTGTTCGTGAGTCTCTACCTGGGCGTAGAGGTCGCGGCTGTGGGCGAGGATTGCCGTGGTGTCATCCATTTTGCCGGTGACGTCGAAGGCGCCCGAGAACCAGTCGCACAGGCGCGCGGCGCTGTTGTTGATCGTTGCGAGGTCGGCGGTGCCGTCGTTGGCGTTTTCGTTGGCCTGGGCTCGCAGGAGGGAGAGGGCGTCGGCCGCGTTCATGCAGTAGCCGACGGTGAAGTTCCAGACGGCGAATTCGCGGCCTGTGTCAAGCTTGCGGCGGCGCATGTAGTCGATATCGCGCGGTTCCTCGAGCATCATTTGGTCGGCGAGGGCCTCAAGTGCAGTGGTGTACTCGGCAAGGTCGAGTGCGAGCAGGGTGTTGATATCCATCATCTTTAGGCCTCCGCTTCGATCTCGACGATTTCGTTTTTGATGCACATGCCCTGGTTGTCCCAGACATTGCGGCAGGCGGCGGCAAAGCGCTCGCGGTCGGCTTCGCAGATGCGGGCGAACATGTTGCAGGTGCCAAAGGGCTCGCACACGTCAAAGAAGATGCAGATTGACGACCATCCGCCATACCAGCTCACGGCGCCCGCCGGCTCGTGAAAAACGGGGTTCTCGATGTGCTCATAATTGGCAATGGGGCCCGATACGGGATAGGTTACCTCGGCATCGCAGATCTTGGCCGAAAAGATACGTGACTCGACCGGACAGGACGATTCGAACAGCTTGCATGTCTCGGGAGCCTTGTCCCAGAGCATATCGGCGAGAAACGTCTCGCCATTCAGCGTGATCTTGAGCATTTTTGTCATAGTAAGGACCTCCTCAATCCGTCGCTCAAGGGGTTCGCTGGCGGATAAGGAGAAGACAGCAGCGGGGTCGCCGAACCCAAACTTCACGACAGATCTCTGTCGCCCCAGCCCGCGCTGTTCTTCGCTAAAGTACCATGCCGCAATTGCACGCGCAATATCAGTTTTTGATTTTCTGGAAGCGGCAATCGACGAGACGGCTCGCCGGCTGCCGGCCGACGCGCGGCATAGGCGCTCGTCTATTCCTTAAGTTGGATGAAAAACTCCATGTTATTGCAGGGCTGCATACTCGTTCAATAAGTGCATAGAATCTCGTATAGAGCGAGTAAGATTTTGCGACTTCTGTTTTGTGTTTAGCAAAGATATAGTTTGCATAATCCAGCTAATCCTCGCTCTATTAAAATAAAGTCGCACGTAAATGGCGTAAACATATCTGAGCTGCGGTTCTGTACGCTGAGCGGATAAAAACGACCGTTCACCGTTCAACTATTTTCAAAATGAATAAAATGAGCGATAAAGAGAATATAAACCTTAATAAACTCGCGTATTGCACGGGCGCGGGTTATTAATGGGTTGTAGGCCTTTTACAGAAAGGATTCCAGCAATGTCTAAGCCTCTTGGCAAGCCCGATCGTATCGTCGTCGCCCTTGGCGGCAACGCCCTCGGCAACAACCCCGTTGAGCAGATCGAGGCCGTGAGCAACACCGCTCACGCTCTTCTCGGCCTGATTGAGCAGGGCAACGAGATCATCATCACCCACGGCAACGGTCCGCAGGTCGGCATGATCCAGAACGCCTTCGCCGCCGCCCACGACGCCATCGGCACCCCCGAGATGCCGCTGCCCGAGTGCGGCGCCATGTCCCAGGGCTACATCGGCTATCACCTGCAGCAGGGCATCGGCCGCGAGATGCACAAGCGCTATAAGCGTTGGCACGCCGCCACCGTCGTCACCCAGATCGAGTGCGATCCCGACGATCCCGCGTTCAAGAACCCGACCAAGCCGATTGGCCCTTTCTACACCGAGGAGCAGGCCAAGGAGTTCATGGCCGAGGATCCCTCCAAGGTCTTCGTCGAGGATTCCGGCCGCGGCTGGCGTCGCGTCGTCGCTTCCCCCGATCCCAAGAAGATCGTCGAGGCCGACTCCATCCTCAACCTGCTCGACAACGAGTTCATCGTCATCGCCTGCGGTGGCGGCGGCATCCCCGTCGTCCGCGACTACGAGAACAAGGGCTGCTACAAGGGCGTTCCCGCCGTCATCGACAAGGACCTGGGCGGCGAGCTGCTGGCCGAGGACTGCGACGCCGACGTTCTGTTCCTGCTGACCGCCGTTGAGCATGTCGCCATCAACTTTGGCAAGCCCAACCAGGAGGAGCTCGAGGACCTCACCGCCGACGAGGCCGAGCGCCTGGCCGACGAGGGCCAGTTCGGCAAGGGTTCCATGGAGCCCAAGGTTCGCGCTGCCATCAAGTTCGCCCGTTCCCGCAAGGGCCGCACCTGCATCATCGGCGCTCTGGACAAGGCCGCCGAGACCATGGCTGGCCTCTCCGGTACCCGCATTCACGAGTAGTCTCTACTCTGTTGCCTCTCTCGTGGGCGCTAGGCAAAGCGCCCACAAACTAGCCTCTCTTCATGAGCCCCGCAGTCCGCTCCGACTGCGGGGCTTTTGTTTCAACCCGGCACTTGGGGACGTTCCTTTCCTACCGGCATCTTGGGACAGTCCTTTTCGACAGCACGAGCGGTCGTCCGCAAAGGCTGTCCCCAACGACCACTCATTTAAGTCTGTCCCCAATGACTGCCCAATGGCTGGGAAGGCGCATCCCACACCGACGCATTGCTTTCGGGCCCTCTCTCCGTGCTCCCTATAAGTTTAGCTGGACTCCCCGCAACCTGTTCCGCGTTGGCGGAACGAGCGCGACGTGGAGTGTCATTCTTTACCGCGTTAGACTAGACGCAGGGAAAGGAGGAGGACATGGATGCTCGCGTCAAGCAGCTTGTAAATATGATCGAGGACGCTCAGCCTGTCGCTGTCGCGGTGCTTGCCAAGCGTCTCGAGGTAAGCGAGCGCGCCGTGAGAAACTATATCCATCGCGCAAACGACAAGCTTGCGGGGGTTGCACGCATCGTTGGCAGCAAAGGGCAATATCGTATCGATGTTGCACATGCAGATGAGCTTGCTCGCTTGCTAGACGGTGCGGCTCTGGCCCATCCGGGCATTCCTGATACGCGCGACGGCCGTGTGTCCTTCCTTCTTAACGACCTTCTCATGCGGTCCCAGTGGGTGACGATTGAGGAGTATGCGGATTTACTCTACGTTTCGGCGCGAACTCTGTCCAATGACATGCGTCTGGTAGAGCAGAAACTCGCCCAATTTGACTTGACGCTCGAAAAGCGCCCTCGCTACGGAATCCGCGTTGCGGGTGGGGAGTCGCAACGGCGTCTGTGTCTGGCCTCACTGGTGAGGCCCGTGTTGCCCGATACCGACGATGCAGAGCTCGCCGAGCGCCTGCGGGCCATCGCCGCATGTGTGGACGATGCCCTGACTGCCTCGCCCGTCACGGTGAGCTCGCTGGCATCCCGCAATCTCATCATGCATCTTTACATCGCTCTTGGCCGCATCGAGCAGGGCTGCTATGTCCCGGCTGCAGAATCGGACGTTTTAAAGCTGGAGGGAACGCACGAATACGCTGCGGCTTTCCAGATTGCCGCAAACATCAAGGATGCCCTGGGCGTGAGCATGCCCCGAGAAGAGGTTGCCTTTATCGCAATCCATTTGCTCGGCAGGGGCACGGGCGTGCCCGAGAAGGGCTCGGCCGTTATCTCGGACGAGATGTGGGAGATCGCTTCCGAGATGGTATGTGCGGTCAACGATGAGTTTAGGTTTGACTTTAGCAGCGATCTTGAACTTCGCATGAACCTTGCTCGGCATATTGGCCCTCTGGGTTATCGCCTTGAATATCACATGCATATGGATAACCCCATGCTGCCCGATATCAAGACGAGGTTTCCGTTGGCCTATTCGATGGCGGCCGGCACCTCGCAGGTACTCGAGCGTCATTTTGGCAGCCAGCCCTCTGATGAGGAGCTCGGCTACATCGCCATGGCATTTGCCCTGGCCCTCGAGCAGCAAGCCGACCAGCCGCGTCGCAAACGCATCCTGATCGTGTGCGCCTCGGGAGCGGGAAGCGCCCGTATGCTCGAGCACCAGTACCGCAAGCAGTTTGGTATGTATATCGAGTCGATTGAGACATGCGACGTCGCCCGCGTGGGAACGCTCGACTTTTCGCACATCGACTACGTGTTCACAACGGTGCCGCTCAACGTCAAGTTGCCCGTGCCCGTCCGCGAGGCCGATTTCTTCTTGGAGACGAGCGATGTCAACGCTATCCGCAAGGTGCTGAGTGATGACGCTGCGCAATCGGACTCCCTGAGCGCTTTCTTTAGCCGTGCCCTGTTCTTCAACCGCGTTGAGGCGTCGTCGAAGCAGGCCGTTCTCCGATATCTCTCCGAGCGCGCCGTCGAGAGCGGCCGTGTCGATGCCCAGTTTGCCCAAGAGGTTGCCGAGCGCGAGAGCGCGAGTGCCACCTCGTTTGGCAATGGGGTGGCCATGCCCCATGGGATGCATCCTTTGAGCGCCGAGGCCTTTGTTACCGTGGGCCTGCTCGAACATCCCATTCTTTGGGACGAATACGGCCATGAGGTCGATATCGTCTTTATGGTGTCGTTTGCCCGGTCGGGCGGCGACGAGGCGCGGATCTTGAGCTCGCTGCTCGCTGAGATCTTTATGGACCGCCAGGGGGTCGAGCGCTTACGCGAGCGCCGGTCCTGGCATGAGCTGATGGCGCTTGTGCAAGCGCATACGGCTTAAGGCTTCTTTTGTCGAAAACCCTGCCTGCCTGCAATAAACCTCGAGGATTGCGGGTGGGAGATAGGCGTTTCGAATATTCAAGTACAAACCAAACATCACGGGAGAGGAGACCGTTATGGACGATCAGGGAACCGAGATGGTTTCGTTTCAGCTGGTCGCTGCAGCGGGAGAGGCGCGCAGCCTTGCCTTCGAAGCCCTTGAAAAGGCAAAGGCGGGGGATTTTGACGCTGCCGCCAAACTCATGAAGCAGTCAAAGGATGCGGGAATCAAGGCTCACCACATCCAAACGCAGCTGCTTTCGACCGAGGCGGCGGGCGAGCATCTGTCGGTGGATGTGTTGCTGGTCCATGCTCAGGACCACCTCATGTGCTCCATGCTTGCTCAGGAGCTCGTGCAGGAGCTGATCTGCCTGTATGAGCGCACTGCAGCCAAGAACGCCTAACGGCGTGCGGCGACTATCCAACCAATCAATGCGAAGGGAATCCCTTATGAAGATCCTTCTTGTTTGCGCAGCTGGCCTGTCTACAAGCATTCTGATGAAGAAACTCGAGAAATACGCGGAGCAAAACGGCATCGAGCTTGATATCGATGCGGTGGGTATCGGCGAGTATCAGGAGACCTGCGCCGATTATGACGTGCTGCTCTTGGGGCCGCAGGTGTCCTACCAGCTCAACACCGTCAAGCAGGGGAGCGGTAAGCCGACCGCGGTCATCCCCGCACAGGACTACGGCATGGGCAACGCCGCCAATGTGCTGGCACTCGCCCAGTCGCTGTTGGGCTAGGAGGCGACCATGGAAAAGTTAATGACCCTGCTTCAGGAAAAACTGACCCCTATTGCCAATTTCTGCGGCACCGAGCGCCATTTTGCCTCCATGCAAAAGGGCTTTATGAGCGCGATCAGCTTCATCTTGGTCTCTGCCGTCTTTATGATCATCGCCAACCCGCCGGTCACGGCCGACCTGGTGGCGCAGGGCGGGTTCTGGTCCGTCTTTGGCCCTTGGCTCGATTTTGCCACGGCCAATAAGCTCACGCTGCTCATCCCGTTCAACATGACGATGGGCATACTGTCGGTGATCGTGACGTTCGCAATCGCCTATAACCTGGCGGGCACCTACAAGATGCCCAAGCTTAACGCCGGTATGACCTCGCTGGTGATGTTCCTGATCGCCGCGGCGCCGTCGTCCTACTACCAGCTTGCTGATGAGTCCGTGCTCCAGGCGGTCCCCTGCACCTATCTGGGTGCGCAGGGCCTGTTTACCGCCATCATCGTTGCCCTGGTCTCCGTCGAGGTCACGCGCTTCTGCCAGACCAAGGGCATCACCATCAAGATGCCCGATGGCGTGCCGCCGTTTTTGTCCGAAACCTTTGGCGCCATCGTGCCTATGCTCGCCAACATCCTCATCTTCTTTGGTGGCAACCTGCTGATCCAGATGATCGATCCCACGCTGTCCATCCCCTCGGTTATCGAGAAGCTGCTCGCTGCCCCGCTTTCCGTCGCAGTTGACTCTGTGCCCGGCGCACTGCTTATCTGCTTCATGACGCTGCTGTTTTGGTGCTTTGGCGTCCACGGCAACATGATCGTGATGCCCATCACCGCCCCGGTTACGCTTGCCGCCTTTGCTGCCAACGCCTCGCTCTACGCTGCTGGGCAGCCGCTTGAGTTCCACCCGGCACTCATGTCGATGGCCATCAACCTCATCGGCGGCACGGGCAATACATTCTCTTTTGTGGCGCTCTGCGCGTTTAGGGCAAAGTCGCAGCAGCTCAAGGCATTTGGCAAGGCATCCATCGTGCCGAGCTTCTTCCGTATCTCCGAGCCCGCGATCTTTGGCGCACCCATCATCTTCAACCCGATCCTCATGATTCCGTTTGTGCTGGGCGGTATGATTTCGGCCCTGCTGTATTGGGGTGCAATCTCACTGGGTCTTGTCTCTAACTTCTACATCTTGGTGAGCGGCACGTTCCCCATCTTCGTTCAGGGCTTTATCCAGTGCCTCGACCCGCGCATCTGGGTATTTACGATCGTTTTGATCGTGGTCATGGCTGTGGTCTGGTACCCGTTCTTTAAGGTGTACGACAACCTGCTCCTGGCACAGGAGCGGGAGAACGCTGCGGCAGCTTCTGCCAAGGATACTGAGTAGCATGGGTTACTTTGACAGAACGTCTGCTGCCGGTATGCCCGAGGGCTTTTTGTGGGGCGGCGCGCTCGCTGCCAACCAGGCCGAAGGGGGCTGGAACGAGGGCGGCCGCGGTATGTCGCACTCCGACCTGATTCCACAGGGTCCCGACCGCTGGGATGTGATGTTTGGCAGGCAAAAGCCCGTGGATGATCCGGACAGGCTGTATCCATGCCGTTGGGGCAACGACTTCTTCCATCATTGGCGCGAGGACGTCGAGCTCTTTGCCGAGATGGGCTTTAAGTGCCTGCGTCTTTCAATTTGTTGGAGCCGTATTTTTCCCACAGGGATGGAGGCCGAGCCCAACGGTGAGGGCTTGGAGTTTTACCGTCAGGTATTCGAGGCGCTGCGCGAGCACGGAATCGAGCCACTCGTGACGCTGTCGCACTACGACTATCCGTTGGCTCTGGTCGAGCGTTATGGTGGATGGCAAAGCCGAGAGATGATCGAGCGGTATGCGCACTACGTCGAGACCGTCGGACGTGCGTACCAGGGCCTCGTGCGTTATTGGCTCACCTTCAACGAGATCAACAGCGTGGCGCTGTCCTATCTCAACGCGGGCGTCACGCTCGAGGATGAGCGTGACCGTGCAGCCGTGACCGCGGCGTTCTCGCACCATATGTTTATGGCGAGCGCTCACGCTGTCGAGATCCTGCACAAGATCGATCCCGCAAACAAGGTGGGTTGCATGATCGCTGCCGGTGCGACCTATCCGTACCGTTGTGCGCCCGAGGACGTATGGCTTGCGTATGAGGAGGACCGCGGCCGCTACTTCTACACTGACGTGATGGCTGCGGGCGCCTATCCTACTTGGAAGCTGCGTGCGCTCGAGAAAGAGGGTGTTCACGTGCCCTTTGAGCCGGGCGATACGGAGTATCTGGCCGAGCATACCGTCGACTTCATCTCGTTCTCGTACTATTGCTCGCGCTTGGTGTGCGCCGATGACCAGGTGATCGCTGAGAAGGCGGAGGGCAACGTGTTCCCGACGCTGCGCAATCCGTACCTCAAGGATAAAGAGACTGCCTGGAAATGGCAGATCGATGCGCTGGGTTTGCGCGTGACGCTTGCCGGCTACCACGATCGTTACCATCTTCCGCTCTTTATCGCTGAGAACGGTGTGGGCGGACTCGATGCGCTGGAAGACGGCAAAGTCCACGATGCGTATCATATTGATTACCTGCGCAGGCATATTCTTGCGCTACGCGATGCAATTGTCGAGGACGGTGTTGACCTGATGGGATACACGCCGTGGGGCTGTATCGATCTGGTATCGGCCTCGACGGGGCAGATGAAGAAGCGCTATGGCTTTGTTTATGTCGATGCCGATGATACGGGCAAAGGCACGTTCGATCGCTACCGAAAGGACAGCTTCTGCTGGTATCAAAAGGTCATTGCATCAAATGGCGAGGACTTGAGTTAACCCTTGCAAGCCTGCTGCCCCCGCGGCCCGTTTCGGCCGCGGGGGCTTTTGCTATTTACCTAGTCCCCGATGAGACCCTCATTCTGTGGGTAGTCATTGGGGACGTTCTTAAACGACTAGTCATTCAAGAACGTCCCCAATGACTACCTGCAGAATGAGCGTGGCTGACAGCCGTGCGGCACCGGTCCGCGTGGCGGCGTATAATCGGCGGCAGATGATTCTGACGTTAGGAAACCATGACCGATAGCATGCAGCAGATGGCGCTCGACACGCTCGGCGCCTATTTTGGCTACACCTCGTTTCGCCCGGGACAGGACCGCATGGTCGATGCGATCCTTGCCGGTCGTGATGCGCTGGGTGTTATGCCCACGGGCGCCGGCAAGTCCATTTGCTACCAGGTGCCCGCGCTCATGCTGCCCGGCATCACCTTTGTGGTGAGTCCGCTGCTGTCGCTTATGGAGGACCAGACCCGTGCGTTGCTCGCGGCGGGTGCGCGACCCAGCTATCTCAACTCCAGCCTTACCCCGGCCCAGCAAAACACTGTGCTCAAGCGGGCACGCGAGGGCCGCTACCAGCTTATGTACGTGGCGCCCGAGCGCCTGCTCGAGCCGCGCTTTTTAGCCTTTGCGCAGGAGGCCGCGGCGGACGGCGGCATTGGCGTGCCGCTCGTGGCCATTGACGAGGCCCACTGCGTAAGCCAATGGGGTCAGGATTTCCGCCCCGCCTACCTGCAGATTCGCGAGTTCATCGATTCCCTGCCGCAGCGCCCCATCGTGGCGGCGTTTACCGCTACGGCGACCGAGCGCGTGCGCGCGGATATTCAGCAGATGCTCGGCCTGCAAAACCCCGCGACGGTGGTGACGGGCTTCGATCGCAAGAACCTCTACTTTGGCTGCGAGGAGATGGGCGACAAGGCCAAGGCCGCGTGGGTGCGTGACTACGTGATCGCGCATTCGAGCGAGAGCGGCATCGTGTATTGCTCGACCCGCAAGACGGTCGATGCGCTGGCAGGCGAGCTTGCCGAGGCACTGGGCCCCAGCGGCATTCGCGTTGGCCGCTACCATGCCGGCATGGGCAACGACGCCCGCCGGCAAAGCCAGCGCGCCTTTATCGACGACGATATCCAGGTGATGGTTGCCACCAACGCCTTTGGTATGGGCATCGACAAGCCCAACGTGCGCTACGTGATCCACAACAACGTGCCCGAGAGCATCGAGGCCTACTACCAGGAGGCTGGTCGCGCTGGCCGCGACGGCGACCCGGCCAGCTGCCACCTGCTGTGGAACGGTAACGATTTTCGCATGCGCCGCTTTCTGATCGACCGCGGCGATGCTGCCGACGAGGCGCTCGACGACGAGCAGCGCGCGTGGGCGCTCCAGAATCGATATCGTCTGCTCAGCCAGATGGAGGGCTACTGCAATACCACCGGCTGCCTGCGCGAATACATGCTGCGCTACTTTGGCGACGAGGCCGCGGCCGAGCATGCCGCGGCCGGTACGGGCGGCACCGCCACGGATGAGGCCGAGGGCTGCGGCAACTGCAGCAATTGCCTCACGCAGTTCGAGGTCGAGGACGTCACCGATATGGCCCGCGCCGCCGTGCGCTATGTGGCCACGCGTCCCATGCGCTTTGGCAAGTCACTGATCGCCGACGTGCTCCACGGCGGCAACACCGAGCGCATTCGCCAGATGCATTTGGATGAGGACCGCGGCTACGGTGAGCTGTCGAGCGAATCGGTCGGGCGCATCAAGGACATCATCGGCCAGCTGTGCGGCCGCGGTTATCTGGCCACCTCGCAGGGGCAGTACCCGGTCGTGGGGCTGGGCCCGCGCGCCGGCGAGGTCGAGAACGAGGCGTTTGCCTTTACCGTTAAGCGTCGCGCGTCCAAGCGCAAGGCCTCGACCCGCGCCCGCCGTGCGGTGGATCTGCTGCGTGAGGAGGCCGAGCTGGATCAGCGCCCGCGCGTGGGTGACGATGCCGAGCTGTTCGAGCGCCTGCGCGCTTTGCGCAAGCGCATAGCAACTGAAGCCACCGTGCCTCCTTACGTGGTATTCTCGGATGCCGCCCTGCGTGCCATGTGCCTTGCTCGCCCGAAGGACGAAGCGCAATTTTTGGATGTCCAAGGCGTGGGGCAGAAGAAGCTCGAGCGCTACGGCGAAGAATTCTTGCGGGAAATCAACTCCTAGCGAATGGCTTGCCGACTCTCATTCATGCTGGGGCGTAGCTGCTGGTTTTTAAATAATACGCGCTGCCAAATCCATCGGCTGCGTCTCCAACGGTGGGGTGTCGAATACCGCTGACTTCCTTGCAGGCGCGAATGGGGTAGGTTGCCGAGCTGCTTTAGCTATAAAACGCGTATCATTGAACGGTTATGTCTTTCGGCATAACCGTTTTCGTTTTCGACAGAAAGGCAGCTTGCATGGCCAGCCAGAACACAACCGGCAACACCGGCTCTTCCGTAGATGGGCAGGGGCGTGAAGGCTTCTCTAGCCGTTTGGGCTTTCTGCTAATCAGCGCAGGCTGCGCTATTGGTTTGGGCAACATATGGCGCTTCCCCTTCATCACGGGACAATACGGTGGTGCCGCATTCGTTCTGATGATCTTGCTCTTTCTGGTGGTGCTCGGTGTGCCGCTGC
>OLSQ01003170.1_pt1 | contig 11124 bp, 10 predicted proteins | sample 1672561 | NCBI WGS metagenome assembly OLSQ01 (sample SAMEA3136699, study PRJEB25190) | human gut metagenome | biome: human gut; feature: human-associated habitat; material: faeces | place: Austria | collected 2013 | reverse complement strand
GGAGGTCATGGTCTTGACGTTCTGCTTCGTTTTCAGCAGGCGAGGCTCCTGCGTACGATGCTGCAGACCCGGTCTGTCGCTAAGCCGGAACAGAACCTGCACGAATATGGCAAAGCAAAGCCCACAGGCCGGAATTCCATCTGACCTGTGGGCTTTTTGTCTCTTTTCGGTTCTCAGTGTTTCGGTTTTTTGCCCCAGAGCCCCAGTCCGCTGCGGCTGGATGCTTTGCCGTGCTTGGGCGCTGCAGCCGGCTTCGGTGCACGGCTGCGCTTCTTCTCTGGCTTTGGTTCGGGTTCCGGCTCGGTCCAGGGGAGCAGACCGGCCTTGGACTCCGCTTCGGGCTCCGGCTGTACGGGTTTCGGCTTCTCCGCTGGCACGGGCGCAGGCGGTGCTTTCGGTACGGTCTTTGGCTTCTCCGCTGGCACGGGTGCAGGCGGCGTTTCCGGCACAGGCTGGGGGGTCGGAGCTGACCCCGAAGCCGGCGGTGCATCCGGAACGGACTGCGGCGGCTTGGGAGTGCTGCTGTCCGCTGTCGGCTTCCGCTCTGGCCGCTTCCAGCTTCCGTCTTTTCCCATGCGGAGCAGCTCCCACATGATCTCATCATCGCTCCGGGTATTCTGGCTGCGCTGCAGATCATCGGTCAGTTCGTCCATCACGCTTCGGCCATCTCCTGCCGGTTTCCATGTCGGCTCCAGTGCGGAATCTGCCGGGCGGAGCAGGTCCTCCGGCAGAGGGCTGTCGGCATTCTCCGGTTTCTTCTTTTTCTTCCGGATGGGAGCTGCGACGTGCTCCGGATGGAGCGGAAAGATTTCCAGCGACTGCACTTCGTTGACCACACAGCCCAGCAGCTGCACACCGGACTTGTTCAGCTTTTCAATGGCATCCTGTATGACAGGCAGCGGGGTGGCATCGTGACGCACAACGAACAGCGCATGGTCTGCCAGCTTGTTCAGGCGCAGCACATCCGAGGAACGTCCCACCGAGGAAGCATCAATGATGACATACTCGTAGGGCTCCATGATCGGTTTCAAAAAGTCGAACAGGGCGGCATCCAGCGGCACCGCATCGGGTTCCAGCACCATCGGCAGAAGGTCCAGATAGCCGGTCAGCGAGATAACCGCTTCCGGCTCGGCAGATTCGCCTTTGTACAGGGCGTTCAGCGTCCGGCTGTACGGCAGATCCTGCAAAAACATTCCGCCCAGGCGGGGAGCACGGGTATTCAGATCCAGCAGCAGGGTGCGCTTTTCCATATCGGACAGCTGCAGGGCCAGATTGGCCGCCACCGTGCTCTTGCCTTCTCCATCCTCAGCCGAAGTCACATAGAACCAGTGCGGCTCTGCCGTGGTGCCGAACCGGTTGATCAGGATATGCGCGGCCGAAGCAAAGTTCTGCACGGCATCGGCATCCGTGCGGTGCGTTTCGCTCAACAGCTGCATGTTCTTCTGGAAGTAGCTGTTGTCCTTGGGGATGCTGCCCAGAGTTTCAAGCTTCAGGACGTCCTCCACGTCCTTCACATTCAGCAGGGTGGGCCGCAGGAAAAACTCCAGCACCGCCAGACCCGCACCGGCGGCCAGACCCAGCACACAGAAGATCACCCACAGGCGGACGTACTGGCCGGCACCGCCGCCCGTTGTAGAAGTTGCTTCCGGAGCATCGATCATGGCCACAGAGCCCATCATCAGCGTTTCCGGCAGGATCTCCTTGATGGCATCCACCAGCGCATTCATCAGCTGGACACCGGCCTCGGCATTGTTCCAGGTCAAAGTAAGCAGCAGCACCTGCGTTTCATTGTAGCGGCTCACCTGCAGATTCTGAGACACGTCCTGTGTTGTGACCGATACAAGGCCCGAATGATCAATGGCAGTCTGCAATGTGCGCTCGCTCTTCATCACAAAGGTCGCGGCGTCCATCATATCCAGGGTCTGATAAAAGGTGTTTGAACTCAGATAATCAGAATTATTGTTTACAACGCCGTCTGCAGAGGGTTGGGAGGTGATCGCAACGGAACAATTGACCGCGTAGTTGGTACGGCTGTTCCGCAGAAAGGAGACGCCGCTGAACACGAATCCGCAGAAAAAGCCCAGCAGGCCCAGCACAAGGATCGTCTTCCGGTGCTTGAAGACGGTGTACAGCAGGTCGCTGATGCGGATCTCGTCATTGTCCATTGTTTCTCACCACCTTTACGATTTGTTTTCGCTTTGGTCGAGGGTCTCGTCCTGAGCTGCAGCAGCTTTCCGCGCCTTGCGGCGGCGTGCAAGGATGCCCCACAGGAACACCAGCAGCCAGACCACACCGGCGGCGACCACAGCCAGAACGGCCAGAGCCACCGCACTGCGTAGCGTAAACACCGGCACGGTCCAGTTCTGCGTACTTGCCGTATCCTGTACAGTGAAGGGATATTTCCGGGCATTTGCGGAATCTGCCTTGCCGCGTACCACATAGTAGCTGCCCTCGGTCAGATCGGTGAACAGCTGGCCGGAATCGCTGGACGTCCAGCTCCGGATCAGCTGATCCTGCTCGTTGTACAGGGAGAGCTGTTCGCCCTCCGTATTGCTGCGCAGCACCGTATCCACGGCAGAGATGGATACCCGCAGGAGCCGGTTGGTGATGTCCAGCGTTGTGCTGCCTGCACCGTCAATGCGGCCGTCCGCAGCGACGATCACCGTGTGATCCGTGTCATCCGGACGGTAGTTTTCCGGTGCCTGCTGTTCGCGGATAAGATAGGTCGTGCTCTTATCCAGATCGGTCAGACGGATCTGGCCCGACCCATCGGTCGCCACCGTCTGGGTGGTGCCGGTGCGCCGGTTGGCCACCGTAAAGACGGCACCCTCCAGAGCGGAGGAAGTAAGCTCGTCCGTGACGTTCAGAATGATCTTGGTCTTTTCGGTATCGATCTTGTGCAGCTCCGGGTCGCTGCCGTTCTTCTTTTCCACTTCTGCATCCAGATCCTGCTGCATGGTGGTGTAGTAGTTGGGGGACGACTGCTGCTGCACCGTGTACTTGCCAAGATACAATTCCACGCTTTCGCCGTAGCCGGCTTCGTCACAGGTGATGGTATCCACCTGCTGGCCCTGCGTATAGCGCACCGTGCCATCCTTTGTGATGATATCTTCGGCTGCGATCACCCGGAAGGTGCCGCCGCCTACAGGCTGCTGTGTTTCGACGTCGTTCATCTGCAGCCGGATGATGTTTTTGCAGGGAGCCACCCGGATCTGCACGATGTAGGGCTCCGGCCAGTCGTACATGCGGTCCACATCGTAGTAGGTGTCCGCTGCCGCATCGTATCCTTCCGGCTCACTGAGCTGATGGAAGTAGTAGCTGCCCTGCCAGATCTTTTCCGGCAGATAGAAGGTGCCTTCCCCGGTGGTCTCATACTCCCGGTAGCTGATCTTTTCCGGGTAGTAGGTATTCAGGGTCTGCAGGCTGCCGTTTATCAGATGGGCCGTATCCGTGCGGTACAGCTCAAAGCGCACACCGGCTTCCTGAATGCGCCGCTCGGTCTCTTCATCGATCAGCTCGGCAAACACGGCGGCCTTAACGCCGTCCTCGTCGTAGCCGCCGCCGCCACCGCCGCCGGTCTGGATGATCTGCTGATCGTATCGTCCGTCACCGTCGCCATCGCCGGGGTCATCATCGGCACCGCCATCGTGCCAGCCGTCGTAGTCATCGTCATGCCAGCCGCTGGACGCGGCCTCCTCACTGGAAGAGGAGGGCTCTTCGAGGCCGGTGTAATCGCTCAGAAGATAAAGGCCCAGCAGTGCAATGATCAGAAGCAGCACATACACAAGGGCGCTCATCATATCGGTTGCCGGCTGCCAGAAATTGTATTCTGCATCCGGATCCTGTCTGCGTTTTCTCGTTTTCATCCGGAGTGCCCCACTTTCAGGATCCTGACAAATTCATCCACCGACAGCGGACGGGAGAAGAGGTATCCCTGCCCTTCGGTGCAGCCGGCTTTGCGCAGTACGTTCAGCTGCTCGGTGCTTTCAATGCCCTCGGCCAGCAGATTCAGCCGGAGCGTGCGGGCCTGTGCAAAAATACCGGGCAGCACATCGGTCTTATTCTGCAGCGCAGCGCTGCGCAGATCCAGCTTGAGCAGGTCGGTGCCAAAGCCGCCCAGTGCGCTCAGCTCCACATAGTCGCCGTCAAAGCCGTCCAATATCACCCGGAAGCCCATCTGCTGCAGCTGTGCTTCCGTATCGCTCAGCGCACCATGGGTCTCCAGATAGGCAGACTTTGCAATATCGATGTTCAGATATTTTGGCGGGATACGGTATTTTTTGAGCATTTCGGAGAAAAACTCCGCCACATCGATGGCCAGAATATCCGTCTTTGTAACATTGACCGCGATGGGGACCGGGCGGACTCCCGCATCGATCCACACCCGAATGGTCTTGCACACTTCCTCCCAGATGTACTGATCCAGCTTGGTGATATACCCATTATTTTCCAGCACCGGGATGAACACGGCGGGCGAGATCACGCCCAGCACCGGGTGGTTCCAGCGCACCAGTGCTTCGGCACCGACCACCCTGCGGGTGTTCAGATCATATCGGGGCTGCAGGAAGAAGGTGAACTCGTTCTTGCGCAGGCCGTCCAGGATCTGCGGCATCAACACACGCTCGTTGAGGCCCGCACTTTGCACTGTCTCGCGGCTCAGAACGCCGTTGCCCGCATTTCTGGGCAGGCGCTCCAGCAGTTCCAGGATCTGCCGCACTTCGCGGCGGCTGCTGTAGCGTGCCTGCTCGTCGGTGGTGGGAATGACCGACTTGTGGAATTCTTCCAGAAACAGCCCGGTCTCACGATTCATGATAGTGCGCAGGACATTGTTTGTGATGTTGAAGAGGATCGACAGGATCACGCCTGCAATAGAGGTGTAGAATGCCGTGTTGATGCCGGCCAGAATGGACTGCACGCTGCCCAGTGCGGCTTCCACCGTGACGAAGCTGATGCCCCGCAGGCCCAGCAGCAGACCCACGAAGGTGCCAAGGATGCCCAGACCGGTCAGGGTGCCGGGCAGCTGCGCGATGACGCCTTTCCATGTGTGCAGCGCCAGCACGTCCTCGTTGAGCACTTCGTCAAGATCGCTGACGATCTGCCCGGTCTCACGCTGATGCTGCACTTTTTCGCGATAATCCTCAAACAGTCCGTCCAGCGTCTTCTGCTGAAAAAAGCGTTCGATCTGCAGGGCCGCGACCCATGCGGAGCTGCCTTCGGTCTCAGACGCCTTGCGGATGCTTTTTTGGCCGTTCAGCAGACCGCTCGTAATGGAGATGGTCGGCAAAAGGCCGTGAATGCACCCGGCCAGTGCAATGATGCACATAAGACCAACGATCAGCGCCGAGAGCAGATCCGGGGAGTACGCTGCAAGTGCGATGCTGCTTAGAAGCAGCACCGCCACAGACAGGTAGGAAAACAGCTTCATATTTCCATCCTTCCTCTTGTTTTGAACGGAGAACCGTTTTCATAAGCAGTGCACACTGCCGGAACGGCCTTTTTGCCCATATCCATTCGGTGCACTCTGCTTACGAAAACGCTTCCAACCGAGCACAAAACACCTGCTCTTCCGAAAACGTTGCCCCAAACGGCCCCTTTATGTAGAAATAGACTGAATTTTTGATGCTTCAGATATACCCTGATAAAAATGTGCATTTTTTGAGTGTCAGGTTTTCATTTTACCACGTTCTCGGCGAAAGAGCAATCATTTCCGGAAGAAATTGGAATGCGGAAGTTCCAGCCATGGAGCGGGATTTTGGTGCATGAAAGCCGGCATCCTGCGTCTCTCACAGCGCAGCGCGCGCAGCCATCATGCAGCCGCTGCGGAAGACCGGATGGGGCCGCTGTGCGCCGGATAAAAAATGCCGTGGACCCTTCGCAGGACGCACGGCAGAGTTGTTATAAAACAGGATGGGCCTTACGGTTCGTTTTTCCGGGCAAGGTCCCTGGTGTACAGGGCACGGGTGGCGTTGAGCACGGCCAGCACCATCACGCCCACATCGGCAAAGATGGCGGTCCACATGCTGGCCATGCCGACCGCGCCCAGCACAAGGCAGGCGAACTTGATGGCCAGTGCAAACACGATGTTCTGGTACACGATGCGCAGGGTGCGGCGGGCAATGCGCATGGCCAGCGCGATCTTGGCCGGGTCGTCGTCCATCAGCACCACGTCTGCGGCCTCAATGGCGGCATCGGAGCCCAGCGCACCCATGGCGATGCCCACATCGGCACGGGACAGCACCGGCGCATCGTTGATGCCGTCGCCCACAAAGGCGAGGTTCTCTTTGGGCCGCTTTGCGGCGAGCAGCGTTTCGATCTGGTCTACCTTGTCGCCCGGCAGCAGGCCTGCATGGTATTCATCCAGACCCAGCTCTGCGGAAACGGCCTTTGCCACGGGCTCGGCGTCGCCGGTCAGCATGACGGTCTTGCGCACACCGGCGTCCTTCAGGCCCCGGATGGCCTGTGCACTGTGGGGCTTTACCACATCGGCGATCAGCAGATAGCCCGCGTACCTGCCCTCAATGGCAACATGTACAAGGGTGCCCGTCTCGCTGACGGCGGGGGCGTTCAGGCCCAGCTTTTCCATCAGGCGGGCGTTGCCGGCAGCAACGGTCCTGCCGTCCACCTTTGCGGTGACGCCGTGGCCGCCCAGCTCCTGCACGTCGGTGACGCGGTTCGGATCGATCTCCCTGCCGTAAGCGGTCTTGATGCTCAGGGAGATGGGGTGCTTGGACCAGCTCTCGGCCAGTGCGGCAGCTTCCAGAAGCTGCTGCTCCGTGGTGCCCTCTGCGGGGTGGATGCCGGTCACTTTAAAAGTGCCCTGGGTCAGGGTGCCGGTCTTGTCAAACACAACGATGCCGGTGCGGGCCAGCTCTTCCAGATAGGTGGAACCCTTGACCAGAATGCCGCAGGCAGATGCACCGCCGATGCCGCCAAAGAAGCTCAGGGGGATGCTGATGACCAGTGCGCAGGGGCAGCTGATGACCAGGAAGGTCAGTGCACGGTAGACCCAGTCGCCAAAGCGGGCGGGCTGACCCATGAGCAGCAGCACCACCGGCGGGATAAAGGCCAGAGCCAGTGCGCTGTAGCACACGGCGGGGGTGTACACGCGGGCAAACCGGGTGATGAAGTTCTCAGCGCGGGCCTTCTTCATGCTGGAATTTTCCACAAGGTCCAGAATTTTGGAAACGGTGGATTCGCCGAATTCCTTGGTGGTTTTCACCTTCAGCAGGCCGGTCATGTTCACGCAGCCGCTGATGACCTCGTCACCGGTCTGCACGTCGCGGGGCAGGCTCTCGCCGGTCAGGGCGGCGGTGTTCAGGGCAGAAGCACCCTCCACGATCACGCCGTCGATGGGCACGCGCTCACCGGGCTGCACCACGATCACGGTGCCGATCTCCACATCGTCCGGGTCCACCTGCTCCAGTTTTCCGTCCTCGCCCTCAATGTTGGCGTAGTCCGGGCGGATGTCCATTAAGCTGGAAATGCTCTGCCGGCTCTTGCCCACGGCCACGCTCTGGAACAGCTCGCCGATCTGGTAGAAGATGATGACGGCGCAGCCCTCCATGTAGTCGCCCAACGCAAACGCACCCACGGTGGCAACGGCCATCAGGAAGCACTCGTCAAAGGGCTGGCGGTTCTTGATGCCAAGCAGTGCCTTGCGCAGCACGTCCCAGCCCACCACGAGGTACGGGATGCAGTACAGCGCCAGCTCCACCGGTGTGGGGAACTGGGGCAGCAGCTTGAGGATGAGCACCAGAACCACCGCAGCAATGATGCGCTGCAGGTTCTTTTTCTGCTTCTTATTCATAGTAAAGCTCTCCTTTTTTGGGGGATCATGGGCCGCATTGCGCTGCGGCAGGCGGGGACTTTTCAACAATTTTTCCCCATAAAAATGGATATTCCACGGTTTTACCCGGGTTTTCCACGCAGTTTTTCTGCCGGAAAAGCACTTTTTCACGTTTCTTTTGCAAGTTTTCCGCAAAAGACGTTGAAAACTGGGTGGAAACTGTTGAAAACAGTCTGTTTTTTCAACACGAAAAACATTCCCTATAAAAAACTCCCCCGAAGGGGAGCGGGGCATTTTGAAGGGAGAAAATGCATTTAGATGTCAAAGATCTCGCAGTCGTCCTCCACCTTCTTGCAGGCGGCCAGAACATTTACCATGGTGTCGTGGGGGTCTGCGCCCTCGGCAAACTCCACCTTCATCTTCTGGGTCATGAAGCTGACGGTCGCACTTGCCACGCCTGCGACCTTGTTGGCAGCGTCCTCCATCTTCTGTGCGCAGTTTGCGCAGTCCACTTCGATCTTGTAGCTCTTCTTCATCGTCAATACCAGCCTTTCTTGGAATCACTCTTCGATATGATCCATCCCCATGGAGAGGATGCTGCGCACATGGTCATCGTCCAGTGCGTAGTAAACGGTTTTGCCCTCGCGCCGGAACCGCACGAGCTTGGAATCCTTGAGCACCCGCAGCTGATGGCTCACCGCCGACTGGCTGAGCTGGACGGCATTTGCAATGTCCTGCACACACAGCTCATCGTCGTGGAGGGCGTAGAGTATCTTGATGCGGGTAGAATCGCCGAACACCCGGAACAAATCGGCCAGCTCGTAGAGCACCTCATCGTCCGGCAGCACCGGCGGGGCCTTGGGCAGCTTCTGTTCTGGGGCAAGAGCATTCTCAGCCATCGTTGTCATCCTTTCGCTCCAATATATGAACATCTGTTCATGTGTTCATGATAGCACGCTGTATGGCTCCTGTCAAGGAGTTTTGTATAAAAAATCAGCATTCTCTTAAAATTGATAAAACAGACCGCAAAACGCAAGAAATTTGCAGATTTATTTTGCAGGAAGGGTGCAATTCAGGGCAAAAGAAAAAGGCAGTCCTGACCGAACTGCCTTTTTCTAAAGCATTGCATTCATGCCCGCTTCTTCTTTTTATCGTCCGCCGCCCACGGCAGATACATGAGGAACAGCGCCAGCGCGATGGCAGGCAGGAAGCCCAGGATATAATATTTTTCGCCCAGCAGGGCCGTGAAGGTGCTGGTGATGATGTTCCCGTAGGGATTATTGAGGAAATAGAAGTTGGTGTTAAGGGACTTATTCAGAAAGTAGATAGGCAGGGCAGAGCCGAACAGGAACGCCAGCACCTGCGGCACCCGCCGGGGACTGGGACGGTAGCCGCCCGCCACCAGCAGGACTGGATAGAGTACCAGCAGGGCATGGATACTGACGGAGTGCAGATTGATGAGCGTCCACCAAGAGGGGACATCCAGCCAGCTGGGGCAGAGCAGTGCCAGCATTGCACCCGGGATACAGAGGGCATACAGCTCCTCTTTGCACCAGTTTCTGTCCGTGATCGTGTTGTACAGACAGACGAAGACATTGATATTGCACAGGTGCAGGGGCAGATAGCTCCAATTCCACTGGCCGGTCAGGGCCATCCCCAGCAGAAGGGCAGCTTCGTCCAGCAGGAGCAAAGCGGTGACTCCGACTAAAATGCGCCGCCGGGTGCGGGCAGAACTGTGGCGATACCACAGGGCCGCCCCCACGATAAAGGCAAGCGAAATGGCCAGCTCCATGAGGTGGACAGTGCCATACAGCGGGTAGCATCGGTAATCGGCCCCGTATTCGGCGCGGGTGATGTCGTAGGATTTCCAGAAATCGTTCATCTTCTTTCCCTCCTTGTCCAGCTTATGATACCGCGTTTGGCCTCAGACGGAAAGAGTTTTGAAGGAAAATCCAGAAAACAGGTGCAATGGCGTGGATTTTGTGGTATCCTTACAAATGTGAAATTATCTGCCGCAAACCGCGGCATCACGACAAATTAAGAAAGAGGGAATTTTTATATGTTAGAAACCGGAATCCGCGGCAAGCAGAGCGTCGCCGTGACCCCCGAAAACACCGCCAAGACCATGGGCAGCGGCACGCTGAACGTCTTCGCCACTCCCGCACTGGTGGCGCTGGCCGAAAAGACCTGCTGGATGAGCGTCGCTGACGCTCTGGATGAGGGCTGCGGCTCTGTGGGCACCAAGCTGGAGCTGGAGCACACCGCACCCACCCCCGTGGGCATGACCGTCACCTGCGAGAGCGAGCTGACCGCTGTGGAAGGCCGCAAGCTGGTGTTCAAAGTCTCCCTGTACGACGAGAAAGGCCCTGTGGGCGGCGGCGTCCACGAGCGCTTTGTGGTCAACGACGCAAAGTTTGCCGCCAAGGCCGAGAGCAAGAAGGGCTAAGACTCTTTTTTCTCGGCAAGCTCGATGGGCGGCGGGTCGGCAGCCAGCAGCTGCTGCTCGGCCCGGGCCTGAGCTTCCTGCAAAAGCCGTGCCGCCTGTTCGCTGGCACGGAACAGCTCTAAATACATCGCTTTATAGTCCGGCGCAGCCAACACCCCCTTCCGTGTTCCATCACGGGCTTTGGGATTAGTCTGCCCGGCAGGCTGCAAAAAAATCACCTGAGGAGTTTATCATGAAAAAAACCAATCTCTCGTGGGTGGGTGCGTTACTGGTGTTTGCCCTGCTGCTGTGGTGTACCGCCGCAACGCCCGGCAAGATCGACGACCCTTCCACCTACACCTGCGCCGTGTACAGCTCGGCGCTGTCCCTGCTGCCCCCTGTGTCCCGGAAATGTCCGCGTCTTTTTTGTCTGCCCCCATAGTCCCCGTCGTAGTCGGAAGTGCAATTACCACCAGCAGAACACCAAAAAGCAGGAGTACCACCAGCTGCTCCTTTTTCGGCTTTTTCAGCTTACTCATCCAGTACGATTTCCACTTTGATGTCTGAGCTTCCACCTTGCTCCTCCTCTCCGTCCGCCGGATTTTCTGTGCCGTCCCCGGTCATCTCCTGCTTCCGCTTTTCTATCTCCCGCGCATAGTCCACTTCCAGTTCCGCCTGCCGCCGCGTGAAATCCTGAAGCTCCTCGTCATAGGTCTGCTCTGCGTAAATGCTGTCCAGCGTCCCAGACAGGCCTGCCACGGATAACAGAGGCGACAGCACCACCAGCATCAGCACAACCCCCATGAAAAAACGGACATATTTCTTCTGGCCTTCCTCCGGCAGAAGATGGAGAATTACGGTCATCAGGATAGCATAAAACGCGATGTCACGAATCCAGCCATATAGAAACTCT
>OLSQ01003169.1_pt1 | contig 11124 bp, 9 predicted proteins | sample 1672561 | NCBI WGS metagenome assembly OLSQ01 (sample SAMEA3136699, study PRJEB25190) | human gut metagenome | biome: human gut; feature: human-associated habitat; material: faeces | place: Austria | collected 2013 | reverse complement strand
GGCGCTGGTGCTTCGGACCGTAGCAGCCGAAGCCGGAGACGGCGGCGTAGATGATGCGGTCATTGACCTCCTTCAGCACGTCGTAGCCCACACCCAGCTTGTCCATGACGCCGGGGCGGTAGTTCTCCACCACCACGTCAGCCTTCTTCACCATGGCCAGAAACAGCTCCTTGCCCTTGGGGTCCTTCAGGTTCAGCGTAACGCTCTTCTTGTTGCGGTTCACGTTGGCGTAGTAGAGGCTGGAATTGTTGACGAACGGGCCCATGCCGCGGGTGTCGTCGCCCTTGACAGGGATCTCGATCTTGATCACGTCGGCGCCGAAATCCGCCAGCATCATGGTGCAGTACGGACCGGCCAGCACACGGGTCAGGTCCAGTACCACAATATCTTGTAAAGCTTTCATGGTTCCTCCTGTCAGCAGCACGGGCTTTTGGCCGCGATGTTCATCTGATGCCCGCTGTAAATGCCATCGATCTCGGCGTGCTGCTCCTTGGACAGCGCCAGCAGCCGCCCAAAGTCAATGCCGGTATCGTAGCCCATTCGCTGGAGCATGTAGACCAGATCCTCCGTGGCGGTGTTGCCGGAGGCGCCGGGGGCAAAGGGGCAGCCGCCCAGCCCGCCCAGAGTGGACTGCACGGTGTCCACGCCGGCCTCAATGGCCGCCAGCGTGTTCACCAGCCCCATGCCGCGGGTGTCGTGGATGTGGACCTGCATTTTGGTGTCGGGGAAGCGCTCTATGATGCTCTTCACGGTGCGGCGTACCTGGGCGGGATCGGCGATGCCGATGGTGTCCGCCAGATAGACGGTGTCCACATCGCAGCTGCGGATGCGCTCCACGAAGCGCAGCACCTTGTCCAGGTCGGGAATACCCTCGAAGGGGCAGCCGAAGGTGGTGGCCATGCCGATGCACAGCTGCAGCTCGGGGAAGCTCTCGCGGATGCGGCACAGCTCCTCGAAGGACTGGTCGTGGGTGCGGTTGATGTTGGCCTTGTTGTGGGACTCGCTGACGGAGATCACATATGTCAGATTCTTCAGGCCGGCAGCCTGGGCCAGCTCAGCGCCCTTGAAGTTGGGGATCAGCGCCACCAGCTCCTTGTCGGGGTACTTCTCCACGCAGTAGCGGGCCACCTCACCGGCGTCCACCATCTGAGGGATGGCCCGAGGGCTGACGAACGAGGTGATCTCCATGCTCCGGATACCGCAGGAGAACAGCCCGTCGATGTATTTGAGCTTCTCCTCCGTGGGCAATACCTTCTTGAGGTTCTGCCAGCCGTCACGCGGCCCGCACTCAAGAACTTTGATCTTTTGCATTTTCTGTATGCCTCCTGTACACTTTTGAAATGCGGTTAGCTTATTGTTGCTTAATTTTAATTTAACTGATTAAAAGATAGCGTTTTCGCTTAAAGATGTCAAGATGTTTTGCGCAGAATCAGGGATTTCAACAGAATTTATCCTCCGTTTTTGTGCAGATTTTCACCATTATCGGCAGAAATCGCGGCGCATCTTCCGGGCAATTTATTTAAGCATTGACATTTGCGGTTAAAAAACGTATAATTAAGCAAGAAATTAAGGAGGTACACGGCACATGGGCGTTAAGCTGAAGGATATTGCGGAGCAGTGCGGCACATCGGTGGCCACCGTTTCCTATGTGCTCAGCGGCAAGGGAGTGGAGAGCCGTATCTCTTCCGAGATGCAGGAGCTGATCTTCGACACGGCGGAGCGGCTGGGATACGCGCGGAAGGCCGCGCCGCCCAAGCCGAAAAAGCCCCGCATCGCCATCTACTGGCCAAAAAAAGGGTTGGAGACCACGCTGGTGAGCATCATGAACGGGGTGAACTCGGCCATCCTGTTCGACACCGTACCCATCAGCCTGACCATCTGCCCCTACGAGGCCAATAATCTCTATCTGGAGGACGACCTCTGGTCCAGCCGCGTATACGACGCGGCCATCATCGTCTCCGCCGGCGTGGGGGATCTGGCCACGCTGGCCAAGCGAAAGACCAAGATCCCCGTGGTGCTGCACAACCGCGTGCTGGAAGGTTACCCCTGCGTGTCCATCGACCAGGATGCCTCCGGCCGCATTGCGGCGGAGCAGGCTGTGTGCAAGGCGGGAGCCAACATCGGACTGGTCATCAATCCCGCCCAGTATCTGGGCCTGAACCAGCGCGCCAGCGCCATCAGCCAGACCTGCCAGGAGTACGGCGTGGACATTCACTCCCGCACCTTCTATTGTGAGAACAACATCGACGCGGGCTACGAGCTGGGCATCAAGATGATCCGGAACCATAACGTGCCCAAGGCCATCATCTGCACCTACGACATTGTGAGCTTCGGCCTGATGCGGGCGCTGATCGAGGCCGACTATTGCGTGGGCAGTCAGGTGCAGATCATCACCACCTGTACCTCCCTGCCCCAGTTTTTCGCCAAATCCACGCCGCCCATGACGGTGGTGGACCTGAAAATGGAGGAGGTCACCCACCGCGCCGTGCGGCTGGCTATCGATCTGGCCCTCCAACGGCTGGACGCGGCGGACATCCGCCCCACCATCGTGACCCCCCAGATCATCTATCGGGAATCCTGCCCCGTGCCCACCTTTGAGGAGGCGGAGCATCTGGAGCGCTGCAGGGCCGCCCACTCCACCGAGGTTTCGTAACACAAAGAACACCGGAGAAAGCGTACGCTTTCTCCGGCGTTCTTTGTGTTATATGGCGGTTCAGGGCGGCAGGCAAAGCAAGACGCCGGACAGGAGGAAAACCTCCCATCCGGCGGTCTTTTTCAGACAGAGCCTTTTACTTGGCGAACTCCTCCGCCAGCTCCTTGGTGACGCGCAGATACTCCTCAATATCCTCCACCGTGTGGCAGTGCATCGGGGAAACACGGATGGCGCCGGTGAGGCCCACACCCTCCACGATGCGCTTGGAGTACACGCTGCTGTTCACGCGCTCGAACACGGTGACGCCGCGCTTCTGATACTCCTCCACACACTTGGTCATATCCACGCCGTCGATACCCATGGCCACGATCAGGTCACGGTGCGTCAGATCCTCGGTGTCCACATAGACGTGGACGCCCGGGATGTGGCGCAGGCCGGCGGCCTTGTCCGTACCCTCCAGCATGGTGTACAGCAGAGCCCGCTCCTGCAGATGGATGTGCTCCATGCCCACCAGAAACAGCTTGCGGCGATCGGTCTCCTTGGTGAAGTGGCCGCCTAGCCAGCAAACATAATCCACCACGGCGCTCATGGCCGCGAAGTTGCCGGGGGTGGGAGAACCCAGCTCCCAGATCTCCTCGGGACGCTGCAGTACCTTGCGGTGGGGCAGCTTGGCCACACGGTCGGACACGTAGCCGTAGCCCATGCCGCGGGTGCCGAAGAACTTGTAGGGCGCAAAGTTCACGCCGTCGAAGCCCAGCTTGTCCACGTCCATGGGGGCGTGGGGCGCGTGCTGCACCGCATCGGTGACGATGTAGATGTCGGGGTTGATCTCACGGGCGGCGCGGACGATGCCCTCCATGTCCATGATGGTACCGGTGATGTTGGAGGCGTACATGACGCTCAGCAGGCAGGTGTCCTTGTCCACCACGCGGCGGATCTCCTCGGGGTCGATGCCGCCGGTCTTGGGATTGGCCTGAGCCACGCGGAACTCCTTGCCGGTCTTTTCGCAGTAGTACTTCACGGCGTCGAAGGCGGAGGGATGCTCCAGCACGGAGGTGACGGCGTTGGTACCCGGGCAGTTCTCCAGAATGGCGCCCACCATCTGGAACATGCACTGGGAGGCGGTCATCTCCGTCAGCAGCGCGCCGCCGGAGGCGCCGAACACCACGTGCATCACATCATCGATACCCCGCAGCTGGATACGCTTGAGCTCCTTGGAGCGGGCGTGTACGCGTTCCGGGCAATCGGGGAAGGCCTGGTACTTGGCCTGCTCCTCCACAGACGCCTTCAGGCGCAGGGAGCCGCCGGAGTTCTCAAAGAACAGACGCTTGCCGAACTCGGGGTCGGCATCCACATAGCAGAAGCGCTCCTTGATCTCCGCAGACAGGGCGGGGTCAAACAGCAGACCATGCTCATAGTTTTCCATAGGGATCTCCTTTTTCCATTCTATCTGTAAGTTATTTGTTTACTTGGCAGCCTGGGGCTTGTCGAAGCGGCGGCCCACGCCGGTGATGGCGCTGAGGGTGAACAGGACGATCAGCATGATGCTCTGGAAGTTGTAGGGGATGAAGTCCAGGAAGGAGAAGGACTCACCCACCACACCGCTGGCGATGGCCAGACTCACCGCGTTCAGGCACACGGGGTTGTAGGGGACCAGACCGGCGAAACCGGTGCTGATGCCATCCATCAGGTTGGAGCCGCGGGTACGCTCGATGTTGTGGGTCTCCAGCAGCTTGCGGACCAGCGGGCCCACAAACAGGATGGTGATGGAGGCCGCGCCGATAGCCACGCTGCCCACGAAGCAGATCAGGATGGTGACCAGCTCCGCCTGACGCGGGGTCTTGCTGGCGTTGTGCAGCTTGCCCAGCATGATGTCAAACACACCGCTGCGGGTAAGCATCTCCAGCAGGGCGAACATGAAGAAGCTGAAGCAGATGACGTTCAGCATGCCGGTGAGGCCGGCGCCGATGGGACCGGCGGCGTCCACCATCTTGGCGGGCTCGATGAAGCCGAACACCAGGCACAGCACGAAGCCCACCAGGTCGCAAACGATCAGAGTGCCGATGAGGTTCCAGCCCTTGAGCATCAGGATGATCATGATGACGGGGATCACCAGCATGATCAGGGTCTTGGCGTAGGAGGCGTCCACCAGCTCCGGCAGGGTCACGGCCTCGGAGGTGCGGAAGCCGATAATGACGAACAGGACGGCGGAAACCACGCCGGCGATCAGGGAGTAGGGCAGACGGGTGCGGACCACGTCGCGGACCTCAGCGCCCTGAGTCAGGGCAGAGGCAATGGTGGTATCGGAAATGGGGGCCAGGTTGTCGCCGAAGATGGCGCCGCTGACGATAGCGCCCACCACAACGGCAGGATTGGCGCCCACGGTGGTGGCCACGGGCAGCAGCACCGGCAGAACAGCCACAATGGCGCCGTTGGAGGTGCCGCAGGCCGTGGAGATCAGTGCGCAGATGATAAAGCCTACCAGCGGCAGGAAGCCGGCGCTGAGGCCCAGCTCCGTCACCAGCCAGGTCAGGCCCTGGATCAGACCGCTCTGGCGCAGCTCCTGAGACAGGACGCCGGCCAGCAGGAAGGCAAAGATAATGACGCACAGGGTATCGTTCTTCAGGCCCGCGACCACTGCCTTCTCAAATTCCTTCTTGTCCTTGGCCAGCAGGAAGGCTGTGCACAGACCGGCGAAGCCCGCCATGCAGAACAGGACCAGAGAGACCTTCTGCAGGGCTGCAATGGTGATCATCAGTGCCATGAACACCAACAGCGGCAGGCACGCGCCGAAGGTGCCGCCATAGAACTGCATCTTCTTTTGATTTTCCATTTCTCATCTTCTCTTTTTTTTGGTGATTCCCGCCGAAAGCGGTGGAGGACTGTGGTCTCCGGCAGGTTTGTTCACATCTTATTCATACAAGATAGAAAGTCAATAGGTTTTCAACAATTTACACCGCCGCTGTTGCATTTTCTACAAAACATACAGTATAATGTTGTTGTGGCAACAACAATTGCCGCAGACTTTGTGACAGAAGGAGTTTTGCCCTATGGACACCAGCTTGCAGCAGCGCATCCAGAGCGCCGATCTCACCCGCACGGAAAAGCGCATCGCCGACTATTTTCTCGACCACAGTGAGTCGCTGTACTTCATGACCGCCCGAGACATCGCCCAGGAGCTGGGCGTCAGCGACACGTCCATCATCCGGCTGTGCCGCACCCTGGGCTACCGCGGCTTCCGCGAATTACAGGAGAGCCAGCGGGCGGAGCTGGCTCAGGTCATGGAGAGCGGCCGCTACGTCATCCCCCGGCAGCAGGTGGAGGGCAAGCTGGAGCAGTACCAGAACTGCAGCCCGTTCCAGTGCCTGCAGCTGGCCATGGAGACGCTGCAGGAGACGTACCGGAAGAACCGACCGGAGAAATTTGAGCGGGCCGCCCAGCTCCTTTTGCAGAGCGAGCACATCTTCATCTCCGGCTTCCGCGGCTTTTCCGGCTCCGCCCGTTATATGGGGGTGCTGCTGTCCCAGTACATCAACCGCGTCACCTACTATTGCGATGCGGACACCCGCTGCGTGGAGGGTCTCATTGACTACGGCTCTCAGGACTGCGTAGTGGTTTTCGGCGCGGAGCGCTACTCCCGCATGTCCTGCGTGCTGGCCCAGATCGCCCGGGACGCCCATTGCCGTCTGATCGTTATTACCGACAAGCTCACCGCACCGCTGGCCGTGGGGGCGGACATCGTGCTGCTGGCGGATTTCACCAGTCCCACCGCCGTCAACTCCTATCTGGGTGTGAACTTTCTGGTGGAGGCCATCGCCTTCGAGGTCAGCCGCCAGCTGGGCGTCTTTCCCCAGCAGCGGCTGTCCCGCATGGACCACTACCTGTCGGAGCTGCATCTGTATTGATGCGTGCCAAAAAATGAACAGCACCCCATTTGTTAGACAAGCATGGTAAAATACCTGTACTAAGAAATGGGGTGTTTTTCTATGCCAAGGGGAGCAGAGGGCAAGCGGTATACACCGGAATTCAGGAAAATGGCCGCAGAGGCGATGCCGCAGGAGCTGCCGGTCCTGCGTCCGAAGGGGTAACGGCGCTTACCTCTCCACCAGATGGACGTTCAGGTGGTCGTAGGTCATCTCCACCCCCGCCGCGGCAAAGGCATCGCGCAGGTTCTCGTTCAGCGCGAAGAAAGCGTTCCAGTAGTCCTCCGCCCTGGTCCAGCAGCGGACGCTGTACTCAATGGCGCTGCTGCCGTACTCCGTCAGATACACCACCGGCGCAGGCTCCGGCAGCACATTGGGCGTGGCCGCCACTGCCGCCAGGCAGGCGGCCTTCACCGTCTCGGTGGGCGCGTCGTAGGAGGCCGTCACGGTCCGCACCACCCGCCGCCGACCCATGGCCGTGTAGTTGATGATGCGGCTGGAGGACAGCTCTTTGTTGGGCTGCATGACGAACTGGCCGTCCGGCGTCTCGATCTTCGTATGGTTCAGGGTGATCTCCCGCACCGTGCCCGCGGTGTCCGCCACCTCGATGTCGTCGCCGATGTTGAAGGGGTGGGATGTCAGGATCACCAGACCGCCGGCCACGTTGCCCAGAATGTCCTCCGCCGCCAGAGTCACGCCCAGCGTCAGCACCGACACCAGCGCTGTCAGGGACGAGGTGTTCAGTCCCAGGGCCTCCGCCGTGATAATGCCCGTCAGCAGATAAAGTACCACCTTGGCCGATGTCAGGACGATCTGGCGCAGGCGGGCAGTCAGCTTTTTGCTGCGGTCCAGCAGCCGTTTGGCCAGCTTTAACAGCAGCCGCGACACGATGAGGCACACCAGCAGCGTCAGCACCGCCGACAGAATGCGGCTCAGGCTGTACCCTCCCAGCGATGTCTCCAGTATTTTCGAAAGCTCTTGCATCGGAATGTCTCCTTTCTCATGCTGACACCAGTATAGCAAATTCCCTGCCGCTGCGCAATCGCATTCATAAAGAGGGAGCGGAACACAGTGCGTTCCGCCCCCTCTTTATCCGCTCTGCACCCCGCCGAAAACATCCCTGTCTCCCCCGCCGGAGCTTGTCGCAGGTGCACAAAATATCTGCGTTTGCCAATTTTTACTTGTCAGGCAGGGCCGGCTCTGCTATGATAGATGCGAAAAATGCCAAAAAAGGGGGTACTGCCATGGGCATATCCTACAACAACCTGTTCAAGCTGCTCATCGACAGGGGCTGGTCCAAAACGGAGTTTGCCCGCAAGGTGGGCATCAGCTCCAACACGCTGGCCAAGCTGTCGAAAAACGAGCCGGTGTCACTGGAGGTGCTGGTGCGCATCTGCCGGCGGCTGGAATGCACACTGGGCGACGTGGTGCAGATCCTGCCGCTGGCCGCTATGGAGAAGCTGCGCACCGCTGCGGAGGAGGGGATACACAGATCATGAGCCAGACCAACGCAAACGGCGCCACGTTCATGGAAAAGCTGTCCACGTTCATCGTGGATAAGCGGAATCTGATCTTTCTCATCACCATCATCGGCCTCATTTTCTCCGCCTTTTCCCGTAACTGGGTCCAGGTGGAGAATGACCTGACCTTCTACCTGCCGGACAACTCTCAGACCAAGCAGGCGCTGGCCGTCATGGACGAGCAGTTCGTCACCTACGGCACGGCGGAGGTAATGGTGGCCAACGTCACACCGGCCCAGGCTCAGAAGCTGGCTGACAAGCTCCGGGACATCGAGGGTGTCCAGAGCCTGACCTACGACAAGACCACCGACCACTACAACGACATGTCCGCTCTGTTCTCCATCACCTTCGCCTACGACGAGGATGACGACGCCTGCCTGACGTCTCTGGATGCGGTGAAGGCAGCCCTCAGCGGCTATGACCTCTACGTCTCCACGGATCTGAGCAATACCCAGCAGGAGACCATTGAGCATGAGATCAGCGTCATTATGATCTACGTGGCCATCGTCATTGTCATCGTGCTGACCTTCACCTCCGAGACCTACGGCGAGGTGCCGGTGCTGATTTTGACCTTCGTGGTGGCGCTGGTGCTGAATCAGGGCACCAACTTCCTGATGGGCAAGATCTCCTTCGTGTCCAACTCCGTCACCAGTATTCTGCAGCTGGCGCTGTCTATCGACTACGCCATCATCTTCTGCAACCGCTTCAAGGAGGAACACCGGCTGCTGGACCTGCGGGAGGCCGTCATCGTCTCCCTGAGCAAATCCATCCCAGAGATCGGCGCCAGCAGCCTGACCACCATCGGCGGTCTGGTGGCCATGCTGTTCATGCAGTTCAAGCTGGGCCCCGATATGGCCCTGTGCCTCATCAAATCCATCCTGTTCGCGCTGCTGTCCGCCTTCGTGGTGATGCCGGGCCTTCTGATGCTGTTCGGCCCCCTCATCGACCGGACGCAGCACCGCAGCTTCGTGCCCAAGATACCCTTCGTGGGCAATTTCGACTACGCCACGCGGCACGTGGTGCCCGTGATCTTCGCCCTGCTGATCACCGTGGGCTTCTTCCTGTCCTCCCGCTGCCCCTTCGCCTACGGGTACAGCCTGCTGACCACGCCCATCCAGAACGATAACCAGATCGCCGAGCAGATGATCGAGGACACCTTTACCTCCAGCAACATGCTGGCCCTGATGGTCCCCGCCGGCGACTACGACAAGGAGACCGCCCTGCTGGCGGAGTTGGAGCAGTATGATGAGGTGGACCACACCATGGGCCTTGTGAACATCGAGGCCATGGACGGCTACACGCTGGCGGATAAGCTGACGCCCCGTCAGTTCGCGGAGCTGGCCGGTCTGGACTACGAGGCCGCGCAGGTGGTCTACGCCGCCTATGCCGCCAACGACGGCGACTATGGCCAGCTGGTGGGCCATCTCTCCACCTACAAGGTGCCGCTGCTGGATATGTTCCTGTTCGTCTGCGACCAGATCGACGCCGGTGTGGTAACGCTCAGCGACGACCAGACCGCCGCCCTGAAGGACGCCCAGACCCAGATGCTCAGCGCCAGGAACCAGCTGCGGGGCGAGGATCTCAGCCGTATGCTGGTATACCTGACCCTGCCGGAGAGCGGCGATGAGACGTACGCCTTCACCGATAAAATTCTGGACATTGCCCAGAAGTATTACCCCGGCCAGAAGGTATATCTGGCCGGCGACTCCACCAACGAGTACGACTTCGAGAAGTCCTTTGCCATCGACAACAAGGTGGTGAGCATCGTGTCCATTCTGGTGGTCATGGTGGTGCTGCTGTTCACCTTCAAGTCCGCCGGTATGCCGGTGCTGCTGATTCTGGTGATCCAGGGCTGCATCTGGATCAACTTCTCCGTCCCCGCCGTCACCGGCAAGTACCTGTTCTATCTGAGCTACCTGATCGTCAGCTCCATCCAGATGGGTGCCAACATCGACTATGCCATCGTCATCGCCAGCCGCTATCAGGAGCTGAAGGCGAAGATGGCCCAGCGCAGCGCCATTGTAGAGACGCTGAACTTTGCCTTTCCCACCATCATCACCTCCGGCGCCATCATGTCCATCTGCGGCTTCCTCATCGGCAGCATGACCTCGGAGCCCGTCATCGCCGGCATCGGCGAGAGCCTGGGCCGCGGCACGGTGATCTCCATCATCATGGTCATGTTCGCCCTGCCCCAGATCCTGCTGATCGGCAGCCGCGTCATCGACAAGACTTCCTTCTCCGTGCCATCCGTGGTGGCCAAGAAGAACAGCCGCGGCCGCATGACGGTGAACGGTATGGTGTACGGCCACATCAACGGCACGGTCCGCGGCATGATCCACGCCACGGTGGAGGGCGACGTAGACCTGACCATGCTCTCCGGAGCGGAGGGAGAGGAGGTACCCGACGATGAGGAAGAAGATTGACATACGGCATCTGGCCGCGGCTCTGCTGGCAGCCCTGATGCTGCTGGCCTGCCTGCCCGTGACGCAGGCCGACGCTGCCGGCAATACCATCCACATCTCCTCGGAAGCGGAGCTGCGGGACCTGGCCGCCAGCTGCGCGCTGGACACCTGGTCCCGCGACAAAAACGTGGTGCTGGACAGCGACCTGACGCTGGCGGACCCGTCCTTCCTGCCCATCCCCACCTTCGGCGGCAGCTTTGACGGGCAGGGTCACACCATCCATAACGTCAGCATAACGGACAGTCTGTCCCCCGCCGGCCTGTTCGGCGTGGTACAGGCGGGCGGCTTCGTTCGCAGCCTCCATGTGGTGGGTACCGTCACCCCCTCCGGTGACGGCCGAAGCGTGGGCGGCATCGCCGGCGAGAACAACGGCGCCATCGAAAAGTGCAGCTTCACCGGCACGGTGTCCGGTCAGGTATACGTAGGCGGCATCGCCGGTCACACCGGCGCCTCCGGCAGTATCCTGGCCTGCGAGACCCGCGGCGCGGTCATCGGCGACAGCATGACCGGCGGCATCACAGGCTATAACGAGGGCCTGCTGGCCGACTGCACCAACAGCGCCTGCG
>OLSQ01003163.1_pt1 | contig 11140 bp, 12 predicted proteins | sample 1672561 | NCBI WGS metagenome assembly OLSQ01 (sample SAMEA3136699, study PRJEB25190) | human gut metagenome | biome: human gut; feature: human-associated habitat; material: faeces | place: Austria | collected 2013 | reverse complement strand
GTATAAGATCGCCGTTATTGGGGACCGGGACAGCGTGCTGGGCTTCCGTGCGCTGAGCCTTTGCTGACTCCCTTGGGAAGCATTTCGTAAAACATCTCCGACGACTTCATGAAATCTACCGTGTCATAGCCTTTCTGCCGAACCAGAACCTGTATGTAATCCATGTCCTCGGGCGACATCGCAAACAGCACCTTGAGCCAGCCTCCCTCGGGAATTTCAGCAAGCTCGGTATAATTCGGAACTATATTGCACAGTTTCGTGTGAAGTTTCTGATAATCGTTGTTGCGGTACACATATGTACCTTCGACCTTGAGAACTTCTCCGCCAACGTCAGGCATAAGGTCAAGAATTTCCTGCGTTATGGCTCTTGCCTCACTTGGCAGCGGACAGGTATAGAGCGTTTTTCCGCTTGTAAAATCATGGATAGCCGCTCCATTATACATGATAACAGGGTATTTCAGCTCGATCATTGCACGATATTGCTCAAAAGACTGTATCGTGCGCCCCGTGGCTACCGTGAATCTTCCTCCGAGACGCGTAAAACGCTCTATCGCTGCTCTGTCTACAACCGTTATCTGCTTTTTTGAGTTTAGCAGAGTTCCGTCCATATCGCTCAGCAGCATTACTTTTGATATATCTTCAAACAAAATCTCACATCTTTTCCAGTTTTCTCAGAACCGCCTGAAAATACTCGGGCAGCTCGCTCGAAAACTCCATGTATTTTTTCGTTTTAGGGTGGATAAAACCTACTTTTCGCGCATGGAGACACTGTCCGTCAAGACCCTTGTAAGGCTTTCCGTAAACATCATCGCCAAGCACTGGGTGTCCGAGATACGCAAGATGAACGCGGATCTGGTGAGTTCGTCCCGTTTCGAGCCTCAGCCGCAGATGAGCATAGCCGCCATACTGCTTTATCACCGAGTAGTGGGTGACCGCATTCCGCGAATTTTCGGTCGTTACGCACATTTTCTTGCGGTCGGTCTTGTGTCTGCCTATCGGCGCGTCGATCGTTCCCTCAGTCTCCTTGAAGTATCCGACCGCGACCGCTTCGTACTCGCGCGTAAAGCTGTGCGCCTTTATCTGTTCCGCAAGTCCGAGGTGAGCCGCGTCATTTTTCGCAACTATCAGCAACCCGCTCGTGTTTTTATCGATCCTGTGGACGATTCCGGGACGGATCACGCCGTTGATTCCGGAAAGACTTTCGCCGCAGTGATACAGCAGCGCGTTCACGAGAGTTCCGTTGTGGTTTCCGTGAGCCGGGTGAACCACCATTCCTTTCGGCTTGTTGACCACGAGCAGATCGTCATCTTCGTACACGATATCAAGCGGAATATTTTCGGGCTGCGCATCGAGCGGCTGCGGGTCGGGGATCTCAACAGTCAGCTTTTCACCGCCTCCGAGTTTGCAGTTCTTCGCGATAGGTTTTCCGTCCGCGAGAACGCTCCCCTGTAGAATAAGGTTCTGGACTGCTGAACGCGTTAACTGAGCAATATTATCCGAAATATACTTGTCAGCACGACTTCCGCTGTCCTCTTTCGCAGCAATAAGTTCAATTACTTCACTCATTGCCCGAACCCTCTTTTTCGGCTTCAGCCGCAGCAGCTTTCTTTGCCTTTTCGATTTTCGGATCTATGAAAATACCGTAGCAGATGAGCAGTACAAAGGCTGCTGTGACGCATATATCCGCAACATTGAAAATCGCAAAATGGAACAGCTTTATCTCAAACATATCCACAACATAGGAAAAGCGAATACGGTCGATGAGGTTTCCGATTCCGCCGGCAATAAAGAGCGAAAGCGCTATATCAAGCAGTTTCGAGCGCTTGAATTCCTTGACGAGCAGAACCGCGCAACCGATGAGCACTATTGAGGTGAACCCTATCAGAAACCATTTCTGCCCCGACATACTGCCGAAGATAGCGCCGTCATTTTCGAGATATGTAAGGTCTATCACCTTGAAATCGCCAAAGTGTATGAAGTCAATACTGCCCTTGGGTCGGAGCGAATTTACCGCCCAGTATTTAACAACCTGGTCAGCTCCTACGAGAGCCGCGATCATCACAATGAGAAAAACTGCCACATCAATATCCTTTCAACAAATACGCCTGCCGCCATCAAGACAGCAGGCAATATTATCCTAATTATAATTCAATTACTTCAGCACAGCGCTTGCAGAGAGTCGGGTGCTTTGCATTTGTTCCGACATACTTTGAATAGCACCAGCAACGCTCGCACTTTTCGCCGTCTGCCTTTGCTACCTCAAATACGGTCTCGCCGTCTGCCTTTTCGACCTCAACTGCCGAAACAATGAGGATATCTGTCAGGCTGTCAGCAAATTCGCTGTAACGTGCGTAATCAGCCTCGCTGCTCTTGATGATGATCTTAGCCTCAAGAGACTTACCGATAGTCTTAGCGTTTCTTGCTTCTTCAAGAACCTTGTTCGAGGACTCGCGCGCAGCGTAGATGAAGTTCCACTTTTCAACGAATTCATCGCTGAACCCGATTCCGCTCTTTTCAGGCATCTGGTTGAGGAAAACGCTCTCCTTGTCATCATCAGAGGTATGCGGCATGAACTGCCATATCTCCTCAGCCGTGAAGGAAATGATAGGAGCAGCAAGTCTTGCAACTGCGCTGAGAATGCGATACATAGCGGTCTGAGCCGAGCGGCGGAGAACCGAGTCGCTCTTTTCGCAGTAGAGTCTGTCCTTGATGATGTCGAGGTAGAAATTCGACATATCAATTACGCAGAAGTTGTGGATAGCGTGGAATGCTACATGGAAATCAAATGCGTTGTAGCCCTCGTTTACCTTGTCAATGAGGGTATCAAGCTTCATGATAGCCCACTTGTCAAGCTCTGTAAGCTCGCTGTCGGAAACCATATCTGTATCGGGGTTGAATCCGCCAAGATTTCCGAGAATATATCTTGCAGTGTTTCTGATCTTCTTATAAGCGTCAGAAAGCTGGCTGAGGATAGGCTTGGAGATTCTGATATCGCTGTGGTAGTCCGAAGAAGCTACCCAGAGACGGAGGATATCCGCGCCGTACTGCTCGCTTATCTCGCTCGGGTCGATACCGTTGCCGAGCGACTTGTGCATGGTCTTGCCCTCGCCGTCAACTACCCAGCCGTGAGTGCAGACAGCCTTGTAAGGAGCCGAACCCTTGTAAACAACTGATGTGAGGAGCGATGACTGGAACCAGCCTCTGTACTGGTCAGCGCCCTCAAGGTAGAGATCAGCAGGCCATGTAAGGCTCGGGAAATCTTCTCCCTTCATAACTGCTGTGTGGGAAACACCGCTGTCGAACCAAACGTCCATGATATCGTATTCCTTGGTGAATTCGCCGCAGCCGCACTCGCACTTCACAGAAGCAGGAATGAACTCGGAAACCTCTCTTGTCCACCAAGCGTCTGAACCCTCCTTGCGGAAAAGGTCGGAAATCGCCTTGATAGTCTCGTCATTGCAGATAGGCTTGCCACAGTCCTTACAGTAGATAACAGGTATCGGAACGCCCCATGTTCTCTGACGGGAAATGCACCAGTCGCTTCTGTCGCGAACCATGCCCTTGATCCTGTCCTCCCCCCACTCGGGAATCCACTTGACTGACTCGATAGCCTTGATCGCCTCGTCCTTGAATCCCTTTACCGAGCAGAACCACTGCTCTGTTGCTCTGTAGATGATCGGCTGGTGACATCTCCAGCAATGCGGATACTGGTGGACGATCTTCTGTGTAGCGAGCATTGCGCCGACTTCCGTGAGCTTTTCGGCAATAGCCTTATTAGCCTCGGTAGTATCCATGCCCTCGAACTCGCCTGCCTCGGCAGTCTGTCTGCCCTTTGCGTCAACGCATACGATGATTCCGATATCGTCGTAGTTCTTGCATACCTCAAAGTCCTCAACACCGTAGCCGGGAGCTGTATGTACGCAGCCTGTACCGCTTTCAAGAGTAACATGGTCGCCTACGATAATGGGTGACAGTCTGTCATAAAGCGGGTGTTTGGTCTTAATTCCCTCAAGTTCAGCACCTGTGAAAATGCCCTCTGTCGTGTAATCTGTAATGCCTGCTGTCTCCATAGTGGTGCGGACAAGCTCCTCAGCCATTACATAGTACTCATCACCTACATGAACGAGAGTGTAGTTGTAGTCAGGGCCGAGACAGATAGCAAGGTTGCCGGGGATAGTCCATGTTGTGGTCGTCCAGATAACGAAGTAAACCTTTGAAAGGTCAAGACCCATTCCTGCGAAAATTCCCTTATCGTCTGTAACGTTGAACTTTACATAGATAGAGCGGCAGGGGTCGTTCTCGTACTCGATCTCAGCCTCGGCAAGAGCTGTATTACAGTCAGGGCACCAGTAAACCGGCTTGAGTCCCTTGTACATATAGCCGCGCTTTGCCATTTCGCCGAACACCTCGACCTGCTTTGCCTCGAAAGCCGGACGGAGCGTGAGATAGGGATAGTCGTAGTCGCCGAGAGAACCGAGTCTCTTGAACTGCTTCATCTGATTCTCAACGTGCTTCATAGCATAGTCGTGGCAGTGCTTTCTGAGGTCAACAGCAGGAATAGCTCCGTTCTCAACACCGATAGCCTTCATAGCTTTAAGCTCGATCGGAAGTCCGTGGGTATCCCAACCCGGAACGTAGGGGGCACAGAATCCGCTCATGTTCTTGTACTTGACAATGAAGTCCTTGAGAGTCTTATTAAGCGCGGTGCCGAGGTGGATCTCGCCGTTTGCATAGGGAGGGCCGTCATGGAGAATATACGAGGGCTTTCCCTTGTTCTTCTCTATCATCTTGTAATAGAGTCTTTCGTCTTCCCACTTCTGAAGCATCTCAGGCTCTCTCTTAGGCAGATTGCCTCTCATTGGGAAATCTGTTTTCGGTAAATTAAGGGTTGAATTGTAATCCTGTGCCATTTTTCTATGATTCCCTGCGGACTTGCGGGGAATCCTCCTTTCAAGGTATTTTATTGGTTATTCCGTGATTATTCCTCGTCCTGTACGCCTTCGGCTGCTGCAACTGCTGCTGCGATCTCCTCGGCTGTCTCAGGCTCGTGACCTTCCTCGGTCTCCTCAAAGTTCTCAGGCATTGATGAGATCAGTTCAAGGTGGCTCTTATACATATCAAAAAGAGTCTTTTTGAAGTCAGCTACCTGCTGCTGAGCCTGAACAAGAGCGTCCTTTTCGCGGGCGATCTCCTGTCTGTTCTTTTCCATAGCGATCTCGTGCTGGCGAACAGCTTCGTCCTCAAGAGCGTCAGCCTTTTCCTTAGCCTCATCGAGTATCTTCTTAGCCTTTTCGTTAGCCTCGTCAATTACCTGATGACCCTGTCTCTGTGCTCCGAGAAGTGCGTCCTTGAGAGCGTCCTCGTCCTTCATGTATTCTCTTACCTTGTCGGCAAGTATCTGGATCTTGTTGTTTGCCTCTGCGCGCTCTCTTTCCATTTCGTCAAGCTCAGCCTCAAGCTGAGAGAGAAATTCGTCTATCTCCTCCTGCTTATAGCCGAATGCAGCTTTTTCAAATCTCTTATTTCTAACATCTTTTGAAGTAATCATTCTCATTCACCTCATATATATTTTTGCAGATTTATGTGTATACGGCCTTTTCTGGTCGAGCCGTCTATACCCCTCAGTACGAATCTTCCGCACCCTCTCACCGAGATGATATCACCCTCGGAAAGCTCGTGCGAAACCGATGAAACGGGGAAATGGTTGACCTCGACCCGTTCCGACCGTATGAGCACAGCCGCCTTTTCACGGCTGAGCTTTGCGGCGAGACTGACAATACAGTCAAGCCTGAGCGAAGCGACCGTCCCGCTCATGTCCCGAAATTCCTGCCTTACTTCCAGCTCAAACGGACGCGTATCCGATACCTTCACGCCGACCCTGCCGATCTTCGATACAGAACCGAGTATCGCTCCTGCGGCAGTTTCAGTGACAAAGACCTGCGCAATGCCTTCGTCAATAACAATATCGCCCACGACCTCACGTTTCAGCTTCTGCCCCATAAGGGAGCCGAGGAAATCCCTGTGCGTAAGGTCATCCTCTCTGCGGTAGGTAAAGGTAAGGCACTTCATCGGGAATTCTTCGAGGATGTACTCCTCGCAGTAATCCGGATATACGGCGAGCATTTTCCGTCTTGCGTCGGGAAATCCGCCCCACAGCCTGTACATCAGTCCGCCTGCATTTGCTCTGCACCACAGTTCCGACTGAGCACACTGCCGTTCATCGAGAAATCTGGAAAACACGGGGCAGCCGTTCTTCTCACAGCCACTTACCATGTCGCCCAGTCTCGCAATGAAAAGCTTATCCGTCTGTTCGTTCATCAGATGAACACGCCGTTGTTTTCAAGCTCGCCCACGAGATCCTCACCGATAAAGCCTACATTGTAGGGGGTGATGATGTAGGTGAGATTTGCAACGGGCTTGAGGCTTCCGCCGTTTGCGTAAGCTACGCCAACGAGGAAGTCGATTATTCTTCTCTTGTTCTCGGGAGAAGCTGTCTCAAGGTTGAGCACGACCGTCTTTTTAGCGATAAGGTGGTCAGCGATCTGCTTAGCGTCTGTGAAAGCAGAGGGCTTTACGAGAACTACCTGAAGCTGTGCTGTTGTCTGGATATTTACAACTTTATTTCTTCTTCCATTGCTGTTTCCAGAGTCGTTTGAAGTACTCTCGTCATTGTCGGAAGGCTGATAGCTGCGCTCGTGACGTACAGGTACATCATCCTGATCGAGATCGTCATCATCAGCAGAGAAGAAAAATTCCTTAATGTTTTCAAAAAGTTTCATTTTTTTACTCCATTCTCCGCATTTTATAGTTATTGCCCATTCGCCGTATGCGGAACGCCGTCAAGGGCTTGTCTTTTATCTGATATTTGCATGGGGCTGCATTTTTTCCAATAGTGTTCTCATAGGATAGAGTATGCAGTTTTGCGTGCTTTAATTGCAGACGGCAGAGAAAAATCAGCAGCCGTCAGAATTTGCCGAAAAACCGCTTGCGGTATCCGCAGGTAAGGTCTCCTACTTCCTGCTGTAATCCCTTGCGCCAAAAAGCCCCGTGCCTATTCTCACAAGTGTTGAGCCGTACTTTACGGCTTCTGCGTAATCGTGGGTCATGCCCATTGAGAGCACCTGCATATCTGCGCCTTCTATCTTATTATCACGCAGATCATTGTACAGTTCCTGCATCCTGCCGAGGAATATATCGCTCTGCGAAGGAGGCGGAATGGTCATGAGTCCCTTTATCCGTATATTTTTAAGCTGAGCAAGCTGAGCAATGAGCTCGCGGAGCTTATCGGGAGCAACTCCGCCCTTGGACTCCTCGCCGCCTATATTCACCTCACACAGAATGTCCATCGCCCTGCCGTGCTTTGCGGCAAGGCGGTCTATCTCCGTGCCGAGTTTAAGGCTGTCCACGGACTGTATCATGCTCACCGACTCGATAATGTACTTTACCTTGTTTGTCTGAAGTCCGCCGATGAAATGGACCTCTGCCGGCGAATAAGCCTCCGCTTTCGAGAGATATTCCTGAACGCGGTTTTCGCCGCAGGCCGTGAGCCCTGCGGCGATCGCCTCGCGCACGCGGGCGGCGTCGTTCATCTTGGTCGCGCCGATGAGCAGGATATCCCGCTCGTCCCGCCCGGCGTCTCTCGCCGCGCGCGCTATATTTTCTCTCACCTTGGTGAGATTTTCCGCTATCGTCATTGTGTCAGCACCTTTCCCTCATATATGTCTGTTCCGGAAAGAATGACCCGTTCGCCCTCCCTGAGGGCATCGCCGCTGCCGTTGGGGTCGGCAAGGCAGCAGTCCTTATCGCTGTATATAAGCTCCGCGCCGCGCCGCTCAACGACGCCTGCGCAGAGAACATAGACATAATCCGTGCCGTCCGCATCGTGCCGGACGGCCTGCGCGGGCAGCTTCAGCCCGCGGTGCTCCGAAAACACAATCTCGGCCTTCGTTTTCCTCAGGCTCAGATAATCCGCCCCGCCCTCGGTCAGACGCAGCAGGATGAACCGGCGCCCGCTCTCATCGCTGACGCTTACAGCGCGGGCGCTCACCGTTTCTTCAAAGCCGTCAAAGCGTACGCGGCACTCTCCGGGCTGTATGCTCTCCCCCGCCGTATCGGCGTAGGCGGCATAGTACCAGTCGAAGCCCGAGACGAGCCGCCCGCCGCTCTTCCCGCTCTCCGCGGGAGATGCCGCAAGGAGCCTGTCCAGAGCCGCGGCGTCAGTTTCCTCGGGCGCTTCGGGCGCGAGAGCCTCGAAGCCGTCGGTCTGCGAGAAGAACACGCAGCTGTGCCCGGTGAGCTCCCGAGTGCCGTCCGGGAGGGCTATGGCCGTCCCCGCCGGGAGACGCAGACCGTTCTCCGCGGCGGGCACAAGCTCCGCTCCGCGCGGAAGTACGCGCTCCCGGCGCAGGACTATCCCGTCAAGCTCCGCGCTCTCCGTCACGGTGACGGCGCTGACGGTCATAAGCTCCACACCGTCCGCACTGCCGCGGAGCGCGGCTCCGGCATAGGCGCAGACGGCAAGGAACAGCAGCGACGAGAGCGACGAGAACACCCGCGACGACGTCACCGCTTATGTATCGCAGCTGTCAAGCTCGACAGGCTTCGAGGGGACAATGGTCGATATGGCGTGCTTATAGATAAGCTGCTGCTTTCCGTCCGAGTCGAGCACGACCGTGAAGCCGTCAAAGCCGCGGACTATCCCATGAAGCTGGAAGCCGTTCATGAGGAACATCGTTACCATAAGCTTGTCTTTTCTAACCTGATTGAGGAAGCTATCCTGGAGATTCTGCGTTTTCTGCATTTCAGCCAACTCCTTTTTCTCGGAGCGGTCTTGCTGTCTGCCGCCCCGTCATAATGTGTCGCATCCGTCATCCGGGTGCCCGGCATTATGATACACGCGGGAGTGTAAAAACTCTGTCGAAGCGTGGCGGGCTTTTTCCATATCCGGGACTTTATCCCAAACGATGCGCAGCGCATCCTGCCATCTGCCGAACCACGTGAGCTGGCGCTTGGCGTAGCGGCGGCTGCTCTGCTTGATGAGGTCGAAGGCCTCGCGCTCGGTCGTTTTCCCCTCGAGAAAGGCGGCGATCTCCTTATAGCCGATGGCCTGCATGGCGGTACAATCCGGGGAGAGCCCGGAGGCAAGAAGCGACTTCACCTCATTGGCAAGCCCCGCCTGTTCCATCGCGTCGACACGCGCGTCGATGCGCGCATAGAGGTCGGCGCGGTCAGCGTAATTGAGGACTATCCGCGCCGCGTCATAGCGCTTGGGGCGCGCGGCGGTGATGCGGTCATGCTCGGTAATGGTAGTGCCGGTGAGCAGATATATCTCTATGGCGCGCACGATACGCCGTTTGTCGCCTGAGTGGAGCTTCGCGGCGCGCTCGGGGTCGAACTGCGCAAGGCGCGCGAGCATCGCGTCTCCGCCGAGCTCGTCATATTCCGCGCCCAGCTTATCGCGCAGGGAGTTGTCAGATGTATTATCGGCAAAATCGAGCCCGGAGATGAGAGAGTCTATATACAGCCCCGTGCCGCCGACGACTATCGGCAGGCTGCCGCGGGCGATGATATCATCGCAGCAGCGCGTGGCTTCCTCGACATAGCGCGCGACAGACCAGCTCTCGGCAGGGTCGGCAACATCGAGCATATGGTGGACAGCGGCGGCGCGCTCCTCTTTTGTCGCCTTGGCAGTGCCGATGTCCATGCGGCGGTATATCTGCATGGAGTCCGCCGAGACGATCTCCCCGTCAAGTGCCTGCGCAAGCTCTATGCCGAGGCGTGTTTTGCCGGAGGCCGTAGGCCCCGCGACAACGACTATCCTGTTATCCATAGGCCGTCACACTATGCGCTTGAAGAGCCTGTCAAGGTCGCGCCGCGTCACGGTGACGGATATCGGCCTGCCATGCGGGCAGTATTTTATCTGCCCGGAGAGCACCGCGGCCACAAGCGTTTCAAGCTCCTTCACATCCGTGTCCCACCCGGCCTTGATGGCGGCCTTGCAGGCGACAGTGTGGAGAATCTCATCACGCGCGGAATCGGGGTCTGGAGCCTTGCCGCCGTGCTGACCGTGCTGTTCCTGCTGTTTCAGCGTGACCTGCTGCGGCTGTTCGGCGCGTCTGCCGATACGCTGCCGTATGCGATGCAGTATCTCAGCATTTATGTGCTCGGAACGGTTTTCGTCATGACAGCACTTGGCCTGAACGGCTTCATCACCGCGCAGGGACGTTCGTCCGTTGCCATGAAGACCGTCGTGATCGGCGCGATACTCAACGTGCTGCTCGATCCGCTGTTCATTTTCGTGCTCGGACTGGGTGTGCGCGGCGCGGCAGTCGCCACCGTGCTCTCGCAGGCGGTCTCTGCGGCATGGGTGCTGAAATTTCTTACCGGAAAAAGCACCGTTCTCCGGCTGCGGCGCACAACGCTTCGGATCGACCGCAGGCTGCTCACGCCGGCGCTTGCCCTCGGCGCGTCGCCGTTCGTCATGATGTCCACGGAAAGCCTGCTGACCGTCGCATTCAATGTTTCGCTCCAGAAATACGGCGGTGACCTTGCCGTCGGCGCAATGACCATCCTCACCTCGGTCGCGCAGATGATACAGCTTCCGCTGACCGGACTTGCGCAGGGCGCGCAGCCGATTTTAAGCTACAACTTCGGCGCACACCGCCCCGACCGCATGAAGCAGGTCGTGCGCTGCAACATCGCGCTCGCCGTTGTGTTCGCCGCATCAATCTGGGGCATTGTGCAGCTGACGCCGCATGCGGTCGTTCATCTGTTCACATCGGATACCTCGCTGACCGATATGACGGTCTGGGCGCTGCGCATTTACATGGCGCTCGGATTTACGAACGCCTTTCAGACTGGGTTTCAGCAGTCGTTCGTGGCGCTCGGCGAAGCGAAAATCTCGCTGTTCCTCGCGCTGGAACGCAAGGTTTTCCTGCTGATACCGCTCATTTTCATTCTGCCCCGCTTCTTCGAGAACAAGCTGTTCGCGGTCTTTCTTGCCGAGCCTGTTGCGGATGTGCTCGCGGCCGCGACCACCACGGTTCTGTTTCTCATCCGCTTCCGAAAAATCACAAATGAAATGTGAAAATGCGGAACATTTGCTTCTTTCCCTCGTCTAATCTGGTAAACAGTATACACA
>OLSQ01003144.1_pt1 | contig 11180 bp, 9 predicted proteins | sample 1672561 | NCBI WGS metagenome assembly OLSQ01 (sample SAMEA3136699, study PRJEB25190) | human gut metagenome | biome: human gut; feature: human-associated habitat; material: faeces | place: Austria | collected 2013 | reverse complement strand
GATGGCGCTGAGCAGGAGGGCCACCATGAGGATGCCTCCCGTCAGTCCCGGCGAGAACGACAGACTGTCCGAGAAGGAGATGTTCAGCTTGCCGAAGAGCACGCCCAGCACGATGCCCAGGGCGATGGGGAAGAAGTCGGTGTCGGACAGCTGCTTGTTGTCATTGCCCAGCAGGCGTGCCACGCCTTTGATGCCGTCTTTCTCGCCCACCACCATCAGCTTGTCGCCGAACTTCAGCGCCAGGTCGGGCGAGGGGGAGAGGTCGATACCGCTTCGGCGGACGCGGGTGACGGTACAGCCGAAGTTCTTCATCAGGTTGAGGTCGCCCAGCTGCTTGTTTATCATATCCTTCTTGGTGAGCAGCAGGGATTCAATCTCCTGCATGTCTACGAGTGGCAGTTCGCCTTCTTCGCGTTCGCCCACGAGGACGGCGAGCTGGTTTAAGGCCTCTTCGCTACCCACGGCTTGTATGTAGTCTCCCTCGTGCAGGATGGTCTGGGCGGTGGGGATGGCTATCTGCTCGTTGTGCTTGTGGCGTGAGATGACGGCTCCGGTCATGGCGCGCGCATTGATTTGCATCAGGCTCCGGTCGAAGACGGCGGGGTTGGTTACGCGGAACAGACAGGTTGTCAGTTCCGGGAACTGGCTGCGGCGTTCCTTCTCCAACCGGCGCGCCTCCTTGTCGAGGTCGATGCGCATGATACGGGGCAGCAGCTTAACGAAGAGAATCACGCCGATAACGCCGAAAGGATAGGCAATACCGTAAGCGATGGATGCCAGTGGGGAATGGGTGCTGTCAATGGCAACGGCGAGTCCCGGCGTACTGGTCAGGGCACCGGCTATCAGTCCCACGACACTGGGAGTATCGATGTCGAAGGCATATTTCAGTCCTACTGCCGTCAGGGCGGCGGAGCAGATGATGAGCAGGGTGATGATGATAAGCGTCTTGCCCTTGCTCCGGAAGGAGTCGAAAAATCCGGGACCGGCCTGGATGCCGATGGTGAAGATGAAGAGCACCAGTCCGAAGTTTCCTAATTCTTTGGGGATGATGACACCGAAGTGTCCGAACAGCAGGGCAATGAAGATGACGGCGGAGACGTCGAGCGAAAGCCCTTTAATCTTGATTCTTCCCAACATGAAGCCTAAAGCCACAATGAGAAAGAGCGCGAAATAGGAGGAGTTTAACAAGTCAGCAAACATAATCAGTTAAAGAGTTAGGAATTTATGTCACAAAGATAGTGCAAAAAAGTGAGATAGAAAAAGTCTTGCTTCCTTGTGGCATATAAAAAAAGATGATGTGCCATCAACCGTTTTGACACATCATCTTAATATATATATCGGCCTATATGACCGGTATTCCTGCGTGGGGCAGGGCGGTACTTATTTTTCGAGTTCCTTCAGCAGTTCCTCTACGGCAGCTTTCAGCTGTTTGCCAAACATATCATTTCCGACTTTTCCGATAAATGCAGTTTTTTTGCCAAGGCGGTTCAGCATGGCAAGAACGTTACATGGAGCTCCGCCAGGGTTTGCCTCAAAAGTAGGATTGCCCTGGGAACTGTCACCGTTTTCTGTGAAGTCGATCAGAAGCTCGCCGAGAGCGATCACGTCATATTCAGAGCGCATATGTTTTCTCCTTTTGATCCTTAAATATCCGGCGCGTGCCGGAGCGGTGTATCGATTTTGTATATCATACCTTGAAATTGCGGAAAGTGCAATCCGAAATTCATTTGACATGGATTTTACAAAAGAAAGCTTTCTGATTTTACGCACCGGCGGTATGCTTGTAGCGTGATTGGAAATCAAAACAATATGAAAACAAAGGAGAAAAAAGAAATGAAAAAATTCGTATGTCTTGCACTCGTTCTGGTGCTGGCAGTCGCCGCACTGGCCGGCTGCGCAAAGAAGGAATCCGGCAGTGTTTCGACCGACGGCTCGACCTCAATGGAAAAGGTGATCGGCGCCCTCGGTGAGCAGTTCATGAAGGATAACGACGGCATCAGCTTTACCTACAACCCCACCGGTTCCGGCTCCGGCATCACCGCCGTCTCCGAAGGACGCTGCGACATCGGTCTTTCCAGCCGCGCTCTGAAGGATGAGGAAAAGGCCTCCGGCCTTGTCGGCACGACCGTCGCGCTGGACGGCATCGCCATTATCGTCCATCCGGACAACCCCGTTTCCGACCTGAGCATCGACCAGATCGCAAAGATCTACACCGGCGAGATCACCAACTGGAAGGATGTCGGCGGCGACGACGCAGAGATCGTCCTCATCGGCCGCGAGGCAGGCTCCGGCACCCGTGACGGTTTCGAGAGCATCACCGACACCAAGGACTCATGCAAGTACCGTCAGGAGCTGACCAGCACCGGCGACGTGATCACCACCGTTGCAGGCAACCCCAACGCGATCGGCTACGCATCCCTGGCATCCGTTAAGGACACCGTCAAGGCACTCTCCGTCGGCGGAGTCGCTCCCACCGAGGCCACCGTTTCCGACGGTACCTACGCAGTGCAGCGCCCCTTCGTTCTGGTAACCAAGGACGGCACCGAGCTTTCCGCAGCGGCTCAGAAGTTCTTTGAATACGCAACCAGCGCAGCGGCAGCAGACGTCATCTCCGCAGCAGGCGCAGTTCCTGTGTCCAAGTAATTAATTAAGCCGACGAAAACCGGCAGCGGTTCGGTTTACGTCGGCTTATTTTTTGTATGTGTAGGATGTTGTTCATATGAAACTAAAAACGAAAAATCTCCTTGAAAATATAGTCCACGGCATATTCCTTGCCCTCGGGCTTGTGACGGTGGCGAGCGTTTTGATGATAACGGTCTACCTCATCGTTTCGGGCATTCCGGCGATAAAGGAGATCGGTATTCCCGACTTCCTGCTGGGCAAAAAGTGGGCCTCGACCGCAGCCGAGCCGAGCTACGGCATCCTGCCGTTTATCCTCACAAGCGTATACGGCACCGCCGGAGCCATTGTCCTCGGCGTGCCGGTGGGATTTATGGCGGCCGTGTATCTTGCAAAAATGGCCAATAAGCGCGTGCGTGCCGTGGTCGTTGAGGCAGTGTCGCTGCTTGCAGGCATCCCCTCGGTCGTTTACGGCCTTGTGGGCATGATGGTGCTCGTTCCGGGCATACGCAAGGTCTTTAACGTTCCCGACGGCGCGAGCCTTCTGGCTGCGATAATCGTGCTTGCCATCATGATCCTGCCGTCGATAATCAAGGTCTCCATGACCTCGCTCGAGGCCGTTCCAAGGGAGTACGAGGATGCGTCGCTTGCCCTCGGCGCAACGCCGACGGAAACGTATTTCCGCGTGTCCGTTCCGGTGGCGAAAAGCGGCATCGCGGCAGCGGTCGTGCTCGGCGTAGGCCGCGCGATCGGCGAGGCTATGGCTGTTATGATGGTGTCCGGCAACGCTCCGAACATGCCCGAGCTTTTCCAGAGCGTAAGATTTCTCACAACGGCCGTTGCAAGCGAGATGAGCTATTCCTCGGGCCTTCAGCGTCAGGCGCTTTTCTCGATAGCGCTCGTGCTGTTTTTGTTTATCATGCTCATAAACGCAACGCTCAACTTCCTTTTGAAGAGGGATAAATCGAATGGATAATAAAAACGTAAAAGCAAAGCGCAGGGCCTATGAGCTTGTTATGCGCGGCCTTTCGGGGCTGTGCGCCCTTCTGACGTCGGCACTGGTGCTGTTTTTAATAGCATATGTGCTCATTAGGGGCATTCCGAATATATCGTGGGAGTTTCTCTCGACAAAGCCGAGCTACCTCGCGGACTCCGTCGGCATTCTGCCGGATATACTCAACACGCTGTATATCGTCCTCGGAACGCTCGTGTGGGTGCTGCCGCTGGGCGTTGGCGCTGCGATATATCTCACGGAATATGCGAGCAACCACCGCATCGTCGGCGCTATCGAATACGCCGCCGAGACTCTCTCTGGCATTCCGAGCATCATCTACGGCCTTGTCGGCATGCTGTTTTTCTGCAACTTCCTCGGCTTCCAGACATCTTTGCAGGCCGGCGCCATGACGCTTGTCATCATGAACCTGCCGACCGTTATGCGCACGACTCAGGAAAGCCTCAAAACCGTTCCGCAGAGCCTGCGCGAGGGCGCGTTCGGCCTCGGAGCCGGCAAGTGGCGCGTTATCCGCACCGTCGTTTTCCCCGGCTGCGTGGACGGCATAATTACAGGCTGCATCCTCGCCGTCGGCCGCATTCTGGGCGAATCGGCAGCGCTGCTGTTCACCGCGGGCTTTGCGCACAATATCTATAACATTTTCGTTGACGGCCTGTCCGGCGCGGGCGCCACGCTCACCGTTGCGCTGTATGTCTACGCCAAGGAGCAGGGCGACTTTGAAATAGCCTTCGCCATCGCCGCGATACTCATGGCGCTGACCGTTATCATAAACCTTGTCGCAACGCTTGTCGGCAAGTACTATCAGAAGAGGAGAAGCATATGAGCAGCATAATCAGCGTAAACGATCTGTGCCTGTGGTACGGCCGGACCCGGGCGCTTAAAAACATAAACATGGAGATACCCGAAAAGAGCATAACCGCGCTCATCGGCCCCTCCGGCTGCGGTAAATCTACGTTTCTAAAAACGCTCGACCGCATGAACGACCTCGTGCCCGGCGTGAAGATCACCGGCGAGGTAAAGTATAAGGATAAGAACATCTACGCTCCGGGAACGGACGTAAACGAGCTTCGCCGCTGCATCGGCATGGTGTTCCAGAAGCCCAATCCCTTTCCCATGAGCATTTACGACAACGTCGCCTACGGGCCGCGCACGCACGGCGTGCGCAAAAAATCCGAGCTTGACGAGATCGTCGAGCGCTCGCTTCAGGGAGCGGCGATCTGGGATGAGGTAAAGGACAGACTGAAAAAATCCGCCCTCGGTCTGTCGGGCGGTCAGCAGCAGAGACTGTGCATCGCGCGCGCACTTGCCGTCGAGCCGGACGTGCTGCTCATGGACGAGCCGACCAGCGCCCTTGACCCCATCTCGACCTCGAAGATCGAGGAGCTTGCAACGGAGCTTAAGAAAAACTACACCATCGTTATCGTAACTCACAACATGCAGCAGGCGCTGCGTATCTCCGACAGCACCGCGTTTTTCCTGCTCGGCGATCTTGTTGAGTATGATAACACCGAAAAGCTGTTCTCCGTGCCTTCGGATAAGCGCACCGAGGACTATATAACAGGGAGGTTCGGCTGATGAGAAGCAAATTCGATGCCCAGCTCAAGGAGCTTGGCGAAAAGCTCACGCTTATGGGCGCAATGTGCGAGGAGGCTATAGCAAACTCCGCAAAGGCGCTGCTCACGGGCGACTCGGAGCTTGCAAAAAAGCTCGCGCCGCTTGACCTTGAGATCGACCGGTACGAGCGCGATATAGAAGCGCTGTGCCTGCGGCTTCTGCTCCAGCAGCAGCCCGTGGCGCGCGACCTGCGGCAGATATCGGCCGCGCTTAAAATGATAACCGACCTTGAGCGCATCGGCGATCAGGCAGGCGACATTGCCGAGATAATTCCGCATCTCGGCGGCAAGACCGGCAGCGAGTGTGCCGCCATGCGCCCCATGGCCGAGGCCGCCATCGGCATGGTCACCGACAGCATCGAGGCGTATAATAAGCGCGACCTTGCCCTTGCAAGAAGCGTCATCGAGCACGACGACGTGGTTGACGATTGCTTTTTGAGCATGAAAACCGCGCTTATCGAAATGATCCGCTCCGGCAGCGGCGACGCGGAGTACGCGCTGGATCTTCTGATGATAGCAAAATACTTCGAGCGCATCGGCGACCACGCGACAAACGTTGCCGAATGGGTCGAGTTCTCCGTCACCGGCATCCATAAATCGAGCGAAATATGAAAAAATCTCTCCCGGTCGGGAGAGATTTTTTTCGTGCTTAAATACGGCTTATCACTTTGCCAGGTCGCGGTAAAGGAAGGTGACGACGTGTGCGCGTGTGCATGCGCCGTTGGGAACGAAGGTGCCGTTTCCGGTGCCGACGGTTACGCCGTTTTCGGCTGCCCAGAGTATTGCCGGAGCATACACCGAGCTTTCGGAAACATCGGAAAACGGATTTGCGATGCTCGACGAGGGACAGTCCTCATAGCGCCACAGGAAGGTGACAAACTGAGCGCGCGTTACCGTTGCGTTCGGCGCGAACGTTGTTTCCGTCGTGCCCTTGACGATGCCGTTTTCATAGGCCCAGGCCGCTGCCTTTTCGTAGAAGCTGCCGGACTTTACGTCGGTAAACGGAGTGCTCATCGACTTAGGCTCCGGGCTGCCGGCCGCGCGCCAGAGGAAGGTCACGACCTGTGCGCGGGTGCAGTTTGCGTCGGGTGCAAAGTGCGTAGAGTCAACGCCGTTTACTATGCCGTTGTTATAGCCCCAGACTACGGCGTCGTAATAAAAGCTGCCCTTTACGATATCGACAAAGAGAACGCTTGCGGGAGCATCGGGCGTGTCGGGTGTGCCGCCGTCGGCAGGGATGCTTGCGAGCATTGCAGCCAGCTCAAAGAATTTGCCCTGAAGATACTTCGTGTTTGTGATCTGGCCGACCATGTTGATGTGATCGGTCCGTTCGATCTTCTCGATGTAGTTCCAAACACCCTTTTCGGTGCCGTCCTTGAAGGTCATAACGCCGTTTTCGGTGCCGTAATTGAGGTCGCAGCGATCAGACGAGCCTTCATGCGGATACTGCGCCGAGCGAACGCTGACTATGCCGTCGTTTTCCCACCAGCTCTCGTCGATGGTGACGTGGCCGGCGGCGTAGTTTTTGTAGCTGCCCATGTAGGTCGCGCTCTTTTTCATGAGCGGATTTATGTTGCTGTAGGGCAGGTAGTGGTGCGGATAAACCGCGCTGCGGTAGGTATCCGAGCAGGCGACGGAGAAGTAGTAGATATCATCCTGCGCCTTGGCGTAGGAGTTGAGCACCGCCGCGCCGTCCGGGGACAGGTCGTAAACGCTCAGATCCTTCACGTCGTCTTTCCACAGGCTGCTGTTTTCAACGCGGTGAATGTAGCTTTCGTAGCTCTCGCCCGGCTCACGGGTAAGACCCCACTGGTCGAGCTTGAAGTCAAGGCCGAGGTTTTCCTCGTTTATGTTCATGCCCGTTGCTGCGGAAAGTGCGGCCACGAAGCGGTGAACGAGCGGCTCCTCCTCGTTGTAGACCTTGCCGTCATACTGGCTGCCGTCGTGCGGCGTGCAGAGGGTGGTGATGCTCTCTATCCAGTGGCGGCAGGTGCCGGTGAAGAGCTTGCTGATGCTGCCGTCGGTCGTTGCGCGCAGCTCGTCGGCATCGCCGTTTTCAAGAAGCTGCGCGAGCATGCGTATCGTCTCGCCGCCCATGCTGTGGCCGACAAGGTGGATCTTCAGCGTGCTGTCGGCGTCGTTAAGCTCGGGCAGGACGCCCTTGAAGGTGCGGCCGTAGCGGCTGTGTCCGTTCTGCGCCGAGTGGTACTGGCCGTAATCGACCGTGCCGCCGACGAGGTAGGCGTACAGCTCGCAGGCTCTGTCCCAGTTGCTCGCAACGGGGCCTATCGACGGGGTGTAGACCTCATAGCCTGCGTCGGTGAGCATTTCCTGCAGGCTGGAAAAGCCTCCCCAGTAGTTAAGGTTCGCGATCTCCGTTCCGCCCCAGCCGAACAGACCGTGGACGAGCACGATCGGGTAATCGTTGCCGTCGTCGGCTGACGTTGTGTCCGCGTCCGCAAAGGCGAACGAGCCGAGGGACAGAAGCATTGCAATGACCAGAACCATTGCAAGCGTTTTTGCAAATTTCTTGTTCATATTGTCATTCCTCCATGCGTGCAGGATATCCTGCACTGTTCGTTGTTTGATTATGATGTTAGTCTGACGATTCGGGCAATTAAATAGGCAAATCGGGCCGAATGCCTGAAATCAGGACAGCGACCCGAATTTGTATAACAGTGATTTTAGTTACTAAAGCCAAATAAAAACGCGAAAATTTCAGCTTGCCGTACAGATATCGTACAAAAAGCTTAAAACCGTCAGCTATGTTCCGCTCCGCGCAGGAAAAGCATCATAAATGACATGCAGAACATAAAAAATCCGCTCCGAATGTTTATTTCGAGCAGTGCAGCGCGCGCATTGCGTTGAGCACGGCGATGACCATTACGCCGACGTCGGCGAAGATAGCCGCGCCCATGTCGGCTATGCCGAGCGCGCCCAGCAGCAGGCAGGCAAACTTCACGCCGAGGGCGAAAACGATGTTTTCGTACACGATGCGGATGCACTTGCGCGAAATTTTTATTGCTCTGGATATCTTCAGCGGATCGTCGTCCATGAGCACAACGTCTGCTGCCTCGATGGCGGCGTCCGAGCCCATTGCGCCCATTGCGATGCCGATGTCGGCGCGCGAGAGCACGGGAGCGTCGTTTATACCGTCGCCGACGAAGGCAAGCTTTGCCTTGCCGGTGGTTTCGCCGAGCAGGCGTTCGACCTCGCTGACCTTGTCGCCGGGCAGGAGCTGACTGTGCACCTCGTCAACGCCGAGGTCGGCTGCGACCTTTTCGGCAACCACCTTTGCGTCGCCGGTGAGCATGACGGTCTTGCCGACGCCCTGTTTTTTAAGCTCGGCTATCGCCTGTGCGGAGCTGGGCTTTACAACGTCGGAGATGACGATGTGGCCCGAGTAAACGCCGTCGATGGCAACATGCACGATCGTTCCGACGCTGCGGCACTCGGTGTGCTTGATGCCGAGGCGCTGCATCAGACGGTCATTGCCGGCGGCTATCGTGCGGCCGTCGACCTTTGCGACAACGCCGTTGCCGCTTATCTCTTCGATATCGCTTACGCGGCTGCGGTCAAGCTCCTTGCCGTGAGCCTCGCGCAGGCTTTTGCTGATCGGGTGCGAGGAGGCGCACTCGGCAAGAGCCGCGTATTCAAGCAGCTTTTCGTCCTCTATGGGGCAGTGGTGGATGCCGCTGACCTCGAAAACGCCGCGCGTGAGCGTGCCGGTCTTGTCGAAAACAACGGTCTTTGTCTGCGCCAGAGCCTCAAGATAGTTCGAGCCCTTTATCAGAACGCCCTCGCTGCTCGCGCCGCCCAGACCCGCGAAAAAGCTCAGCGGAATGCTGATCACCAGCGCGCAGGGGCAGCTTATGATGAGGAAGGTCAGCGCGCGATAGATCCAGTCGGTCCAGTCGCCGCCCAGACCCATGAGCACGATGCGCACAAGCGGCGGAAGTATCGCAAGCGCAAGCGCCGAGTAGCACACGATGGGGGTGTAGACCCTTGCAAAGCGCGAGATAAACTGCTCCGAGCGCGATTTGCGCGAGCCGGAGCTTTCAACAAGTTCCAGTATCTTCGACACGGTCGATTCGCCGAAGGGCTTTGTCGTGCGCACGCGGATAAGGCCGCTGAGGTTTATGCAGCCGCTTATGATCTCGTCGCCCTCGGCAATGTCGCGCGGCAGGCTCTCGCCGGTAAGGGCGCTGGTGTTTACGGTCGAGCTGCCGGAGATGACAACGCCGTCGATCGGCACCTTTTCGCCCGGCTGCACGACTATGACGCTGCCGGCCTCGACCTCGTCGGGATCGACCTGCTCGAGCTTGCCGTCAACCTCGATATTGGCATAGTCGGGGCGGATGTCCATAAGCGCGGAAATGCTGCGGCGGCTTTTGCCGACGGCGTAGCTCTGGAACAGCTCGCCGACCTGGTAAAACAGCATTACCAGCACCGCCTCGTTGAAGTCGCCGCTGCCGCTTATGATCGCAAGCGCGACCGCGCCGATCGTGGCAACGGCCATCAGGAAGTTCTCGTCGAAAACGCGGCCGTTTAAAATGCCCTTGCCGGCCTTGCGCAAAATATCATAGCCGATAATGAGATATGCCGCAAGATACAGGATCATTGCCGGTATCTCCGGAAGCTGCACCAGATTCAGCAGTGCGAGCAGTGCGGCTGTGATCAATATTCGCACGAGCACTTTTTTCTGCTTTTTATTCATAATATCATCTTTCCCTTATGATTAAAATACGCCCCTCATCATGAAGGGCGTTTACGGACTTATGCGGCTTAGAGATAGATCTCGCAGTCATCCTCGACCTTTTTGCAATTTTTGACGACGTTCTTCATAACGGCGTCAATGTCCGCGCCCTCTGCAAACTCAAGGGTCATCTTCTGGGTCATGAAATTGACTGCGGCCTTCTCGACGCCCTCGGTCTTGCCGGCTGCCTCTTCCATGAGATTTGCACAGTTTGCGCAGTCTACTTCGATCTTGTAGGTCTTTTTCATGATGATTTCTCCTATACAAATTTAATTCAACAATTAAGTAGTTGTTTAATCGTTATGCTTGCAGTATAATAAGTCCGAGCCGAAAAGTCAATGCCGCGCGGCAATGAACTTCTAAATGGGCTTAAATCATTTCCGAATGGAGTAACGACGATGGAAAACGAAGCTGTTCTGCACGATCACGGCGCGGAGATAAGCGAGCATCTGCGCGATAACGTCGCGAAAACCGAGAGCTTCCGCACGGTGTCGGACATATTCAAGCTGCTTGCCGATTCAAGCCGCGTGAGGATATTCTGGCTTTTGTGCCACTGCGAGCAGTGCGTTGTCAATATATCGCTGCTGACGGGCATGACAAGCCCGGCCGTGTCGCATCATCTGCGCCAGCTCAGGGATTCGGGGCTTATAGTAAGCCGCCGCGACGGTAAGGAGGTCTACTACAAGGCCGCTGCGACCGAGCAGGTGAGGCTATTGCATATTATGATAGAAAAGACGATGGAGATATCCTGCCCCGAAGAGCACGACGGCGATATTCAAAGCGTACCGGAGCTGCCGGAGCTTGACGCCGCAACCGGCGGCGAGGGCAGATACTCCGCCGAGCAGCTCGACACCATACGCCGCGTGCACGATCTTCTGACGGAAAATCTCGACCGGCGCTACACGATCGAGGAGCTGTCGCGGAGATTTTTGATAAATCCTTCGTCGCTCAAGGAGATGTTCAAGGCCGTCTACGGCAAGTCGCTTGCCGCGCACATAAAAGAGCACCGCATGGAGCTTGCCTCAAAGCTTCTGCGCGAAACGGGGCTGAGCATTGCCGAGATCGCCGAGCGCGTGGGCTACGAAAATCAGAGCAAATTCTCCGCAGAGTTTAAAAAATCCGTCGGCAGCTTGCCGACGGAATACAGAAAGCTTTTTTAGAGGCGCATTTTTAGAGGCGA